>Ga0172379_10003614_pt1 | contig 24269 bp, 18 predicted proteins | sample GrowelOW334metaG_FD_119756 | JGI IMG/M metagenome (GOLD analysis project Ga0172379, IMG submission 119756) | Groundwater microbial communities from an aquifer near a municipal landfill in Southern Ontario, Canada - Groundwater well OW334 metaG | ecosystem: Environmental > Aquatic > Deep...
GAAATTACACACCACCACAAATACTTGAGATTGCTACGAGAGATTGGAATTTCAAGACTAGGGAAACTAAACACCACACTTCAAAATCTATGTGTCGCTCAATGATATACAAAATTTTCAATAATCCTTTTTACTCTGGTTATTACGAATATCCAAAAGGTAGTGGTGATTGGCACAGAGGCAAACACGAGCCGATGGTAAACGACGAAGAATATCAGCATGTACAGGCATTGATGGGAAACAAAACAAGACCACGACCACTTACTCGCAGATTCGCTTTCACTGGAATTATGCACTGCGGGAATTGTGGAGCTTCAATTACAGCAGAAGAGAAAATCAAAAGACAAAAGAATGGAAATGTTCACCGCTACATTTATTACAGATGCACGAAACGCATTGATGAAAAGTGTCCTCAAAAAACAATCGAGCTTTCACAACTTGTCGCACAAGCTGATGTTGTTATAAAAGGTTTGACTATCTCCAACAGATTCAAGGACTGGGCAATAAAATATCTACATGAAGTACGACAGAATGAAGCTCAAAGTAATGAGCAGACTTTCGCAAAGAAACAGTCTCGATTGTTGGAAATCACCAAACAGTTGGACAACCTCCTGCTCCGCCTCACATCGCCCTCAAACGCTGATGGAGGATTGATTAGCGACTCTGAATACAAGAGTGCTAAAGGAACTCTCTTAAAGGAAAAGAACGCACTAGAAGCTGATTTACAGGCACAAGGTAAAGCCATAGAACGATGGCTAGAGTTGAGTGAACGAACCTTCAACTTCGCACGCTACGCGAGCCTCTGGTTCCTTAAGGGCGACATGGAGACGAAGAGAGCCATCTTTGCCTGCTTAGGTTCGGACTCCATCCTAAAAGACCAAAAACTCAATATAACTCTACGTAAACCATTCAAATTCATCTTCGATAACCTCGAAGAAATAGAAAAAGAATTGGTTGAGGTTAGAACCTCCGAAAACATAACAAACAAACGACAAAAGGTTTCTTTTGTCTCTGAAAATCTACTAGGGCGGAGAGAGGGAGATTCGAACTCCCGGACGGTATTACCCGTCGGCGGTTTAGTAAACCGCTGGTTTAAACCACTCACCCATCTCTCCAATACAGCTATGTTACCTGAAAATAAGAGATAAACAAATAGAAAATCTAAATATTTTATGTTACTGTTCTAAAACATTTGGAGACGTGTCAGAGCGGTCGAATGTACGACTTTGCTAAAGTCGCAGGGGCTTTAAATCCCCTCGAGGGTTCGAATCCCTCCGTCTCCGCAGGAGTAAAACGAAGTTTTAAGAGAAAGCTCTGGGAGAGCTTTCGTGTGAGATTCGAAAACCTTTGATAATTTTTATGAGTTTACGAAATAAAAAATCCAATTTGGGTACTGAAACTGTAAGTTTCGAAATTCTCGCCGTCGCCGCACACTAAGAAAAAAACCGCCAGTGCTGGCGGTTTTTTTTAATTCTAATTTTAGATATATAAAAACTAAGAGCATCAGCGAGATCGGAACGCTGATGCTCTTAATTTAGGAATCAATGAGGTTTTGTAAAACACTCTATCATTCCCCAACTACTCATTAAGAATATCAAATAGTTTTAAATTTGAAAACCCCCTCCATCTTCACATTTGGGTGCTTATCGCTATAATTGAGGAGTGAAATTAAATGAAGCAAAAAAACTAATCTTCGAAAAAAAGCCTAAATTTAAGGATTTTTACGGAAAAAACAAAGAAAAAAAATGGGTAAATTACATCAATGAAAGTTATCCACAGGTATCAAATATAAAAAATAAAAAAGAGTTTAGCAAAGTTTTTTTTAATACTGTCAAGAGTATTTTGGGAGAAAAAAAAGCAACCAAGGCACTAGCCTCCATAGAACAAACTGGTTTTGTTTCTACAGCAGACCATCACGGACTTCTTTGTCATCCTTTTTTTTCTAATATGACAATCGCAAGATCAAGCAACAAAATTTTAAACAGACCTGAAACACAAATTACCCTAACTGTCGGTGCAGTATCCCCTACCAACTCTTCATTTCCACGTTCAATATTTTTTCATGACAAAAATTTAGATCTACAAAAAATACATATGGTTTCTTTGAAGTGGAGACAAAGACCACTGTATGGAATTCCTGCCATTTCCCAAAAGGAATTTTTAAAAATTAAAGATTATTTTTTTGGAAAAGATATTTCTAAAAAAAATAAGAAAAGATTTAGTAGTTTTATTGAAAAATGTCTTGAGAGAGATGATCTATGGAAACCCGCCGACCATCGCCTGCTGGCTCAGAGTATGGCGGGCGGGCAGAAAAGATTTTGCGAACAACTGACGATCTTGAACGATATTTGGTGGGATGAGATATTTGGAGGTCTTCGCGGAGATATTCTTTATTTAGAAGTAGAAGAGCTTGTTAAAAATATCTTGTTAAGTAGCTTTGAAAAACCTGTTCGTCACAGCTCTACCAATGCAACAGCTGACGGAACAGATATACTATCGGAGATATTTTTTAACGAGGAACGAAGGAATTTATATTTAAAAAATTTTGATGGTGTTACAGGCGCTCATAATATCCAAAACAAAACTGGTTCATTTTTGTTTTGGTTTATCGATGAAAAAGAAAATAAAAGAAAACAGCTTTTTTTGAATGGTAAGAATCTTGAAACAGAAGATAAAAAAACTATCATTCCTTTAGAAAGCGACCTATTAAAAAAATATTTGAACGATTATTCATTGATGCCCTCAATGGCTCTTTGTTATTCTATATTGGCTTTTCATTATGGATTAACTCTTGGAGGAGGATTTTCACAGATCCAATATTTGGGAGATATGAAAATAGCTTGGGGTAAAGTTTTTCCAGAATTTAAAAAAGAGTTTGAGAATGTTCGAACAGATATTTTTTCTGGCGAAGCTATTATTACAGGTATTAGCAAAGGACAAGTTACAGAACCTGCAACGCTTGCTGATTTCCTGATCTACCCAAAAGACCCTAAAGAAGCCGATAAATTAGCTGAAAAAACATTATCTGAAATTACAATAGGAGAAAGTTTAGATGCTATGATGTATGAACTTTATGAAATTGTTAGCGGATCTTATGAACCAATAGAAGATTTACCAAAACCAAGAAAAACACTTATGTCTCAAACAGAAAAAGAAATGAAATTAAATAAATGCTTATACTGCGGAAACAATCCTGTAAATCATAAAACAGTTTTTTTTATGCAAAGTCTAAGTATTTTTCTCTCTCCGATAATGCGCCCATCCGCTTATATTGAAAATTGGGTAACTTTTAAAGTGGCTAAAACAATAGCAATTCCTTATATCTTTTTTTTCCGATTAGTTGGAATGCTAAAAATGAACACGGACCCAAAACTTGCTCACACCGAACGCTCTCTAGTTATTTGGGAAGAAGCTATCAAGCGAGGAATTCCGATGGAGCAATTTGTTATTTGGGGAAAACCGATCGAACAATATCGAGCACGAGTAAATAACGAATGGTTTTATTTTGAAAGTTTGCCTATTCCCCCAAAAATGAGTTCCATTGCCTATGCGTGGATCGACGACAAAGCTATTTTAAAAAAGAAATTACTCAAACAAAATATTGCCACTCCAAATGGCGAAAGCGTTTCAAGTTGGAAACAAGCTCTTAGTGCATTTAATAAATTAAGAAAACCGGTTATCTGCAAGCCTGAAGTTGGTTCTCGTGGCAGGCACACAACAACCCACATTTACACAGAAGAAGATCTAAAACTAGGTTTTAATGTAGCTCAAGAATTATGCCATTTTGTAGTAACTGAGGAACATCTCCTTGGAAGCGTTTATAGAGGAACTTATATCGGAGGAGAAATTGTTGGAATTCTTCGCGGTGACCCGCCAAGAATTACAGGAGATGGAATAAAAAACATCAAAGAATTAATTCTAGAAAAGAATAAAAATAAAAATCCAAAAGTTAAGGATGTTGTTGCTGATAAAAAAATTGAAACCTTTATTGCAAGACAAGGATTCGATCTCGATTCAATTTTACCTAAAAATAAAACAATAGACCTTTCTGAAAAGATCGGCATTTCTTATGGAGGCTATTCAAAAGAGATGATCGCTGAAACTCATCCAAAGATTTTAGAGGAATTAAAAAAAGCCGGTGACCTGCTAAATGTTCCTATTGTTGGTTTTGATTTTATTGTGGAAGATCCAACAACAGACCCAACAGGAAAACATTGGGGAATAATTGAAGCAAATTCTCTACCCTTCATTAATCTTCATCACTTCCCGCTTGAAGGAACACCTCAAAATGCTGCGGCAAAGGTTTGGGACTTGTGGGGGTGCAAAGAATAACTCCTTGTATTTCTGGTAAAATTTAACTCATTGACTATATGGAATATTAAGCGTATTTTTTAGATGTATGTTATTTTCAATCCTCTCGAGGCTGGTTTGGCCTTTCTCAAAAGAGAGGCCAAAAGAATCAAAAACCATTCAACTCTTAAGGGATGTTCGAATTATCCTGAGACAGGAAAATCCGGACAAAAAAAAGGTTCGTGAAAAATGCCTAAGAATAAGGAAAGTGGCATTGGAAGACGACGCTTCGTGGAATGATGAACGACTTCCCGAATGCAATTTCAAAAAATGGCTGAAACACCATTTCCATCGTCATCACGACGCTATTCCATCCCTTGAAACAGTTGAAGAAGCATTTCAGTTGCTTCAAAAATAAAAAGCTACGCCCTCCCAAGACGCGTAGCAATTTTTTTTGATACTATTATCTTTATAATTTATACAATCACTGCAAATGGAAAACATTCCGATTATTTCAATATTTAAAAAACTTTCAGAACCGCAAAAACTGGCTCTCAAAAAACTGCATATTATTACCGCGGAAGATCTGCTGTATCACTTTCCAACTCGGTACGGAGATACTCAAAAAGCAGTAGCGATCGCAACTTTAACACCGGGAGAGACCTCAACTGTTTTTGGAAAAATTTCTAAATTAAAAATAAATAAAACTTTTACAAGCCATGTAGCTATTGCTACTGCGACCATTACAGACGGAACAAGTTCTATTAAAGCTGTGTGGTTCAATCAGCCTTACATTGCAAAAATGTTCACAGAAGGAGGCCTAGTAAAAATTAGCGGACCAGTTACAGAGAGAAAAGAGGAGCTTAGTTTTTTGAATCCTCAAATAGAATCTGTATCGAGAATACCAGACATTGCAGGTGAATCTCTCTTTGCCCACCTGTCATCGCCTGAAGGCGGAGTTAATGGCGGACAGGGAGTTGCTGGAGAAGATCATAATCTTTACCCTGTTTATCAAGAATCAAAAGGAATTACTTCAAATTGGATCTATCATGCAATAACAAAAATATTAAATACGGATGATTTTAAAAATATAATAGACCCGATTCCGCAAGAAACCTTAGAAAAATATAACTTACCTTCGATCAAAACAGCTTTTATTTGGATCCATTCTCCCAAAAAAGAAACTGACGCATTGGCTGCGCGAAAAAGATTTGCTTTTGAAGAAGTCTTTTTTATTCAGCTTCGAAACCAAATCGAAAGAGCAAAACAAAGAAAAGAAAAATCTTTCGTCATTAAAAAAACAAAAGAAGAAATAGGAGGTTTTACCGACAGATTTCCTTTTGAAATTACTGAAAGCCAAAATAGATCCATAACAGAAATTTTAAAAGATTTTGCTCATACCTATCCGATGTCTCGCCTGCTTGAAGGAGATGTAGGCAGTGGAAAGACCGCAGTAGCCGCTACTGTGGCTTATGGAGTAGTAACTACCAATCCTAAAGGAGATAGTTTCGGTTCTCTACAGGTGGCATATATGGCACCAACAGAAATTTTAGCTAAACAGCATTTTGAATCTTTTATAAAATATTTTTCTCACTTACCTATTTCAATTGGTTTAATTACAGGAAGTGGATGCAGAAAATTTCCTTCAAAAGTAAATCCGGACGGCTGGACAACTATTTCTCGTCCTCAATTTTTGAAATGGGTAGAAAATGGTGAAATTTCTATCATCATCGGGACGCATGCTTTAATTCAAAAAACGGTTAAATTTAAAAATCTTGCACTTGTGATCATTGATGAACAACATCGATTTGGAGTCAACCATCGACAAGCTCTTGTTCGCAGACCTGCGCAGACAGTAAACAAGACAGACGCAGACAGTGAAACCTTACTTTACCGCGATTTAACATACCGTATTCGTGAGGCTGTCTTTACAGTAAGAAAAACTTTAGGGCTTGGTCATAAAGAAGTAATTTACCAAAAAGCACTAGCCGAAGAATTTAGTATAAAAAAAATACCATTTCAAAGAGAAATGAAAATACCTGTTTACTACAACAAAAAACAAGTTGGTGTTTATCAACCTGATTTTATTATAGATGAAAAAATTATATTAGAACTAAAAGCATTACCATTTATTGGAGCAACAGAAAAAAAACAAATATGGAATTATATAAAAGGATCTACTTATGAACTAGCTTTATTAGTAAACTTCGGCACACAAGAATGTTCAATAGAAAGAATAATAAACAGTAAAAAGAAACTGTCGGTGTCTGGTCCGCAACTGTTCGCGTCCATTCCGCATTTATTGTCGATGACCGCAACACCAATTCCCCGAACTCTTGCTTTAACAATTTATGGTGATCTAGACCTCTCTTTAATTGAAGAAATGCCTCACGGCAGAAAAAAAACAATTACCGAAATTGTACTTCCGAGCGGACGCGAAAAAGTTTATGAAAAAATAAGAAATTTAATTAAAGAAGGCAAACAAGCGTATGTTATTTGTCCAAAAATAGAGGCGAGCGATCCAAACATCACAAATAAAATAAACGCAAAATCTGTTAAGGACGAAGCTATCAGATTAAAAAAACATATTTTCCCTGAATTTAATATTTCTGTCATGCATGGCAAAATGACTCCGACAGAGAAAGATAAAGTGATGTTAGATTTTGAAGAAGGAAAAATAAATATTTTAGTAGCAACCTCTGTCATTGAAGTTGGAGTAAATGTTCCTAACGCTACTTCAATTATTATCGAAGGAGCAGAAAGATTTGGTCTTTCTCAACTTCACCAACTAAGAGGACGAGTTGCTCGAAGTACAGACCAATCTTATTGTTTTGTCTTTACAGAAAGTACAAATGAAAAAACAACAGTAAGATTAAAAGCTCTTGAGAGTGCAAAAAATGGATTTGAACTTTCAGAACTTGATCTAAAACTTCGAGGTGCCGGAGAACTTTATGTAGGAAAACAATGGGGACTTTCGGACCTTGCTATGGAAGCGATCAAAAATATTAAAATGGTTGAGGCCGCACGAACCGAAGCAAAAGAAATAGTTCAAAGCGATAACACTCTCAAAAAACATCCTTCTCTTCTTGAAGTGCTTTCAAAGCAAAAAGAAGTGCATTTTGAGTAATCAAACTATGAACTTTGTCATTCCCGTGGAAATGGGAATCCAGTTATTTTGGGGGAAGGACTTCCTCTTGAGAAGTCGTTTCTTCAAATCTTATTATATTTTCCTAGATTCCCGCCTGCGCGGGAATGACAATCAATAAGATGGATTCCTCCAGTACTTACTTTCTTTAAAGTTAGTGTGCTGGATAAAAGCTTATTTTTACTATAAAATAGCCAAATAAATGCGTGTGTAGCTCAGTTGGTAGAGCGGATGACTTATACTCATCTGGCCGGGGGTTCGAGTCCCTCCACACGCACAATTGAACGAAGAGAAATTGTAAGTGTGGAGCAAAGCAACTACTTGCCTTGCGTAGGGACTCACACTACAAGAGTATTTCTATTTTTCTAATTCGTTCCTCATAAGAAAAATTGGTCAAAAGCACAGTCATGTTTTTTCAACAGAAAAAACAGACGAGCTGGGGTCGAGAAAATTTATTTGCGACTAGCAAATAAATTATTCGTGACCGAGTCCCTCCACACGCACCAAAAGGTTAATTCGGATTACAACTCTTGAATTCTTTTTAACCCCATCAAAACATAATCACACATAGATTTATTATCATAAACCACGCAACAAGTTCCTTGTCCGAAACCATTTTTATAGGTAATAGCTGTTGATAAATTTTTTTTGATATATGGTTTTCGAAATTGAGTTTTTGAAATACCTAAAGTTTTTGACCAAAAATTTATTTTTTCTGATATATTCATGTCACTATATAAATGCAAATTTATTTTTAGTTTATCCTTAGAAACTCCAAGTAAATTAAGCCATTTTATATAAAATTGAAGCATAATAGGATTTGTGTTTGTTAGAACTATTGTTGAACCCCTCGTCTTACCACCTTCAGCCCAATATAAAAATAAACCAGCTAAAAATACTTCTCTATTATTTATTTTTCCAATATCTTTACTAACTTTTTTATAAGCTATATCTTTCTTAACTTTCTGCTTTTCAGCCATCGTATTCCTAAACCTTTCGATCCTTTGAAAATTATTAGCTCTGAGTTCATTTATTCTTTCTTTTGATAAAGGATAATCCTTAAGCCAACCACTCAAAGTACTTTTACTAAGACCGAGTTTTTCCTTTATCTGGCTGTAACTCATCTGTTTTGCTCGCATTTCCAAAGCTTTTTGTTTTAAAATTTTGTTTGCCATATTTGTAGAAACTAGTTTATATCAACTATTATACAACGGTTCGTATTATTGCAAAATTAATCTTAATGACTTAATACCTACCTTTTCAAAACTACCCTATGCTAAAATATCCTTATGAAAAAAATAGTAACCCTTTGTATTGTCACTAAAGAAAATAAAGTCCCTCGCAGCAAGCAGACAGAGGTATTAAATACCGAACTCGCTTTTCTCGTACTTAAACCGCCCCGAGGGGCGGGGTATTTACCCTTTGTTCCACCTGCATTCGGATGTCGTGAATTACTTCGCTTCGCTCGTCTTTCGCGACATCTCTCATTTGGCGGAATAAAATTCTTCTTGGAATGAAGAAGCGAGGATTTGGCGCAGGAAAATGGAATGGCTTCGGAGGAAAAGTGGAAGCAGGTGAAACAATCGAAGATGCGGCAAAAAGAGAACTAAGAGAAGAATGTGGGATTGAATCAATTAATATGGAAAAAATTGGGTTGCTTGATTTTAAATTTCAAAGCGATCCTAAAATTTTTGAAACTCATATTTTTCACGTGAGTGAATTTAAAGGAGAACCAACAGAAACTGAAGAAATGAATCCATTGTGGTTTGAAGAAGGTGCGATCCCATATAATGAAATGTGGTCAGACGATATCCTTTGGCTACCTATTCTTCTTAAGAAGAAAAAATTTAAGGGTGAATTTTTGTTTGATAGACCATCTGACCCAGAATATTCAGCAAAAATAATTGAACAAATTTTAAAAGAGGTAGATTCAATATAAATTAAGCCCATCCACGATCTCTTCCCAACTCTTCACTCTACTTACATATTCAGGAATAGGTTCTTGATTCCAAGATGCATCCATCAGAAAACACTTAATAATTCTTTCTTTTGCGGTATCAAGAACATTTTGCAAGTTATCATCAATAAAAGCTCCGACTCCCTCTTCTATGCAAATAGAAACTTTTTCTCTCCTCGCGCCAAAAAATTGATTAGTAAAAATAATTTTATCGAAAGTGTTTGGTAGATGTTTTTCCAACCAACCATGAACAAAATCATAAGTGCTGTCTGGTCTTCCTGTAATAATAATTAATTCATTTTTTTCTTTTAATTTGCGAATAGCATCTAAAGCCCCGTTAACAGGCTGAATATCAAGATCTTTTTCATACAAATAAAAATCTGCTAAACTTTTTCGCATTGTTTGAGAATCGACTTTCCAAACTTTTTCCAGATCAAAAGAAAAAATATCTCTTACTTCATAAGTAGTTCCAAAAACATTATTTAGATGTTCAATTAAAGGCGGAAAATAATTAACTAGACAATCATCAAAATCAATTCCAATTTTCATACAGAACCTATTTTAAGCCGCTACATTTAACTCCCCTTTTTCGATTGTCTTTTTTTTCTTCAAAGTAATTCCATGAGGGACAATAATTTTTTCATATTCTTCTTGTTCGATCACTTCAACTTCAACCAATCTTTTAGCAAGAATATCAAGCAAATTTTTATAGTTTGCTAAGGTATCTTCGGCTATTTTCAAAGCATTGTGCATTATTTGAGAAACCTCATTATCGATCTCGTCTCCTACTTTTCCAGAATATTCTTTGTCGGACACGCCTTGTCCAAAAAGAACCTTTCCTCCAGCTCCCTCAAGGGCGATAGGGCCAAGTTTGTCGGACATCCCATACTTTGTGACCATGTCGCGAGCCAAAGCAGTTGAGACCTGTAAGTCATTTGAAGGACCTGTTGTGATGTCCCCGAAGATCATTTTTTCTGCTACGTAACCGCCAAGTGAAACGGCAATATCATCAAGAAATTCTTTTTTGGATTGCATTTTTTTATCTTCAATTGGAAGCTTAAGCATATATCCAGCAGCTCGTCCTCGAGAAATAATTGTAATTTTGTGAACGGGATCAGAATAAGGCAAAACGCTCGCAAGAATTGCATGCCCTGCTTCGTGATACGCAGTAATTTCTTTTTCTTTAAGCGAGAACAAATGACTTCTTCGTTCGGGACCGAGCATAACTTTTTCGATCGAGCGAATAAGATCAAACTGCGCAACTTTTAATCTATTTTCTCTTGCTGCCAAAATTGCTCCTTCATTCATTAGAGAATAAAGATCCGCTCCAGAAAAACCAGGAGTTCTTTCTGCAATTAAACCTAAATTCATATCTTCGGCAAAAGGTTTTCCTCTTAGGTGAATCTTCAAAATTTCTTCGCGATCTTTTCTATCTGGCAGATCAATGACCACTCTTCTATCAAATCGTCCTGGGCGAAGAAGAGCTGGGTCCAAAACATCCGGCCTGTTTGTTGCTGCCATAATAATTACTTTTTCATTTGGTTCAAATCCATCCATCTCCACAAGAATTTGGTTGAGAGTTTGTTCTCTTTCATCATTTCCTCCTCCCACTCCAGTACCTCGAACTCTTCCTACTGCGTCAATTTCATCAATAAAAATAATTGCAGGTGATGCAAGTTTTGCAACTTTAAATAGATCTCTTACTCTAGATGCTCCAACTCCGACAAACATTTCAACAAATTCTGAACCGGAAATTGCAAAGAAAGCCACGTTTGCTTCTCCTGCAACAGCTCGAGCCAATAAAGTTTTTCCTGTACCAGGAGCACCCATAAGCAAAATTCCTTTTGGAATTCTTGCACCGATATCAATAAATTTTTTAGGATTTTTTAAGAAGTCTACTATCTCCATCAATTCTTCTTTAGCTTCTTTTGCTCCGGCAACATCTTTGAATGTTACTTTTTGTTTTTTATCATCGGGATCAGTAATTCGAGCGCGTGATTGTCCAAAAGAAAAAGCCTGCATTCCTGCTCCTTTAACTTGTCGTGATAAATACCAGATCAAAAGCACAGTAAATAAAAGAGGAATGAGAAGAGGAAGAATAATGGCAGAAAACCAATAACTAAAACCAGATCCAGTTGTGACATCTACTGAAACTTTAGAAATTTCATCAGCTGTAACTCCGAGCCCATTTAAAGCATTAGTAAGCGAAACACCATCTTCTTTTTTTGAAACTTTTTTTGCTCCGTCATTGTAGGCGATCTCTAGTCCGCTATCTGTAACACCAATACTTTTAACTATTCCACTTTTAATATCTGTTGCTAGCTGAGTGATAGTTATTGTAGGTTTTGCAACAAAATAATCCGCCATATAGGAATATGAAGTAATTAAAATTCCTAAAACTAGAAGAACTATTAAAATATTGCGGATAAATTCCCCTTTAACTGGAGGAAGATTCCCTTTCCCTTTTTTATTATTTTTTTGATTAGGTTGTTTATTCATATGTACGCTCATTATATACGCACGATAAGTTTAGTAAACCCTTTTAAGTTGTCATTCCCGCGCAGGCGGGAATCCAGTGTTTTATTTTATTCTCCTAGATTCCCGCCTGCGCGGGAATGACAAAAAGACTGTTACATAATTCAAAACCAAAAAAATGTTAAACTATCCATATGGCAGATTATATTCGAAACAAAAAAGCCTTTTTTAACTACGAAATTCAAGAAGAGTTTGAATCTGGTATTGAATTGCTTGGCCTTGAAGCAAGGTCTATTCGAGCAGGGCTTGGCAGTCTTGATTCCTCTTATATAATCGTCAGAGGAGGAGAAGCCTTCCTTGTAGGGGCCGATATTCCCGCTTTTCAAGCCAAAAACGCACCTGGAAGCTACGAGAGAATGCGCAACCGAAAACTCCTTTTAACTAAGCCTGAAATAGCTAAATTAGCTTTAGCTTCTGAGACTAAGGGGTTGACATTAGTGCCAATTTCGTTATATAATAAGAATCAAAAGATCAAATTAAACCTTGCAATTGCTCGTGGAAAAAAGAAATTTGATAAACGAGAATCGATCAAAAAAAGAGACACAGATAGAGAGATGAGAAGAACTTTGAAAACTGAAAATTAGAAAGATTAAACAGTCTTTTCAGAAGTTCCCGAAAAATTTTGAAATTTTTCAAAATTTTTCGGGGATGCCTGGCATAGACATGTGAAATTCCTTTCTTGTGCGCAATCGAGTACCCTTGAATCTCGTTAAACTTCTAGGAAACCTTAAGTGCTAAAGCACAGAAAATCGCTTCTCCATATTTTGGAGCAAACGATTTCGCGTTTGCATTCGCTAGAGCGTAAGCTCGCGGACCATTCGCCATTCTACCAATTCCCTTCTCACGAGTTGGATAGAGTGTTATAAGATGAGAATAAGTTTATGAATCTCTTCGCTCATAAAACGAAAACCCAAGAAGATCGAAAATAATACGTTTCGTTTTGCTTTAAGTATTATTTTTTAAATCACAAGCATAACCACATTGCGTAGACTCATTTAAGTAACTCATATGCACGGGGGTTCAATTCCCCCCATCTCCACCAAAAATTCTTAACCCGCTTTATGCGGGTTTTTGAATTTTTAGGTGGAGATGAGCAAAGCGCCTGCGCACTTTGCGTGGGGGAATTGCACCACAAGAGTATTTCCATTTTTCTAATTCGTTCCTCATAAGAAAAATTGGTCAAAGGCGGAGCATAATTTTTTTTAATTTAAAAAAATTGCGAGCCGGGGTCGAGATATCCGCCTAGGCGGATATTCGTGACCAATTCCCTATTTTTTAATAGAAATAAGTTTTTTTAACTCTTTTTCATTTGTGGATTTACTTTTAGTTTTATAACCCAACTGGTCACAAATTGATCCAATCTTAATAACAAATTTGTCTGCCTCTATAACGGTCATTATTACATTATCACCGTCTTTTTCACTTGTCTGCCACTCTGCTGCTATATTAAGTGGCGCTTGAGGTCTATGACCTTTCACATTAAAAATGTCATGCTCACTCTGAGTAATCCAACCAGCCCCAACTTCCGAAACAGCTCCCCAAGAGGTTGACATGTCTTCACTAGTAACATATATGACGAACATTTTCTCATCCGAATAACTATCAACAAAAAAACCTCTTAAGTATTCGAATATATTCATCCTATTTGGAATTCGACACTCTTCACTCTCACTATTTGTGTAAATTATATCTTCGTCAGGTACACCATTAAAAGACAACATCTTATAAATTATATCGGATAAGGGTTTATCCTTTCTTGTTTGACTTATAAGGATTCTTTTCTTCTGAGAGTCTACTTTTTTCTTTATTCCAACAATAGGTAAAAATCTATTGATTTCTTCCTGAACAATTTCTTTAATTCCTTCAGGGAGGTTATTTTCAAACTTATCGGAAATCCTTTCAACAACTCCTTTAGATGTAACTTTTTTATACTCCTCAACTTTTTCTTTTAAGAGTCTCTCACTCTCTTTTTGTTGTTCAAATTTTTGAGCATTCTTCTCTTTGTTTTTTTGCTCCGCAAAGGCTTTACGCATATCAGTAATCTGTGGTAATAAATTATCTCTAACGTAATTAATAGTATTCACATATCTTAAATCGTCTGTTTTATATCCTTGTCTATTACTTAAGGACATGTCGGGCAATTTTGTCTCTTCGAATAATTCAACATGTAATTGCCCAACAACATAAACTTCATTTAGACGATTTTTCCCAACTATCGGTAAAATATTATATTCACCGAGCTTACCGTTTGATAATAAAGAAATAAAATTATCAGGAAAATCATTAGGATCATTTTTTCTATCTCTTGTAGTCTGATAAACGCCAATCCATCCTTTAATTTCAAGATTGTATTCACCTACAGAACCGTCTTTATTTTCAAGAACTAAAGGAATATTGACAGATGGTTCATTTTTCAAAAATTCTTTTTGAACCTCTTCTCTGCCGTCAAGACCTGTATTAAAATATTTTTCCAAGTATTTATAATCGTCACCTAACAATAAAAGAGCTCCCAATCCTTCAATTATTTCTTTATCAAAACTATCAATAACTATTACTCCCTTATCAGTTAAAATATGAATCTTAAATTCTGGACTTACCAAAGGAAAAAGTTTAATTATATTTTTTCTTATAGCTTCAGCAGTCTTATGTAATCCATACTGTGGTTTAGTCATTACAATAGAAGTTCCATCTCCTGTAATCTTTTCAAATTTTATGTCTTTGTCATCCAAAGCCTTAAGTTTATGATCCGCTCCAACATGACGAGATAAAACAAAACCTGTCCTATCATTATTTTTTCTTGTCATTACAAAAACATTTTCTGAGACAGACAAGGCGGCTAATTTACCCACCCCTTTACGGCCCATTCTTTTACGATTACCACTTACAGTAAGAGAGTTTTCTTCATTAGTACGAGTTTCAACGGCCACATTTAAATATCTTCCAATATCTCCCTCACTGTATGACATTCCAGTTCCATCATCTTCAACAATAATACAATCATCTTTTTGAATGATATAAACATTTGATGCTGAGGCATCATAAGCATTAGCAATAAGTTCACCTAACACATAGTAAATATTTGTATACAGACTTGGGCCAAGTAATTCCAAAATTCTTGGATCAATATTTATTTTGTATTCTCTATCATCTGATTTCATATAAGTCCTTTTACATGGTTCTTAATACTCTTTCCAATAACAGATCCCAACCTTACAGGTACTGCATTGCCAATAAATTTTGCAATCTTACTCATGATAAGTGGTTCAGAAGATGGAAAAAATTTATAATCATTAGGAAAAGTTTGAAATATTGCGGCCTCTCTAAGACTTATGGCTCTATTTTGTGTTGGATGACCGTATCTTCCATTACCCAAACCGATACACTGAGTCGTCATAGTTGGAGATGGCTCATCCCAACGCATACGTCCATAAACAGAACCCATATACGTTTTACCTGACTCTTTTTTATGGCAATTCAAAACTAACTTTTTATTCCAACTATGAGCATCGCCACCATTATGAGGAGTAGCTTTTATTCTTTCAAGGTTAATTGGAGCCAGTTTTCTTGATCTATGTAATGGATCTTTTTTACTGACTTGCCCATCTTTTAATGGCTCTAAATGTTTAATAACATCTCTTACTGTAACCTTATTATCTTTATGCGTTCTTTTTATTAGTTCAATATTTCCAAATTTTGAAGCAAGTAAAACTAATCTTCTTCTTTTTTGAGGAACTCCAAATTCTGAAACATCAACAACTTCGTATTTGTATTTATAACCATTATCTTCGAGTGTTTTTATAAAATTCGTAAACGAAGGATATTTACCTTCAACAGCTAAATTTGCTACGTTTTCCATAGAAACGATGTCCGGCTGAGTTTCTTCTATTAATTGTGCAAATTTTTCCAATGGTTCTAATTGTTTTTCAGTAATATCATTAAGATTTAACTTAGAATACGGCTGACACGGTGCACAACCTGCAAGAACTTTAATTATTTCCTTTTCTTTTCCAAATAATTTATTTATATCACTAGCTGTAATTTTTAAAATATCATTATCAATAAACTGAGTTTTATTATTATACTCATAACCAAACTTGCAAGTTGAATCATTATCAATACCTGCCACTACATCAAGCCCTTCTTTTATTAAACCGTGAGTTAACCCTCCGATACCGCAAAACAAATCAATTACTTTAATTTTGGAGTTATTTTTTTTCATTAGGTTCGTTGATTATAACATTTTACAAATAATGTGGTCTACACTACTGATGATAGTTTAATTGATACATTGTGCTATTGACTATCTCCTTTATACAACCAAATCAACGATTAAATTTGAGTTTTGTGATTTAAAAAAAATACTGATCCCACTGAAACATAAAATACCGAATTCAATAGATTTCTATCTATCTCCACCAAAAATTCTTAATCCTCTCTGAACAGGTTTTTTATTAATATTAATTTTTAGACCTTTTCACACCCTCTACACCCGCAACCTCCTTTTTTAATATGTTCATCAAAATATTCTTTTCCATAATCATAAGATAATTCCTCCCCTGCTTTTATTTTTCTTTTACTGAAAACATATATTCTTCCTTTTTTAATTTCAGCCTCCGCATTTGGCTTGCAGGAATGATTTATATATCTCGCTATATTTTTTCTATCAGACCCATCTATTGTTATTTTTGAACTTATTTCAAATAGATACTTACTTCGGCATGTGTATTTTTCAGCCTCCGAGATCACTCTGCCAAAATATTCTATTAAACACGCTCCTTTTGGAATATCTTTTGTAGCAAAAAGACCGAGACCAGTTTTTGATCTTCTAACAACTAATCCCCAATCCAAGATATCAAACCTACTTTTTGTTTTTTTCACAGTTCGAATACTATATCAAAAAAAATGCTAATGTATATAAACAATGAAGACCACAAGGAGTCACACTAGCGCTACAGAAGCCTCAAATGAGATAATTAAAGCTGCGGAAAAAATAGACGAGATAACTAAGATCGGAATTGGCATTATCAAGATCACAAAAAGCAAAGGCGGTAAAAGAGGTATTAAATTCCTCCCTATTACAGGAGGAGTAAAAGCAGTAGTGCGAGGAAGTGGTACGGTGCAAGAACTTTTTATATACACAAATGAGACCGAACTTGTAAAAAAATATTTGTCAGAAAAATTCTAACTCCACTTAATCCATCTCCACATTAATAGAAATTCTTAATAAAATATTGCAGTTTTGTTGTTGTACATAATAACCCTGTGGTTTAAATGAAGCCTTAACGCATTTGATAACACTGTTTTTTCAGTATCTCTTCCCTTCCTTATAAAATCCACCAAGTTATCTGTATGGGTTACTTTGGTTACACCTTGCTCAATTATTGGTCCGCCATCCAATTCGTCTGTCACATAATGAGCTGTCGCACCCAGCATCTTTACACCTCTCAGGTAAGCTCTTTTGTACGGATTAGCTCCGGCAAAATCTGGCAAAAAAGAATGATGGATATTTATTATAGGAACACCCACTTTTTTTAAAAAATTTGGAGACAATATTCTCATGTATTTTGCGAGCACAATGATCTCAACTTTAGCTTTTTTTATTATATCTAATTGTTTTTTTTCGTAAGTAGGGTCATTTTCAATTATAGGTATAAAGAAAAAAGGTATATTTTCTTTTTCGGAAATTTTTCTTAATTCATCATGATTACTGATAACACAGGCTATTTTCATATTTAACTCCCCAGTTTTTTGCCTTAAGATCAAATCGATCAAACAATGATCTTCTTTACTGGCCATAATGCAGACTTTTGGTATCTGATCTGAAAAAAATATTTCAAATCTAGCTTTTATTTGTTTTGCCACTTTTTCAAATTCTACAGGAATATTTTTTTTAGTTATATCAAAGTTTTCTAATTCGAATTCTACACGAGAAATAAATACTCCTCCGTCTTCATGTTGAGAAGTATTGGTGATGTTTCCCCCATGAGAACCTACAAAATGCGCTATCTTTTCAACGATACCTTTTTGGTCTGGGCTGACTGATAATAATATGGCTTTCATTTTTAAATTCTATTTAAGTGAAAAAAATTCATATTTTTAAAATATACACCAATATGAATTTTGCTTTTTTTAACACCAAAGATGTTTGTAGATATCTTTTTCTAAGTACCCTAATTCCTTAACTAAAAATTCTTCCACAAAATCTTTGAGCAAATTGCGATTTACTTTTCCGTGCCTTGGAATAGTCGAGGATTTGCCAGTTTCTGTATGAATTACTTTTGTATGTTTAGCTCCTTGTTTGAAAATAAACCCACCAAGTTTTCTTAAAGCTTTGAAGACGTCATCAGGACTACAAGAAGCAAGTTTTGGCTTATCCATTAGGCTTCTTTATTCCTAAGCACAAACACAATTTTGAGTGAGATTAAAAGTTTCTTTTGCAGATTTTCCTGACGATATTTTTTGTTCTACTGCAACTAATTTTCTAAACATTTCCTCAATCCTTTGATGACCTTTAGAAATTGGTGCATAGTATCCGACTTTATTCCTGAAATTCTTTGGAATTTCAAAATGAGTAAAAACGGCATCATTGATCATTTCAGTCAAATCAGTGGCATTTGTAGCTTGAGTGTAGCAAAAAGGAACTTCTCCAATTGAAGCCCAAAGTCCATTCTCGTCCTTTTCAACTTTCACCGTTAGTCTCTGTGGAAGAGATTTTACATAGAAATTTATATCTTTTTTCATAATTACTTAAATTGTATCACAGTTATATTATAACAAATTGTACTTTGCAACACTTCTAGGGGTAGCCGCACTTAATTCAAAAAAACCATTACTTCCAACTAAATGCTATAATTTTTCGATGGAAAAATTCAAAAAAAGAATCAAGAAAATGACAAAGATCCTCGGACCAGGACTCGTAACAGGAGCGGCTGACGACGATCCATCAGGAATCGCAACTTACAGTCAAACAGGAGCTCAATTTGGTTATGGACAGCTTTGGACAGTTGTTTTTATGTTGCCTCTTATGACATCTGTTCAAGAAGCTTGTGCGCGAATAGGCGCCGTAACTGGAAAAGGAATAGCTGCGGTGATCAAAGAACATTATTCTAAAAAAGTATTATTTTTCGCGGTCTTTCTTATTCTTATTGCTAATGTAATAAATATTGGAGCAGATATTGGAGCTATGGCTGCGGCGGCTCAATTGATCGTCCCTATCCCTTTTGTTATTTTGACTCTTTTTTTTACAGCTTTAATTCTTTTTTTAGAAGTATTTATTTCTTATAGAAATTACGCAAGAATATTAAAATTTTTAGCCTTAGCACTAGGTTCTTACGTCATTACGGTTTTTCTTGTTGAAGAACCTTGGGGAGTAATTTTGAAAGCAACTTTTATTCCGCATCTTGAATTTAATTTTGCTTTTCTTTTTATAATCACTGGAATTCTTGGTACGACAATTTCTCCTTATATGTTTTTTTGGCAAGCTTCAGAAGAAGTTGAAGAAGAGAGAAGTAAGCATTTGATCCATAAAGGCATCCCAAAATTAAATCATTTTTTTATGAAGAGACTTCGTCTTGATAATTTTTTAGGCATGCTTTCTTCTCAAATAGCGTCGTGGTGCATGATCGTTGTGGCCGCTACAGTACTTAATAAAAACGGAATAACAAATATTGCAACAGCAGCAGATGCTGCCCGAGCTCTTGAGCCTTTGGTTCACACTTTCCCATACGCAGGGCTTTTGGCTAAAACGATTTTTGCAGTTGGAGTTATTGGTTTGGGATTGCTTGCTATCCCTGTCTTATCCGCATCAGCCTCCTATGCAATATCAGAAACATTTAGTTGGAACGAGGGACTTAATTTAAAATTAAAAAAAGGTCATGGATTTTATGGAGTTATTACTATCGCTACCCTTTTTGGATTAATGATCAATTTTATTGGAATTGACCCAGTAAGAGCTTTGGTATTTACAGCTGTAATTAATGGAATAATTGCCGTTCCTTTAATATTTATTATCGCCAGAATAGCTTCCAACAAAGATATTATGGGGCAATACAAAAGTAGATGGCTTTCAAATACTGTTATTTGGATAACTTTCATCCTTATGGCGGCAGCTGTAGTGGCTATGTTTTTTGCCTTATAAAAGGTACTAAATAACAAAATAAGCTCATATTTCCACAATACTTCCCCTTGTCCCGACCTAGGGGAAAGTGCTTATTCACCTAAGTTGTACCACAAGGGTACTTCTTATTTTCAGGTCGCGTTGCTCCCGAAAATAAAGTTGTCCACAGTTTGACTGGATTTGACTTTAAACCTAAAGCGTGACATCATTGTAGAACAAAGTAGATATGAGTAGTGAAAACAAGTCGAGTTTGTCAAACATAGATATATTTGTATTTTAGAAAGTAATAAAACAAAACACATGAAAGGAGTAATCAAAAAACTTACTGACAAAGGTTTTGGATTTATTTCAACAGACAGTATGCCGAAAGATCTTTTCTTTCACAGTAACTCTCTTGTTGGAGTAGCATTCAACGATCTTCGTGAAGGAGATGCCGTTACTTTTGAGACAGAACAGTCTCCAAAAGGAATGAACGCAACAAACGTACAAAAAGCGTAAGCTTAATGTCAAAAAAGACGTCCACCTAGGTGGACGTCTTTTTTGTTTGCCTATATTTTAAATAATTTTCACTTAAACCAACTATTAAACCATCCTCCGAACCAATTAGTGATATTTGTAATAATATTTACTATTGGATTAGTTGATACTGGTGCAGGGGTTGAAACAATTACTTCTTTTGTTATTTTAACTTCTATTGCAAGAGGAACCGAGGAGTTTGTAGTTGTGAGATAATAACGGCCAACTTTTTTAGGAACTGTAATTGTTGCAGAACCGTTTGTGAAAGTGATTGTTTGTCCATTCCACTTCCCTGTAGTTGCACCAGCAAGAGTAATTGTTAATTTGGTATTTGGTAGCACACGGACAAGTTGTAATAGATTATGAGTCGAATCTGATGAAAGAGTAGTTTTAATAATTGTACTTGTTGAAGCAGTTGTTTTTTGCAAAGAAGTTTTGACAGAAATATTTGGGGTAGAAATTATAAATAATCCTGCAGGTGGAGGAACTGGAACAGCTAGTGGTTTTGTACGTAGACTAATTAGATCTTGAGTAGAAGAAATATTATGTGTAGCAAGGAGTGATTTTATTTCAGGAGTAAGAGTGAAAGAAATTGGGGTAAAGAGGAAGTTTGTGATCGGAGCGATGAAAGAAAAAGTACCCTTTGCTCCAGTCGTTCCAAATACAGGAAGAGTAACCAATTTTAGAGGTTTTAATAAATTAACAGGAAGAGTTAGAGAATTCAAAAGTGATTCATATAGAGGTGAGACTGATGATGAACGAGTAGCTGGCACAGTTGCGGTAGTTTGTTGAGGGCTTTGTTGTGCATGATAAGTTCCAGAGATAACGGTCGTACCATGACTTCCATGGCTTCCTGTAGGAGGTGCAGCACAAAGTCCTGGACCAATTACAGTTTGATCAGCTCCTGTATCAGTTATTAAGACATAACCAGAGGAATCGATCAAAGAAATGTTTCCTCCAGATCCTCCATATCCGCAACCAGTTGAATCTCCTCCTATAGCTGTAATTGGAGTACCATCGATCACCGCAAATGAATTTGTGATTGTTGCAGATCCTGCGTCTCCACCGTTTTGTTGTGGATCACCACCGTTGACCGAAACAACCCAAGTAGAGGCTGTATCAATCATAATTATTCCTCCTTTACCTCCATCAAGACCAGGAACTCCATTTCCTCCAATTGCAGAGGTTGTTCCAGTAACAGTAATATTTGAAAGATTAAAGTTATAGGCATTGTGTCCTCCATATGCACCATCACCAGAAATATTACCGTTAATAGTGTGGCCTGTTCCATTCAAAGTAGTATTACTTACGGCAATGAAAATATTATTTGTCATATCCGTTGGTAGAGTAGTAGATGCAAAGAGAACAATATTTTCGTTTGTCATTGGAGTTCTACCGAGAGGAATTGAAAATGTTGTGTCAGTAAACCAGTTTGAAAGATTACTCCAAGAATTGTCGCCTGAAATATTTTGGAATGAATCGGAGTTTGGATATGAATGGTAGGTAATAGATCCCGCAACACTGATAGCATTTGCAAGAGGAACCGTAACTGAATAATAAACATCCGCATTTCCTGTTACAGTTCCTGCATTTATTGATGAATCATTAAAGAATGCATTACCAGAAACTGTTCCAGCATTTGTTGAAGTTCCATTGAAGAAAGAATCACCTTTTGTAGATCCTGTGTTAGCACTCGAATCATTAAATATCCATTTTGTAATTATGTTTCCTTGATAGTCCTTAATGTTTCCGCTAACAATATTTGTCCCAAGGAAACTTGTTGAACCTGAAAACGTTACAGCATCATAAGCACTCAAAAGTCCACCGAATGTTAGATCACCATTTATTGTCCCTGAGTTTAAGGCAGAATCATTTATTGTTACGTTACCATTAATTATATTTTGGTTTATTGAAGTGCCGTTTAATGTAGTTGTACCAGTTACTGTACCTGTATTTGTTGAAGTAGCGTTAAATATAAATCCACCTGTTATCACACTGTTGTTTGTAGTACTTAACGCAACTGTTACAGGAGAAGTTGTACCATTTCTAATTGTTCCTCCAGATTTATTTAGAAGAGTTCCAACAAAAGTTCCACTATTTACTGCACCGCCAGATTCAATTGTAGTATTTCCAAACCTACTCAAAGTATCACTTTCAAATGTTCCTATAACATCAATTGATCCACTAAGAGTTGATGACGCAACTGTAATATCATTGAAGGAAGAAATTGTTCCTGTAGCTGTAAGATTTATGAAAGAAACATTTGTACTACTTCCTGTGATATTTCCCATTGTATAGAAATGTCCGAGACCATCATCTCCACGCAAAGTCGTAGACGCTGTAATCGTACAATTACCAACATTCGCTGTTAGGTAATAATAAGGACGAGTAGCCTCATCTAGAGGTTGCGTACAATCTGTATCTATAGGCTGAGTGTTGTCGTATGTAAATGAAACTGATTTTTCAGTTATATTATTTCCATTTGTACTCTTGAAGAAAATAATATGAGAAGTGGCAGAAGGTTTTGGAATATCGGATCCGTTATTGGCACAAATTACAGAAGTATAACTTCCTGAATCAATTTTGTATTGACATAAAGTGCTTGTGTCCCAAGAAACAACGGGCTTCCATTTAATATTTGTGCCTGCAGTTGGAGAAGTAATTACAAGATTTGGATTACCAGAAGCTCCTCCACCTATTAAAGAATTCCAAGCTGAAAAGAAACCATTATTTAATGCTTGAAAAGCATTATTTATCAAAGAATATGTAGCGCCAGACAGATCAACGCTCGCCCCGTTTATGGCTTGAACGATCCACAATCCTCCGTTATGCGTAAAATCTCTTAATACAACAAATACTTCTGCATTGTACTGACGAGTAATATATCCAGTGACTGTTCCTGATGTATCTGAATCTGGACCAGTAAAAGTAGCATTACCGTGAATTGTTCCAGTGTTTGTAGATGAAGCATTAAACAAAGCCGCATCTGTAGAAGTACTTGTAAGATAAATATCTATTCCATTATTTGTTGTACCTTGAAAGGTTATAGTGTTTACAGTTGCGGTAATTGAGCTTGTACCAATATTTCCAGAAAGGATTACTGCGTTATCTCCAGCGGTTGGAATGACGGGAGAATGAACTGTTGAGGACGCGTTTGTCCACCAGTTATTTATATCGTCCCATTTTCCAACAACACCATGACCTATCGCCGAATCATTAAAATAAAGCCCTGCGTAGTCGTGATAGATGATCTGACCATCAGTGGTTCCACCAAGAGGTCTTGTTACAGGAGAATAGACATCAGAATTTCCAGTAACAGTTCCTAAGTTTGTTGAAGTATCATTAAAAATTGCATTTCCTTGGACCGTACCAGTTACAATATTTGAACTTGTATTATTGAACACTGCATTACCTTTCAGAATTCCTGTATTTGTAGATGAGGCATTAAAGATCCAAGAAGTAATTTGAGTACTTGTTGAATCATAAATATTTCCAGTCACATATCCTGTTCCTACAAAAGCAGTCGTGTCAGAAAATGTAACTGCACCACTAGAAGCTGTGTACATATTAAATGTAGCTGTACCTGTAATTGTTCCAGTGTTTGTAGATGATGCATTTAGAATTGCATTTCCGTTTACTGTTCCAGAGTTTGTCGAGGATGCATTAAAAGTAAAATTTCCATTTATTGTTGCGGTGTTTGTAGTTTTTCC
>Ga0172379_10003615_pt1 | contig 24262 bp, 30 predicted proteins | sample GrowelOW334metaG_FD_119756 | JGI IMG/M metagenome (GOLD analysis project Ga0172379, IMG submission 119756) | Groundwater microbial communities from an aquifer near a municipal landfill in Southern Ontario, Canada - Groundwater well OW334 metaG | ecosystem: Environmental > Aquatic > Deep...
AATTGATCTAAAAGGAGAGTCTCTCAGAAAGAAAATTTAATTTATATTTGCTTCATAAATCAACCCCCATTCCGGTTGTACACTTTACTCCGGAATCATTGTACACATTGACCGGAATAATCAATACCACCTCAACTAACAATTTCAACTCCTAAAGAGAATAGGGAAAACGGTTAGAACCTGTTATCATTTTTACAGTAAATACAAATCCATGGTAATATAAATTTGCTGTATATCAATCTTCAAAAAAGACAGAGAAATTAATCCTCAAAAAAGAATTACAAGGAAACAATGCCAAGACTACTGCAAATACACGCTGAAGGGAATGCCGGTTCAGGAGGAGGGATTGCTGAAAATATCGGCAAATTAGCAATGAAAAACGGCTGGGAAAGTTATATTGCTATAGGACGAAATATTAGAAAAAGCGAGTCCAAATTAGTTATTATTGGCAATCTTTTCAGTCAATTCTGCCACCTTATACTATCGAGATTGTTTGATATGCACGGATTTGGTTCCAAATATGCGACAAAAAAGCTTATCAGAAAGATTGATGAAATTCGCCCTGATATAATCCATCTTCATAGTTTACACGGGTATTACATAAATATAGCAATCTTGTTTAATCATCTAAAAGAGCTTCAAATTCCGGTTATTTGGACGTTTCATGATTGCTGGCCTTTTACCGGCCATTGTTCACATTTTTATGACAATGGTTGTATGAAATGGAAAAGTGTGTGTCATCATTGCCCTAAGAAGAAAGACTATCCGGCAAGCTGGTTATTTGATAGGTCAAGGCAAAATTATTTTTTAAAAAAGAAATTGTTTACATCGGTCCCCAATATGGTAATTGTATCTGTTTCAAACTGGTTGAACAACCTCGTGGAAATGTCGTTTTTTAAAGGAATGAACACTCAGGTCATTCATAATGGAATTGATATAGAATTATTTTCACCGACAGGTAAAGAGAATAGTATCAAAAGCAAATATAAAATTGATAATTGTTTTTTGATTCTTGGAGTTGCTTATCCATGGGCAAAAGGGAAAGGGCTGTATGATATTTTTGAATTAAGCAACCACTTAAAACCCGACGAGAAGATTATACTTGTTGGACTAAGTGATAAACAATTGAAAAAGTTGCCGGCTAATATTATTGGAGTAGGAAAAATTGGGATGGGAAAACACGACCATAAACACCCATTAGTTGATTTCTATGACGCTGCTGATGTATTCCTGAATTTGTCGACCCAGGAAACTTTTGGTCTCACAACTGTAGAAGCCATGGCATGTGGCACTCCTACAATCGTTTACAATGCAACGGCTTGTCCCGAAATCATTGATTCGGATACTGGAATTGTAGTTGGTAAAAACGATATCAAAGGTGTATTGGAAGCGATTTCAACGATAAAAAGAAACGGAAAGATGTACTATTCACATCAATGCAGGAACAGAGTATTGACTAAGTTCAATCAAACCGAGCGATTTCAGGAATATCTTGATTTATATAAGAAATCAATAACCTAATATTCTTTCCCAATATAAAAAGGGAATTATAGCCAATAAATTTGGAAAATATGGGGAATTATGGATTTGAAACGTTCAGTGTAGACAATGTAAATTCAGATGAATTCTCACTATTTGCCAATAAAAATATCTTCACTACCATTCCATGGATAAGATTTATCGCAGAAGACAATCGTGCAAAACCAATCATCATAAGAATTACAAAAGTTGGTACGTTCATCGGATATTTTTCCGGCTTATTGTTAAATAAATATGGCATAAAAATTTTTGGAAGCCCTTTCAAAGGATGGAGTACTTGCTTCATGGGTTTTGATCTGCTCGACAATCATGAGATTCCCGATATTTTATCTGAAATAATCAACTATATCTTCTCAAGTACAAAGTGCCATTATATAGAGATTGCTGAAAGAGCCATCACAATAAATGATGTTCCTGGAATGGCATTTAAGACAAGAGTGATGCATACTTTAGAGCTTGAAATTGGGAACAAAAGTGAGGAGGAAATTTTCAAGGAATTTAAGGGAGATTGCCGGACATTTATCAAACAATTTGAGCAACGCGGAGCCCAGATTGAAGTGGCAACACCTGATGATATCTTCGCTCAAGAATACCATGATCAACTTATTGATGTATTTAACAAGCAAGGACTTGTGCCAACCTATAGCCTGAATAAAGTAAAGATTTTATTGAAAAATCTAAAAGAATCAGGAATGCTATTGTGCCTGCGTGTGCGTGAACCAAATGGACAGAGTATCGCAAGTTCAATCTTTATTGGACATAAAAAGAAATGTTTTTTTTGGGGAGCCGCCAGTTATCAGAGATTTCAAGCATATAGGCCTAATGAATACATGATTTGGTTTGCAATAAAATATTGGAAGAATCTGGGAATAGATACTTTTGATATGGTAGGATTCCGCGACTACAAACTTAAATTTGGTTCTCAAAAAAAAGAGTACACCAAAATAATTGCAGCCAAGAATCCTTTATTGATTTATCTTAGAGATCTCGCAGAGAAAGTTTTTTTTAATTTATTGAAAATCAGAGGGAGCAAAAAAATAGAAAAGACAATTAGAAATGGTAATTTGACAATTAATAAAATAATTAATCAGGAAATCGCCCATTACTGCGATAATCAATTAAGAATATTTAGTAGATTTAATAAAATAACAATTCAAAAAAATAACAGTAAAGACATTATCATAAAGTTACCAGTAACTATAACTCAAAATTTACTGGGAATCAACAGATTGGCCAGAAGATTGCTCAGGCTGGATAAATCGTGCGTTTTACAAACCTATAATGGCTATATTGCTTTTTGGCAAAACAATGTATATCATATATCGAATGACAGTGACTATCCATTACTAACGTTGACTATGACGGGTTGTAGAAATCCGTTACATAATTCAATTGCCAATGTTGATGGCCGTAACTTATATTTTGGTGAATATGGACAGCCACATCCTGATGGAAAATCAATTTATCATAGTCAGGATGGTGGTCTGACATGGAAAAAGGTTTATAATATATCCTGTGATAAAATACGCCATATACATTCCTGCAAATGGGACCCATATGAAGAAAAGATATGGGTATTCACCGGTGATTTTGAAGGGCAGTCCTATGTATTATGCGCTGATCCTGATTTTAAAGAAATTGAATGGATCGGTGATGGGAGACAAAACTATCGGGCAGTAGATGCCGTATTTGAAAAAGACGCAGTGCACTGGATAATGGATTCTCCACTTTCAGAAGTCCACCATATACGATTAGACCGTAAAACACGCAAAATCTCCATAGGTCAAGCATTTCCTGGTCCGGTATGGTACTTAAAGAAATTGGATGATGGAATCGTACTGGCTGGATCAGTCCAGGAAATTGGGCCATCACATAAAGATCAAAAAGTTCATCTTTTTGCTACCCGAAACCTAAAAAAATGGGTTGATATAGCACAATTTGAGCATGATGGTTACAAAAAAGGAATAATGAAATTTGGCGTAGCATCATTTGCGGAAGGCAATCAATCTTCAGATTTATTTTATATTCATTTTGAAGCTGTGAAGAAATTTGATGGGAAAGTGATTGAATGTAGTTTAAAAGGAATATAATACTTACTGTATGGATAGTAGGAAATGTTATGTTCTAATAAAATAGGAGTACACTCAATGATGAATATTTTATTTTTAACATTATCTCAAATCATCAGTGATATCTCCTCCCGTGGAATATATCCGGATTTATTGCGAAAATTCGCAAAAGAAGGTCATAAGGTGTTTATTGTGTGTCCATTCGAACGAAGGAAAAAGAAAGCCACTTGTTTAACTGCAAATGGCGGTGTGAATATATTAGGCATAAAAACATTCAACCTCACAAAATCAAATATCCTTGAGAAGGGAATTGGGACTATTCTTATTGAATATCAATACCAGCAAGCCATAAAAAAGTATCTTCCTGATGTTCATTTTGATTTGGTGCTCTACTCTACTCCACCCATTACATTCAATCGGCTAATTAAATGGATAAAGCAAAAATCCGGTGCAAAAACATATTTGCTGTTAAAAGACATTTTTCCCCAGAATGCAGTTGACCTGGGAATGTTTTCAAAGATTAGCCCGATCTATTGGTTCTTTCGCAGAAAAGAAAAGGCGTTATATACTGTGTCAGAACATATCGGTTGCATGTCGCCCGCAAATGTAAAATACTTTTTAAACCATAATCTCGGGATTTCTAGAGAACGCGTGGAAGTTTGTCCGAATAGCATTGAACTACAGACTAAACTTGAATATGTTTATAAGGAAGCAATCCTTTTAAAATATGGATTGCCTTCAAATATACCTCTATATATTTATGGGGGTAATCTGGGTAAACCACAAGGAATCGATTTTCTGATAGAAGTATTGAAATCAAATTCGAACAGGTCGGATGTTTTCTTTTTAATCGCTGGGAATGGTACTGCTTACGATAAACTTGAAACCTGGTATAAAAATGAAAATCCAAGTAATGTATTGTTGCTGAGTCAAATGACCAAAGACGATTTTGAACAATTGGTAAGCGTGAGCGATGTCGGATTGATATTCCTGGATAAAAGATTTACAATACCCAATTATCCATCCAGATTATTGTCCTATCTGGAAAACAAAATTCCTATCTTAATGGCAACTGACATTCATACTGATATTGGACCTATCGCGGAAGAAAACGGTTATGGCTTTTGGGTTAAAAGTGGTGATTTAGATACATTTAATAATCGATTGAATTATCTTCTTACCAATAAAGAGCTAGTTACAAAGATGGGTGAAAAAGGATACCAATATTTATGTGAACATTATACAGTTGATAAGAGTTATGAAATAATCATGGCACATTTTAATTAATTCATGTACAGGGTATTTTTTAAACGCTTTTTCGATATTGTACTCTCTGCAGTCGCGATTGTTTTCTTAAGTCCACTATTGCTGATCATTACCATTTGGGTGCATTTTGGCAACAAAGGTGCAGGTGCATTTTTCACTCAGCAACGCCCGGGTAAAAATTCAAAAATCTTCAAAGTCTTCAAATTCAAAACTATGACGGACGAATGCGATGCATCGGGAAGCCTCTTACCCGATGCACAACGTTTAACAAGGATTGGCCGTTTCTTCCGTTCAACATCACTGGATGAATTGCCCCAACTATATAACGTATTAAAAGGAGACATGTCAATCATTGGTCCCCGTCCCTTGTTGATCAAATATCTTCCACTCTATTCACCTGAACAGGCACGTCGCCATGAGGTAAAGCCCGGCATTTCCGGCTGGGCGCAATGTAACGGAAGAAATGCACTAAGCTGGCAGCAAAAATTTGAGTTAGATGTGTGGTATGTTGATCACTTATCTCTTAAAACCGATCTAAAAGTGATTATCTTGACCATTCAAAAAGTGATTAAAAGAGAAGGGATCAATTCGGCAACCGCAGCAACTATGGAGGCGTTTACTGGCAATAACTGAAATACATATGCAAGACATTGCAATTTACGGGGCAGGAGGTTTTGGGAAGGAAGTGGCCTGTATCCTGAATAAAATCAACGAAAAAGAACCTGTTTGGAACCTGCTCGGGTTCTTCGACGACGGGGTAAAAGAGGGTACACAAATCTCCCGTTTTGGCAAGGTTTTAGGGAACCGGGCCACCTTAAACAACTGGCCGGACGCATTGTCCGTGGTTTTTGCCATCGGAACGCCCAAAATATTGCAGCTGCTTACCGACAAAATCACCAATCCCAACATCGATTTTCCAAACATCTATCACCCCGATGTTTTTTTTGCTGATCCGGAGTCCTTTGCAGCAGGAAAGGGCAACCTGGTTACCCGCGGCTGTAGTTTTTCGTGCGATGTTTCCATAAGCAATTTCAACCAGTTCAACAGCATCTCGGCTCTGGCCCACGACGTAAAAGTGGGTTCGTACAATGTTTTTATGCCCTTAACCCGTATCTCAGGCGAAGTGTCTGTTGGGGATGCCAATTTCTTTGGGATTGGTGCAGTGGTGCTTCAGCAGTTGAAAATAGGCAACAACACGAGGATTGGGGCTGGCAGTTTGGTGATGACCAAAACAAAGGACGGTTGTCTTTACATGGGAAACCCCGCCCGCAAAACAGAACTATAATTTAATAATTATTCATCATGGCCATATTTAAATTCGAAAACATCCGCATTGCCGGTATGGCAGCCGTGGTGCCAAAAAATACAGTAAAAACTGAAAGCTTTAAGAAAACTTTTGGCGATGAAGAGGTGGACAAATTCATGTTGATGACCGGTATTACCGAAACCCGCCGCACAACTGAATTTCAGACAGCTTCTGATTTAGCCTATGTCGCAGCCTCCAACCTTTTAAAGCAACTTAATATTTCCCCTGAGGAGATTGGGGCACTGGTTTTTGGGACCACAAGTCCCGATTATCGAAGACCCGCTTCAGCCTTTGTGATTCAGAAAAGACTTGGCCTTTCGGTTGAAACAGCCGTGTTTGACATTAGCCTGGGCTGTTCGTCGATGATTTATGGTTTTCAAGTAGTGGCTTCTATGATGAACAACTCGGATATCAAAAAGGCAATTTTGGTTTTGGGTGATACAGCATCCAAAACAACCCATCCAGAAGATCGCGCATCCATTATGATTGTTGGCGATACCGGTGTAGCCGTATTACTTGAAAAAACAGAAGAACCGGTTCCGGTTACTTCGCTTGTGCGCTCTGATGGCAATGGATACAGATACCTGATTGTGCCCGGCGGAGGCTACCGTAACCTGAACGCAAGCCGGGAAGCGGAACTATGTGCCGACGGCAACAAAAGGTCGTTACACCATTCGTTTATGCAGGGCACATCTGTTTTCACTTTTACCATTTCCGATGTGCCCCGCCTCGTCAGGGACTATCTGACTTTAACCAATACTACGGTTGAGGATTATGATGTTTTTGCATTTCACCAGGCCAACATGTACATTCTAAAACAGATTGCTAAAAAACTTAAGATTCCACTGGAAAGAATGCCAATTTCAATCGACCGTTTCGGGAATACCTCAGGGGCCTCTCCCATTCTTACCTTGTGCGATGCATTTGGCAACAGTACCGAAAGAGAAATAAACACGATGCTTTGTGGTTTTGGCGTGGGATTATCGTGGGGCGTAACTTCAATGAAAATTAATACGGCAGGAATTTTTCCCGTTATGGAAGATGATACCGTATTTGAGGAGGGAATAATAAAATCAGTATCCGAACTTTAACAGACCTTGATTCATGATCATTAATATTTTAGACTATCTCGAAAATTCAGCAAAAAAATTTCCTGATAAGACTGTATTTGCTGAACAGAACAAAAGCATTTCCTATTCGTTGCTGGTTGACAAGGCCAAACGCATTGGTACAAAAATACTCGATGAAACAGGAAACCTGAAGCGAAAACCGATTATAGTGTTTGTTGATAGGAACATCGAAAGTCTCGTGGTTTTTATAGGCGTTGCATACAGCGGCAACTTTTATGTCCCCATCGACCGATCGATGCCAAAGATGCGAATTGACCTAATACTAAAGACCTTGCAACCGGTTGCCACCATTATTCTTGAATCGGAGGTTGATTTCGCAAAGGAGATTGCTCCCGACGTACGCACCCTGATTTACGAAGAGGCCTCAGCTTATCCGATAGATGAACCCAGGTTGGCAGCAATAAGAAAACAGGCAATCGATACGGACCCTTTGTATGCGACCTTTACTTCCGGTTCAACCGGTATTCCGAAAGGTGTCATCACTTGTCAGCGATCGGTAATCGACATGACGGAAGCGCTCTTCACAACCTTTAATTTTGATGAACATTGCATCTTTGGAAATCAGAATCCATTCTATTTTGATGCCTCGATTAAAGATATTTACAGCACATTAAAGGGCGGAGGTACGATGGTGATTATCCCCAGGTCGTGCTTCACTTTTACCGGAAGCCTTGCCCCTTTTTTAATGCAAAATTCTGTCAACACCATTCTTTGGTCGGCCGCTGCCATCGCCCTGGTAGCCAATACCAGCGCGTATGAATTTGAAAAACCATATTGTCTTGAGAAGGTGATGTTTTCGGGCGAGGTAATGCACAACAAAGCCCTCAACTACTGGAGAAAAAACCTGCCTGAAACCCTTTTTGTCAATCTCTATGGCCCAACCGAAATAACTTCGGTATGTTCGTATTATATCGTAAACCGTCCGTTTGGTGATGACGAAGTTTTACCCATAGGTGAATCCTTCAAAAACACAGACATAATTATCCTTAACGAAAGCAACGAACTGGTAAAGGAGGATGAATCAGGAGAATTATGTGTTCGCGGTTGCTGTCTTGCCATGGGCTATTATAACAATCCTGAAAAAACACGGGAAGCCTTTATCCAGAATCCGCTGAACACCAGTTTCCCTGAAATTATTTATCGGACTGGTGACCTGGCAAAATACAATCAACAGGGCCAAATCATCTTTCTTTCGCGCAAAGACAACCAGGTAAAACACATGGGTCAAAGGGTCGAATTAGGAGAGATTGAAATCGTCGCTAATTCAATGGAATACCTGGATGCATCGGTTTGTTTTTATGATCACGAAAAACAGAAGATTGTACTGGTATACCAGGGAATAAATGCAGATAAAAAATATATCCTAAATGGTGTTAAAGACAAACTTCCGAAATATATGTTCCCTAACATCCTAATTGAAATGAAGGAAATGCCCTACAACCTGAATGGTAAGATTGACCGCACATTGATAAAAACCCTTTACAGACAAGGTGAGATAAGTTGATTTTGAAGCAAGGTGCAATGGAATATTTTGATAATTTGGATGGCTTGAATGATTTTATTCAGACGTATTTCAGAAAAGGTACTGCGACCAACAATTATTTTCTGGCAGATTCGTATTTAAAACACATCGAAAACAAAAAACTTGGTTATGTGGCCACGCAGGAAAATGCAGTGATGCTACTCGAAAAACATGATTTTTACCAGCTGTATTATTTCATCAATAATTTTGCCGCTGATTTGCCAATTCTTGATGACCGACCGGTTGTAATGGAAATAATTTACCGGGGGGAGAAAAATAAACCTATAACTATTATTAATTATTGGGCTAGCCTTGGGTTTAAACTTCATTTGACTCGCGACAACATGATAGCCAATATTGAAAAACACTTGGAAGATAGCAACCCGGTTTATGAATTAAATTTAAAATATGCTGAAACCCGCACCGAACTGCTTTACATCGAAAACTTGCTTGCTACCACGCTTGACAAGTATACCGGGGATTTGCTGACCACAGATGACTTGAACCGGTTTCTTGAAAACAGGAACTTCATTTGTGCAACTTACAAGGGAGAACTTGCTGGAGTTCTGCAATTCGAAATAAAAAACAAAGTGATTTGGCTTGGACATATTGCCGTTGACGAACATTTCAGGGGAAAAGGCATTGCTAAAGAATTGGTTAAAAAATATATTGCCGATAATTGCAGTGAAGGATATACAAGGTTTCAGTTGTGGGTTATTCAGGAAAATGTTGGTGCATTGAACCTTTATCGTAAATTTGGTTTTGTTTATGGTGGTAAAACAACAACTTCCATGCTTAAAATGAACAGTTAAGAAATATTTAATGGAAAGACTATATGAAATTCTGGAGGGAATCAGACCCGATGTCGATTTCAAATCAGAAAAAAAACTAATGGACGAAGGCATTCTTGATTCCTTTGACGTAGTTTCCATCATTTCAGAATTTAATGATGAATTTGGTATTGAGATTCGGGTCAATGAATTGGGACCATCCAATTTCAACAGTGTGGAAGCCATGAACACAATGGTAGAGCGATTATCGAAAAAATGAGAATGGTATGATTAATCCTTTAAGTCTTTCCGGTAAAAATATCATGGTTGTTGGCGCAGCATCCGAAACAGGATGGTCCATAGTGTCGGTTCTTCAACAATTGGGGGCAATGGTAATCATGATGGATAAGGAAAATGTTCAACAAGATGTATCAAATAATACCCTACCAGATGGCACAATAAGCTTAACATTTGACATCTATGATGTAGCTCTTATCGAAGAACAGATAAGTGCTATCTATAAAAACCTTGGAGTTGTGCACGGCCTTGTCTATTGTGCAGGAATAGGGGGTGTGCGTCCCCTTGGCTTGACCACCAATATATTTGCTACCGAAATGATGAATGCCAATTTTTTTGCATTCCTCGAATTTGTCCGTTGTGTAACAAAAAAAGGCAGGTTAGTGGCCGGAGGCAGTATCGTGGCGGTTTCATCGGTTAGTAGCATCAAAGGATTAAAATCAAAAATTGCCTACGCAGCATCGAAAGCAGCCGCTGATGCTGCCGTCAGATGCATGGCCGCCGAATTAAGCGAAAAGAGAATACGGGTTAACTCCATATTAAAAGGATGGGTAACATCGGATATGGGAAAAGATTTCATCGTAAATAATAGAAGCATTGACCATGATAATGATTACAACCGACAATTGCTTGGAGCTATTAAACCGGAAGAGCTCGCCAATACAACTGCATTTTTGTTAAGTGATGCTGCTGTTTCAATTACCGGTACATCATTGCTACTGGATGGAGGTTATTCACTGTAATGGAAGGGATCTATATGGCAGACTATTTAAACTTGACTAATAAGCGGATAATGATTGCCGGTGTAGCAACTGGAATTGGGAAAACTACAGCCATCTTGCTGAGTGAATTAGGTGCGGATCTAATCTTGCTTGACATTAATGTAAAGGAATTGAACGAAACCATGGCATTACTTAAACCCGGTCAGCACTTTTCATTTCCGGTTGATTTAAGTGATATCTTGAACATAGAAAAAAAGGTAAATGGAATTATTGACATTTCAGGTTCGCTGGATGGTTTTGTTTATTGTGTTGGAATCAGGAGCAGAAGGCCGCTCCGGATGATTACACCCAAGGTGCTAAGCGAGGTAATCAACCTTAATTTTGGCGCTTTTTTGGAACTAACCCGGTGCATCACCAAAAAAAATAATTTTAACAGTGAGTTGAGTATTGTTGGCATTTCCTCCATCGCAGCATCAAGGGGAGGCGCTGGAGTAACTGCATACGCCGCTTCGAAAGGAGCAATGGAAAGTGCTGTTCGTTGCCTGGCCAAAGAAATGGCACCTAAAAAGATAAGAATAAATACAGTCGTTCCTGCCCAAACCAACACTCCTGCCTATACAGCCTTGCAGAACATGGCTGCTGCTGATGAAGATGCAATCCTGGCTCGACAATATCTCGGATTAGGTGAACCATTGGATGTTGCTAATGTCATTGCCTTTTTACTTAGTGCAAATTCCAGGTTGATAACTGGTTCTGCAATTCCTGTAGATGGTGGTTTTCTGACATCCTAATACATTTCCAAATAAAATAAGGAGAAAAACAAAATGACAAACGAAGAAAAAATCAGTTTGATTGAAGATGCCCTGGAAATTGAACCGAGCACATTGAAACCGGAAACTTTGGTAGGCAATATTAGCGAATTGGATTCAATGGGAAAGTTAACACTTATTGTCTTATGCGACGATGAATTCAATAAAAAACTGACTGGAGAAAAGCTGAAAGAATTTAATACAGTCCAGGACATTCTCGATTTTATGGCTTAATACAAACCTGATGAATGTTATACAGGTTATAAATGAAGTTTTTACATCAAATACCTATGTCATTTCCAATGATAATTCGGATTGGGTTTGGCTAATTGACATTGGAAATTTAATCGGGGTTTTAAATACTTTATCTGAAAAGCAGCAAGTAAGAGGTGTTTTTATCACCCATCCACACTACGACCACATATACAGCATTAATCAATTGATAGAATTGTATCCTGATTGTCAGGTTTTTGCGTCTGCTCAAACTAGTGAAGGGTTGTATTCGGCAAAACTGAACCTGTCATTTTATCATGATTTCCCAATAGAATTTAAAGGCACGGATATCAAAGTTCTAAATGAGGGAGCAACAATCGAACTTTTCGATAAATATTATCTTGAAGCTATGAAGACTCCTGGACATCATTGGGGTTGTCTTTCATTCAGGATTAATAATTATTTGTTCACAGGCGATTCCTATATTCCTAATTTTGAAGTGGTAACAAAATTAAAAGGAGGGAACAAGGAAGCAGCGCTGGAGAGTTTGGACAGGTTGAAAAAAAATATTAAACAGGATACCATTATCTGTCCAGGTCATGGTAAGATGCAAACTATGCATGAGTTCTCAAATAAGGATAAATAAGACATGGTATTAAAGAGGGTATTCGATTTATTTGCATCCTTCTTGGGATTGATCATTGCTTTCCCTGTGTTAGCAGTGATAGCCATTCTGATCGGAGTAAAAATGCCAGGCCCAGTGTTCTTCAAACAGATAAGGGTAGGCCAGCACGGCAAATTATTTACGATGGTAAAATTCCGTACCATGAAGATCAACCATGGTGGAAGTAGCATTTCGGTTAGAGGCGAAAGCCGCATCACCCCACTGGGTGCAACTTTACGTAAATACAAGCTAGATGAATTGCCTGAACTTTGGAATGTATTAAAAGGCGATATGAGTTTTGTTGGCCCGCGCCCCGATGTCCCCGGCTATGCCGATCAACTATTGGGAGAAGATAGTAAAATATTGCTGTTAAAACCCGGCATTACCGGCCCCGCCAGCTTAAAGTACGCCAACGAGGAAGAACTACTTGCACTGCAACCCGACCCTATTAGATACAACAACGAAGTGATATATCCCGATAAAGTTCGGATTAACCTCGAATACCTCCACAATCAAAGTTTCAGCATGGATTTAAAAATTATTTTTTACACAATCCTTGGGAAAGAGTTTAAAGAAAATTGAATTAACCGTACGGTTACCTTTTATTCCAGTTGCTTCCCAACACATTTTTCCCATCAAGTTATGCGTGCTTTGGTATCTTATTTAATCCTTCCATTATCACTGATTACTTTATTAGTACTGGTTGCAATATTCTTAATCCTTAAAAAAAAGACCAAATGGGGAATACGGTTAGTAGTTTTTGCTATGGTAATTCTCTTATTGGTATCAACTTCATTTCTCCCCGATGCTTTGGTCGTAAATCTTGAAGGCAAATTCACTTCTTGCAAGACTGATGAATTACAGGTTAAAGAAAATCTTCATATTCTTGTTCTTGGCGCCGGTTACACCAATGATGACAGGTTTCAGGCAAATGATCAACTGTCGGAAGAAGCTTTAGTGCGTTTGTCAGAAGGAATCAGAATCTTAAATAAAACCAAGGGGAGTACCCTGGTTACTTCGGGCTGGAGTGGCCGGAGAGAAGATGTTCCACAGGCTGAGGTACTGGCAAAAACAGCTATTTTACTGGGTGTTGATTCCGCGCGGGTTGTAAAACAAATTCTTCCAGAAAACACCCGGATGGAAGCCACAGAATACAAACGATTGTTTGGCGATACCGCTCCCCTGGTGATCGTCACCAGCGCCATCCACATGTACAGGGCCATGTACTGGTTTCAAAAGGCCGGATTAAATCCCATTCCTGCACCAACCTGCCATCTGGTCAAAAAAGGTAAAAAAAGTAGTCCCTGGTATTGGATTCCATCCTCAAATAACATCCGTAAGATGGAAAGTGCCATGCATGAATATGCCGGAATCGTCTGGGCACATTTTGAAAAATAATCCTTCAGATAGCTTATTGACCAATTCCAACTATACCATAGGGATCAACTTTCTATTCAATAATATGGATGGGCTAAAACCAATACTAGAAAGATGTAAGTCCATAGTGGATAAACAAAAATAAAGACCCACCATAAATAGCAATCTAATTATTACCACAAAACTTCCATGCATTCAGACTTAACCTCATTTATCCGATCTACTTTTCATGAGCCCAATGATTTCATTCCACTTCACGATCCCCGATTTATTGGCAACGAAAAGAAATATTTGAACGATTGTATCGATTCCAACTTTGTGTCCAGTGTTGGTGAGTTTGTTGGCCGTTTTGAGAAGCAGTGTGCCGAATACACAGGTTCAAAATTCGCCGTAGCAGCCATGAATGGCACTGCTGCATTGCACATTGCCTTGCAATTGGCGGGAGTCCAGAGGGAGGATGAGGTCATTACCCAGGCACTCACCTTTATAGCCACAACCAATGCCATCTCCTTTACTGGGGCCAAACCAGTTTTTGTAGATGTAGATCGAGAGACCATGGGTCTTTCCCCAACTGCCCTGGAAAACTGGCTACTGGAAAACGTCGAAATGAGGCCATTCTCCCCATCGCCCCCTCTCCCCACTCGTTCTGAGCGACGTCGAAACGTCACCCAATCGCCCCATCACCCACTCACCTCTGCCTCCTTATCCCCCTTCAACAAATACACTGGTAAGCGTATTGCTGCCTGCGTACCCATGCATACTTTCGGCCATCCTGTCAAAATGGAAGGACTGCTGGGGGTATGTGACAGATACAACATTCCCTTGGTAGAGGATGCCGCAGAGAGCCTTGGGAGCACCTATAAAGGAAATCAAACCGGTACTTTTGGAAAACTTGGTATTCTTAGTTTCAACGGGAACAAGATTATTACCACCGGTGGCGGTGGCATGATCCTGACAGATAATGAAGAACTGGCGAAACTGGCAAAACACTTAACTACACAAGCGAAAGTTCCGCATCAGTGGGAGTTTGTCCACGATCAAATTGGATACAACTACAGGCTTACCAATGTCAACGCAGCGATCGGCTGTGCACAAATGGAAAGTCTGGATTACCTGCTTCAGTTAAAAAGGGAACTGGCAGAGAAATACAAGGAGTTTTTCAAAGACAGTGAATTTACTTTCTTTACTGAACCAACACATTGCCGATCCAATTATTGGTTGAATGCCATTCTTACCAAAGATCGTAAACAGCGGGATGAGTTGTTGGAATACACCAACAAGAACGGTGTGATGACACGCCCAGTCTGGGAGTTGATGAACCGCCTGCCGATGTTTGCAGACTGTCAAACTGACAATTTAGAGAATTCAGTATGGTTTGCGGATAGGGTGGTCAATATTCCTAGCAGTGCCATTGTGCCGGGATACAGAAAATAAATTCCACTCGGGCATTTCCAGATAAAGCGATATGCCAATATGAGTACTAATATTTTAGCTTTTAAATGATTTCCACCAATTCGAAAAACAATCGTCTCATTCGCCTGACTGATGAACGAATTAGTCATATTTTTCATTTACCCTTGAACAGCTGGCGATTGAAAAAATTAACCGAATCCTACATCGTTTCAAACCGAAAGCTGAAGAATGCGTTTGGCATAGAAAGATTGCCGGTTACAGCAACTGAAGGGTTGCAAACAACATTAGAATCGTTTCGCTGACTAGTTTATCTTTTTTTTTCAGCAACCCACCCCTCAGCGCCACAACCGCCGTGCGAAGTATCGGGACAAGCTGTGCTATAAATTTAAACAGTCTCTAAATCCATGCCATTTCTTTCCCTCTTGCGTGAGCTCATCAAATCAATCCTCACACCCCTTCCCCTGCTTTGGCTCCTGTTGATAGCGGCATGCCTGTTCCAATGGAGAGGCAAAAAGAAGATGGCCAGATTTTTATTGGGATTCTCTCTCCTTTGGTTCTTTCTGATCAGTACACCTTTTCTGCCCTACAGGCTCATGATATCGCTCGAAAACCGGTATCCACCCATTCAGATTTCCGGAAAAACAGGTGAACGGATCACTTCCAAAGATACCATGGTCCACATCCTTGTACTCGGCAGCGGATACCAAACAGACGACCGGCTCTCCTATAGCGCACAGTTAAACAGTGCAGGTTTGGCCAGACTTGCAGAAGGGATCCGGCTACACCGTCTTCACCCCGGAAGCAAGTTGATCTTCTCGGGGTATAAAGGGAATCAACCTTTGCCACAAGCCGTGGTGATATCAATAGCAGCCAGGGAATTGGGCGTTGACAGTCTATTCACAGCAACAATCACCGAACCCTGGAACACCAAATCTGAAGCGGCTGAATACTTCAAACGCTTTGGTACATCATACAAAATTTACCTCGTCACAGATGCTTCGCACATGCCCAGAGCCGTTAGACACTTTCGAAACGCAGGACTAAATCCCATTCCGTCACCTGCAAATTTTAATATCAGAAAGAATTCTCTATCCGGAAGTTATTTGAAGTATTTTCCTTCATCGGATAACATTCGTTTTATGGAAATTGTATTTCAGGAATATCTGGGTATGCTTTGGGCTAAGATGGGCGGGAACTAAAGGAAGGACAGAGATGACGGAAGGAAAGAAAGGACGGGGAGACGGGGAGACGGAGAGATAGAGATGACGGAGAGATGGAGGAACTGTGAAGAAGAGGAGACTGAGCCATGATAAATGATACCGAAGGTGTAGTATTAAATCTAACCTGGGTTTCTAACAAATTATAAAAAATATCTGTCTCAATTAAAATTATTTTTTACAATTATGGAATTTAATTCCATAATTGTAATTTTATCGCATGATACCAAGGAAAGCAGAACATGAAATCATGGTCCCCTTCTGTGGAGATCCTGAACAAGCCTAAAAAACAATCATCAATGGTACAGGAATGAAATCTTGTTTCGCAAATGATTATTTATTAACTAAATTTGCGATAAAAAAAGATTATACGAATGAAAGCAATTAATATAGAATTAGATAAAAGTCAGTTTTTAAAGATCATCAAACAACTTGATGATAAGGATAAACTTGAATTATTTAATGAACTGAAAAAATCGCTATTTCTTAAACGATTCAATAGACTATTGAAGTCAACCCGAACTGATGAGCTGACCTTGGACGAAATTACCAAAGAGGTTGAATCTGTAAGGAAACAAAGGTATGAAGAAGGCAAGCAAATCATTTAAAGTCATTGTTGATTCTAATATTTGGATCTCATTCCTGATAGGAAAAACACTAAAAGGCCTTCAAAATTATATCGACAATAAAACAGTTGTAATTATAACCTGCAAAGAGCAAATTCAGGAATTAAACTTGGTTTTCGAAAAACCAAAAATTAAGAAATATTTCACATCAGAACAAATCACTGAATTTTTTGAGTTGCTGGATGAATCGTCAGTAAATGTTGACCTCAAAACAAAAACTGATATTTGCAGAGATTTAAAAGACAATTTCCTCATTTCATTGGCAATAGATTCAAATGCTGACTTTTTAATTACGGGCGATAACGATTTATTGGTCCTCCATAAAGTTGAAAATACAAGCGTGATTAAGTTCAATGATTTTGAAAAAATTATCATCGTATAGTACTAAACAAGATGCCAACCAACTTCAGCCTCGACAACTTCATATCAACATTCGTCACAAAACGTTTAAAAAGCCTTTTAGCTGATGATTTTCTTGAATACAATGCAGCGCTCAACCACCGCATCAACGGTAAAAAAGCACTGGTGATTGGCGGTGCAGGTACCATCGGTTCCTCCTACATCAAAGCCATCCTGAAATTTTCCATTACCAAACTGGTGGTGGTTGATATCAACGAAAACGGATTGACTGAGCTGGTGAGGGATCTGAGAAGCTCCAGCGAATACAACATCCCCAACGACTTTATCACCTATCCGGTCAATTTCGGGGATGCCGTATTCGAAAAAATCTTCAGGCACCACGGCCCCTTTGATATTGTAGCCAACTTTGCCGCCCACAAACATGTACGCAGTGAGAAGGATATCTTCTCCATCGAGGCCATGGTGGAAAACAATGTGCTGCGTGCCCGCAAACTGTTGGATCTGTTGCTGGAGACTCCCCCTGAACACTTCTTCTGCGTCTCCACGGACAAAGCCGCCAACCCCGTCAACATCATGGGGGCCAGCAAGAAACTGATGGAGGAGTTGATTATGGCTTATTCAGACCGGTTGCCCATCAAAACGGCCCGGTTTGCCAATGTCGCCTTCTCCAACGGCAGCTTGCCACTGGGTTTCCTGGAAAGGTTGAACAAAAATCAACCCTGGTCCTGCCCGCTGGGTATTCGCCGCTTCTTTGTCTCCCCGCAGGAGTCCGGAGAACTTTGCCTCTTCGCCTCCGTTATGGGCGAATCGGGCGATATCTTCTTTCCCAAACTCGACGAGGAGCGCGATATGATCCCCTTCGACCAAATTGCCCTGGACTTGCTGCACGAACTCGGTTATACACCAGACATCTGCCAATCCGAAGAAGAAGCTAAATTGAAGGCGCTACAATTATCAAGTCCCCCGATCCACAATTCCCCCAGTCCCCAAGTCTCCCAGTCGCCCCCTCGCCCCTTCGCCCCACTTGCACTGAGCGAAGTCGAAGTGTCGCCCTCTCCTTCTTATCCCATCTACTTCTTTGGTTCTGATACTGACGGTGAAAAATCCTTCGAAGAGTTCTACACGGAGAAAGAGCTACTCGACAACGATTCCTTTGTCAACCTTGGCGTCGTAAAAAACTCAAAAAAAAGAAGCATCGAGGAAATTGATGCCATCTTTAGTCAGTTACAAACGCTGTTTGCCTCCCAGAATGTAACCAAAGCAGCCATCGTTCATATCCTGAAAGAGTACCTGCCCAATTTCGAACACATCGAAACCGGCAAAGGACTCGATTCGAAGATGTAAACAGGAGCGGCGATTTTTTAATCGCCGTTTTTGTTACCCCCCACGGATGTTTTCCGACCCAAAAACATTTGTAGCTTTGTCCAAAGCCTAAATTCTCTTGATACATGTACAAATACTTCTTCAAACGAATGAAAGATTTGATTCTGTCGCTTCTTGCGATCATCTTTCTGTCTCCTTTTTTAATTCCTGTTTGTTTGATCTTGCTTTTAACCGGAGAACACGAAATAATCTACCTGCAAGACCGTGTGGGCTACAAAAATTCGCGTTTTAAAATCTGGAAGTTCGCAACCATGGTGAAAAATTCCTCAAAAATGGGTACAGGTAGCCTGACAATTCGAAATGACCCCCGTGTATTACCATTTGGCAGGTTTCTTAGAAAGACAAAAATCAATGAATTGCCTCAAATAGTAAATGTGCTGTTAGGCAACATGTCAATTGTAGGACCAAGACCTCAAATGGACGTCGATTTTTTCAAATTCCCGCAGCATGTGCAAGCGGTTATTTACAATTCAAACCCTGGAATCACAGGTATTGGTTCCATCATTTTTCGAGATGAAGAAAAATGGATATCCAATGCAACCGGCGACAAACATGAATTTTACAAACTACATATAGCACCATACAAAGGCGAATTGGAACTTTGGTACCAGCAACACCTTTCCTTCTATACCGATTGTATGCTTATCTTCCTGACGGCCTGGGTCATCTTGTTTCCGAAAAGTGAGTTAGTTTATAAAGTTTTCAAAGATCTGCCTGCAAGGCCGGAGGAGCTGGGGTAATTACGAAACGAAGTTCAGCGAAGCTAATTACGAATTAAATTTGAACAAGCCTCGACGACCCACCCCTACCCCTCCCGGGAGGGGAGGTGCCCTGTAGCGTGATGGATAGGAATACAAAAGTAGAGCGAAGCCATCCCCTCTTGGGAGGGGTCAGGGGTGGGTCCAAGACTCAGCGCCACAACTGCCTTGCGAAGCCATCCCCTCCTTGGAGGGGTCAGGGGTGGGTCATGAACCCTCTTTGTTTGCAATCGAATCTTCTATGTTTGACCTCAAACCTCCTATGTTTCACCTAAAGGCCTTTTGTTGAAGCAAAAACTGCCATTGTGTCATGTTGAGCCTCCAATGTTTGAGCAAAGATGTCCAATGTTTGATCGTTGATGGTCAATGTTTCGATTTAGATGGTCAATGTTTGATCTAAAATGGCCATTGCTTTATCTTCGGTTAGTAATGGTGCAAAATGAGAAAAAAATGGCCAATCGAATCAATCGATTGGCCTTTAAATTTACTAACGGACTTCAAAAGAACAACTTATACATTACGGATTTGAAAGTCTCTTATTTATCAGGCAATAGCAGCTGTTTGGTTGAGCATCTCCTGCCCGTCCTTGCCACTGCCGCGCCCGGTGTATCCCACGATGATCCGGGCATTGCAATACTCACTGTAAAAATCGGGATGCTGGAACTGAAATGGTGCCACATAAACATCAATCTCCGTTTTCAGCAACCTGTCAAGCGATTCAAACACCTCCCCAATCTTATGGGTAGATGATTTACTTACGGTGACAGCCAACCGCTTTTGTGGAATAGCCCCTTTAAATCCGGCAAGCAGGGTCTCCAACTGCTCAAAATCATCCTTTGTTACAAAGAATTTGATCAGCTCTTCCCGCCTCGGATTGGCCTGCTCCTGCAACATCCTGCTCACATCGACAAGAATAGGGTCGGGCAAACGGTTCAGGTCCGTAATCCGGAAACTGACCTTGACAAGCAGCTCCATGTTCTGCTGCATAGTTGCCAGGGACTTAAGCGCCAGGGAGAATTTCAGCATGACCCGCGTCAATCCTCCCCGCAGCAGCTCTTTGTTCTCTGTAAGCCCCTTGCTGTCTGCTACCTGCAACTTCTGCTCCTCATCAATCATTGAGATGCCGCTTTTGAGCTGCCGGTGGGCCTGGTTCAACCCGGCATGGTCTGCAAACAGACCCGAAAACTTCTCCAGTACAAGATCCGACGAATGGTACATCCGTCCCTTGTTGATTTTGGTTTTTTCCATCACTTAATAATTTAATAGTGAATAAATAAACACGAAAACCCGTTTCCCAGGAGAATGAACCAGACAACTCCAGTTTACAGTCGAATTTGACTAAGGGTCTTAAATGCAGGTCAGGAGAAGTAGGTAGATTCAGTGATCAACGGATGTTCATGTCCGAAAATCACAACCAAGCTACGAAATATTTTCATCACCTCCAAGAAAAAATCAATTTATTTTCATCCTATACCACTAACATTCAGCAAACAAGGCAGAATTTGTGCCACTTGATCAACCTGATTTGCGGGTAGCTACTCGCTCTTGCTTCATTAAGTATTCGAACGGGCCTCATCAACCCACCCCTGCCCCTTCTTTGACTCCTGTTGATAGCGGCATGCCTGTTCCAATGGAGAGGCAAAAAGAAGATGGCCAGATTTTTATTGGGATTCTCTCTCCTTTGGTTCTTTCTGATCAGCACTCCTTTTCTAACACACAGGCTCATAGCATCCTTTGAAAACCGGTATCCCCCCAGGAACTGGGGATCGACACCGCAGCTACAGCAACCATCACTTAATCCTGGAAAACCAAATCTGAAGCAACCGAATACTTCAAACGCTTTGGGACAACTTATAAACTTTACCTCGTCACAGATGCAGCCCACATGCCTCGAGCCATTATGCACTTCCGTCATGCAGGGCTAAATCCAATTCCTTCGCCAACAAATTTCATTATCAAACAGAATCAAAAACAGGATCAAAATTGGTTCTTTATTCCTTCATCTACAAATATTCATTCTATGGAGACTATATTTCATGAATATCTGGGAATATTATGGGCCAAAATCGGAGGTGATTGATGAAAAAATTTTAGTTTCATAGGAAGAATACGGTCAACTATTGAGCCGATTCCACACGGCAAAACCCAGAAGTATGTTGGCTTGGATTCTAATGATGCGGTCTCTCCTGTTTTTCTCGTTGGGACACCCAAACGCACCTCAACTTGGTGAGAATATATGATGATGGTCACAAAATGGTTGATGTTTATGCAAAAATAGTCTCTGCTAAATCAAAAACCGGGGGATCAGAATGCCAAAAGACCAACCGTCCGCGGTAGCATTTATAAAAACGTTATCCGATCGTTTCGGACGGAAAGACGGGAATGAAGATTATAATTTCCGACACAATTCATACATTTGTAAAAACAAAAAAATGAGGCTTTCAAAATCTGAAATTAAAACAATTAAAAGTGTCGCCTGCCAAGTATGGGGTAATCAAACACATATATACTTATTTGGATCCAGAACCGATGATTCAAAGAAAGGTGGAGACATCGATCTGTATATTAATTTACAGGAAGAGCAGGCGCCCAAAGAAATCATGTTAAAGAAAGCTGAATTTCTCGGGAAACTTGACTTCCTGCTTGGTGAACAAAAAATCGATTTGTTGGTGAGGACCCAATACAATAATCATTTATCGATTATAAAAACAGCACTATTAACGGGAGTTGAACTATGATTGGATCTGAATTGAACGAAAGTTTAATCCAAACTTTTGATACATGTGCGCTTCATTTAAAACGAATGACATTTGCCAAATCAAAAGTTGAGGCATTTATCCCTTTAAACAGAGATAACTATTACCGCATGGACGATGAAACGATTGGCTTCCTGGATCAATATATTTTTCGTTTCTCCAAATTACAGGATACAATGGGTTCGCGTTTGTTTCCACTGACACTTGAAGCACTGGCAGAACCGGTAACAGACCATGCATTTATAGATATATAAACAGGCTCGAAAAATTGGAAATCATGGATTCTGCTTTTAGTTGGGTACAACTGCGAAAAATCAGAAATGACATTGCCCATGAATATCCGGCCTCCCTTATAGAACGAATTGAAGGGATTAATCTTTTATTCGATAAGCTGGATGCGCTAAGGCAAATAATAGAACGATGTCAGAACATCCTTAATAAACACAAATAATCCCACCCTCGCAATTTCTCTTCTTCATTCGCGTCTTCCGTCCGAAATGTTGATAAACTCATTTCTCAAAATTCATTCACGGACGGCTCTTCCTGCTGCATTCCTTACCCGGGGTTCACCGTCCGCGGTAGCATTTATAAAAAACGTTATCGGATCGTTTCGGACGGAAGAGCGAATGCGAAAAGAAATGAAACGGGAAACGGTGAAACGAGATTGAAGGACAGATAGACGAGGAGATGGCCGCATCTGCAGGATCTGTGGGATAATTATCTGTGAACACTCTTCTATGCTGAAAATCCTCCTGGCGATTAAATCATTATTTATAATCCAGAAATATTCATAATGATTTTTATATTTTTGTAAAAATATATTTTTATGGAAACGGTATTCAAATTAAAAGCAAAAGAATTGGACAGAAGTTTTATCGACTCGGTAAAGAATCTTTTCAAAGATAGGGAAATAGAAATATCCATTAAACCAACGCAGGACGAAACGGATTATCTCCTGAATTCGCCTGCCAACAAAAAGAAATTGTTGGAGGCAATTAAAGAAGTGAAACAGAATAAAAACCTGATCCGCTTTACAGGCAAAGAGTTTGAAGAATTGTATGAAAAAATGCTCAGTGCATGATACACAATATCACGTTTGCCCCCAAAGCTTTTGACTCCTATAAAGAGTGGGCGACTACTGATAAGCAAATATTTAAGAAAATAAATGAACTAATTCAAAGTATAGACCGGACCCCTTTTGAAGGTATTGGAAAGCCGGAGCCATTAAAACATCAATTAAAGGGTTGTTGGTCACGACAAATAAATGAAGAACACCGCCTTGTTTATCAGGTTATTTCGGAAAGTGGAATAATTATCCTGCAATGTAAATATCACTATTGAATCCCCTTCTAGCCCTAAAAAAAATTCACAAAAAATTCAAACAAAAATCAGGACGGAAAGAGGGGAAACGCACCGGTCCCCGAGCGGAGCCGAGGGGTGGTCGCCCAATCACTAATCTCCCGACATCTTGATTTTAATATTTCGAATATTTACCGTAACTTCGTGGTAGATAAAATGTCATGAAGAATTTGCTCATTCTTGCTTTTGTGTTGCTTTTCTCCGGGGTACTTAAAGCCCAGGAGCAGCAAGTCGTTGTGCCCTATACCCTTGCCGACCGCGATCGCGCCATACTTACCGAAGCCAAGCTGAATACACTTGAGGCCAAATTAATTGCACTCAATGACAAGATGGAGGTGAGGTTTGAAAGTCAGCAAAGACAACTTGATGACTTAAAAACCCTTTTTTACTGGGGTTTTGGTATCTTAATTAGTTTGTTCCTTTTCATGCTCGGCTACATGATTTGGGATCGCCGCACTGCCATGCAACCTGCGTTGGAACAATCATCGAGAGCCGAAGCAAATAGTCGCAACCTGATCATAACACTTCGGGAATATTCAAAAAAACACGCCGATCTGGCCGAAATACTGAGAACACACGGAATACTCTAGTGTTAAGTTAAATATATTATGACGTAATAAATGTTTTTTTGTACATTTGTAAAAACTATACAAATGATACATTACACGATTAAACTGACAAAGAATGAGGTAGAAGAACTCATGAA
>Ga0172379_10003616_pt1 | contig 24253 bp, 13 predicted proteins | sample GrowelOW334metaG_FD_119756 | JGI IMG/M metagenome (GOLD analysis project Ga0172379, IMG submission 119756) | Groundwater microbial communities from an aquifer near a municipal landfill in Southern Ontario, Canada - Groundwater well OW334 metaG | ecosystem: Environmental > Aquatic > Deep...
ACTGCCGGGCCAGCGGTCTGAGTCCAAGCATAAGTCAACGGATCAAGATTCGCGTCGCTGCTCGCGCTCCCATCGAGCGTGACAAGAATGGCCGGTTGGTTTATGAATTGATCCGGACCTGCGTTGGCGACCGGCACACAGTTAACTTTAATAGTCACAGAATCCGCCGCGCTGTTTATGTGCGTGTCATTAACGATCAGAGAGAAATCATAATTTCCGCACGTCGCAGGAGTGAAGGTTGGTTTCTGCGCGGTATTGCTCGAGAGAACGACAGCCGCCCCCCCGGTTTGAGTCCATGCATAAGTGAGCGGATCGCCGTCCGCATCGCTGCTCGCGCTGCCGTCGAGCGTCACAAGAGCGCCGGGCGCCGGAGGAGCTTGGTCCGGGCCTGCATTGGCGACGGGAACACAGTTAATTCTGATGGCGACCGAATCAGCCGCGCTGTTTATGTGCGAGTCATTAACAACCAGCGAAAAAGTGTAATTGCCGCAAGTTGCAGGAGTAAAAGTCGGTTTCTGCGCGGTATTGCTTGAGAGAACGACAGCCGCCCCGCCTGTCTGTGCCCAAGCGTAAGTCAGCGGATCGCCGTCAGCGTCGCTGCTCGCGCTGCCGTCGAGCGTGACAAGAACACTAGGTTGAATTATCAATTGGTCAGGTCCCGCATTGGCAACCGGGACAGTGTTGACAGTGATAACAACTGTATCCGCAGAACTATTGATGTGGCTGTCGTTAACAATCAGGCTAAATGTATAAATTCCGGGCGCCGCCGGTGTAAACGTCGGGCCTGCCGCAGCCGGATTCGATAGAACAACCGCCGCGCCGCCAGTCTGCGTCCACGCGTAAGTCAACGGATCGCCGTCGGCGTCGCTGCTCGCGCTGCCGTCGAGCGTGACAAGAACACTCGGTTGAATTATCAATTGGTCCGGTCCCGCATTGGCGACAGGAACACAGTTAATTCTTATGGCAACCGAATCAGCCGAGCTGTTGATGTGCGAGTCATTAACAACAAGCGAGAAAGTGTAATTTCCGCATGTCGCAGGAGTGAAAGTCGGTTTCTGCGCCGTATTGCTTGAAAGAACAACCGCCGCGCCGCCTGTCTGAGTCCAAGCGTAAGTTATCGGATCGCCGTCAGCATCGGCGCTCGCGCTCCCATCGAGCGTGACGAGCACGGCCGGCTGTATGACTAACTGATCCGGACCAGCGTTGGCCACCGGCACAGTGTTGACGGTAATCGTAACCGTATCAGCAGCGCTATTGATTATTCCATCGTTAACTATCAGGCTGAAAGTATAAACACCGGGCAAGGCCGGGGTGAATGTCGGACCTGCCGCAGCCGGATTCGATAGAACAACTACCGGGCCCGCTGTTTGTGTCCACGCGTAAGTCAGCGGGTCGAGATTCGCGTCGCTGCTCGCGCTCCCGTCGAGAGTGACGAGAACGCCCGGCTGATTGATGAACTGATCCGGTCCGGCATTAGCGATAGGAACGCAGTTGACCTTAATGGTCACTGAGTCGGCGGCGCTGTTTATGTTCGTGTCATTTACAATCAGAGAGAAATCATAATTCCCGCAAACGGCTGGCGTGAAAGTCGGCTTCTGCGCCGTATTGCTCGACAAAACGACAACCGCCCCGCCCGTCTGCGTCCATGCATATGTGAGCGGATCACCGTCAGCGTCGCTGCTCGCGCTGCCGTCGAGTGTCACAAGAGCGCCGGGCGCCGGAGGAGCTTGGTCCGGGCCTGCATTGGCGACGGGAACACAGTTGATTCTTATCGCGACTGTATCCGCAGCGCTGTTTATATGCGAGTCATTAACAACAAGTGAGAAAGTGTAATTCCCGCATGACGCAGGAGTGAATGTCGGTTTTTGCGCTGTATTGCTCGACAGAACGACAGCAGCGCCGCTTGTCTGCGTCCACGCATAAGTTATCGGATCGCCGTCGGCATCGCTGCTCGCGCTGCCGTCGAGTGTCACGAGCACGCCCGGCTGGATGACTAACTGATCCGGTCCGGCGTTGGCCACCGGCACAGTGTTGACAGTAATCGTAACAGTATCAGCAGCGCTGTTGATTATTCCATCGTTGACAATCAGGTTGAAGGTGTAAACACCAGGCGTCGCCGGGGTGAAAGTCGGACCTACCGCAGCCGGATTCGATAGTACGACTGCAGGGCCAGCCGTTTGTGTCCACGCGTAAGTCAGCGGGTCGAGATTCGCGTCGCTGCTCGCGCTTCCGTCGAGCGTGACAAGAATGGCCGGCTGGTTGATGAACTGATCCGGACCTGCGTTGGCGACCGGAACGCAGTTGACCTTTATCGAAACAGAGTCGGCCGCGCTGTTTATGTGCGTATCATTTACAACTAAAGAGAAATCATAATTTCCGCACGTCGCTGGCGTGAACGTCGGTTTCTGCGCCGTATTGCTCGAGAGAACGACAGCCGCCCCGCCCGTCTGCGTCCATGCATAAGTCAGCGGATCGCCGTCCGCGTCGGCGCTCGCGCTGCCGTCGAGCGTCACCAGCGCTCCGGGCGCCGGAGGAGCTTGGTCGGGACCGGCGTTGGCGACCGGCACGGTGTTGACGGTAATCGTAACCACGCTTGCCACGCTGTTTATATGTCCGTCGTTGACTATCAGACTAAACGTGTATGATCCGGGCAATGCCGGAGTAAATGTTGGATTCACCAAAGTCGCGTTTGAGAGAATAACGGCGGGACCGGAAGTCTGCGTCCACGCGTACGTGAGCGGATCGAAATTCGCATCGCTGCTCGCGCTGCCATCGAGCGTGACAAGAATGCCCGGCTGAATAATCAGTTGGTCCGGCCCTGCGTTTGCGACCGGCACACAGTTGACATGTATCGTAACAGAATCGGCGACGCTGTTAATTTGTCCGTCATTGACAACTAATGAGAAAATGTAACTTCCGCATAACGCAGGCGTGAATGTCGGCTGCTGAGCCGTATTGCTCGACAAAACGACCGCTGTCCCGCTCGTCTGTGTCCAAGAGTATGTGAGCGGATCGAGATTCGCGTCGCTGCTCGCGCTGCCGTCAAGCGTGATGAGAATACCGTTCTGTATAACCAACTGATCCGGACCTGCGTCTGCTACAGGCGGGGCGTTCGTGGCAATAACAACAACATCGGCGGCGGAATTGATATGTCCGTCATTCACTATCAATTGGAAAGTATAGGAACCGGCCACCGGAGGAGTGAACGTTGGATTCTGCGCTGTCGGATCTGAAAGGGCAACAACCGCCGGGCCGCCGGTCTGCGACCATGCATAAGTAAGCGGGTCGCTGTCCGCATCGCTGCTTCCAGACCCGTCGAGCGTTACAAGAACGGCCGGGCTTGGAATCGCCTGATCCGGTCCGGCGTTGGCCACCGGAACTGCGTTGACCGTAATCGTAACCGTATCGGCCGCGCTATTTATCAGTCCATCGTTGACTATCAGGCTAAACGTGTATGTTCCGGGCAATGCAGGAGTAAATGTCGGATTGACCAATGTCGAATCTGAAAGAACAACTGCGGGGCCGGCTGACTGCGTCCATGCATAAGTCAGAGGATCGAGATTCGCGTCGCTGCTCGCGCTGCCGTCAAGCGTGACGAGAACTCCCGGCTGAATTTTGAACTGATCAGGACCGGCGTTGGCAACTGGAACACAGTTAACTGAAATCGTCACAGAGTCTGCCGCGCTGTCTATGTGCGTATCATTAACAACTAATGAAAAAACATAATTCCCGCATGTCGCCGGCGTGAACGTCGGCATTTGAGCAGCGGCGTTTGACAGAACGACAGCTACGCCGCCCGTCTGCGTCCACGCATAAGTCAGCGGATCGCCGTCCGCATCGGCGCTCGCGCTGCCGTCGAGCGTCACCAAAGCGCCGGGCGCCGGCGGCGTCTGATCCGGCCCCGCATTGGCAACCGGCGCGCAATTGATTCTGATAGCAACCGAATCCGCCGGGCTGTTTATGTTCGTATCGTTAACAACTAATGAAAAAGAATAATTTCCGCATGTAACTGGCGTGAACGTCGGTTTCTGTGCGGTATTGCTCGAAAGAACAACTGCCGCGCCGCCCGTCTGCGTCCACGCATAAGTCAGCGGATCGCCATCCGCATCGGCGCTCGCGCTGCCGTCGAGCGTCACGAGAACGCCCGGTTGGTTTATCAATTGGTCCGGTCCCGCATTGGCGACAGGAACACAGTTGATTCTGACAGCGACAGAATCCGCGGCGCTATTAATGTGAGTATCATTTACCGTGAGAGAGAAAGTGTAATTTCCGCATGTCGCCGGAGTAAAAGTAGGACCTACAGCCGCAGAATTCGACAGAACGACGGCCGCGCCGCCGGTTTGCGTCCACGCGTAAGTCAGCGGATCGCCATCCGCATCGGCGCTCGCGCTACCGTCGAGCGTGACCAGAACTCCCGGCTGGATAACCAGTTGGTCAGGTCCGGCGTTGGCCACCGGAACGCAGTTGACAGTGATAACGACGGAATCAGCGGCGCTATCTATATGCGTATCATTTACAACTAATGAGAAGGTATAATCTCCGCATGTCGCCGGGGTGAAAGTCGGCTTCTGTGCGGTATTGCTCGAAAGAACAACCGCAACGCCGCCCGTCTGCGTCCACGCATAAGTCAGCGGATCGCCGTTGGCGTCGCTGCTCGCGCTGCCGTCAAGCGTCACGAGCAATCCTGGCGAGTCAAGGAACTGGTCCAGCCCTGCATTGGCTACCGGCACGCAATTGACCGTAACATTTACGAAATCAGCCGCGCTGTTTACGTGAGAATCGTTGACAATTAATCTGAACGTATAGTTGCCGCAAACGGCCGGAGTGAATGTCGGACCAACCGCCGCAGAATCCGAAAGAGCTATTACCGGCCCTGCGGTTTGCGTCCATGCATAAGTCAGCGTATCGTAGTTCCCGTCGCTGCTTGCGCTGCCGTCGAGCGTCACGAGAGAGCCCGGCGAATTGAAAGTCTGGTCGAGCCCCGCATTAGCAACCGGCGCAATGTTAGTAATTTGCCTGTTTAACCCTGCTTCAGAAGTGTCGTTATTGGCTGTGTTACGTGAAATGCCGGAGATGTAATCGCCGACCGCGACATTACAATTCGAGGCAGTGAAATTGAGGCCGACCGCGTCGGTTGTGCAGATGAGTTGGAACAACTCGCCTCTGTTCGTGGGATCCTGCCCGACAACAGGGGCGGCCGCATTGTTCACACGGTAAATCTCGACATTCGCGTTGGCCATGGTGACCGTGCCAGTCACTGTATAAACATTCCACGCGGTCGCGACAAAACCGGTAATATTCGGCGCGGCTATATTGTTGTTGGCGCCGCCCACAAGATCTATGGCAAGCCCCCCGTTTAAGAACATCGAGTTTCCGGAAACTTTGTCATTGATGCTGGCGTTTACCGTCACTCCTCCGGATGTATTGTATGCAATAATGTTGCCCTCGCCGGCCGCCGTCGTTCCGACGATGTTGGCATTCGCAATAATGTTGACGCCCCATCCGTTATTCGCCAGAGCGGTTATGCCGTCGATTTTCGTGCCGATCTTATTGCCGATGATTACGTTATTGGACGACCATGCGTTGTTTATATAAATCCCATGCGACGAATTGCCCGATATGAGATTGCCGAAATTCGTGCCGGCCGCTCCGCCGACTATGCTGTTATTTGCGTTGCCGACGATTAGAATGCCGCCGCTTACGTTTGGAACCGACACTGTTCCGGTAAGGTCCGCGCCTATTATGTTGCCTCGTATCAATGTTCCGATAACGCTACCGCCGTTCAACTCGATTCCGTAGCCGTTGCTTCCTGAAATCAGGTTGCCCTCTCCGGCTGTCGAGTCCCCTCCGATGATGTTGCCGCTTGAAGTGTTGCGCACCCTTATCCTGTTTACTCTGTCAGCCGATGGAAACGCGCCCGTTCCCGTCCGATTCACGCCAAAATAGTTGCCTTGTATGATATTGTTGTTCGCGCTGTTGATATCTATCGAGGAGGTCTGATTGTTGACGAAGAGGTTTCTATCCGCCGGCGTGTTCCCGCCGATAGTGTTATTGCTCGCGCCGCCCCTTAACTGTATACCGCCATTGTTGCGCTGCGCGACTCCAGCCGGATCTCCTGTATATGTTCCAAAAGTATTTCCGGCTATGATATTGCCTGTGGCGCCCACTGCTCCGTCAATCGTGATTGCGTAATTGCCGGGACCGCCATCGAATTTGACGAACTGAATTCCTCTGACGATATTGTTTGATGATCTGATGTACAAGCCGTCGCCAACTACGGCGGAAGTTCCATCGAGTCTGAAATCGCGGCCGGTGAAGTCCAAAGTGACCCCGGCTTGGTCGGTAATATTTGCTATAGCTGCTGTCGGAGACACTGTCACGCCGTTGCCGAGAAGAGGATCGAGACAGATGTTGTCGTGTCCGGCATTTCCGTTTGCAAATGTCAGACAAGCCCTAAGAGAACCGGCTATGGTTCCGCCGTCGTTGTTTGTGACGCAGCATGTGCAGCCGCCGCCGCAAGCGGCCGGGTTAATCGGCGGCGTGTTGTCGATAACAAAAACCGTCGCTGTCGCTGACAGACCGTTCGCGGTTGATACAGTGAGTTCTCCCTGCCCTGCTTGAAGCGCGGTCAGCATTCCGTTTGCGGTGACTGTCGCCGTGTTGTTGTCATAGCTCCATTTCAGAGCCGCTGTTATCGGATTGTTGTATTGGTCTTTTACTTCGGCGGTGAAAAACTGCTGCATTCCGACATCAAGCGTGATAAACGCCGGCGAGACTGAAATTGTTGTGGCAACCGGCAAGCTGACGGCGAGAACTTTCGCCATGCTTGACGCAGTGTCTTTGTAACCGTACGGGCTTACGGCTTCAACCGTTATCGTATAATCTTCCTGAGTTGCCGGAGCTGTCCATGAGACATTTCCTGCGCCTTTATCCAACAATGTTCCGCCAGTGACGGTCCAGTTGAAAACAACGCCCGTGTTCCCTGCAATTGTGGTTTGGACCGCTAATTCAACGACTTCGCCGGGATTAGCCATCACCGACGCCGGCGTCAATGAAATAATTTCAAACTGTGGCGTCATCGGGACGATGAATTCCATCGCTTTTCGCAGGTTAAGCCGGGGGCCGATCTGCTTGCTGGTCGATATAACATCGGCTGTGCTGATAAGTATTTGTTTCATTTGATCGACCGAAAGCGTTGGAACGGCGGACCTCAAAACGCCGGCAGCGCCCGAAACTAAAGCCGCGGACAGCGATGTCCCGCTTCCAAATGAATAATTATCTGGAATGTTAGTTGAATAAATGGAAAATCCCGGAGCGGATATAACGACAGATGGCCCGTAGTTCGTGAAATCAGTCGACTGATCGTTCTGGTCCGTCGCTCCAACCGACAGAACTCCGGCGACTGCCCCGGGAACATAATTCGCCGCGGAGGCATTCGCATTTCCTGCGGCCGCTACAACAAGAGCATTTTTATTTTTAGCATAATCGACAACCGTCGCAAATATTTTCGTTATATTGTCGATTTGGTCGGCAGCGATGCCGCCGGAAAGGCTGATGTTGATGACTCCGGCGCTGTTGTCCGCAGCATACACAATCCCGTTCAACACAGAAAAAAGCGGGCAATTCCCGGAATTATCGCAAACTTTGACCGGCATTATTTTACAGTCAAAACAAACGCCTGATATCCCCTTGCCGTTGTCCTGCTGCGCCGCTATCAGCCCGGCTATCTGCGTTCCGTGTCCGTTGGCGTCGGAATCCGGCGCCGATGCGTCGCCATAAAGGAAGTTGGCGCCTCCAACAAGACGTCCTGCCAATTCGGCATGAGTTCCTGATACACCGGTGTCTATTACAGCGACAACCGGGGCAGATTTCGGAGTGAACGTTTTCCAGACTTCCGGAGCTTTTATTTTTTCGAATCCCCAAACCTGTGTTTTGTCTCCGCCAGTTTGATAAGGCGGGTCATCCGGCGCGTAGGCGGATGCCTTCAAAAGATAATTTAGAGACGCCACAACCTTTATCGGAGGATTGCTTTGCGCCCAATAATTCTTGTATGAATTGATCAAACGAAATGCGTTTTTCGTGTTGTTGACCTTTATGCGATAGAGGCCCAGAGCTTTTGATTCGGATAGAGCTGTCCCATTTATCTGTGTCAATACTGTCTGGAATTGCCCATCCTTCTCATCAATAAGCTGAATGATCATTTCGCCTTTGGCGAACGGATTGCCTAAATCATCTTTATCTTCCGCTAAAGGAGTTCCAGGAACTGCCGGATTCGGATCTTTGGGTTTTTCCGCAAAAAATGTCAACACCGATGGATTATTTACGAAAACCCAGTATGCCATTCCAGGTTTTAAAACGTCTGCTTGCGTATAAGTGTTGCTTAGAGCGTCAAAAGAATATAATTCGTGCCTCACATCCACCGAATTGATGAACGGTTCGCCGTCGATAAGAAATACGACGTCTGATTTCTTAATGTCGCTTCCGTACGGATTTCCAATTAAATTCCATCCCGAGACAAGATTTACTGTAATGCTTGAATTGCTGCTTTCGGTCGGAGCGCTTACCGTTAGCGGAGCATCTACATATACCCATAATCCTTTGCCGGTTTGATAATATTCTGTTTCTGAGCATGAAATGCTCCCTTTTTCCGAAAATACCACCATTTTCAGTGACGCAATTGACGCTGCTTTACATTTCGACTTCAGTATTATTGAGGACTCAATCAGATTCCAACCGCTGTTTAAGTTTATTGATACGTCCGCGAAAGAACATGTCGCGAATGTCAATGTTATCAGAAATGTCTGATATATTATTTTAAGTGTCTTTTTCATGTCTTTTTAACCTGTTTCTCCATTTTAAAACCATTCATCTAATAGTTACCCAATATATTTCTATATTAAACATATATTTAAGAATGACGACATATTAGCTAATACTTACGTATTATTTTTGAACATTTTACAAAATTAATAATCCTGATGATATTTAATTATATTCTAATCAATTAAAAGCAGATGTTATATGAATGTTACGATGAATAATATATAAATATTTTATTTTTACTTAAATTGTTAATATGATTCTAAAGAGGGTATATATTTTATATGAATACAGTTCATCTTACGTATACTAATTCTACCCTTTTCATGTTAAATCCGGACGATTATGGGATGTTATTTCAATAATAAATATTATATTTGTTATAATAATCTCGTATGTTACTATTTTTATTGATTTTATATATTATATTAATCTATTATTATACTTACATGACAATATTATAATATATTAAGTTCACTTCATGTTTTGATAATAAAACATTTTTATTAAAATCTGTGATTTTAATTCGGGTAAAGATTTTCGACGTTTCATTTCGAAGAAATTGAATCTCAATATCTCGATATATTTAATTATTTAGCCATATGGTTTCCAATATCCATATTCTTATACATTTCAAAATTGTTTTTTCGGCATAGTTTTGAACTGATTTGATTTGATATGATTTCATACGCGTGTTAAACTTGTGTTGAGAATTATCCCCTCTCCGGGATGCGATAAATCTGTTAAACCAGATGAGCGGATAGACAAGCTCTCGAAAAGTGGATGAAATACAACAGAGATGCCGATGAAATGTTAAACTCGTTGCCAAGGATACCAACGATCAGCCGGCATTTCCGAAATGACCGCAAGTGAAATTCTGTTTAGTGCAATCTCCAAATATTTACAACAAAGCATTTATTTTGCATGAGACACAGAGCAAGCATGAAGGCTTTCTTCCACCGCTGTCGTTGATGAGCGTAGCCGCCGGCGCGCAGAAGTATGGCCATGAAGTTAAAATCATTGACGCCAGCATAAAAGGGCTCGGGCCGGAAAGTATCGTTCGTGAAGCCGCCGAATGGGGAGCGGAAACTCTGGGGTTTTCGCTGTTTTCTTCGAATTTCTGTGAACATATTAAATATATAAAGAGAGTCAAGGAATTGTCCGGGCTGAAGGTGATCGTAGGAGGCAAGCATGCCAGCTATTACCCGAGGGAAACGCTCAGCCATGCGGAGATCGACTACGGTGTGATAGGCGAAGGCGACATCACTATCGGAGAGCTTTTGGATTCGATTGAAGGAAAACGATCATTGGAATCCGTGGACGGAATAATTTTCAGAAACGGCGGTGAATTGGCCGAGACAAAGCCGAGAGCGCTTGTGCGCGACCTCGACACGCTGCCTTTTCCCGCGAGGGGCCTGCTCAACAGCAACGACTACTATTCCATGGTGTCGCCGCTGAAAAACGTCACTCTTTCTATGGTATCGAGGGGATGCCCTTTCCATTGCATTTTTTGCGCTGTGGGTCAAACCGAATTCCGGCGCCGCTCGAAAGAGAACGTAATAGAAGAGATACGCATTTGCAGAGATGAATTCGGCGTCCGGCTTATCGATTTTCAGGACTCAACGTTCAACGTGAATCTCGACTTTACAAAGGAATTATGCTCCGAGATCGCAAAAAGCGACACTGGAATAAAGTTCATGGCCCGGGTCCGCGCGAATAAAGTCGATGCGGAACTCGTTCGCCTTCTCAAGGAGGCGGGTTTTTTCTTCGTAATGATCGGAATAGAATCCGGCGACCCGCAAATCTTAAAACGAATCAGGAAAGACATTACTCTTGATGACGTCCGCCGGTCCGTGTCCATGTTCAACAAAGCGGGAATCAGCGTAATGGGTTACTTCGTGCTCGGCCTGCCGGGCGACACGCGCGAGACCGTGATGAACACAATCTCATTCTCTACTTCTGTCGGATTGAGCTATGCGCAATTCACAAAACTTCTGCCGATGCCTCATTCTGATATTTATGTTGAAATGATGAATCGAACGGGAAAAGATGCGTGGAGCGAGCATACTGTCAATCCGAATGCTGACTTAAGTTTGCCTTTGCTCGACACGGACCTTGCGCCTGAAGAAATCGAAGAACTTCTCAACCTCGCGTTTAAACGTTTTTACTTGAGATTCGCGTTCATCACCCGCAGAATTCTCGAACTTCGCAATTTGAGCGAATTCATAAAATATGCAAAAGCGGCGCTTAGCCTCATATCCACATTATTCAAGAAATAAATTTAAACCGCATCGTTTTTATTTTCGCGCAATATCTGCAATAACTGTGTCAACCTCAGGATTTCATATAGGACAGAGCGGCCCGGTTGAAAAGCAATAAGACTTCCACTATACTTCATTTCACATTTAGGCATGCGCGCGGTTTGAAAACAACATGAATAAAACATTAAAAAAATGCTCGGTATACAGAACGATGGTTGCGTTCTTACTACTATGCATTGTTATCGAAATTGGGGCGCCGGCCTGTGTTTTTTGCAAATTAAACATAAATAATTTAGTCTTAAGAAACTATGCGCCTGATTCACTGTATATAAAAGAATATTCACGCGGAAACACCGCATCCCCCGAATTTGTTGTTATAGCTCCGTCTTTCACGGATAATGGAAATGATTGTGATTCACCCAATGACACACATTATTTAGGGAGACGCTCACTGCGCTGTTCATTTTCAAGCAATCGTTTCGGCAATTATGAATATCCTGACGGACCTATCCTGACAGCGGCATATACCTCCCAACGCCATTTGCCTTCAATGCCGGTTTATTCTTCTATTAGCGACAATAGCCCCGCCGGAGCGCTCTCCAACCTCAGAACCGTTGTTTTATTGAATTAGAATCCCGCAAAACTAACTTCAATATGCCGGCGAAAGCATGATGTGTGTGTTTGCTTCGCCAAAACAACCTTTTTGAGGTGAGATAAAAATGACTGCTCGAAAGTTTTCGATACTAATAGTTGATACAGATAAGAATAATCAGGAACTAATGCATAGCGCGCTTCTTAAGAAAGAGCGCATGATATACGCCGCCTATTCCTCAGAAGAAGCGGCCGCAATCGCTTCAGAGCAGTTGGTGGACATAATAATTCTGGACATCGGCGCTTCGAAACAAGGCTGGAGCGATTTCATGAACATTAAATCCAAAAGACATAAAGGGCCAAATATCCCCGTCTTTATGCTATCGAGCAATGATACCCTTCAAACAAAACTGTTGAGTTATGTTCGCGGCGCCAAAAGGTTTTTCCCGAAACCGGTTGATATAGAGGAATTGTCAAAAGAAATTGAGAAATACGAGATTAAAAACATGAAGGAGGCAATCGCATGAAATCAGTATATTTTACAATCATCCTTAGCGCTGCGATTCTCATTTCAGGATGCAGCGCTCGGCAAATAGTCACAAACGAAATTGCCAAGAATATTGTCGGCGTTCTCGACGCGCAGTATGAAGCAAATCTAAAAATAGAGCCGGCAAAGAATGTCGAAGCCGCGCAGTATTGCCTTTCCACTTCCGCGACTGTGGCGGCCGCTGTTCAAACAACCGGTCAACTGCTGAACGGATATAAAACCAGCGTTCAAGGCGACACGAAGAGCGAGGCGATTGCCGCTCAAATCGGAACTCTCCAATCAAATCTAAAGAACTGCGCTTATGTGCGTTGCAAGAATGTCGCCGGCGATGAGGTTTCCGCCTTGCGAAATCTCGCCGGCGCTCTCGGCTTCAACGCGGGAGTCGAACCTCCGGCCGATTCGTGCAAAAAATATGAGAAGCTTTCCAGAGAAATCAATAAAAAAGTTTCCAAGTGAAAGACCTCATACGGGTTGAATGAAAGGGCCGATCATGAGAAATCATTATTTAAAAGCCACATCCATTCTAACAAACAGCCGTGGCAATATATTTGAAGATCTGTTCCAGTATGTATTCGGAATTGCGATCATCGCCGTCGTTGCGTATTTTCTTCTTGGGTATGGAGTAAACACGTTAGTCGCAAGAATTCCAGTAAACGTGGAAAACCGTATTTTCAGCAATTACGGCGCGCCTCAGTCAAGCCAGCCGGTCGGCGCGAACGCCGCTAATAGTGAATCGTTTGCGAAACTTCAGAATATTCTTGAAAAGCTCATTTCCAATAAAGAAGTTCCGCCCTTGAATTATCGGCTGTTCATTATAGATCAAGAAAGCCCCAATGCGGTTGCCATGCCAGGCGGAGGGATCGGGGTCACGCGAGGATTGATTAGCGCGTTGAAAGAAGAACCTGCGCTCGCTTTCGTGCTTGGCCACGAGCTTGGGCACTTTCGATATCGCGACCATTTGAGAGGCCTCGGACGCATTATGGCGATTCGAATGATAGTCGCCTATTTCCTTGGCGATTCGGAAATCGGCAGTCTTATCGGAACAAACGCCCTGTCTTTGATGGATAAGAAATATTCACGAGAACAGGAAGAGGCGGCGGACAGATTCGGTGTCGGACTTGTTTTCAACAGCTACGGGGATGTTAAGGGCACGACCCGCTTGTTCGAAATTCTTGAAAAATCGGAGTCTTCGCCGAAGTGGGCCTACATGTTCTCAACTCATCCGGCTACAAGCGCCAGAATTGCCGCTCTTAAAAAATATGCCGGGGAACTGAAATCGGCAAAGGAAACGCCCGTAAGGAACCCGGTTAAATAGTTTCATTCTTAACAGTCTTTGAAGCGCAACATTTTTTGATTATTACAAAAACTCAGGAGGCGAATTATGAAATGTCCCGTATGCGCAGGCGTGGATTTATTGATGGCGGATCGGCAAGGAGTCGAAATCGACTATTGCCCTCAATGTCGAGGCATCTGGCTGGACAGAGGCGAACTCGACAAGCTCATAGAGCGCGCTGCAATCGTGGCGCCTCAACAGCAGATAGCGGCTGAGCCGCGCCGTGATGTATATGAGCGCCGCGATCATGACAAACACGGCCACGACGACCATCACGGCGATTATCACGGCCATAAAAAGCGCAAATCATGGCTCAGCGAGATCATGGATATCGGTTGATTAGCGAAACAGCTTAAAGCAAAACATGTTGCTTTAACCGATAATGGCGAGACGACGCCCGCAATAACTATTTATTGCGTCGTGAGTTTATAAGTTTGAGCGCGTAATCTACACGCGCCTTGAATGAGTATTTTTCTTTCTAAAACGCAGTCAAAGAAGGCGGTCTTAAAACAATGAATAATACGTGTTCCGAAAGAGAGAAAACAAAAGCCGCATCCAGTTCCGTCATAGCTGCTGTTTTCCTAACAGGCATAAAAATCGTGGTTGGTATTATGACGGGAAGCCTCGGGATACTGGCCGAAGCCGCTCACTCGGCGCTCGATCTTGTCGCTGCGATGATCACATATCTCTCTGTTAGAGTGTCGGACAAACCGGCCGACCGCGAACATTTGTACGGCCATGGAAAAATCGAAAATATATCCGCATTTATCGAAACGCTTCTGCTTCTCGCCACCTGCGTTTGGATCATATACGAGGCGGTCGAGCGACTGTTTTTCAAAACTGTCCATGTGGATATATCTATCTGGGCATTTCTTGTGATGGCCATTTCAATTGTGGTAGATGTATCGCGTTCAAGAATGCTATACCGTACCGCGCGAAAATATAACAGTCAGGCGCTTGAAGCCGACGCGCTTCATTTCAGCACGGATGTATGGAGTTCAAGCGTCGTTATACTTGGCCTGGCATGCGTTCTTCTTGGGAAACGATATGGAAATCTCGCTTTTCTCGACAAGGCCGATTCAATCGCGGCGCTCATGGTAGCTGTCATAGTGGTTTATGTCAGCTTTAAACTTGGCGCGCGAACAATAAGAGCGCTCATCGATTCAGCGCCCGCGGGCTTGCTGGAACAGGTCAGCAGCGTTGTAGAACGTTTCCCGGAAGTGTCGGATTGCCATAAAATACGTGTCCGCGCCTCCGGCCCTCAGGTTTTCGTGGACCTGCACATTATAACAAACAAAGATAAGACGCTTGAGCAGGCTCATGCCCTTACAGAGGAAATAGAATCGGCGATTCGATCTATCGCTCCCGGCGCGGACGTGACCGTTCATCCTGAACCGACTCCGGATTCGAATGACAACACAACATAATTATTGCTCAACAGAAGCGCAGGAAATTGGCGCGGCTTCAAATCCGATCAATCCTGTCAATTATTCAATTTTCCAATAACGGCAACATTGCCGTATAAGGCTATGTTCGGCGTCGATATTTAATGCGTAAAAGATACGTAAACTATGCGTAATTAGTGCGTAAAAGATGCGCAATTCATACGTAAAAGGTGTGTAATAAGTGCGTAAGAAGTGTGCAGTAAACGCGTTTTTGAGCTCTCCAACAGCTTTTTATTGATCATTTTCATCTTTTTCGCAGCATTTTTCATGCTTTTCGTTGAGTTTTAAAAACTCAATTTGTATACAATAGTTCTGTACTCTGAAACCTGTCTTTATTCTGCATTGTTTTTTCCTTCTTTTCGCTGTTTGCCGGTTTGAAGCTTTTCGCTCTCTGCTGTTTTAAGCTTTTCGCTGAGTTCTGGATTCTTGATTTCTGCCCTCTGTCGTTATTCGCGCGAAGCGCTTTGTATTGCGGTGGTCTCGACACCGCTTTGTCATGTCACGGTTTAGCGATTTACAGCGCATTTATATTTATCCTAACGCTTAAATCTCGGCCAGCCCCCAGTTACACACTCATGCTCCTCCACCCTGGTCGGAAAGCCCATCCCCCCTGACATCCTGTCAAATTGGATTCCGGTTCTCCGACCGGAATGATGTTCTATTTTTTAGATTGAATCCGGTAAGGACGGCGCATTAAGTGAATTGTCCTGAATGTGGATTGATTTCGCGAATTGGTGAGGACAGTTGTTGACAGAGGGGAGAATGTGATAAGATGAATTTTGTAAAATTTAACCAAAAAGAATTTATGATTAGGAATATCGACAATGAAATGCCCAAACTGCGCCAAGGATTTTGAAGATGTGCCGGATGAATGGATAGGAAAAAAAGTTAAGTGCGACCATTGTGGCTATATGTTTTTTTACGAAATTGTAATAAATCAAAAAACATCTGCTGCTAAAATTGATATATCGCTTGTTACGCTTTATTTGATAGGAATATTTATTGCGGTTGCAGAGTCAATAACTCACTTAATGTATTCATCAATCAGAATGGATCTTCATGTGTCTGAAACCAAGATGGCAATAATATACAGTATTTTAAGAACAACTCCAATGATCATAGCGATACCGATCGGTTTATTGTTAGACCGAAATAAAAGATCTCATTTAATCGCAATCGGTATATTTTTGTTCAGTTTATCGAATATATTAACAAGCTTTTCATATAGTTTCCCAATGTTGATGATATTATCAGTAATTTCAGGAATTGGGATCGGCTTTATTCTACCTGGCATAATTTCTTATATTTTCGATTACGCCAACGAAAATCATAGAGGCATTGCGCTTAGCTTATATTTAATATTATCAGGATTACTCGCGCCAGCTTCATATTTGTTACTGGGCGTGTTTTACAAATCATGGAAGATAACATTTGGGATTTTTGGAATTTTAGGAATTGTTTTTTCTTTTCTTATGTACAAATTAAAGGAGCCTAAAAGAAACGACAATATCATTCCCTTGGCAATCAGGAATTTGGCATTAAAAGATACGAATCTATTTAAAGCGCTAATTAGACCATCGGTTCTTATATTCATATTCGCAGGAATATTTTATAGTTTTGGAAATTATCATGAGTGGTTATTTCATTATTTTGAAAGATATAAGGAATTCGAGAGAAACGAATTGTTTACTCCCTCGATGATTGGTTTAGTAATCATGATGCTTTCATTGTTTTTAAGCGGGTACATATCGGATTTATATATGAAATATAATTATTTAGTTAATTATTATTTGATTATCGCAGGAATTATCGGATGTTTTATCTTTTTGCCCATATTAATTTATACAAATAGTAAGTTGGGTATCAATATTGTATATTGCATAATGGTATTATTATTTGGATTAGCGCGGATACCGTTTATGGTTCAATTGTTGTCTTTAATAAAATCGAAATACCGTATGACAATATATGGAATCGACACATTTGCAGTCTGGATATTTGGTTCTTCTATTTCGAAAATTGCAACTGGAGCGCTTTTCGATAAATTTAACCTTCAGATAGCCATGATTGTTCTTTCCATTATTTTCTTAATAAGCGCCATAGGATATGCTCTGTCTGGATTTTATTTATCGAAAGAGTTAAAAAGAATTTGAAATATAGTGAATCATGGGCAGTTCTTGCGATTTGCGGGTTCGCGAAGAGGCACAAGGGCATCGGTAGTTGGTAATTTTTGTGACAACTTACTTAATTCACCCCCACGACTCTGGATACACATTGGATACACAAATCTCCCACAAATATAGCTTTCTACGGGAATAAAAGGCAGTAGACAGTAGCCAGCATAAAGTAGACAGGAAAAAGAATAATATTATTGAATAAAAACTACGACGATTACTGCTTTAGAGATGGGAATTGAGATCGGGATTGCTTCGTCACTTTGTTCCTCGCAAAGACGACTTTCCGTTCGGGATTGCTTCGGCAAAAAGCTCCTCGCAAAGACGGTTCTGCGTGATTATTCCGCAGCCCTCAGCTTGGTAACTGATGCTCTTTAAATTGAAGCTGAATCCTTACGTTTAACCTACATACTAAAAACGCCGCCCCTTTGGCGGAGCGGCTGAAGGAGGAAAAAAACAGGAAATGAATTATGCCTAATTAAAAAGTAGGAATGAAGTTGAAAGGTATCGGGAAAGAAGGTTTTTAACGATAAGTGTCCTAAATGTCCTAGAATCCACTTTCTAGGACACTGTATTATATCGCTGAAATTAAAAAAGCCCCGATATTCGGGGCTTTTCATTGGGTGATAGTGGAGTCGAACCACCGACCTCATCCTTATCAGGGATGCGCTCTAACCAACTGAGCTAATCACCCATCGGATTCAAAAGTTTAATCACCGGACGCCTTAATGTCAAGAATTTTAGAATGGTTTATATTATGCCGCTGTCGCGATGCGTTTGACTCGGATTATCCCTGAATATACAATGATTTTAAATTGCCGGTGAAGACATGGGAAAGCGTATTGTGATGAAATCGTCATTTTCCCCGGCGCAACGGATCGGCATGTCGCTGATCTGCGGCGCAGCGCTTTCCGTATTCGTGAGAACAGAGTCGCTTCTTACAACCGGCCAGCAGCGCTCCGCGCTCACAATATACTCGGCCCAACGGCTGCTCGACGGCGGACGAATCTATCTGGACACTTTTTACGACCGGCTTCCGGGAGCAGTTTATTTCAACGCTATCGCGCTTTCGATCTGGAACTCCCTCGCATCCGTTATGATCTTCGAACTGTCATGCATCGCTCTCGCGTCGCTGATTTTATATTACGCGCTTCGGCGGCTGACTATTCCCGCACCTTCCGCCGGCGTGACCTCCGGTTGGTTCGGCATGGCGGCTCTCGCTCTCTCCTCGCTCGGCGGCGCGAATGAACCTGCGGAGTGGGCGCTTCCTTTTATCGCCGCTTTCGTATTCTTCTCGGCCGCCCCGGACGCCAAACGCCCAAGACCCGCGCACATATTTTTGTCTGGTCTCGCCGCAGGAGCCGCCGTCTGTTTTCTCGGCCGCGAGGCGTTCCTTTTTGTAATCGGGATGCTTGTCATCAGGCAACGGAGGGCTGTTTTCGCTCTCGGTTTCATACTCGCGCCCGCCGCTCTTGCCGCCAATCTCTACTTCTCCGGCGCTCTGCCTTCTTTCATGGAATCGACTTTGAGTTTCGGGTTCGCATTTCAAGAGAAAGACGGTTATCCGCATTATTTTATTTATATCATGTTCGTCACGCTCGTTCCTCTTATATTGCTTCTCGCGCCGAGACAGCGCTCCAAAGATAATAAAAACAGCGGCCGCAAATCTTTGAAAACCGCTCTGCTTGTATGGGCTGCTTTCGAGGTCGCGGCGCTTTTCAATAACGGGTTCATATCGGCGACTTCAATTCTTACGACACTCGTTCCGCTCACCATACTTTGGAGTCTGAAAACGGATAATGTTTTTACTGATCCGAAGCCTGTATTTAAAATCCGCACTGTTTATATTCTGATGCAAGCGAGTCTCTGCGGCATAATATTTCTCGCCCTTACGCCGGAAACGAACTTCGAATTGAACGGCGGACAAAAGCTTCGCGACGCCGCCGTTATCGCAAAGATTGTCGAAAAGAACTCGGCGCCGGGAGACCGGATCATGGTCTGGAGCGACTCGTCTCTGATTTACGTTCTTGCCGGCCGGAAAGCGGCAGTTTATTATCCTGCCATCGATCCGTTGTTTTCGCGAAACCTTGGGAGGCGCGCGGCGCCTCGCTATATCAGCGACCTTCGCGGCAATCCGCCAGCGCTTATAGTCGTCCAGGCCTCGCTGCTGCCGGAAGGTTTGAACGAGTTGTACTCAGACCGCGGCCTCTATGATATCGGGCCGTCGCAGAGTCCGCTTTTTGACTATGTTCACATGAAGCTTAAGAACAGCTACAAACTTCTCACCGTTGAAAACGGAATTGTTTTGCTAAGGCGCCTGAAGAAAATATGAAATCCGGAAAACGTCCGCTATTGCAAATTGCGCGGATTGATCATAATATTAAGATGTTAGGCATCTTGTGTCGGTCGCCGCAGCCTTTGGAACGGCGGCCATCCGGAAACGGATTGCTAAGCTGATGCTGGAATTCCAAAAAAAGTTTCAAGACCTCAACCTTTGGCCGTATATTGCGTTGGACAAAAACCGGCAGGCGGTGATGTTCTCTCCATGCTCGCAGGATGACCTCGCCCCGTTAGTCAATATGTATGAGACATTCGAGCCGAAGGCTTCGATTCAGGGCCTCCCGCCGCTCGACAGGTACGCGCGGATCGAATGGATAAAAAACACTCTCCGCATGGGCATGAACCTGAAAGCCGAACACGGCGGCATTGTCATCGCAGTCGGATCTCTCTTCCCGATGCAGGACCGCCCGGTCGTCGAACTCGGCGTTTTCGTTCACAACGAACACCAGAACCGCGGGCTCGGAACTCTCATCGCCCACATCCTTATGGTGGTCGCAAAACGGCTCGGCTTCGAGAAAATATGGTCCTACGAGGAACGCAACAACAACCGGATTCTAAAAATTTACATGCGGCTTGGTTTCCGCGAAACGATGAAGGAAAAAAACGAGGTGGAGCTGGAACTCGACCTTTCCCAGATCAGTTCCGAACTCGATCTTTCCGTGCGCCTTTCGCCGCCCGTCGTAGCCAAAGCGCAGGTTAAAGCCCCTGAGTTCGGGCACGGGCAGGAAATCCTGCCGGACACTCGCTCGATCTTCTTTTTCTCCTCTCACTTCGACGACTTCAAACTCACGCCGGGACACCCCTTCTCCGCTTCCCGCTCGAAACTTGTTTACGACATGCTCATAAAATACAACCTGCGCGACCTGCCGGGCGCTCAGATCGTCGAACCCGAACCGCTCGACAAGGAGTCGCTGCTCGCCTTCCACGATCAAAGGTATATTTACTATCTTGAAATCGCTTCTCAGGGCGCTTTTATTCCGCAGATGCTCGAATTCGGGCTCGGCTCCGGCGACAATCCCGTCATTCCCGGTATTATCGATTATTCCCTGCTCGCCGCCGGCGCATCCGTTATGGGCGCTGACATCCTCGCAGGCAGGCAGAACGTCAATCTCATTTTCAGCCCCACCGGCGGCTTCCACCACGGCGGCCCCAACTACGCTTCCGGTTTCTGTTACGTCAACGATGTCGTTCTCGCCATCAAATATCTGCTTCAAAAAAATCTACGCGTTCTTTACGTCGACATCGACGCCCACCACGGAGACGGCGTTCAATTCGCTTTCTACGACGAACCGCGAGTCCTGAAAATCTCGCTCCATGAATCGGGACGCACTCTATTCCCGTGGAACTCCGGTTTCGAAAACGAACTCGGCGAGGGCGACGGCTACGGATACAACATAAACGTGCCTCTCGCTCCGGGCACTGAGGATTCCATCTACAAAGAAGCTTTCAAGCGCACGGTCTGTCCGCTCGCGGAAGCTTTCAAGCCCGACATCTGCGTCGCTTCTGTCGGCGTGGACGCCATGTACACCGACCCGCTCACTCATCTATCGCTCACGAACAACGTCTATGCCGATGTGATTCTTGAAATCAGAAAACTGGCTCCGAAACTTCTGATGCTCGGCAGCGGCGGCTATAATCCCGACAATATCGCGCGCGACTGGACTCTCGCATGGGCGGTTCTGCACGACGCCGAGCCGTCCGCCGATTATTACGGACTTGCCGGTTCCATGATGACCGCGGCCGAAGTCACAGGCATGTCTCTAAGGGACACCTACCCCTTCGTATCCTCTGTCAAGATCGCCGATGCGCGCGCCGAAGCGATGCGAGTCATTTCTTACCTCGAACGGCAGGCCTTCCCCATCCACGGTTTATAATTTGTTTTCCTTGATTTTTCTTGTTTTAAAAGCGCGAACGGATCACGCATTCTCTCGCAGCATCTCCATGAAACCTTGCAGGCGGGTCATCAACTGACCTTCGAAATAGTTGCGCGTGTCGACACAATCAACATCGAGGTTGATCATCGGAACGCCTATATCGCCGAGCGCCGACTTCATAAGCTGCCTCATGCCGCAGTTCTGGCGGCAGCCCCAGTGCGACGGGTTGATAGCTCCATGAATCTTATAATCAGCCGCCATCTTTTTGAGCGTTTCAATTCTGTGTTCCCCTGTTCCGTTCAACGGATGCATGATCTGGCGCACTGCGAGGCCTTCAAGCGGATTGTCCTCGTCAAGGTCGTCCCAATAGATGTAATTCAACTCGTCAACAACGATCTTCGCATTGAATTTTGTCTGTAGATAGTCGATCAGGTTATTCTTATATTGAATTCTGTTCTGCACCCACAACAGCCTGAATTCCTCTTTCGGCAAATCCTTGCAGCCGCCGGCTATGTTGGCGCGTATCTCTTCGAGAAAAACGCGGGCGACTTCCGTTCCGGCGGGGCTCCCCATGAGCAACGCGAAGATAACCTGAAAATTCTTCAGCGTCTCGCTCGTTATCGGCGCCGGCGTCTGTTTGCAGGCCTCGTATATCTCGCGGACAATGCGCACCGCTGCGTTTGAATGCGCCGCCGCCTCGCGCAACCTGTCATGGTCGGCTTTCTTTCCCGAAAGCCGCTCTATGTAATCCATCATGTCCCGGTACTGGCCTACGAGATAGTCGATCTTTTCGCGCGTGACCGGCGGATACGGAATATCGAGCGTGAACGGCTCGACGCCGACAAGGCGCGCCATGTTGAGAATGGTTTTCAGGCCGCCGTCGCACGGCGATGTGGCCCCTATCAGCAACTGCGGCTTCCCGAGCAGTCCGTCGCTCGCCGCGCCGTAAAGCGCGCGGTGGTAGGCGCAACCGTCCGGCGTGATCCCGCTTTCCTCGCCTTTCTGAAGAAAATGCGGCGCCATTCCCGCGCTGCTCAGCATCGCGCCCACAAATTCTATATACACAGCCCCGACGTCCATCGACTGAAATATCTCGAACGGCACGAATACTCCCGTCCATGCGCTCGCGTATTGCGGATCGAACAGCTTCCGGCCGATTCTGCCGAGTTCGTAAACAAATATCCTGCGCGCGGTCTTCTCAACCGCAAGCTTTTTCTCCATCGACGACGCCAAGCTGTCGAAGTAGTCTTTCATGTTGAAATCCATTTTTCAGCCTCTCGCTCGCGGGTCCGGCGCGGTTAGAGCATCTCTATGAATGCCTGTATGCGAGTCGCAGCCTGACCCGACGCGGTTGTATAGTCGCCCTCAATGAACAATGCTCTGATGTCCAAATCCTGCATCATCCTGCGCATCTCCGGCACATTGTATAAATGTGTATCGCAAAACTTGAGAATGTAAAAGATTACTCCGTCCGGGCGAACGCTTTCGACGAGCCGCTTCATGTATGCGACCGAATCGTCCGGAACTGCCATTCGAGGACATGGCGGCTTTGAAAGATAGGCCTCTGCAAGCGCGGCAAAAGGCGGCGCGCTCTCATCCGGTTCCGGCATTTCCCAGAACCGCCGTCCCGCGCATAGATCATCCGCCACAACACGCGCGCCATACGATTCTATCATCCGAATCCAATCCGGATCGTCCAGCATATTGCCGGCGATTATCACGGCCGGCCCCGGCTGCGCGGCTTCACCGCCTTTTTCAAGCGCATCCGACAGCATTCTTATCGCATCCGCGGCCGGCATCCGCTGCGCCCCGAGCATCAACCCGGCAAATCGCGAACCCGCGATCGGCGCTTTAGCGTCACGCCTCTTCTCATCCAGTTTCGCGGCGATAGCCCTCAATTCTTTATATGTCTTTATTGAGTCAATAATTCTTTCATCTCCGATTTCCTTTCCCGTTTGCTTCTTAAACCATGTTGTCAGCGCGGCTATTTGTCCTGACAACAACGCAACGCTCACAGGCGTGTTTTTCTTTGGTATAGTCAGTAAATATATCGGCATATCTGGCTTTCGCGACTTCCAGATGTCATATAGCCGCCTCTGCGCGTCACACCCGTTTGTAAACACAACGCAGTCGAGAAAATCCAGATCGCCGGATTCAGCGGCCTCCACACATGCTTTTATGTATGGACATATATTAGTATGCATTATGGAATCCGCCGCGCCTGAAGATGTTCGCGCGCCTGATATCCTGACCGGCGTATATCCTGCCGCATCGATTATTTCAACCGGGGTATATGAACAAAACCAACCAGCGGCCGGCTTTCCATATTCTTTTATTTTATTTGACACGCTTTCCTCATAAATATCATTGATCATGATTATTCTCCCACCACATTATAACGTCTTTTATGTATGTGAAAATACAATTTTTTATTGTATTTGTTGTTTTCCTTTTAATTTGTGTTAATATACTTATTGATTATTGAAAGTAATTAATTGGGTTTTTACACTTGAATCGACATGGAATTTTGAAAAAGCATTAAAATATCTAATAGCGTATTGAAAAGTATTAGTAGTAGCGGGATATAAAAACAAAATTTAGACGGGGAGAAAATCAAAGATGAAAAGAACAGGATTGGTCTGTGTGTTTGTTATGTGCGCGCTGGTCATCGCGCCGTTGTTCGCGAAAGCGGCCGGGCCGGGCCCGGTGAAAATTTCCACCATGACGAGGGTGGAGGGCCACACGAAGATTGCCGACAACACCGGCAACTACAGCGGAGAGACTTATGTTTACAACATGATCTCGCTGACGCGGGTTCTGGACACAAGCGTGATCGGCAGTCTCTACTATCTGAATCAGTACAGTCTG
>Ga0172379_10003617_pt1 | contig 24247 bp, 10 predicted proteins | sample GrowelOW334metaG_FD_119756 | JGI IMG/M metagenome (GOLD analysis project Ga0172379, IMG submission 119756) | Groundwater microbial communities from an aquifer near a municipal landfill in Southern Ontario, Canada - Groundwater well OW334 metaG | ecosystem: Environmental > Aquatic > Deep...
CATCAACTACTTCCGCAGATAGTCTTTCTGACAATAAAACATTCGTCTTTATGCCTGGTAAATATTTGGGCTTTAATGACGGAGTCAATCGCATCTTTAAGGTTAAATTAAAGGCGGGCATAAAAAAGATAAATGGCGAATCAGTATTTAAAGATGGATATTATGAATGGGTATTTCAAACAAATGGGAAATTAGATTTGAATCCGCCCAAAATTGTAGCTACTGACGTATATCCGGCACCAGATGATAAGCCACTTGGCGGACCAGACATTTATAAATTAGTCGACCAGCCTATAGCCAGCCAAATGTCCACCTCAGTAAGTGATTTCAGTCCGGATTTGCCTTTACGATTAGGAGACAGTTCGACAAACATGAAGCCTTTTGTCGGCCAGGCTCTGTCCGTTGATATTGAGCCATCTGGTGAAGTTCCATCTAAACTTGATGTAAAGGTGAAAACCGATAGCGGGTTTAGTTTTAATGGTCCATCTGTGCCGACGCCGGTATCATTTACTATTACTAGCGATGGCAAGGGGGCTACATTCAGCGACGATGTTAAAGGCTACTTTGGATTAGATACTACGTCAGTATCAACTACTGGCAATAGAATAAATTTTGGCAATGGTCTTTATGTTGAAACTAATGGGGCGCCATTTTATCAGGGTTCCTCTTATACTTTTTATGTTGCTAAAAACTCAGATGGCGGATTATTTATAATTAGTAACCCTAATAATGAATATAGATATTTGTTTGTGATCGCAAGTGATACTAGAAGCATAATAACGAAAGCTTCAAAGCAGTATTTTGCCGTAAAAAAAGGAGCAGATGATAATGCGTCTGTGAAAAATTTATCAGACAAAATAAATGAGACAGCCGGGGAAATTGTCCAAGCCACAAGCACGGATACAAATCTAATAATAAAAGCCAAGCTGGCCGGGGCAGCAGGAGATAGTATTAAGATAGGGAAATCAGACAGTGCGATGGTAAATTTAACCGGTGGCGTCAGCCAGGATTGGGGACGAAGCAATAATTCAGGAATTACCGGCATGTTTGATCCTTATAATAATTCTTTGTTTCAGATAACTTTTGACAAGCCTATAAATCCCATGTCGTTAGAGGCAAATAATGTTATTGTTAAATATGATAGTAACGCCGATGATGTTGTTGATGCTGTGGTTTTTGCCTCGTCATCGTTATCCAATCAATATAAAACCATAACTTTAAAGGGTCCATATGAATGTGGAAAAAATAGTTGTGGAGAGACAGTTACTTGCTGGTCTAATTCTACTCCATTGCTTCCAACATCAACCAAGTTTGAAATTTCTGTTGAGGCTGCAAGATTAAGAACCTGTGATGGCGGCCCCAATACTTGGTGTGGTAGTGTTGGTGACGGTTCAACGGCTGTCGGCTTTGGCGGAACGTGCAGTGACGGAGCAAGATGCTCAAAATCAGTCAGCGGTCAAACTGTTTTCTATCCTAAAACAGATAAGCCCAGCTCTGGTATTTCGGATTTGTCCGGTAATTCATTAAATGGAAATTTTAATTCTTATTCATATTCAGAAAACGGTTCAAGTTACGTTTTGGGAGTATCTGAGGGCAGAAGTACAAGTACGGGCAGTACGGCTTATGGTTATTCGGGTAAAAATCCTTTTATTTTGACAACCTCAACTCCAATTGCCGATTCTTCTTTCGGTGACAGTATTAAGTGGAGTTTTTATCTTTCTTCTGAAATTGATTTATCATCGCCACTTGTAAAAACCATATTTCCTACAGGCAATCAGGATTTTGGCATAGTGGACGGAGAGCAGTCAAACGAACCGGTTAAGGTTACTTTTGACCGATTGATGGATTCATCGAGCCTTAAACCCGGCTGGGGATATAGTGCCAGTACTACAGCAAAAGAATGGTTTGAACGGTATTTGGTTTTGGGAACAATTACAACGGGAGCCAATCCAGTTGGATATTGGGTTGGGAAAACAGATGATGACAGTAATAATGATGGGTGGTCTGATGTGACAAGTGCTTTGGTATATCATAATAATTATGATAATTCAGTTCAGTATGGTCCGCTAGGTGGATCGGGATTAAGATCTATAACACAAAATTGTTTCTTGCCAGGATCTGGTCCTAAGTACGCAGCTGATAAGGTTAGAAATTCTTCAAATTCATGCGAATATGTTTCAAAAAGCAGTACCACGACATCAGGGTGTGTAAGTGATCCCGATTTAGATAATGAGCGCGTAGTTCCGAGTAATCCAGCTTCATATGCCCATATGAAATGCTCGCAGATTGAAGGAGCAGTAAATAATTGCAATAAAGAATGTCATCCATTCTACAATAATACAGACGTTAGAATTTCTGGCAGTTGGGTAATTACTCTTGATCATCCAACATCAACTCCGCCTGACGGAAGAACGGGTTGCTGTTTTGGCAAATGTGAAAATTAATCAATGGTAGGATTAGACACTTTAAGTCATGTTGATAAAATCAGTAAAAAAAATATTTAAATCAAAGGCGATTTTTCTTTGTATTTTATTCTTTGTTGTTTTAATTTTGCCTAGTATTGTTTTTGCTCAGAGTGCAAATATTAATCAATTTGCAACGGCAGCCGGTATAGACACCGCCTCTAGTCTGCCAACAATAATCGGCAGAATTGTTCAGGTGATTTTAGCTACTTTGGGCATAGTTGCCATTCTTCTAATTATTTATGCCGGCTTTAAGTATATGAGCGCTGAGGGTGACCCGGCAAAGGTAGAAAAAGCTAAAAAAATTATTATTTCTGCGGTTATCGGTTTGATAATAATATTCTCTGCTTTTGCAATCGTTACTTTCATATTCAGTCGATTAATCAATCCTATTTTTAGGCCGCCAAGCGGACCGTGTACGCCAGGAGATTATAAATATCAAACATACTCAGGCATAGTAGATTGTGCGGTGAGCACCTGCCAAGCTGACGGATCTTGGAGTAATTGGGATTATAATAACTGTTATTTTTTGACAAAGAAGCAATACTCTTTTGTTTCTGGCCTGAAAGAAGAGAGTATCCCTTGGGAGCAAAATGTCAGCAGATACTTTAACGGGGTAATGTCTGTTCCTCAAAGCACCTTAACACAAGCTAAAGGATATGGACATTTTAAAGGTGCTTCAAATATTATTACGGCCATGACATTGAGTTGGAGCGACCTCATAAGGCCCGGTTCAAGCAGTTTTTCTCCGATAGTTAGTATTGTTCAAGACATTGCTGGCAGCCAGTATAATGTGGTAGAAAATTCATTTGCCCCTTGGGACACATCAGCTTATCCGCTGAATTCAACCTCTTCTCTGCAGATAATTTTGTCTCCGGAGGATGCAGATCATTTTTATAAAATTTTGAATATTAAATTTATTTCAAGACATTGTTTTGATGGCATTCAAAATCAGGGCGAAACCGGACTTGATTGTGGCGGTGATTGTGGCGGGTGCGCAGGTGATTCTTGTAATGTAGATAGTAATTCAACTTGCAATCCGAGTGATGCTATGTGCAGATGGGGGGTGTGTGAACAAAATACGTGTCTTTGTCTGGAGCCACCAACAATTGATTATATCTCGCCGTCGTTCGATGCATTATTGGATACCGATCCGCATGATTTAAATACATGGGAAGACGATATTGCAAATGGCGCCAAAGGAAATTATATTTCAATTTGGGGTAGAAATTTTGGAAAAACCACCGGAACGGTTACATTTATTGATAAAAATGATCCAAGCAAGCGATTTGTTGCTCAAATTCCAGGCCAGCCTTGCTCGGCAACATGGCAGGAGCATCAGGTAGTTGCTCAAATTCCTGAAACTGATAAATTTGAAAATGTTACAAGCTCGCAGCAATTAACTAGCAATACCTCGACCAATTATTATATTGTCATATCAAATGTTGAAGGATTGGATAGTAACGAAAAAGATTTTCAGGTTAATCTAATTGATCGACCAGGCATATGTTCCGCAACTCCCGGACAATATCCAGCCACTACTACAATTTCGGGAATTAAATTTCCTTTTGCAGGGGCTGATATTAAAAATATTGTTTGGACTATCGGTTCCTATGTTAACGGTTCTTGGAAGAATGGGCAACTGGCTAATGGCAACTGGCTTGATGTTGATGTAACAAATACGCCCACCACAACCAGTTGGACTCAGAATTCCGTTATAGACAATATTCCGGAGGCGAGTTCTCAAAATACGGCAAATGTGAGGATTTTTAACGGAAACGAATATAGCAATTATTATCTTTTTCGACTGGGTAATGGGGGGTTAGGCCAGAGTTGCGGTTTTTATAATAACGTTTGCGCGGTTAATAATGGTTTATGCCAATCGGGTTTGAATTGTAATCATAACACCTGCTTATGTGAGCAGGCTTCAATCTGTACCCCGGGTACTGTCAGCTCTACTTGTACTGTTGTTGGCGGACTGCCAAATTGCGATTATGTTAATATGTGTAAGGCTGACGGAAGCGGTTGGCAATGTTCCCCTAAATCAGACGATCCGGACTGTAATCAAAATCCGTTTATGGGTATTGCCGGGCAATCAATATTTGCCTGGGGTTTTAGTGTTAATATGAATGGCGGACTTGGCGGGAGTTGTGGATTGGACGCCTGGGGAAGTTGTAATCCCAAAGGATGTGGAACGAACTTAGACTGTAATACGGGCGGAATTGCCGGCAATTGGATAGAGTTATTTAATGCCTCAACCTCTCAAATATCTTTAAATAACGCCGGAGTGGCTATAGTTTCTCCCGGGGCTAATTTGACCTCCGTCTTTCCTTTGCTAAATAATTCCAAGGATATTGTTGGAAATTATACTGCTACAAGCAGTAATATAATTTATTCCAGTGATGCTAAATTTGGTAGGGTGGCATTATTTGCCGGCGAAGCTGATAGTTTTATTGAGCCTCCAAAGCAATTAATAAGAAGTCTGGCTGTTGAAGGATCAATTTCTGTATGGGTTAATTTTTCATCGAATCAAATTCAGCACGTTTTCTGGGCCGGTACTGGTGGTTCTGACGATGACGGATTTGGCGGCGAACCAGAAGTAAATTTGAGTATAAATGGGGGCAAGATTCAATTTTTTATTGGTGATAATCAAGGGCATGATACATTAATATCATCGTCAAAAAATTATAGCATAAATAGTTGGCATCATCTCACGGTTACCTTTAGGAGTGGCCAAGTCGCTAAATTATTTGTTGACGGTTCTCTTGTGGGAAGCGCAAGCTTGGCTCAACTGGCGGCGAATCCGTTGACATCAGCTAATTATTTTTATGTAGGAAAATCTTTGAAGTCCGGGCCTGATGTATCAAGAATATTTAAGGGAAAAATGTCAGGATTAACCTTTTATAATAAAGAGCTAACAAGTCAGCAAGCCAGTAACGCATATTATTCTTCCGTTGCCATCCCAAATCAAAATTTATCAGCAAGTTCTTTTCATATTTTGCAATTGGCCTCATCTTCGGGGGCATATTTACCAAAGGATGATACGCTGATTGCTGTTTTGGATTCAAATACCAATATTATAGATAGGGTTTATTATGGACAAGGAAATGTCGCGCCGGCTTTGGCGCCGTTGTCTTTTGGTCGCAGAATAGATGGCTTAAATTCAAATAATCAAGCAACGGATTTTTCAATTTTTAATTCTCCGACCAAAAATAATCGAAATTCGGCACAGAGCTCCATCGCCGGAGATAATATTCTTATAAATGAATTATTTATAGGCGTTGATCCTTGTACTTGCGTGCCGAAAGGAATTTGTGAACAGGGGAAAACGCAAACTTGCCCTTCTTTGGGTGATTGCTTAACGCAAAGAGTGTGCGCTAATGGGCAATGGGGTGATTGCCAATTAGTTGATCCTTTTTGTACTACTATTATTCCGCAAGCGCAGCAGTCTATATTTAGTTGGCTTTTTAATTACGGCGCGGGAGACATAAATGGTAATCCGTATGTTTTTGAGGATTGTGACGCTAATCCTGATTGTAGAACTGGTCGACAGGCTCCAAGCCCAAGCCCATGGTTTTTTGACCATGGAAATGGCGTAATTGAGGGGTACGGAGTAAATAATTATATAAATATTTCTACTGCTCCAGCTTGTGTTAATGCAATTATTGAAGCAAGGTTTAGTCAAAGAATGTTTGAACCAACATTAAATAATAATCATATTAAACTTTATAAATATAATAGCAGCAATACGCCATCAGAGTTAGTTTCCGATATACATATTGATTTAAAGGACGGAACTTTGCTCACAATAACAAAAGATTCTAATTTTGAAGTCGGTAAAAAATATCAGGTTGCGCTTTTGCCAGGGATTGTTAGTGATGCAAATAAGCCATTAGTTTTTAACCCTAAATACAAGAGCGATTTTAACGCTGAAAAAGTAACAAAAAGAGGGTGCGTGGCCGGCTCAGTCTATTGCTGGAATTTCACTATTAGAAATAATGATGTCAAATGCCAAGAGGGTTGCGTTGGGTGTTTCAAAGATCCAACCGTTATGACCTGGCAGGGCCAGACTACAACTAATTATTCTTTATTGACAAGCCAAGATAATGCGTGTATTGCCTTAAATCCTTGGGATTATAAGTGGGGGTGGGATGTTGCTCCTGATTCTGCAAATGATCCCATTGTCGCAAGTACAAAATTTAATGCTTATACCAAAATAACCAATAGCGATAATTGTTCAAATCTGATAACAGCTACGACATCCGCAATTTGTGGAAATCGTCTAGAGGGGGCGGATGATAAAATAGATCCACTCCAAACAAGCACTGGATTGGGTGATAATATGCTTGCCAATGTAACAACAACCATAAATGCATTTCTTTTTGACAGGCCAAATGTGGTCGGTTATTGCCGTATTAAAAATAATTTCACCGACGTTGTTGTTCAAGAAGAGAGAGATTGCCATGCTGGCAGGACACAAAGTCCGACTCCATGGAATGGATCGGAAGACGCCTGTACAAATGCCCTTATTTCAGCCAGGTTTAATAGGCCGGTTGTAGATTCAAATGTGACATTAAAAAATGGTCACTCGGTAGGAAATATAATCATAGAGGATTGTGGTTCTAATATGCCAAGTGCCACCAGTACGTGTACGGAAGCTAATTTTGGATCAGTGGTTCCGTCTATTCATATATTTGATTATAACCATCCATTGAGTCAAACCGATTTATTTAATTCCACTTCAAGCAATACAAATCCCGAAGGCTTTATTATTGATGTTACTCTTGATAAGAAAAAATATAAGGATGCAGCCAAAATAATTAATAAAGGATATCTTAAAAGCGGTAATTGGTATAGGATTGTCCTTATTGGTGGGGATGCTGGTATTAGGGGATCAAAACTAAGCAATGGTAATGACACAAATTTGGCAGAGGGTCATTTGATTACCCCTTCTTACGGTAATGGCAGGTGGGTTTATAACAATCCTAGCGGACATCCAGAATTAAAAAGTGGCGATAGCTCTGATGTTCAACACGATTATTATTGGACATTTAAAACGGGCAATGCTACTTGTACGGTGGATTCTATTAATGTCCAGCCAAGCAATAAATTTTTACAATTCGCCGGAAAGACCCAAAAATACGATGCCGTGCCTCAGGCGGCCAATTGTAATATATTGCCTCGTTGTTTCTTTGACTGGGATTGGTGGTCACTTATAAACACGACAAGCACTCATTCATATGATCCTCAAGGAACTCATGTTGGTGATGGAGATATGTATGCCTCTATCTCAAGAAATAAGAATACCGCTAGTATTTGTACTCTTGATGATGGAACAGAAGACGCCTTCGATTTTGTTGACCCGGTTCAGACCGCTACAGCCAAGTCCAACGGCGTAACTCATATTGCTGCTCTTGCTCCCCCCACAACAACCGGAAGTACACTTGGCGCCGAAGGCTTTGGTAAATTACGTATTGGTAAAGATGCTTTTGATATTATTTCACATTATCCCGACCAATGTTTATGCGTGAATACTCCCCTTAAAATTGGCTTTAATATGTTGGCCAAGATTGACTCCGTGCGTTTAGGAGGGGCAAACGCAAATATTTCCATTTATAAAGCGGATGCCGCAGGTAATATTGTGGGATCGCAGCTTCCCATATATGAAGAAAATCCCACCGGACTTGGAACTAGTACTAGTACCAGTAACTTTATCCAATTCAGAGCTTTTGACGGCGACAATTATAGCCTTGAGCCGGGTGGAACATATCGCGTAGTTGTTAAGGGTTTGGGTACGACGACTAGCATTCTTTCATTTAATGGCAGGGCTATAAATAATTTGAATTATGCCCATAACGGCAGTGCAACCAATACTTATTCATGGATATTTACTGTCGGTTCTGACGCTGGAAAATGCGGTCAAAAAATCATTCTCAATCCATGCCCTTCTGGTATCTGGAGAATAGAAGCTGAAAAGCAGGTTAAGACCTTAAGAGTAATGGTTGATAAAATTTTAACGTCCCCAGTCGGTGTATGTGAAATAACAAATTATGGATTAGCCTCAGAAAATGCTTCTATTTTTGCAAAACTTTGGTTTAAAATAAAAACTTTCGTAAAGAAAATGGTAGGCGTTGCATCCGCAAGCAACTATTGGTGTCCAATAGCAGACACTACCTTTACTAGTGCGGATTTACAGAAGATGGACTTGGGAAATTATACCCGATTCTTTACCACCGATCCGTTAGTGGAAAACAATACTTTGGATGTAATTTCATATGGGAATAATGACAGTAATTTTAGAATTTTAAATTTTATAAACAGAGGATCATGGACTCAAGGTGGCCATTATAGGGTCAGGTTGGAATATAGCGATGGCATGGCAACCAGTACCGCGACTAATGCCATAAGCATTTTTAATAATCAAGCTGATATTGATAATCTATGTTCGATAAATCATGTCAGGGCAGAAGTCTGGCCAATGGGTCAACAAAAGGCAACTGACAATTTCTTCTGTTATGGCAATTATTGCGGGGCTAATACTGCGAATGAAAAATACGATGATGATCAGAGTGCCACTTGGAATAGGGATTTTGATTTTGGCAATGATAATAATATTGCTGGTAATCAGCATCTTTATAGATTTTGGGCTTTTAGTAAAGATGATTACAGACTCAAGGCTTTCTTCAAGCAGTTTGATTTTGTTCATTTTAGAAGCGCGACTGGAACATCTGTTAATATAACCGATAGGGCATTTCTCCCGGCTTCTGCATATCCATCAAGCACCTATAATGGCGCAAGGTGGATTATTGGAGGAAACGTTCAGGGTTATAATTTATATAGTGCCTTGGCCGTAACATCCACATCTGACATCGGTCCGGTTAAGGCAACCGGAACCGTTCAAATATTTAGTTATTCTTGTAGTAATCCTTGGCCCAGCTTTAAATATTTCCCATTTCATGATACAACCAATTGCACTGTAACTAGTACCAATGAAGGACTTGATTGTCCGAATACTAATTTTTCAACTTTCTATTGCAGAGATAGAGGCAAGGTTTCCGTCTGTGCTGGGGGAGTTAGTAAGGGTAAGGATTGCCAAACCTCAAATGATTGCCCCAACTCCAGTTGCGAGCTTTACGTTCAAGATGACTTGCCTTCGATTGGCAATTATAATTCAAGCACTAATCAGCTCAATGTCTCGATAACAGGACGAGTAAATCAGAATTGTTATAATTTGCCGGATAACTTCAGTCCGACGGTTGGTTATTATTCAAATGCAAATAGTGAAAATTCAGTCTATCTTTGGAATTCAACTGGAGCCATCTATAAATTACCAATAGCCACAAATGCTTTTGAATTTGTTTCTCGCGGCTTTTTTACTAATAAGGGCTTGCCAGAATCATTTAGGCCGGTGATGGGCTATTCATTTGCAAATAATACCTACTTAATCGATAATGCGGGTTTGGTATTTGAAATGGCTGGCAATACTTGGAGCAAAAAAATAAATATTACTACAGAACTTCAATCGAGGAAATTTAAGCCAATTGGCGGTTATGTTAGCAGTACCCAGGTTGTTTTATGGGATAATTCTGGAAGTGTGGCAACATATAATGCCTCCGGCGCCCTAAATTTTAACAAAAGTGATAATTATTGGGGCGGTGCGACAAAGATTTATGCCTCTGTTGCTTATATAGCAGCCAGTGGACAGCATCAAATGTGGGATACAGGCGGTAATTTTTATCGTATGCTTGGTGGAAGCTGGACTAAGACTGCTGTTGCTGATATAGCAAACTATCCGCAAGGGTTGCCAGCAGGCTTTAAGCCGGATGTCGCTTATAAGCCGAATTATAACACTATTATTATGTGGGACGGCCAGTCAGACTATTTTTCAAATGATGTTTTAAATGGTGTTTATACTAGGGCAAGTAATCTTTTCTCAAATGCTTGTGTTACAAAATTAAAGGAATTCTTGTTTACTCCAAATAAGGATCTTGTTAACTTGAATTCTTTCAATGAAGGAGTGATAAATGTTCCAGGTGACTCTGCTCAGTTCAGTACGACTACTGCGATTTTCAATAAAAGCAACAAATCAACATACGGAAATATCTTAGCTGCCTCCCCATTCTATTGCATAGACTATCGTGATGATGGAAGCGTATTTCAATGCAGGGGAACGAGTGATAATAATGGCGGAGTAGGACCGGATTATAATATAAGCGTTCCGGTTGCTGGTAAATATTATTTGACGATTACAACCTCAAACTATCCTGATTATACTGCTCAATACTCCGTAAATGATGGCTTAAATCCTCCTTGCTACAATACTACGGTCGGTGCGCCGTTTCAAAATATTCAGCTATATGTTGATGGTAAGCTTTCAAACACCATTGATGCTTTGGCTTCGGCTCCCTCAAATAAACAGGTAAATACTTTTCCTGAAATTGCATTGACCCAGGGCAATCATACCCTTAGATTCAGTTGGACTAATGATTGTGGGAGATGGTCTCCTGAACCTTATTGGGATTCTAATTTGGTAATTTATAATTTAAGTCTATCTAGGGTTTTTGATGAGGCTATCGGAATTAGGGTAATGGCAAATGACAATCACTACTCGGCTTCTAATTGGTATAATAATGTGTTTAATTTAAAAGGAAGTCCATCCGCGGTTCTTGTTGATTTATACAGAGGTGTTTCTGACGGCAGAACTGTTTATGTTAATGCTGCAAATTCAACCAGCAGTTTGGGGTTGGTTTATACAAATGTTTATTTAATGAGTATGAGCCAGAATGGTAGCGACGAAGTAAAAAATATTTTTAGTCAAATGGTTAATAATTGGAGCTTTAATTATAATTTGATGGATGTAAGTGTCGCTGGCAATGCCGGAAATTGTTTTAGCTCAATGTTGCCATGTATTGAAGATTCAGATTGTGGATTAAGTGATTACTGCAACTCAAATAAGTCCAAGATTGTTAGAGACACCAAAAGAGTCGAAGATATATCGCAAATGTATTCTTTGGTATTGAATTATTATAATTCTAAGCGTTGCAGTAATGATGAAAAAAGGTTATGTAAGGATGACGCCGGTTGCTATGGCGGAGGCAAGTGCTCTAAATATTTTCCTAATTTATCTTCTGGCAGTTATATAACTGGAAAATCGTATAGCGTATGGCCGTCATGGCAGGAAACATTAGGAAAGCAGGTGGGCTCGGGTTTAGCCATCGATCCAGTTAATAGGTTTTATGGTTGTGATCAACCTTATAATTCCGCAACTTGTTGGGATCAAACAAATAAATTAATGAAGGCTCCTAATGTTTCTTCATCTGCATATGTCTATTTTGCTTATAACGCAACAGGAACAAGAATTTATGGCAAGGGTGAATATAATGATGGTGGAAAAAATTGGAGACCGCTTTGGGGTAATGTAAATATATTGAGATATAACCCCTTTGAATTGCCGTGGAATACATTAATTAACCAAATGACTTCAACCTTGTCGTCAACTTGCGGAGATAGCATTAGGCAGGGTTCAGAGAATTGTGGCAATTGTCCTATGGACGCACCTTGTACCGGGGATACGATTTGCAAGCCAAATAACCTTTGTGAGAAAAAAAGCGATTGTGGCAATTCCATAAAAGAATGGGGTGAAGAATGTGATTTGGGTCCTGGAGCATGGTATTGCACTGACGATTGCAAATTAAGGGATAATTTCGCATGTGAGAATCCTAGCTGTACTAACGTCGTGATTATTTGTGGAAATGGAAGAATTGATCCTGGAGAACAATGTGATCCTGGAAATTTACCAGGTAGTGAAAATGATAATTTAAATGGCAAAACCTGCTCAAGTTTAATGCCCAATACTTGTGGTACTCTAACTTGTAAAAATGATTGCAAGTTTGAAACATCAAATTGTTCGGCGCCCACCTGGACTTGCGGTGATTGGTCAGGTTGTTTGGATGGGAAGCAAAAAAGAACTTGCACCACGGCGTCTGCTTGCCAAATAAATAAGCCGATTGAAACTCGCTCGTGTAATTGTGAGGTTGATTATGCCGGAACCTGCCAAGGAAAATGCGGATCAATAAGAAATAATTGTGGCGATATGATGGAGTGTGGTGGTTGTCCTAATGGAAAGATTTGTCAGCAGACTGATGCGACCTTGCCAAGCTATCAAACGTGTTTGACGCTGGCAGTTTGTGATGGACCCCATCAGGTGGATGGGCCGGGTAATACTTGTAGTTGCGATGATCTTTCACTGTATCATATAGATCCAGATACGGGTCAGTGTGTTACAAATGTTTGTCCTTCAGATCTATTTCCTGTCAAAACAACAACCCTTGGAATGTTAAATTTGGATATTAGTACTCAATCCGGTTCATTAAACTTACCAACATCATGTTTTGACATTAAGTCATTGCCATTGCGTATCGAGGTAACTCAGCCACCAGGAACGGTTCCTAACGGCACTGCAATTGTTTTTGTATCAGATTTGTCAGATAGTATGAATGAGGGCGCGAATACTCAAATCATCAATGGAAGAGAATTTAAATGTAGCAAGGCATACAATAGAAATGACTGGGATGGTATAGGGGGCCCCATAAACACTTATAACGATTGTTTTGTAATTTTTGATAATACCTTGGCAACTAAAGCGGATTGTCTTGCTAGTGGAAGTTGCTGTTATTATGACAATAACGAAAAAAGTTGGTTCAAGTATACAGAAGACGAATGTGGTTTATTTGGTTGTAATCAAAATAATGGTAGGGATGATTGTGTTGCTGATCCTGAAACAATAGAAAAAGTGAACAAACTAGCCCTTACAAATTTACAGCAGTTAAAATCCGCCGTTACCTCAACTCTTAAATTACTTTTACTCTCAGATCCGCCGGTTGTCGATCCTGTTGAGATTGGCTTGGTTGGTTTTAATAATTCCAATACCATATACAATTTGAGCAGTAACTACGGAGATTTGGCTTGGGCGGTGAGCGAATATACTGCAAGTGGACAAGATTATATGAGTAGTGCTATTACGGAGGCAAAAAATATGCTGGCCGGTTCCATAATGGAAAATAAAATAATAGTTTTAATGGGTGATGGTGATTTTGAAGGAACCAATCCTGACACTGCTGCAACTACTGCAAAAAATCCACCCAATAATATAAAAATATATACAGCGGCATTTAATAATGATCCTTCATGGATGAATACCCTCTCTTCAAATAATGGTTCCGGATCATGCGGTTCTGGCTTTTGCTATTCTGGCTCAAATTTATTAAGTATATATTCTAATATTGTTGATAGTATATTGTCTTTTTCTCTTAAAAATTTAAAGTTGGAAATTTATAATTATAAAAATGAATTATATAAAACTATTCCCTTGTCAGCTGGAGGAAATTATCCATCATTGGCCTTAACGCCGACAGCTGATTTTTGCGGACATAATCTTCGTTTCCAGGTTACGGGTATAACAGATGACAATAAGGGAAGAGTTAGCATAACCTCTGGAGACTTACAGTATTGTTCTCTTGCCTCAAATGGCGCTAAGCCTAACGGCAATGTTGCAGGAGCCTCGGAGGAGAGAAAAATTGGAATTTATGATAAAATAGTAAATATATTTATTAGACCATTTAATTTTTTAATAGGATTGTTTAATTTTAATAAATAATAGCCAAATAATAGAATAGATATGTTCGACAATTTATCACAAAACAATTTTCCAATCACTCCTAACACAAATCCGGGAGCTAGCCAACCTGTTTCCCCACAGGGAAATCCAGGTCCGCAAAATCAAAATGTGCCAGTCAGGCCGGCCGTTTTTAATCCGAAACCAAACGGTCCCGAGTTGAATTTTAATAACCCAAACCAGAATGGGCAAGTCGATGACATGTTTGCCCAAACAGATAACCCATATGGCGCCCCTAATTTTCGAGGGCCAGGACAAATGCCTAATCGTCCTTTGCCGCCCCAAGTAAAAATTAAGGGTGATTTTGGCGGAGGCGGTGTAAGCGTTGCAATTTTTGTGATACCTATTTTAATAGTTGCGGTAATTGCCCTGGTCGTTGTCGCAGGCTGGCTGGTTTTTAAAAGCCTAAACAAAGCTAACTTGCCGGCGGATAATCAGTTGCAGAATAATTCATCAGTTAATGCCGGTAATAATTTAAATGCAGTTGACCAGTCAAATAATGCAACTCAAAATAATCAGCAAGAAGTTGTTGTTCCGACAACAACTCAAACGAACACAAATATTGTTCAGACATCATCGACAGTGCCAGCCGTGACTACATCCGCCACATCTGTTCCGACTTCAACCAATATCTCGACGAGCGAAAAGGATTCTGATGGTGATGGCCTTTCTGACGCTCAGGAATCAAGGCTTGGCACTAATCCGTTGAAGGCGGATACAGATAACGACGGACTAACGGATTACGCCGAAGTTACAATTTATAAGAGTGATCCTTTAAATCCTGATACTGATGGAGACGGTTTTAAAGATGGTTCCGAAGTGATAAACGGCTATGATCCGGTTCACGGTGCCGGCGCTAAGTTACCTAAATAATTTATTTATTAATATGCTCGATAATACTAGTCAGATGAACACCAATTCTCAGGGTGGCGTATCGCCTGAAACAGCTAGACAAAGTGAAGATGTTTATGTCATGCCGGAAAAATTTCAGCCTAAAATGAAAAGATCATCATCCGGATTGCTGATATCTGTCATTGTTTTAATAATTGTTTTGGTTGGAATTGGCGCTTATTTCGCTTATGGTTATCTGAGTAAAAATAAAATTGTTAATGAGCCGGATCAAAATAATAATGCGGCCTTGGACTTTGGAGATGAAAACCAAATAGTGGTTACATCAACGGATGAACTAGCTTCTTCGACAGGGGATTTGGCTACTTCTACCGCTACTTCTTCGGAGCCGGTAGTTGAGACAAATACTTCAACACCTGCCATTTCTTTAACGCCACCACAATTAAGTCCCGATACTGATAATGACAATCTTACTGATTTAGAGGAAAGTTTGATTGGAACTTCCTTAATAAATTCTGACACTGATAATGATGGGTTTAAAGATGGGGATGAAATAGTAAACGGCTATAATCCTTTAATACCGGAATCAGTCAATAGCGCAAAATTAGAAAGCGCCAGTTTTATCAAGATGGGTAAGACTGATTTTGCTTCAGATAACTTTTCTGTTCCGGTTATAAAGCGGTGGTCGTTTTCGACAATAAAAGCCACCAAGCAAGTCATTATAACAACGGATACTGGCGAGATAATTAAAATATCAGTCCGCGATAATCCAAGCCGAGTTTCTGCTTTAGATTGGTATTTAGCCTTAAACCCACAAGTTTCGCCAATGCAACTTCGGCAAATTGAGTATGGAGATTTGACAGGCATTGTCAGTCCTGATGGGTTATCGACTTATTTGACTGATATTTTAAAGACGAGAATTTACAGCTTTGAATATATAATGGATAATGGTTCACAGGTGAGATATCCTAATATATTTAAAATGTTAATTAAAAAATTTACTTTAATTGCTGGCGGTGCCATCACCTCAACATCCAGCGCAACTTCAACGGGTACTGGTCTCTAAATTAATAACTATGCTAACTTTTGATTTGAACAATACGACAAGAGCCAGAGTTAATAATAAAATAATTGATGAGATTAATAAAATATTTTTTGTTTCGTCGGGCTTAAGGGGAAATTGGCAATACTCATTGGCTTTTGTCGGAGAAACAAGAATTCGATCTTTAAATCGGATTTTTAGAGGCAAGGACAAGGTAACCGACGTTTTGAGTTTTGAGGAAAAAAATTCAGATTTTATTTTTCCCGATGATGAACAAAATTTGGGAGAAATAATTATTTGCCTCCAAAGGATAAGGGATCAAGCTAAAAAATATGGCTGGAGTTTTAATAGGGAATTAGCTAGGCTGCTTATTCATGGCCTTAGTCATCTTATTGGATTAGATCATGAAAACGTCAGTGAAAAAAAAGCCAAAGAAATGTTTGACTTTGAGATAGTAATAATGAATAGGGCTGAAAAGAGGGTAAATCTTTAAAAATTTCGTTAAACTTATTAAAGAAGATGTAAGCTATTTGCCTGAATAAAAAAGTTGTTCAATTTGCACATTATTCACATTTGAAAAAAAGACCATTTTTTATTATAATAATATAACAGATAAGATATAAATTAATCCCATGCCCAAAGACAATCTGATAGCTGGTTTAGACATAGGTTCAAGTTCCGTGAGAGTTGTCGTCGGCCAGAAAAATAAAGCTGAAGATAAGCTAAAAATAATTGGAGCAAGCCAAGTTCCCGCTCAAGGTATTAGCAAGGGTGTTATCACCAGCATTGAAGATGCCGTATCTTCAATTTCTTCCGCTTTGGAAAAGGCAGAAAGAATGGTCGGTCAGCCCATAACTCATGCTTGGGTTGGAATTTCCGGTAATCATATAATAGCTCAAGAAAGCAAGGGTGTTTCTGCTGTATCAAAAGCGGATGGAGAAATCAGGTCAGAGGATGTTGACAGGGCACTGGAAGCGGCGCGATCGCTAGTCAATCCACCAAACTATGAAATACTCCATGTCATCCCCAAAAATTTTAGCGTTGATTCTCAGACGGGCATAAAAGATCCAATTGGCATGACTGGCATTCGACTTGAGGTTCAGGCGCAAATAATCCAAGGCTTGACTGCTCAGATAAAAAATCTTACAAAATGTGTTTACCGCACATCAATTGACATTGATGATTTAGTATTATCTATTTTGGCCTGTTCAGAAAGTGTATTAACAAACAGGCAAAAGGAATTGGGGGTGGTGATTATAAATCTTGGCGGTGCTACAACAAGCATAGCTGTTTTTGAAGAGAATGATATTTTGCATAGTGCTGTTTTGCCAGTCGGCTCAGAGTATATTACGGGAGATATTGCAATAGGGCTCAGGGTGCCGATTGAAACGGCGGAAAAAATCAAAGTAAGAGAAGGCAGCTGCCTTCCTTCTGAATTTAAAAAACAAGACGAGGTTAAATATAGTGCGATAGGAGTTACTGATGAGGGAAGCTTTTCTAAAAAAGAGGTGGCAGAAATTATTGAGGCGCGAGTGGAAGAAATTTTTGAATTAATTGACAAGGAGCTTAGAAAGATAGGCAAGTCAAGTATGTTGCCAGCCGGAGTGGTTTTGACCGGAAGCGGGGCGAAGTTAGACGGCATAATAGAAATTGCCAAAAAGACTCTTCGGTTGCCCGCGTCATTAGGATATCCTCATGAGATTATTTCAAATATTGATAAAATAAATGACCTGTCTTTTACTACGGCGGTAGGCCTTGTGCTTTGGGGAAATGAAATGCAAAGAAAATCAGGAGGAGGTTTCAGGTCGCCAATTGGTATGAATAACGCAATAGGACAAATGAAAAAAATATTTAAATCATTTTTACCTTAAGAAATATGCCAGCATCAAAAAACATTAACAAAATTAAGACGCCCAAAAAATTAGAAGCTAACTCCAAAAAGGTTGAGCCGATAAAACACAGCAATGCCCCGGCGATTGTTATGGCTGTCGTGGTTGTCATTATTATAATTATGGCAATTTGTTTTTATGTTTTGGATAAGCCAACCGGTTCAATTAATAATGTTCAGGAGCAAAGCAACTCAAACGCCAATTATCAGGTGCCATTGGGCGTTGATATCCCGGGCAAGGCCTTGGATCCATATGCTGGATGGAATTATTTTAAAAATAGTTCCAATACATATGAGTTTAAATATCCAAAAAATTGGCAAGTCAAGGCCCGCGGACAGGATGCCCAGTTGATTTATCCTGATGTGACGTCTACCCAGATATTGGTTTCATATCAATTGGTTGATAAAAAATTGTCTGATTATTTATCACAGCTGGATAAAACCGCTCTAACTGCATTTGAAGGCAAACCCTCGGTAAAGATTGAGGAAGAAAAAGCAATTACAGTAAATGGTTTTAGCGCGATAACAAGGCTTCAGCATTTGAACGCAGCTGACCTGGATCAGAAAATTACTTATATTTATAATAATGGTAGGGTCTTGACTTTTTCCATGATCGGCCAGCTAAGCAGTGATTGGATTGATGCTTATAATTTAATCCTGCCCAGCTTTAATTTTGTAACTGCCAGCTCAACAGTAAGCACAACTTCCAGCTCGTCTATCGGGTTAGCTTCAACGACCGTAAATGCGGTTAGTTCTTTGGTGCCGTATAAAAATGCAGCCTATAATTTTGAAATCAAATACAGCTCAACCTTAAAGCCCAAAACGGAAACAAATGGCATCGCCTTTGATATGGGTTCTGATCAGTATTTAAAGATACAAGGATTTAATTCCAGTATGCCCTCTTTGATTAATTATCATCCCAATGGCGCAAATGTGGCCGGTCAGTCAGTTATTGGCGGCAAGGACGCAATGAAATTTTCTCTAACAAAAAAAGACGGGGATGAGGCTATTAATTATGTTCAATATGTTTTGGTTTTAAATAATTCGAAATGGTTAAAAATTGAATATCAGGGCAGTAAAAGCAATAGCGAATTGTTTGACAAAATAATTTCATCAATAAAATTTTAAAAATATATGCCGGAAATAAGACCTGAAATAGAGACTATTGCAAAAATAAAGGTGGTTGGTGTCGGGGGAGCTGGAAACTCTGCTATTAACAGAATGATCGCATCTAAAATTAGAGGTGTTGAATTTATTGCCGTTAATACTGATATCCAGGCACTTCATCAAAATCAAGCCAAGCATAAATTGCATATTGGAAAAAATACCACTAAAGGACTTGGCGCAGGAATGAATCCTGAGGCCGGTTTTCAGGCTGCTCAAGAAAATTTAAATGAAATTAGAGACATGCTAAAGGGCTCAGACATGGTTTTTGTGACCTGTGGACTGGGTGGCGGCACTGGAACGGGTGCAACGCCGGTTGTTGCCCAGGTTGCTAAAGAAATCGGTGCCTTAACTATTGCGGTGGTTACAAAACCATTTACTTTTGAAGGCGCGCAAAGGAGTAGTATCGCGGAAAGAGGATTTAATGAATTAAAAGACAAGGTTGATGCCATTATTACCATTCCAAATGATAGGATTTTTCAGGCGATAGATAAAAAAACATCTGTGCTCGATGCCTTTAAGGTTGTTGATGACATTTTGCGACAAGGCGTCCAGGGCATTTCTGAATTGATAACCATACCCGGCTTGGTTAATTTGGACTTCAATGACGTCAAAACCATAATGCAGGATACAGGATCAGCTTTAATGGGTATTGGTGAATCTGGCGGAGAGAATCGATCGGTAACAGCAGCCAAAATGGCCATCTCGTCGCCATTATTGGATATTTCCATTGAGGGCGCAAGAGGCATTTTGTATATAATTGTCGGAGGAAACAATTTGGCAATGAGTGAAATTCAAGATGCGGCCAAGATAATTTCTGAAAGCGCCGACGATAACGCCAAAATAATCTTTGGCGCGGCAATAGATGAGAGCCTTAAGGATAAAATTCGAATTACGGTCATCGCTACAGGATTTGGCGAGAAGGATCCGGTGAAAAAAGTTGCCCAGAAATCACATGCTTATACTCCAAATCCTATTTTTGTTCGAAAAACCGTTGAAGATAAGAGCGGGTTTGGTTCCGGCGAGAGAAATGAAAGGAAAGAACCCGAAAATTTTTCTCAACCAAGGGTTTCGTCGTTTGTTACTGAAGAGGTTGTTGAAAAACCAATTGCAAAGAATGCTGATGTGGTACCAAGTTCGATTATCGACGAGGATGAGGATTTGGAAATACCAGCCTTTTTAAGGAGAAAAATGAAATAGATAAAAATAAATTGACAGTCGTTTTTAGATTGTTATAAAATAACATTGCCGCTTACAGAATAGATCTAGAGGTCTCTATAATTAATGCTTGATTTTCCTCTCTAGATCTTTTTTATTTCCCTATCGGCAAGAGTGTCAGAGGAGGATTTTGAAATTAAATTTGATTTTTTATGGAACAAAACCAAATTAAACAGATTAGAAAGAGATCAGGGGAAATAGTTGACTTTGATCAGCAAAAAATAGCTCAGGCTGTTTATAAGTCGCTTAAGGCGGTAGGCAGAGATGATGATGCTTTGGCCACCGAATTGGGAGATAAAATTGTTAAGGTGCTTAATAACAAATTTCACCCTCGTTCTATACCGGCAATTGAGGAAATCCAAGACATAGTTGAAGAGGTTTTAATACGGGAAAGCTTCATTAAGGCTGCAAAGGCGTACATACTTTATCGAGAACAACACGCCAGATTAAGAGATTTAAAGAATTTATTAGATTCCAACGATATTATAGAGGGCTATTTGAAACAACTTGATTGGCGGGTCAAGGAAAACGCCAATATGGCCTATTCCTTGCAAGGACTCAATAATCACGTTGCTTCGGCAGTCAGTTCACATTATTGGCTTAATAAAATTTATCCGCCGGAAATCAGGCAAGCCCATACGGATGGTTTGATCCATGTCCATGATTTGCAAATTCTTGCCGTATACTGCTGTGGTTGGGATTTGCAGGCATTGATCAGGCTTGGCTTTAGCGGCGTATCCGGAAAGGTTGCTTGTAAGCCGGCAAAACATTTTGGATCAATTTTGGGTCAGATTGTAAATTTCTTTTATACCCTCCAGGGCGAGGCTGCTGGAGCTCAAGCATTGGCCAATTTTGACACCCTGCTGGCTCCATTTGTGAGATATGATAATCTAAGTCGGGAAGTGATTAAACAGTCCATGCAGAGCTTCATATTCAATATGAGCGTTCCTACCAGAGTAGGATTTCAAACCCCATTTACTAATTTAACATTTGACTTGACTTGCCCCTCAACTCTGGCAAATGAGTATGTGGTAATAGGTGGTATTCCTCAAAAAGAAACGTACAAGGAGTTTCAGCCGGAAATGGATTTGATTAACCAGATTTTTGCTGAGGTTATGATGGAAGGTGATGCTAGCGGACGTGTTTTTACTTTTCCAATTCCTACCTATAATATTTCTAAGGATTTTGATTGGGATAATGAAGTTTTGAGTCCGGTTTGGGAGATGACTGCCAAATATGGTATTCCATACTTTGCAAATTTTATAAATAGCGACATGAAAGCCGAGGATGCAAGAAGCATGTGCTGTCGTTTAAGGCTTGATAATCGGGAGCTTAGAAAAAGAGGCGGAGGCATGTTTGCAGCCAATCCTTTGACCGGTTCAATTGGGGTTGTAACTATAAATTTGCCAAGAATAGGCTATCTGTCAAAAGGTAATAAAGAAGCATATTTTAGCCGTCTGGGACAAACAATGGATTTGGCAAAGCAAAGTTTAAAATTGAAGAGAGAAATTCTTGAAAACTTTACAGTGATGGGACTGTATCCATATAGTAAATTTTATCTTTCCGACATTAAAGAGCGCTTTGGACAATACTGGAGAAATCATTTTAATACTATCGGAATAAATGGCATGAACGAATCCTTGGTAAACTTTATGGGCAAGGCAATAAATGAGCCTGAAGCGCATGAGTTTGCTATTAAAATAATGGACTTCATGTTGCAGAGATTGGCCAGCTATCAGGAAGAAGATGATCAGCTTTACAACCTTGAAGCGACCCCTGCGGAAGGCGTAACTTATAGATTTGCTAAAAAAGATAAAGAGTTGTATCCTGATATTATAGTCGCTAACGAACAGCAGTTTAAAGAAAAAGGAGCTGCTCCATATTACACCAACTCAACGCACTTACCAGTAGCATATTCGGATGATATTTTTGAAGTTTTAGAAAAACAAGATGCTTTACAAATTAAATATACTGGTGGAACCGTAGTGCATGGCTTTATCGGTGAAAAAATGCCCGACATCGAAAGCACAAAAAAATTAGTCAAAAAAATTGCTGAAAATTTTCACTTGCCCTACTTCACAATTACTCCGACTTTTTCGATCTGCCCTAAACACGGATATTTGGCAGGTGAGCATAAATATTGTCCTGTCTGCGATGAAGAAATAGGCTTTATTAGGGAGCAGGAAAACAAGTTACCAATTTAATTTATTAATAAGTTCAAATATATGGAAGGTGCAAATCAACAAAGGACCCAGTGCGAGGTCTATTCAAGGGTTGTGGGTTATATAAGACCGGTAGATCAGTGGAATCCTGGGAAGCAATCAGAATTTACTGATCGAAAAACATTTGAAACTTGTAGTTGTAATTGTTAATAAATTTATGAGAATCGGAGGCTTGCAACCGGTTACTCTGCTGGATCATCCACAAAAGGTCGCAGCGATCATATTTGCCTCAGGATGCAATATGCGCTGCCCTTTTTGTTATAATTCAAGTCTTGTTATTCCGGAAATCATTGAAAAGAGCAGCTTCATTCCAGAAGTTGATCTGATTGCTTTTTTGAAAAAGAGAAAAAAATACCTCGACGGAATTGTTTTAAGCGGGGGAGAGCCGACCATTCAGCCGGATATTAAAGAATTTTGCAGCAAAGTAAAGGCGATTGGCTACGACATCAAGTTAGATACAAACGGCTTGGCGCCAAAGATTTTAAAAGAACTGATTTTGGAAGGGCTTATTGATTATATCGCGATGGATATTAAGGGTCCGATTGATAATTATAAAAATTTTTGTGGAGTCGACATTGATCCGGCATCAATAAGGGAAAGTATAGATCTGATTATAAATTCTAAATTGCCCTATGAATTTAGGACTACTTTAGTTAAGCAGTTGCATAAAGAAAAGGACATTGAGGAAATGGCCAAGTCTATAAGCGGAGCAAAATTATATTACTTGCAAAATTTTACTAAACAGGATATGTTGGTTGACAGTAACTTTTCCGGCAGAGCGTTTATTGGCGCTGAAATCGAAAAATTTAAAAATATAGCCCAAAAATTCGTTAATAATTGCGTCATAAGATAAAAATATGGAAGAAATCAAATCAGAAAATCAAATAATAAGAGATCTTTTGGAAGAAAATATCCGTTTAACCAAGGAAATACAGGCATATAATGCCAAAATAAAAAAATACATATTTATTAGGACAATAATAAGCATTATTTGGATATTTATTATTCTGGCACCGATAGTTTTTGCGATTATTTGGCTTCCCCCATTTCTTAAAGGTTATGTTGGAGATTTTTCTGATTTATTAAAAGTTATTAAATAAAATGTCTTCAGAAACTCTTTTTAAAATTAAAGAATTACAAACACAAATCTCTAGTGCCTGGAGGTTACTTTGACTTGGACAAAAGCAAAAGTAAAATTTTAGAACTGGAAAAATCTTTATCAAAGCCGGATTTTTGGCAGGATCAAGAAAGGGCTAGGGCAATTAGCCGGCAATATGATTTTTTAAAACAGGAATACGATCTTTGGCAGAATTTAACATCTGAGGTGGATGATCTTTTGCAATTAGCCAAAATGGATGAGGAATCACTTATGGCTGAAATTGATGATCGGCTGGCAAAGCTGGAGAGTCAGTTTAAAAAAATGGAATTCGCCTTGATGTTTTCTGGTGAATTTGACAAAGGCAATGCAATATTATCAATTCACTCTGGAACCGGGGGAGTTGATGCGCAGGATTGGGCCAGTATGCTTCTTCGGATGTACTTGCGGTTTTGTGAGAAGCATGGATTCGAGGCTAAAATAATCGATCAAACCGTTGGCGCAGAGGCTGGCATTAAGAGCGTAGTTCTGGAAATTGTCGGCAGATATGCTTATGGCTGGCTTAGAGCGGAAAATGGAGTCCATAGATTGGTCCGAATTTCGCCATTTGACGCGGAAAAGATGCGCCACAC
>Ga0172379_10003618_pt1 | contig 24244 bp, 20 predicted proteins | sample GrowelOW334metaG_FD_119756 | JGI IMG/M metagenome (GOLD analysis project Ga0172379, IMG submission 119756) | Groundwater microbial communities from an aquifer near a municipal landfill in Southern Ontario, Canada - Groundwater well OW334 metaG | ecosystem: Environmental > Aquatic > Deep...
GCATAATCTTTTTCTCGACATCGCCGCTGAAACAGGGGTTATCAATGCTTTTGTTCTTATCGCACTCATCCTCACCTCTCTTATTTCACTCTACAAAAAAAGCCGTACACAAAACTTCTATTTGTGGCCGGCTGTCTCACTTATTATTTTTACTGCCCACTCCCTCGTCGAAACCCCACTCTATTCCGTGCACGTCGTTCCTCTTCTTATTTTTCTGATTGCGTTAAATAATATGGACTAGTTTTTTAGTCCACTTCAATTTTCATCACCTTCTCAACTTCCACCACCAGTGCGGTTTGAATATATTCGGTTGTGTCTGTTTCGCCGATGTATTCTATCGAAAAATCATCGATATCGGAAAAATACATCAATTGTTCCAAAAATAATTTCGGATTGAAAGCACCGGAAAATCGTTTTTGTGTTTCAGCTATGATATCCGAGAGTTTCAGCCCACCGTCACGCACCAAAAAAAACATATCGACATAATCCCGCCATACGCCTCTGCGTCCTATGGTATAGGCTTTGTTGGATGCTAAATCGCGTATATCAAACAATCGGATTCCGTCATACTCGACAATAGGGTGTAGAGAAGGAAACGGATACGCGATAAACGAAACCTTCACTGCATTATCAATCATAATGGTCAATTCATCCGCATTGTCTATCACCGGAACGACGGAATGACCCAAAAAAATATCCCGCATTTTCAATAAGAGTTTCTGCGAAATAGGCTGCTCCGAGAAAAAATCAAAATCGTAAGACTTTCGATGATTCAGCTGCAACGCGATTGCCGTACCGCCACCCAACACAAAATCCTTCGGGATATCTCGAAGAAGTGTAAATACATCTTGTCTGGGAGTATCAAGAATATCGAGGTGTAGTTTTGAGATAGGATTGTTCATCGGGTTGTTCGTTATCCTGCAAATGAAGAAAGGCGTGAGTTACAAAATGAAATGCTTGCGGAGTATATACTTTAGACGGCTGTCTCATAAAAGTATCCTTTATATTCTGCAACGAATACGTTCGCTTAAGCCACTGCATATCCTCGAGACTGCCGTACATAAGGATCTGATGGATAATATACGCTTTGTCTTTTTCCATATCCAAAGAGCCGGCGTCACGCGACCACACGACGCCCTGAATCTTCGAAAGATAGCTCTGTTGAGACTGTTTCATATGCTTCCATAGTAGCATAAAATACACCTTTTAACAAGCAAGTTTAGAACGAAAAAATTCCTATGTATTGACGTTTTGTTTAAACTAGTGTACACTCAAAAGTCGAATAACAATCGACACTTGTCAAAACCCTTCTACCTTAACAAAAAGGAGTACAAAAATGTTTAAACATACTCGAAAAGTATTGTTTGGTCTTGGTGGCACGCTCGAACGCGATGAGAGTTTTCAAAACTTTGAGAAAAAAGTAAAACAGTACTCATCCTCAATTTTCGTTCCGCCTCGTCGCGTGATTACAGTCTCATACCCTGCAAAGATTGTGGAGCACCTCACGCCTCAGTTTGAAAAAGCACAAGTCTCAGATGATATTGCCACCCCTTATAGGTGGCGACCAAAACGCTGCGAAAAAAAGCAGACTATCAGACAGATATACGAACGTCTGAAAGAATACTCCGCTCTCCAACAGTGCGTTTGTTTGGCGGATATGCAGTATATCTTGGGAAGCGACCGCCTCCCTGATTGCTGGGGGGGAGCGATGATATATGCATTCGGATCTGTTGCCTTGTTTGAGGATAACAGTTATTATGCCCCATGTCTTTATTACGGGGTCGGCTTCCGTGATGTATACTGGAGCAATCTTAGCGATATTTGGAGAGATATCGATTCTGTCGGTCTTTCAGGCTGGATTAACTGCGGACTGTTCTCTCGACTGCAAAAATACTAAAAATTTTAGATTCTATCACATTTACCCCTGCATTTTTACCCGCTTAATCAGAATGATAAGCGATGTAAGATGCAGGGTTTTTATTTTTTCTCCTTCCTACCGTCCAAGCTAAAAAAATGTTATCCTGAAATCACTATGAAACTGCAAAAAATCCTCCATTATCTCCTCCTTGCGACCATCGCGACACTTCCTTTTTCCAGTGTTCGATTTTTTGTGCTCGGAGTACCGATTTATATGCCTGAATTGATGGTTATTATCTCCTCAGCACTCTTTGTATGGATACAGTGTCATACAGACACATTTAAAATGCAAAAACTCCCCACGTCGATTATACTAGCTATCGCAATGATATGCGTTGGACTTCTTTCTTCCGCTTTTTTCAACGGTATTACATTGGTGCAACTCGGCATTATCAAGAGTTGGTTTTTCTTTCCTCTGCTCTTTGGATGGCTTCTTTTTCAGACACTCCGCAATCAAACAGAGTCCTTAAAAACGCAACTTGAAAATATATCCATTGTTACACAAAAAGTACTCCTCATATGGTACGTAACACTTGTGCTGACAGCCCTCATCGCCCTCACCTATTTTTTTCAACATCAACTTACCTATGATGGCCGTCTCAAAGCTTTCTACCTCTCACCCAATTACCTTGCACTCTTTCTTTTCCCGGGAGTTCTTTTGGGTTGGTATTTTATAACCGAGACGCTGGATTCCCGCCTTCGCGGGAATGACAAAAAAGGAAGTCTCTTGTTTTTTGTTACGATTCTTTCTTGGAGCATACTCTGCGCGACACTCTACCTCACGCTTTCTTACACTGTTATCACCGCAGCTATTCTCGGATTATTCCTCTCTATTTTTCTCAGATCTAGACGCTCATATTTTTTGCGCACCACCCTTGTTGCGCTGTGTATCTCTTTTATATCGCTCTTTTTACTCTTCCAGATAAATGGCCAAAAATTTTCTGATCTTGTACATCTTTATAACCGATCCTCTCTTGCATCGCGCATTATGATCTGGCAAGCCTCCGAAAGAATGATCGTTAAGCATCCTCTTATCGGTATCGGCCCGGGGAATTTCCAAACGACCTATCTCGAGTATCAAAAATATTTTCCACAGTACCTCGAATGGGCCGTGCCTCACCCGCACAATCTCTACCTGGCTTTTTGGCTACAGACGGGAATTATCGGGCTCATTGGTTTTTTACTGTTGTGTATTTTTTGGATACACGACCTTATACGCGCAATAGGTACGGATATAAAAAAAGCGCCTTTTTTATGGACACTTTTGGGTATATATATCACATTACTCCTCATAGGTTTCCTCGATACCCCTTATTGGAAAAATGATCTCGCTTATGAATTTTGGCTTTTGATTATGCTCGGGTTGAGTCTTTAAATATCTTCTGTTCTCGCTCTCTTTAGAGTTTAATCCTATACAGCCTGTCATCGGAACGATTGACAAACACGAGCATAGTCTCATCATCATTGATCATCAGAGAAGAGGCATCGTAACCCTTGGTTATATCTTTTGTCTCCACAATGCGACTTTTTTCCGCTGTTTCAATATTGACTTTCCAAAAAGTATCCTGCGTTAAAAGAGTTTTGGAAAAATAATCATTGGGTATAACGGCATTGTCCGGTAAAGATCCGGGCAAAGCATAGTAGATTGATTTATTATTCTTGGCCCACACTGTCTTGGTGACCATTGTTGGGATAAGTAAATTCTGGTACTGAGTGCCCTTATTCAACAACAATCCAAGCATAGGTGTTTTTCCTCCTTTTGCGTTCGTAGAGCTCATAAGAATCTTTTGTCCGTCAGGAGAAAAAGCATAATCCGCTCCAAATTTTCCGGAAAAGATGGTTTTGACATCACTCCCGATGAGCGACATACTCCTCAATGAGGTCTCTTCAAAAGCATCTCCCTGATTCCAAAAAACAAAGAGTGAGCTCTGAGGCATAACGGTTGCGCTCATAGTTTTGAAGGGACTTTCCCCAATTTTCTTCCAACCGCTTCCGTCAGGATTCGCAATATTCAAAGAGCGATCTTTCGTTGTTTCATCATAATACTTGTAGATAATCTGGTCTCCCATATTTGTCCAAGTGGGTGTTTCGATGCCTTTTTTAAGAGGCGTCTCTGTCTTTTTATCTATATCAACAAGGTACCATCCCACGTCCTGAGCGATCTGATATTCTACCAATGCTTGTGTTTGAAGTGGTGACCATTGCGCTCTCAAGGGCTCTCCGGAAAGAGTCATTATGGATACCACCTCCTTGGTATCCGCAGAAACCCGTTTTATTTCCCTACTTGTCGGAACAAAATACACCACACTGTCATCTTTCGAATTGTACATTGGACTCACTATTTTCTCGTCCGTCAGGGCTACGATAGCCTCTTCTTTTTGTATAATAGGCGAAGGAGTCTCACTTTTTACCTCGATAGTTTTTTTGGTATCAACGAGTGGATTATTGACATTGTTCCGAAACGAAAAATTATATACTGCCAAGAGGATAAGCACTATACCGAGTATAATCGAAGAAATGAGAAATACTTTTTTCATTTATTTTACGATAAGATTGGGGGCTCTCCTCAATCATTAAGGGAAGCGCACATGAATATGATCCGCACTGGCACCACAATCCGGGACATCCCCGCCTGATGCATTTTCACAAAACGTTCCTGATCGTCCGTTGTAGGCTAATGCTCCATTCTTTATAAAACTATCCCGGAGCGCAACAGAAGGATGCGAAATATCAACAGCAGACAAACCTGGGCCGTGTGTAGCGTGACCAACCTCTGTTCCCCCCGTCACATGAAAAGTGCAGCCACAGTCTGCTTTCACTGCTATGAGTTTATCGATTAAACTCTTAGGAATACCGTCTAAACTCGTACACTGCGGATTAGTCTGATCACTACAATTTCCCGTACTTGTAACAGAAATTCCCGCCGCTTGCAATGCCGCCACAGCTTCGGCATTTGTGTATTGTCCCGCGACAGGAGTCGTCGCCCCTCCTCCAGTTGTTGCGGAAGGGCCTGCACCAGTGCTCAAACTCCCTATACTCATAAGTGTGAGATCCGGATTGATGGTATGGACAATAAGCCACGCGGAAAGCCCCAGCACCAATCCGATCAAAGCATCTTTGATAGTACTCTTTGCCGAACCTGCAGCAGCCGTATTACCCGCGCTTATCAAATACATAAATCCTCCAACAGAAAGCATAAACATTGCTGAGATGCCAATAATCCAAAGTCCTAAATTATAGATAGCAACCACATATTCCGGAAATGTTTTACTCTTTCCTTCAAATCCGGGAATGTTTTCCATTTGCTGATATTGTGGAGCGGTTACGGCTTCAGCTACACCTCCGCTGAAAAATACAAACATCCCTACTCCTGCAAGTATCGTAATCACCATACTATAAAAACGAAACAATTTCATAAAAGCACTCTTAAATATTTCAAACAAACCTCACGCTATGTTTTTCTCTTCTCTGAAACAAAGGAAAATGTTATGCCCAATACCAAGAGAATCAATCCCATAGTCACAACCAGTCGGAAAAAGAAGATTACTGATGCAGGAACATACGAAATGATACTCGCAAAGAACTTCTTTGAACTGTTAAGCGGGCCTGCGGCAAGAACATCTTTAGTCTTCACAAGTTCAACCTGGACATCTCGAGAAAGTTGCTTTTCAACCACATCAGCCAATGAAACACCCCACAAAACGTAGAGGGCATGCTTTATATCCGGTGATGGAATATACAAACCCTTCAAAGAAACCGTATGCACTAAACCGGGACTTTTTGTAGTGTCAATAGTTACCAACCCATCGGCATCCGGAGTTGCCGGAGCGCCGTCTACCTCCCATGTTGCGTTAACATTATTCTTGAGAGAACTTGGATAAAACACACCCCTCAAGGAAAAAGTTGATCCTATAAATGCTTCGAATACTTCCTGACTATAATTATTCGTTGTAGCTCCACTTGTGTCTAGATACTGGCCAAGATATTTTGGCCATACTTTCGCGTTATCAGGTGAAACAATAAGAACCGAAGGATCTACAATGCGAAAATCTCTCGTCAGTGTAAGTGTCTTTCCGGACATTGCATTAGTCACAGTCATACTCGCCGTATAAGCCTCACCTATATCGCCTGTAACAGGGAAGAACACCTCTTTTCCGGCCGCGCAATCGGCGTCTTTCGATATAGCATCCGAACAACGAATCGGTTTATTATTAAGTGTCCATGCGATATCAGAATTCGTCTGTTTATTGGCTATCTGAGCATTAAAATTAGTAGGATCAAAGGTCAATCCAGCAATCTGCCCTTTTACAACGAGACACATTTTACGTTCTGCAGCAGTTCCTTCACACAATAAGCCATTATCCGTCCCTGAAGGAGTCGCGAGTTTTACTTTCCAATCCGCTGTATCTACCGCGACAATATGTGTTTTAATCCGCGTTTCCGCACGTACTAACTTCACAATAACAGACCCTCTTCCTATACGTTTTATCCCTGTAGAGAAGTTTTCTTCCGCTTTTGTATTGATACGGAAATACCCTACATCATCCTTAAAATATCTCGTAAAGAAGGCTTGCTCGCTCGCTTGGGTTGATTCATCAAAATTAAGATTTATCTTTATCGACGAAATAGCATTTCCTTTTACAGCCGAAATAAGATGCGCATCGATTAATTGCTGCGTAATATCTTCCCATGCGTCATCAGCCGTCTGAGATTGCTTACTATTGGCATACACATGCCAATCATAGGCCACTTGAGTATCTTTGGTTGACGAATTCACCAAAGATGATCGCACCGTCAGAACATCTCCGCCTTTATCGAGCTTGGTAGGCGAAAAGTAATCTACGACGGGATTATCCGGGGAAGTTTTCAATTGCACTTCGAGTTGACTAGCCTGATCACCCTGAGTCGGATCTATGAGGTTGTCTTTAAGACAGCCTTCCAAGCTCATATCGGCTGTAGGAATTTGAGCGTAACCTCCATTATAAGGTGCTCCGTAAATAAATCCTCCAAGACCTGTTGGTTCGCACTTATTTTTTGAAAAAGCCCACATCACTTTCATTGATGAATCTGCATGCTTTGTAGGAAGCATTGATTGCCCCTCAACAACAACACCCACCAAATCCCCTGCGGCATAATTCCAGATAAACCTGTCTTGTCCCAAACCAACCACATTGGCCTCATCTTTGTTGCCATTCTGTGCCGTGCTTGGGTCGTGAGGGTCAGTATGCCAAAATTTTTCTTCGGTCACTCTGAAAGAACCGTCGCCTGTAGTGCCGGATCCAGAAGTAGGTTGTGGAAAAAGATGAGCGCAGCCACTTTGTCCGCCCGACCATAATTCATAGTCAAGACCCGTATCATTATTATGGACATAGCAGTGTGCGCTGGGACTTTTGTCGCCACCAAATTGCGCTTTGTACCCATCATTATCATCATCGGTCGTATAACTCACCTGCTCATTGACAAATCCCTTGTTTACGACGTTTTTCATCGCCGCTATTTTCCAGTCATTAATGGTAATGGTACCGGAATTATCAAGATCGCATAATTTTTGATCCGCATTTAAGGTCACGGTTCCAGAGCCTCCCGATGTCAAATTACACCCCTTGCGTTTCAGGTACCATGTGAAATAGAAACTCTCCTTTTGTCCCGAAAAATAGAACGGGGAAGCTTGAGCAATTTCCTCCTGGCCATCCTTCGGATCGGACGGACTGAAAAAGGTGTTCACTTGAGGCACAACCTCTTTTACGGAAGAAGTATTCATAGTCTCACCGTAATTTTGTATAGAAGGCTTCCAGAGATGGTATCTTTTTTCCACTTGATCCAATATGTCATTAACATCCGTATTATCAGCTTGTACTGAAATTGCATAGGTAAAAAGACCTTGCAAAAGAGCTATACTAAAAAATGCCACTCTGTAAAGATGTTTTACTTTTAGAAACTTCATGCGCTTCATATAAATAGAGAGCTTACAAAATACTTATCCTTAAAACCGACAGAAAAATTATTTCACGAAAAAAAGTATACTTCCTACTCCAAGTATAACAGATATATACGAAAATAAAAACGAGTAGAGTATCGATCGTGAACGCTCAACCAACAATCCCGAACCAATCGCCATAACACTCATAATAAAAAAGGGTGCACTCACTTTCCCATATGATGCCAATAAGAAAAACACCATAAAGAAAACTGTCTGGATAAATATCGCGTTTATACCAACAACTCTTTCCCATACAAAAAACACGAACCCGCGAAAGAAAAATTCAAAGATAAAAATATACATTCCCGCAATAAGTGTATAGATAAGAAATACCAGAAAACTCAATCGTACGGAGAGAGGTATTGTAAATTGGCTCAGTATGTCGGTGTAGTGAGTCGCGAGAGCGATACACAGAAACGTCACCGCAATAAGCGTTCCAAGCCACAGACCTCCCCGAACTTCATTGCCCAATGAAAGACCGATGGAACTCAATTTTTCCTTGAGAAAGAATCTGGTAAAAACTGCGGGGAGCACAATCAGAAAAATACTCTCGGATACAAGCGCCTGAACCGCATCCGCTGTTGGAAAAAATGCCGCCGCCAACATACTTGCCACAATAAGAGTATTGCTCATCCAAAACCGCTTATTATGTATTGAAATATTCATACCTTTGCATATTACGCTTGCAGCCGAGCCTCTCTTTTGCTGGCCTTTTTATCGCTGTGATATATAAACAAAACTGTCATCGTCTCAATAGGGAGTAAATTTAATCCGAAAAATACAGCCTCTGCAATTGTTCCCATTGCAAGAATCATATCTTTTCTTGCGAGAGAGTAACTTGTTCCCGATCCTGCCATCATCAATAAAAAAAATATGAGTATGGAAAAACAGAATGTTAGAACAGTGCCGATTCCGGGAAGAGAGGTGATGAGTATTAAGTCAAGCGTGTCCTTAAGCAAAGCGACAATAAGCGCCGGCGTATAAGAAGAGAAAGACACGTTTCGAGCTTGTGCTGCTGGCGTTTTTACAGTAGACTGGTTGGCTCTGTCTCTTGATGCCTTCTGTGCTGCACTCAAATTACTTTTTAATGCTGCATCCATACAAAACCTTTAGGGTATGCTTAACTACTCTATTGAGAAAAAACTTTTTTGAGCTTCTCTCCGCAAAATCATTATGGCAACAAGCTCGTGCCATTTATTTGCAATCTTATTGACACTTTTAACCTAGGCATTCTCATTTTCTTGATCAAAGTCGCGTTTTGCCTGTTCTATTTCCAACAACTGGCGCGGATCTGACGTAATAATCTGATCCTCACTATACGAGGCTATGACTTTTATAGCCACGTGTTTCGTACCCGCAAAGAAAATTCCCTCACCGACATTGCTCTCCAAAAGCAAAAACTTTTCGTGGTCGGTAAGATAGAATGTTTCCGCTACAAGCTCGATAGACGCCGGCGACTGGCGAAGCAATAATTGCAGCGAAGAGTTCGTAAGGATAGGCTTACCATAACGCGAGTGCATAAAGTCACCGATATCCTGTGTAATCGTTGTCAATCCCGTGTAGTACTTACGGCATCGTTTGGCTATACCGTACAAAAATGAGGCAGCATCTTCGTGTTGCATCATCACCCATGCTTCATCTACCACTACCATACGCTTTTTAAGTTCCGATCGCATTTCATTCCAGATAAACTGCAGAATAATATACATAGCGATAGGACGCAACTCTTCTTCAAGATCACGAATATTAAAGACCACCAGTTGCTCTCTCAAAGATACGTTCGTGTGATTGCTGAGGAATCCCGCGAAAACTCCTTCGGTATATTTTTCGAGACGGGCAGCAAGAGACTCAGCGCCCTCCAGGTTCTTCAAGACTTCATATAAGTCAAGCATAGTTGGAAAAGCATTCGATGGGATATCCTTAAATCGGCTTGATGCCGTTATATCTCGAACGGCATACGTCTCCCTCAGCGCACGGTCCAAAATAGAATCCTCCTCAGGTGTAAGGTTACCCAACATAAGATGAATCAAACCTATCAAACCAGCGATAGTATTGCGAAGCACGGCTGTCAAATCTTGATCTTCCCCAAAGCGTGGCAAATCAAAAGGGTTAAGGTGAAATTTTGTATTGAGGTTGATATCGATAAATGATCCTCCCACCATCTCGCAGAGGTGTCGGTATTCATTTTCAGGATCGATAATAATCACACTTGTACCAAGCATCATCGAGCGCAGTACTTCGAGTTTTACCGTGTAACTCTTTCCAGCTCCCGACTTTGCAAACACTACCATATTGGCATTTTCCAATTTGAATCTGTCAAAAAGGATAAGGCTGTTGTTATGTCGATTGATACCATACAATATGCCTTCATTGGAAGAAAGATCAGCCGAAACAAAAGGGAATGTTGTTGAAAGCGGTGCGGTGTTGAGATTGTTAGCAATATCCAAAACATCTGTCAAAAGCGGTCGCGTTGCCGCAAAACCCTGCTCCATTCTCATTACTGCCGGTTTGATGTATACCAATTGTGATTCCAAGATCGCCTCTACGGACTGGCTCATACTGTTAAGCTCTTCCAATGTCTGCGCATACAAAGTGATATACAAACCGAAACGGAAGAACTTTTCAGTACCCTGCTGCAATTTATCACGTAAGTCTTCGATATCGGTAAGAGCTGTTTCCAAAATCGGATCTCGAACCTTTCGATCCTCTTCTTCGATATGAATCTGCGACTGCACCTGGGTCACCGCTTTGCGAAGATTTTTCAAAATTTCCCGCGTGTCAACCGGGTGAATCATCATAGCGATGTCCAAAGGAAAGTCCAGGTTAACAATCGGGGAAAACCAGTTCGTATTGAGATAACGAGGGTAAGCAACCACAAAATGCGTTCGTGCCATAGTCTCGCCCACTTGTATCATATTGGAATTCAATTTGATGGCCGCCGGTGCAATCAAATCACGTATCGTAGCGACACCTTTTTGATAGAGCTCCTCGCTTGCCAAAAATTCATCGCTTGTTGGTTGGTCTTTTGAAAAAAATGCCATACTCTAATTTTATATTATATATCTGCGTCCTTTTACTATCTCGTACTTATTATACCATCGAGCTTAACTCGATATCCTTAATATTTTTTGTCAATGTTGCTGAAAAAAGCGATGGGTTATAGGTGTTGTAGAGCAGCTCGATAGTTTCCTCCGTGGTAAGGGAAACAACCTTAACGCCCGTACCTGAAAGTCCTATGGTCACGTGGTCCACTCTTTGAAACAACTGGTTCTTATACGTCTCGAATAGTTCTCGTTTCTCGTGAATCGCCCCTTTCGGATTCATAACATTGCCTACCTTATCAAAAAAACCGGTCTGCTTATCTTCAACGGATGAAAACGGAACTATCACGTAGAAATACTTCGACATAATCTGAGAGACTTCTGTAAGATTTTTGATAAAATGCTGATATTCGGAAATTTGAAGTCGCAACAACTCATTGGATTGATCCTTCTCTTTCTCTTTCAAGAGCTCAAGATAGGGCTCTATATTGAACCGACGGGAATGGATGAGTACCTGCACCGGAAAATCCAAAGAGTTGAGAAACCCCTGATACTGCATAATGATAGCGTCCTGTTCCTCACTTGATTTTAAATCGAAGTTTAGGGAAGATACCAACAGGATTGATCGCAAACCGCCGTTTTTAAGCACTACAACACCATCGCGCACTTCTGAAACATCCACATATTTTTGCGTACTGGCGTTTACCGCTTTTTTGTCTTTGTTTGAATTTTCCATAGCTATGATACTTGATTATTTCGGATTGTCCACTATTTTTGCCAAACGACTCACATCTTCGGCAGTGATGTTTTTATTCACGGTTGTAACTAACGATTCAGGATTCTTTACCTTTTTTTGCGACAAAACTCTTGTAGGGCGATCCCACATATACAGCTTTGGGCGTATGAAAAAGAGCAAAGCGTTCCTGATAAAAACAATCAGTGGTTGCCCATAAGGTCGATAAAAAGCCATTGCTGCAAATATGCATACCACGGGAACCGCGGCGGAATAGAAACCTCCTACATCAAGAATACTCCACAAAATCATAAGCACCGCCCCCATACCGATCATCCAAAAAAGCTGCTTCGCCGTCAATGGGCCAGCTATCTTATCTTCGACATCAATATATTGTGGAACATTGAATAACATATGCTAACACGAAATAATTTTATAAATACCCCTGTCTAACGGCTTGATTATTCACAAAGACTTCTGCTTTTTTAGTATACCACATATTTATTCATCCGAACGTAAATCTACCACATTGCTTGCCGCGCCAGGCGTCTGCCATACTTCTTTTCTTTGTGATGCTGGTGGAATAGGTGGCGGAATTACCACCGGCGGTCTTTGTTCTTGTGGCGTGAGATAGGGATTGACATTGAAACCCAATCCGAAAGAAGCCGGGCGCGGTGATACATTTGTTTGAGATGCTTGATTTACTGCTTCTTGTTTTTCTGAAGGGAGGATGTGTCCGGAAGAAAAATGAAATGGGTCTGCACTGTCGGAGGATGTCGGTAGCTCTGTGTGAACAGGTGCTGCGAAAGAAGGTGTGAGACGCGGCGCTTGCGCAAAACTAAACGTACTCGCCGGTGATTGGATGGGTGGTGCCACTATCGGTGCAGGTGCTGTATCTTGAACAGCCGTCTCCACGGGAAACACGATAATTTGTTTTTTCGGATCGATAGCGATAGCTTCGTTTTCATCCAGTGCTTTCAAGAGCAATGCAACCTTTTCACGTTCTGCAGGAGGGAGTTTCTTTGTATTGTCCCCCTGAAAAAGGAATTGTCCTCGTTCTACGGCTGTGTGCTGGCGTGCCCCCACAATATCTCGATACGCACGCATCCAGTTTTGCACCGATCCTCGCACTGAATCTTTTTCACTTCTGATTTTAATTCTCTCGCTGGTAATCTGCTGTTCATTGATGCGCGGGAACTTTGCCAAAGCGTCAAGTAACATAAGCGATCGCGTGTCTGTTCTCGGAACACTCTCCGCCACCGTTTCTTGTTTTTGCGCTTTAAGCGGTAGTATTTCTGTTCGTATAAAATTCACCACACTGATAATTTTATCCTGCGGCACTCCCACATCGCTTTTTAATGAGGGTGGCACTTGCTCAAAAGTAATTCTTCCGAAATACATCCACCGTAAAAGCGATGCTATTCTCATTGAGACATCCCCATTCAACTGCAATGTTTTCTGCATACGCTGCATTGCTTCAGTGAGTAATGGCGAAGAAAGCAACAAAAAAGCCTCTTCTGGAATTTGACTCAAATACAACCACATATCAACACGCTCCTGCTGCGTCAAAGCAACACCGTTCGGATGCACCGGAACAAGCAATGGATCGAGCTGAAATTCCTGATTGTTGGGAGTATTGACACTCATACTGGTGAGATAATCGACTTACTGACTTTGTTGTATTAGGAATTGTTGAAACTACGGCGTGGGTGGGGGTGTATTCCTGTTTCCCCAATTGCCTTGGTTAAAATTAGGATTGCTTGATTGCCTTGCTCCCGTTGTGTTTGAATTACTCGGCAGGACAGGGGGGATTCCAGCTGCCTCCCATGACGCCGTAACTGCCGATCTACCCCTTCTTCCGGCCGATGCCATAACTTGTTTTCGATACTCATTGTCCCGACCGCTAAGATACCTTGTAAAGGAAGCTTCCTTCAACATCGTCTCATCCTGATTCGCCAAATCCTCAGTTTTCATCTTCCCGATTATCTCTTCATAAGCCACGGTGCGATCAGTATCATTGGGAGTTATACGTCCGGAAGCCTTAGCTTTTGCAGATGCGATGGAATCAACCTGAATATGAGCTTGTCCTTGTTCCACAATACGTTTATCGTACGTCTTCTTCAAATCCGCCGTTGCATCGATATCTATCAGATCATTACCGGCGGCATCTTTCATAACAACCCCGTTATCATCCCGTTGTTTGATTTGCAGTTGAGCAAGCACTTTGTCATACTCTGCACCCGTGTTACCCAAAGCTTTCTTTTCCGCCTTGGCGATGACCTCGCCAAAGAGTTTTTGGTGTCCGTTCTTATTGAGAATTTCCAAAGACTTCTCAAACTCTGTTGCATTCTTCAGGACTGTTTTTGGAGCCTTACTGATAATGCCACGAGCTGCGCCAAGATCTTTGCCAACAGCCACCAGCGCTGCGTTGAAATCATTGGCACTCGTAAGCGCCTCTTTTTCAGAAAGGTAAAGCGCCGCCGCTTTTTTCTTATCAGGAGAAGAGCTGGCACTATTCATCATCGCTTTGGCTTGTGTCACATTGCCAAACTTTTTAAGAGCCTCAAGCTCTGCCGCCACACGCTTTTCTTGAGCCGCATATTGAGCATTGGCGGCACCGGCAGCCATTCCACCACCAGCTGCGCCAAATGCACCAATACGCCCCGCTATATTAGCTTCTCGTGCCTCACGAGCACGTGTCGAATTACTTCCAAACATTACACGCCTGTCCTTCCATGCTTGTTTCACACCACCGGGGACACCCGTCCAGTTGGCAGCAGCTTTGGCACCGCGCCATGGTTGACGAGCTGCACTTTTTATAATTCTCGAACCGAAATTGACGGACGTGCCGGCAAGCGCATTGCCCATCTTCTCGGCAGAAGTAATCGCTATCCAAAACAAAATAATCGGTATGGCAAAATTCACAAGCGTCGTCAGTACGGTAGCATCCATAGCACCAGTGTTGGCACTCACGGTTTTCATCGTCGCAGCCATACCGTTTTGCCATCCCCCCATACTCTGCATCACCCTCACACTGACCAACACCATAAATACTACTATCGGACCATAGGACGCGTATTGCAATAATTTTTTCCACCAATCTCGGGCATAACTCTGGGTAAAAGGCGCTGCCATACCCGCAAACCCGACAGGAGAAAACATCACCAGTATCGGAAGTGCCGCCAAACGAATAAGCATCATCAGTGAAAGCACGAGCAGAGTGATCATAAAAATGAACATCACGATAAGCGCCAGAAATATCTGCGACCAAGTTGAACCGTCTCCTTGGGGTAAGAAAATATTTTTAAGATCAGCACCCCCCAAGAAGCTGCTCGCTATCGCCGTGCCCGATGAGTGAAACACCGAGTCCACGAAAAAATACATCATACTGTTGAAGAAGTCGATAATAGTGCGCGAAATCGGGAAGCTGAAATTGACAAGCAACGCCATAATGATCACGTACCACAAAATTTTATTGTATTTGTACTTGTCTATCTGATAGATGGTCGCGAAAGCGGAGAAAAGCAACACAAGAATAAAGAGCATATTCATCGTGTCCCGCGTTATTTTCCAAATCTCATAAATGGCCGGGTTGTGATTCATTATTTGATCAAAAGAATTCGGATCAAGCATCCACACAAACAAGCCCGCCGCCGCATTGGCAAGCGCCGCCTCAACGCTCAGTATACCTATGGCCAGCGGCTTGAAGAGACTATCGGCCACCGTTCCCGCTGCCGATATTACACCGCTTCCAATGGCTTTGGCAGTGCCGCCAACAACACAACCAGCTGCCGTATTATACCCATCGCAAACAGCGGCGTGAATATTATCAACAGTTCCAAAGAGAAATGTAAACACTAAAAAAAACGCAAAAAGAACGTTTTTACGCTGAAGAAAAAGCCGTGAATACCCTGATTGTATTTTCATTTTTTGCAGCACAACTCCTCTGCTAATGACTAAGAACCGAACACAGGTAAAGTATACCACAAAAAAATAAAGCCACAAAAAAGAACGGGCGCATAACCGTTCTTTTTTGTTTTGTGTCAAATAAGGAAGTCACTCAAGCTAGTACACATACCCTTTGATAGAACGGCTCGCTGTCGGAATAACCCGTCGGTCAACTTTTCCCCAACCCCTATAGTTCATTTCACTGACCGTAACCGATCCGGGACTCACGCTTTCTACCAAGGCAACATGCCCATAATAAGGACTGTCCGTTGTCACGATAATAGCGCCGACTGAGGGGGTCTTGCCTGTTTTATACCCTTTCGCCCTTGCATTATACAGCCACGTTCCCGCATTGCCGCTCCACGGGACATAACGCTTCTGCGCCACATACCACGTACAATAACCATAAGGGAAACGATGCCCTGCGCCACCTTTGCCTTCAAGTTTTTTCCAACCGGAAGAAATATCGGTCGCTGCTCCTTCTCCGGAAGAAGTAGCATATTGACGACGAAGTGTATCGGAAGTATCTGTTTTTACGGGTGTCGGTACATCCTTTTGTCCATCCGGGATCACGATTTCCTGATCCGTTTTTATTTCACCCGTAGCTGGCAATTCATTGAAAGCAATGATTCTTTCTTTATCGGCATGATACTTCTGCGCGATCGAATCAATAGTCTCGCCATCTTGCACTACGTGCGTCACACCGGCTACCGGTAAAATAAATATCTGATCTCCCGGTTTGATAGCGTCGACATTTTCCAAATCATTCGCCCACAAAATAGTATTGATGGTGATATGATTTTTTGCAGCAATGCCACTCACCGTATCACCATCCTTAACAGTATAGATAGACACGCCGCCGTCTTCCTCAGGATCTTTCATCATACCGGACGAGGAAGCGACAATTTGACTGCTCGACAAACCCGTCGACATATCAGCCACAGAGAGTACGTTATCTTTTCCATCCGGATCCACTTGGGTTGAAGCACTTGCCAACGGTACTAGGGATAGACTATCTTTCTTACTTACCTGGGCGGAAATTTTGTGTTTTGCGAGCATTGCATCGCTGGATTCATTCTGAAAATATCCGGACAAAAATCCCCTTGCTTCATTTTGAGCGATGACATTAGTTCCGGTTACCAAAAAAGTACTCCCGACAACAACCGTAAGCGCCGAGTAATTCCGAAACAAATGCAGAAAATACAACGTCTTGTGTTGCTTGAGATATTGTGTGAGAAATTTCTGACCTCGATAGACTCGGGTCTGAAAATCTCTAAACCTTAGTCGCTTGCGCTTGAGAAAATCTGAAGCTTTGCGCAGAAGATTAGTACTAATATGTTCAATCCTTCATTTAGCTTGCACCGTAGAGAACCGACACCTCTGTGTTTAAGCGGCGTCTCATTGGAGCAAACCCTAATTTTTATGTATTCCTATAGTACTAGACTGTGCGAATCTTGTCAATGAAAAATACCCCATAATTGCTATATTTTGGCTTAGATAAGTCATATGGTACAATGAACCTAGGTGGGGAATAAAGGGATGTGTATCCCTTTTATGGAGTACGGATATTTTTTTGCTAAAAAATTCCTCGTACTCATCTCGTCAGTCTCGCAAGCCTCCATAAAAGGGATACACATCCCTTTATTCACACTACTATGAACACTATATATCACGCCCAGCGTCAATTTCTGGAACATTTGGAGATCGAGCTCAATCGATCGCCTCAGACTATCGAAAACTACCGCCAGTGCCTCGGTCAGTTTGTTAATTGGTCAAAAATCAAAAATCCACAAGACATTACTCTTGAAATGATCCGCCAATACCGTCTTATTCTCAATCGACCCTCCACCCTCCGTAAAGAGGCTCTCAAAAAAAATTCACAATCCCATCATATCATCATTCTGCGTACATTTCTCAAATTTCTCACCAAGCAAGGACTGCTCGTTGTATCACCGGAAAAAATCGAAGTGGGTAGAACATCTATGAGACAAGTAGACTTCCTGGAACTCGATGAAGTGGAGCGCCTTTTCGCCGCAGCTTCGGGACAAAATCTCAAAACACTGCGTGATCGAGCTATTCTTGAGCTTTTGTTTTCATCCGGACTGCGCGTGTCCGAGCTTGTCAATCTCAATTGCGACCAAATCAACCTTGAGAAGCAAGAATTTAGCGTCAGGGGTAAAGGTGATAAAATTCGTCTCATCTTTATCTCCAATCAAGCAAAACAAGCTCTTGAAACATACCTGCATAAGCGCACCGATATTGACCCTGCTCTGTTTATCGCCTATTCAAAAGGCTTCGGGAAAAAATCAAACAATGAATACCTTCGTATCACGCCCCGCACCATCCAACGCATCGTCAAGTATTATGCACTTAAAGCAGGTATCGTCAAAGACGTTCATCCTCACACGCTCCGTCATAGCTTTGCGACCGACCTCCTCGCCAATGGTGCCGATATCCGTAGCGTCCAGTCTATGCTTGGTCATTCATCCATCACTACCACACAGGTCTACACTCACGTCGTTGACAAAGGACTCCGCGAAATTTATAAACAATTTCACGGCAAGAAAACTGCCGAAAAATAAAATTTGCTTCAATGATTATTATACGTATGCATAAAACTTAAGCATTTGAGCGCAGTTCTAGGCGCGAATGAGAACACGAAGTAAGCCGCACTTATAGTGCGGTGTCGACCCGCCTGCAACGTTATGCGTAGCATTTCGGGCAGGGTACCGGAATTCGGAACGACGAAATGTGCCAAATGCTTAAGTTTTATCTACATTTTTTCCAAAGGCGCAAGAGTAATATTGATTTTCTTCAAACCCTTCTTCTTAAAAGCGATAGTGGCGATATCATTCACAAGGGTCACGATCAATCCTTGCCCGAAGTCCGGATGCTTGACAGAATCACCGGGACGAAAAACATCCGACTTTGCAAAAAGTTTTGTTTTTAGTTTTCTCTGTTCCTTCTCCCCTGCAAAAACATTGGCAATTATATCTGATCGTTTCAATCTCTCCTCAATCACGAGATGCTCGGGTATCTCAGCCACAAACCGTGATGGTGGATTGATTTGAGTTGAACCGAAAATAGTTCGTTGATCAGCAAAAAGTAAATATATTTTTTGTTTGGCACGAGTAAGCGCCACGTACATCAAACGTCTTTCCTCTTCAAGCTCCTGCGACGAAAAAGCGCTTCTTGAGTGAGGAAATATCCCTTCCTCAAGACCAATCACAAAAATCACAGGGAACTCAAGTCCTTTGGAGCTGTGTATAGTCATTAAATGTATGGCTGGTTGTTTTTGATCAATAGAATCTGCATCGGATGCCAGCGATACTTCTTCTAAAAATAAATTGAGCGCTTCCATCGTATCGTATTCATCGTACTTTTTCGCGACACTTAAAAGCTCCCTGACATTTTCTTGCCGCGTCTCACCCTCGCTTGTTTTGTCATCCAAACTTTTCAAATAACCGCTTTTTTTAAGAATACGCCCTATCAAATGGAAAAGTGATTTTGAATGCTCGATACTGGAATGAAAACCCTGTATTAATTCGCAAAAAGTATGTATCGATTGTATCTTGACCTCACGCAAGCCGCTCTCCTCACTGGTGATACCAAAACCTGACTCAAGTAGGCTCATACCTTGCGTTTCTGCGACCTGCGTCCATTTTTCGAGCGTTGCCTTGCCAATACTTCTCTTCGGTTCATTGATAATTCTTTCCAAAGCCAAATTATCCAGCGGATTCTTTGTCAATCGTAAATAAGCGATAATATCTTTGATCTCCTTACGCTGATAAAATTTGATTCCACCAACCACACGATACGGAAGCGATGCTCGCAAAAAAGACTCTTCCATCATCCTCGATTGAGCGTTAGTCCGATACAAGACCGCAAAATCAGACAGAGGACGATTGTTCTCAGATACCATACGAACAACTTCTCGTACCACATAGTCTGCTTCATCACGCTCATCGCGAGCTGAAAAGACCACAATCTTCTCACCTTCCGTTATTTCCGTCCACATTTTTTTATGTCGTTGATTCTCATTGCGAGCAATCACACTCCCGGCAGCATCGAGAATAATCTGCGTTGATCGATAATTCCGATCAAGGGTGATAATCTTCGCATCAGCATAGTCTTTTTCAAAATCCAAAATATTGCGAATGTCCGCCTGTCTCCAACCATAAATAGATTGATAGTCATCTCCGATCACAAAGAGGTTGCGATGCTTCTTCGCTAAGAGTGTAATCAACATATACTGAGAATGATTGGTGTCCTGATACTCATCCACCATAATATAACGAAATTGATTTTGATACTTTTCAAGAACAGGCACAAAATCCCGAAGCAGTCTGACGGTCAAAAAGATAAGGTCGTCAAAATCCAGCGTATTGGCATTACGTAATTCTTTCTGATACTCTCGATAGGCTTTTGCCACTGTCTCTTCATAATAACTCCCCGCCTGCAGTGCGAATTGCTCCTCATCCAGAAGTTCATTTTTAGCCTTTGATATGGCGCTCAATATTGATCGAGGCTGGATTTGTTCGGTACTGATACCCTGCGACTTCATCACTTTTTTCATCAAAGACAGTTGGTCTTGGTCATCGGAAATATTAAAATTCTTCCCATACCCCACTAATTCAATTTCTTGACGTAAAATTTTTGCGCAAATATTATGAAAAGTGCCGATATGCGGCAGTGTCAATCGATACCCATCGCCACCTATAGTGTTTTGCATATTTAAAAGCAATTGGACAATACGCTCTTTCATCTCCTGAGAAGCTTTATTGGTAAACGTTACGGCTAAAATATTAAAAGGAGAAATATTTTTTGCATACATCAAATACGCCAAACGATGTGTCAAGGTCTTGGTCTTTCCCGATCCGGCACCAGCTAAAATAAGCACCGGTCCATCCGTTGCTTTCATCGCTCTTTTTTGTTCAGGGTTGAGGTCTTGTTCTAAAAAATCATGCATAGCTTTAAAGTCTGCTTAGTATTGTAGCACAGATCTTCCTTGTTGTGATATAATATCCTTATGAAAAGCCTTTTGCACACTCTCCAAAAAGGTATCGCGAGTCTTGAGGCAATGCCGACAAGCTACGCGTTATGGCTCACCTCCTTCACGAGTCTGATTTTTGCGAGAATAATGGTTGAGAATTGGCTTAACGGTTTTGAGAGCCGCTCTTTGCAATTTATTTTTTATGAATTTACGCATACCTTTTTCTTTTTTCTCCTCTCATTCCTCATTCTTTGGCCTTTAGTCACTTTTTTTACCAAAACATCCCTTTTAAAAGTCTCCTCCGTTTTACTGTTTGGATTTCTTATTATTCTCACACCCCCTATTGTAGATGTATGGATAAGCAATGGCGCCCACCTCTGGAGCTTTTATAAATTTGATGGCCTTATAGGGCTCTGGCATCGTTACCTCACTTTATTTGGTGATCGTCCGGATATAGGCATCACCTATGGTGTGCGTATTGAGGTTGTCATAACAACACTTTTCATAGCTCTCTACACCTATATCAAGACAAAAAAACTACTTCGTTCTCTCCTTGCAGCTATAGCCACTTATAGTACGTTGTTTATCCTTGGTACATTCCCATCATGGCTTACCCTCATCATTACCAGCTTTGATAAAAATATATTCTCCATCAATGATATCGACATAGCCGCACTTTTTCTCTCCCCGCCAACACTTTTTTCGCAGTCAAATTTTGAATTTTTAAGCGGTCTTAATATAAAAATGAGCCTTATATATGCCCCCCTCACGCTCACTATTTTTACCTTTTATCTCTGGCGCTATTTCCCAAAAAAGTTTTTTGCACTTATACACAATGCCCGTTTCCCGCAAATCATCTATCACGGTGGCCTTTTCTTTGTCGGTATAGGGATGGCTCGCGCGCTTACCAATACCCCGTTTCCCTTATTGGATATTTTTACCGTCATCGGCCTTGCTGATCTTGTCATTGCCATCGGATGCGCGTGGCTCGCCTCCGTCATCGTAAACGACCTCTTTGATCAAAACATCGATATGCTCACCAACCCCACGCGGCCACTCGAAAAACATATTTTTTCACAAGAAGAGTACAAGGCTATCGGCATAACGTTTTTTGCCGCATCACTTCTTTTTGCAGCGATTGTCAGTTTTAAAAGTATGTTGTTGCTTCTTATTTACCAGGCACTTGCATGGCTCTATTCCGCCCAGCCACTCCGTCTCAAACGATTTCCATTTATTGCAACCGGAGTTACCGCTATTGCAAGCTTGCTCATTCTTATTGTCGGGTTTACCCTCATTGTCCCAGAGAGCAATATAGCCAAACTTCCCACTTCATTCCTCTCTTTCTTCGCTTTTGTTTTTATAGTGTCTCTCCCTTTAAAAGATTTCAAAGATATTGCAGGCGATAAAGCCGATAAAGTCTACACCATTCCCGTTATCTTTGGCGAACAATGGGGTAAGATAATCATCGGGAGTGGAATATTCCTTTCGTATATGATCAGTGTTATTATCTTCCATGAACTGCGCTTGTTTTGGTGGGCACTTCTCGGCGGCAGTCTTTCTTTTTGGATACTGACGATCTCTCAAGTAAACGAAAAAAAACTTCTCTCTTATCGGAAACTTCCCGGACTTGTCCTTGGCCTTATCACCTTGTATGGACTTGTCCTTATAAAAATCCTTTTCTACTAAAATTTCTCTACCACTCGCGTCCAATCATCGATAGAGAGTGCCTGCGCTCGAATATTCACATCCAACTCCAATTGAACAAGTTTTTGGGAGACCTCTTCTTTAGTAAGATGAAAATTTGATGACAAATTATTGACCAGTGTTTTACGCCTGGATGAAAACCCTGCTTTTACGACACGAAAAAAATGTGTGTCTTGTTCTTTATTAAAAACTCGTTTCGGCGTAAGTCTCACAACAGCACTGTCTATTTTTGGCACAGGATCAAAAGCTGTCTTAGAAACCATAAATAATAATTCCGGATCAGCGTAGTATTGCACAGACACGGCGAGGATACTCATATCACCCACTTTCGCAGTAATACGCTGCGCTACTTCCTTTTGTATCATAAGCACTATAAGCTCAGGCGGTGTGGAAAGTTCCAGAAGATACTGAATGATAGGCGCTGTGATATAGTACGGAATATTTGCCACCACTTTATAACGTAGCATCTCTTTGTTAGCAGGATTGTACTTTCGCAAAATACTCATTAAGTCAGTTCTGAGAATATCTTGCTCAAGAATAGAGACATTGCTTGAAAGTGGAAACTGCTTAAGTAAACTCGGTATCAGATCAGTATCCAATTCAAGTGAAATAACATGCTTGGCTTTTTCCGAGAGCACTCGCGTCAAAAGTCCCGTACCGGGACCGATTTCCACCACCGTATCATCCGATGAAATATCCGCAGACGCGACAATGTTCTCAAGTACTGCCTCATCCTTCAGAAAGTTTTGCCCGAGATGTTTTTTAGCCTTCACTTGCATAGCTATGATTATTACATACTCAATCCAATACTTTCCACTATACAGATATACCGCCTATAAAGCAATAATTCCTATTCATAGTTTGTATAGAATACATAAAGTTATGCACAATTTATACAATGTTATGCACACTTGAGAATAACCCATTTTAATTCGTAATTTCTTCCACTTTCAAGGAAATGATACCTGATCCGATAGAAGCTATTTTTGCAAAGGCGACTTTATCGAGATCAAGGATGCGATTCTTTCCAAACGGTCCTCTATCATTTATCTTTACAATAACTGTTTTTCCATTTTCTTGATTCGTCACTTTTGCGTAACTCCCCATTGGAAGCCAGGGACTCGCTGCCGACAGAGTGCCCGTATACGCATACCAGGTGCCAAGGCCCATATGCGCCACTTTACCCACCGCGACATACGTTCCCTGTACCGTTTTTTCTGTTATAGGATCTTTTGTCACTTCCTGTTTGATAAGTTTGCGATCAATTTCCTTACCATCATAGGACACTACTTTATACGTCAATCGGTTTATGCCATTTTCCCCTTTTTGAAACACACTGCTTTTTCGCCAACTCAGCGTTGCATCCTCTTGAGTTGTTTTCGTAAAAGCAATTGATTTGTCGATCAATTGTTCCTTAATATCCACCCGTATGACGGACAGTGCCGCTCCATCCGTCACGACACCGGTATTTTTTGGCAGTATAAAATCATTTTCACCGATTATGATATTATTTTCAAGAAGCATTGTGTTTACATCTGTTTGATAAGTGAGTAAAGAATGTTGCTCTCCACCAACCGTCAACATAATATGCTTGGCGCGCTCAATAAAGATTCTTTTACCCTCATATATGGTATCTTCTTGTGATCCTGAAAGAATATCCTCTTTATTTATAGGTAGTTTCTGTTCATTCAAAAAATCTTGCACGGTTCGAGCACTCGTCATTACCTCAAATACCCGCCCATCGTCATCCAATATCACGCGCACCACTTTTGTATAGTCTTTTGGCATCCATACTTGTTGCGTATGCCAAAAACCGACATATGAAAACTCACCACGCCAAAACCATATGCCGCCTACAATAAAAACAACAAGAAAAAGAAAACGAACCATGCATTATTCATTCAAAGGTTACTTGGTAAATCTTATTA
>Ga0172379_10003619_pt1 | contig 24243 bp, 26 predicted proteins | sample GrowelOW334metaG_FD_119756 | JGI IMG/M metagenome (GOLD analysis project Ga0172379, IMG submission 119756) | Groundwater microbial communities from an aquifer near a municipal landfill in Southern Ontario, Canada - Groundwater well OW334 metaG | ecosystem: Environmental > Aquatic > Deep...
CGTGCGGGTGTCGATGACGTTGTCGTATTCCCAGACGTCCTTCAGCAGCTGTTCGCGCGACTGCACGCGCCCGCGCCGCTGGGCCAGCAGGGTGAGCAGCTTGAACTCCGTGGCGGTCAGCTCCACCCGCTTCCCGTTCACCGTTACGTTGTGCGCCGGGACGTTCACGACGAGTTCGCTGAACTGCATTCGTTCGGCCTTCGCCTCGGGCTGTTCCCGGCGGCGCAGGAGGCCCTTGATGCGCAGCACCAGTTCGCGCGGGCTGAAGGGCTTGGTCACGTAGTCGTCCGCCCCGAGCTCCAAACCCAGCACGCGGTCAATCTCCGCCGCCTTGGCCGTGAGCATGATGACGGGGATGCCGGCCGTGGCCGCGTCGCGCCGGAGGAGCTTGCACACCTCCAGCCCGTCCACCTCGGGCAGCATCACGTCGAGCACGATCAGGTCCGGCAACGCCGCGCGCGCCTTTTTCAAGGCCTCGGCCCCGTCCGCCGCCATGAGCACCTCGAAGCCGGCCTTCTTCAGGTTGAACTCCACGAGTTCAACCGCATCCGGCTCGTCATCCACCACGAGGATTTTTGCCATACGATGCCTGATTGGGTAACACGCGCTCGGAAACGAAACAACGACAAGCCGGTGACGGCTGGGTTACGAACAGGTGACGGGGTTTGCGTCCGCCTCGCGCCCCGTCGTGGCTGAACACAATGCTGGCGCGTTTTACGATACTCTGGTAGCTAAAGTGCCAAGCACATGATCCAGTCTCGCCAGCGATGATCAAATTCAAGGTCAAAGAGCAGGCCAATGTCAGCCCGCAGCGCAAGGCCGCCGAGCAGTTGCTCGGACAGCTCAAGCGCACGCTCGACATGGAGGCGGGGCGGGGCAACATCACCATCGGCCACTTTCTCTCGGCCCGAGGCAGCCAGGACCGCGACGCCTTCGCCCCGCAGACCCATCCCGGCTCCGGCTTTTACAGTCTCGACAGTGTCGTCGCCACCGGCGGCATGGGTGCGGTGCTCAAGGCGCAGGACAACAATCTGGCCCGCACCGTGGCGCTCAAGGTGATGCTCAACAGCGCGGAGGCCAGCGAGCAGACCGTCTTCAGCTTCGTGGCCGAGGCGCAGATCACCGGCCAGCTCGAACACCCCAACATCGTCCCGCTCCACGACATCGGCGTGGCGGCCGACGGCACGATCTACTACACGATGAAGTTGATCGAGGGCCGCACCCTGCGGGACATCCTGCGGGACATCCGGGGCGGCAATGCGGACACGATCCAGCGGTTTCCACTCTCCCGGCTCCTGACGATTTACCAGAAAGTTTGCGACGGCATCGCCTACGCGCACTCGCGCTGCGTGGTGCATCGCGATCTGAAGCCGGACAACGTGATGGTCGGCGAGTTCGGCGAGGTGCTCGTGCTGGACTGGGGGCTGGCGAAGGTGCTGGCGGAGCCGGGGCAGACGGACGCGGAGGAGCAGGGCGGAGAATTCAGCGGCCCGCTGCCCGGCGAAGGTGCCGACGCCATGGGGACGATGGTCGGGCAGGTCAAGGGCACTCCCAACTACATGGCTCCCGAACAAGCCGAGGGACGCGTTGGAGACATTGACAAGCGGTCGGACATCTACGCGCTGGGCGGCATCCTCTATTGCATGCTCACGATGCAGCCGCCGGTCACGGGGGCGAACTTGGAAGAGATACTCACGCGTGTGACCACGGGTGATATTCCGCCGCCGACGCAGTTCAACGACAGACCGGTGGAAAACCCCTCCGGCAAGGTCGCGCCCCATTGTCCAAACGGGACCATTCCCGACGCGCTGTCCGCCGTGGCGATGAAGTGCATGGCGCGCGAGCGCGAGGAGCGTTACCAGAGCGTCGAGGAACTGCAGGCGGACATCGCGGCCTACCAGGGCGGCTACGCCACCCGGGCGCAGGAGGCGAACATCTTCACGCTGATGAGGCTGTTGCTGCAGCGCAACAAGAAGGAAGTCTTCATGGCGGTCGGGGCGGTCGTCCTTCTCGTTCTCGTCGCCCTGGGTTTTCTGGGAAAGGTGACGTTGAGCAAGCAGGAGGCTCAAAGGGCGCTGGAGCAGGCGAAGCAAAAGGTCGAGGAGCTGCGGCTGACGGCACCGTCCTTCGCGATCGTCGCCGACGGCGAACTGCGCAAGCTTCAGTTCACAAACGCGCTCGTCAACGTTGAGCAGGCCATCAAGCTCGATGGTTCCAACGCGAACTTTTACAACATCAGGGGAAACATCCTCACCTCCCTTCAAAACTACCGGGATGCGCGGTCCGCTTACGAAAAGGCGCGCGAGATTGACCCCCGCCTCGCCAGGGCGGGCAAGAGTTCCGTGGTCCTCGCCGGTGTGCTGCGCGACAATCCCGACCCCAAGCAGATCAAATCCGAAAGCTACCGGCAGATCTATGAACTCATGCGCGAGCAGGGCCGGCTGGAGGAGGCCGGGCTCATGTTCGCCCGCTTCGCCGCCGGCGACACCAGCATCTTCACCACGTTCCGCAGGAACCTTTCCGAGGGCGGCATCAAGCCGGAGCTGCTGGAACGCGAGGCTTCCGGCGAATATCATCTCAACCTCTCCGGCCAGAAGATCTCCAGTCTCAAGGCGCTCACCGGCATCCCGTTGTCCACGCTCAACCTGGCCGGCTGCACCGACATTTCCGATCTTTCCGAACTCAAGGGCATGCCGCTGACCCGGCTGGATCTCGCCGGTCTCGGAGTCACTGACCTCGGCTCGATCGCTGAGGCCAAGACCCTGACCGAGCTGAATCTCCAGAACTGCACAAGCCTCCTCGACCTCGGCCCGCTCGCCGACCTTCCGCTCAAGCGCCTCGACCTTCGCGGCACACGTCTTACCGACCTCAAGCCGCTCGAAAACTGCAAAACCCTTGAGGTTCTTGATCTCGGGGCCAGCCAGGTGCGCAACATCGCCCCGCTGGCCGGGAAGCCGCTCAAGTGGCTCAACCTTGAAGGCAGCCGCGTGGTCAACACCCTCGCTCCGCTCAAGGGCGCGCCGCTGCAATTCCTCAGCTTCACCGACACCAAGGTCAGCGACATCAGCGCCCTGGCCGGCGCGCCGCTCGTCACCAACCTCATGGACCGGACGCTGGTGCGGAACATCACATCTCTGAAAGGCATGCGCCTCCAGCACCTGAGCTGTTACAAAACTCCGGTCGAGGATGTCGCCCCGTTGGAGAAGATGACATCGCTGCGCTATCTCGATCTCCGGGAAAGCGCCATCACCAGCATCGCCCCGCTGGCCGGAATGCCGCTCGACATCCTCAAGCTTGCCGACACCGCCATCGCCGACATCACCCCGCTCCAGGGCGCGCCCCTCAACATCGAACTCGATCTCTCCGGCACCAAGGTCGTCAATCTCAAGGCCCTGCGGGGCGCCCCGCTCCAGTATCTCAACCTGTCCAAGACGGAAATCGCCAGTGTCGCTCCGCTCGCGGGCATGCCGTTGAAAGTTTTGCGCCTCGACGGCCTGCCGACCCAGCCGGACCTGAACCCGTTGTGGGAGTGTCAGGACCTGGAACGTCTCTCCCTTCCTTTCCCGTCGCCCTCGGTCGTGGCGCTGCGCCAGCTGCCGAAGCTCAAGCGCATCGGCTACAACGTGCCGCTCGACAACTGGGACCGCGTCACGACCCCGGTGGATTTCTGGAAAGACTGGGACGCGCGCAACCAGTGAGCCGTTCCGCAACTAGCACGAATACATCTCGTGCTGGCCCTGGAAGCCGCCAAGCGTGTGCGTTCCCTGCGGCGTCAGCTCGAAGTGCGGCCGGAGCTGCGCCGCGGCCGGCTCGCTCAGGAGACAGAACTGTTTCAGCGCGCCGCAGACCTTCTCCATGCGGAACACAAAGTTCACCTCCGGCCCCAGCAGGTTGTCCTCACCCTGCGAAAGCGAGCTGTCCACGCGCACCAGCCCGTAGTGGAGCACGACGCGGAACTGCATGGGCGTCGTGGCCTGAAGCGCACGCAGCCCGTTGATGGTGTTCGCGATGGCTTCCGGCTCCGTCTCGTCCATCGGCCAATAGGCGAGGTAGCCGTCGCCGAGATACTTGTTGATGTGCCCCTGCGTCCTCTCAATGGTCTGCTTGCAGGCCAGCACCCACTTGCCGACCCTCTGTGCGAGTTCATCGGAGCTGACCGTCTGGCTCATCTTGGTGAACTGCACGATGTCCGCCACCAGCAGCCAGCACATGCCCGACTTCGCCGCCTGATGCGCGGCGATGGTCACCATCGCCTCCTCGCCCTCGGAGTTCTCCGGTTCGCTGGCGCGGAAAACCAGCACCGTGTTGGAAATCTGGATGCGGTCGTTGTCCTTGAGTTGCGCCGGCATCCGCATCCGCTGGCCGTTCATGATCGTGCCGTTGCGGCTGCCCAGATCCACGAGGTAATACCCGCCGTCGCCCTGGGCGTGGATGATGGCGTGACGACGGGAAACCTCGGCATCGTTGATGGCCAGCGTGTTCTCCGGCAGACGGCCGATGGTGCAGGTTCCCTGCAGGGGGAACTGTTCGCCACCGTCCGTTTCCAGCCAGTAGTTCATGTCGTGCTCGCTGAACCGTCAAACGCCGCGTGCGAAGTGGATTGCATTCCTCGACCAGCGGCAGCGGTAGGGAACAGAACTGGCCCGATAAATTCCAGCCAAATTCTCCCGGCCGACGCTAGGGATTATCCCGGATGAAAACCTGAAGCGAGGTGCTGACGTTTTCCGGTGCCATCAACCGCCAGCGCCGATCCTTCGCCAGCGCCGCCGCCTGATCGGTGCCGCGGCGCGTCACCACCACCCGCGCGCCCGCCGCCGCAAACTCCGCCGGCCCCGCCTGCGGATCGTCCCCGAGCCAGCGTTCGACCAGCAGGAAGGCAGTGTAAAGCCCCGTGCGTCCGCCGGGCAGCAGACCGCTTCCGGAGATGGGACCGACCGGGCTGGCGACCTTCAACTGGGCGGCCAGCTCGTGCGCCGAGCGGCTGGCCTGGTTTGGTATTCCCGATAGCGCCGCCGCCAGCCAGATCAACGGCGGCACCGCAAACGAAAGGTTCACCACCCGGAAACCCGGCGACCGCACGCCGGCTGCCGATGCGCGACAAAGACGCCGCGACATCCAACCCCAACCTCCGGCCGCCAGCACCCAAAGAAATGGCAGCGCCGGATAGAAATACCGGTTGTCCTCCGCCATCACGAAGAACGGCAGATACAATCCGCCCAGCAAAACCACCGGCACGAGCGCCCAGCACCATCGCCGTCCGCGCAGCCGTTGCCAGTTCTTCATCCCGCACCATCCCGCCAGCAGCACCGCGATGGCGCTGAACCCAAGCCAGTCGAATGTCCCCAGCCACCGTCGCCAGGGATGGATGCCCGTGCCGTCCACCCAGTTCATCCAAGGCAGGAGCCAGGCAATGATTTCACCGCAGTTCGCAACCGCGACCATGAGCTGCTGCTGAAAATTTTCTCCGCTCACCAAGGGCGACCAGTATTGATACGCCATCCGCGTCGGCTCTTCCCACTGCGTCACCCGCCCTGCATCGGGCTGGTGCAACGTGGCCATCGCCGGATGCCGCCCCGCCGACTCGCCCGGTCCCGCCAGCGCGTGTGCGATCGGTCCCGTCGTCGAGAACGTGAACTTTCCGTAGTGCAGCGACAGCACCGCAATCCATGGTCCAGCCACCAACGCAGTGCCAAGCCAGACCAAGGCCAGCCGCAGCGCCAGTTCCCGCCGCAGTTCCATGCGCCCGCTCAAGGCAGCCACCGCCAGTCCCGCACACGTCAAACCTGCCAGCGGCAGTGCCACGGCCTTCGCCAGATACGCAAGACCCCACCACGCGCCTGCCGTGGCCGCCGGGGTCAGTTTCCCGCCGTCAGAGATTTCCGCCTCCCCGCCTCGGCGGGTATGACTCAGGAACAGATTCATCGTCGCGCTCACCGCCAGCGCCACCAATCCCGCCATCAGCAAATCCGGCGTGATGTTCCGCACCGACCAGAAGACCGACCAGGCCGCCGCGATCCACGCGCCCACCAGCATCGCCACCGGCGGCAGCCGGAATGTCCGGAACACCGTCACTGCGCCGACGAGAAACACCACTCCCGAAACCGCCATCACGACTCGCGCCGCGATCAGCGGAGCCACGCCCGTCTTCAGCAGCGGCACCGCCAGCCAGCTCAAGAGCGGTCCCCAATAACCCGTCACCGCCAGTTCCTGCTGCCCGCCCGCGTAATAGCCTGCGATGCGCAGGTAGGCGATGGCGTCGGGATTGAGCTGGTGAAGATTCCGCCACGCCGCCACGAGCAGCAGCATCGCTTGTGCGGCAAACACACAACTCAACTGCCTTCGTCTCTGATCAGTGTTCATGCGTGCCGGTCAGTGGTTCAACATCTGCCTCCAACCCACATCAGCTTTCCCCAGCCGATGAATTTCCGCTCCGTCACGAAGTTCGCTTCCAGTGACCGCAGGACCAGATCCGGCTGCCGCAGCCATTGCTCGTAGGTGCTTCGCTCGCCTTCGATCATTTCGGCCAGCGCATCCACCTTGCGCGAAATCCTCCGCAGCCACGCCTGGCGGCATCCGGCATGGACCAGGGAAAGAAAAGGGGTGAGCCACGGCTCGACCACCACCAGCCTGCCCTGCGGACGCAGCACGCGGACCGCTTCCACCAGCACCTGCTCCAGATCGTCCGGCAGCCGCGCGAGGTGGTGCAGTCCGCCTTGCACAATCAGAAAATCCTTGCTCGCTGATGCAAACGGCAGGCCGCGACAGTCGGCATGATGACAACGATACCCGTGTGGACACAGGGCCAGCAGACGCGGCGAAAGGTCCACACCTTCGAGCCGTTGAAAGCCCAGCCCGGCCAGCGCCCGCAAGCCGTTTCCGCGGCCGCAGAACAATTCCGCCACCTCTGCGTCGCGCGGCCACTGGCGTGCGCCCAACCGCACCAGCCGCTGCGTGAACTTGGCGATCTCCTGCTCGGGCGTTTCAAAGCGGAGATACGCCGCCTCCCACGCATCCGTGGAGTTGTCCGTCGTGCTCACTGCGGCGCCTCCGGAGTCAGGCGCGTCAGGAAATGCAGCTGTCGGCCAAAAAGCCAGTCAGCCGGCCAGGGATACAGCCGCAGGTCGCTCCGCCATTCCTCGATCCGCAAGCTCAGCGACGCAAATGTCTCCCGCCAGTGCGACTCGGTCCGATAGTTGTAGGGGAGCGCGACTCCGTGCGTTGCATTTCCCACCCAGTCCATCACCCGCAGCGTGGGCCCGGCCAGCCAGCCGGTGAGCGTGTGATCCTTCACCACCACCCTCCGCGCCACGCGGCGAACCTCCCGAAGCAGCACCTCGGGCATCTCCGTGTGATGCAGCACATCCACCAGCAAAGCCGTATCGAAGGAGCTGTCAGCATCGGGAATCTTGGTGCCGTCGAACGCCGTCACGGCAATGCGCGCCGTCGGCCGCACCAGCACATCCACACCGGAAATTTGCACGTCAGGACGCATCTGCACGATGGCCTCCGCCAGCGCGCCATCGCCGCAACCCACATCCAGCACCCGGGCACCGGGCGGCAGCCAGGGTGCGATGTGCCCGGCCAGGACCCGCACCCGCCGCGAGTGGACCAGCCCGGCATGCGCCTGTTGCAGCGGGTTCAAACCAGAACTCTGGGACAGGCTCATGCTTGGCAACCTCCAGCATGATAACTGGCGGGCATGGGAAAGTTCATCATCGGCGATACGAACCCAGCACGGCGACGAAGAAGCTCGCCAGCACGGTTTGAAAACCCAGCGCCGTGAGCGTCACGCCGGGAATGACCCAGCGCATCGTGTGAGCGTAATCCAGCCGCCCGAAGCCCGCCGCCCGCCATTGCGCCACCGCCGCGAGCAGCAACGCAACGCCCACGAACAACCCGACACAGCCCAGCAACAGGCCCCGCTCCAGCGTGAGCGAACTCCGCAGCCATCTCAGCAATTTCGTCTCCGGCAGAAAACCTTCACGGGCCGCCAGTATGCGTGCGAGCCAGCCGAAGAGCACCGACTGGTAACCCACCATCAGCGCCAGGCTCGCAAACAACAGCGTGTGCGCGTCAAACGTCGCGCCAAACAACGTCAGGCCCGGCATGGCCACGCCAAAGCCCAGCGCGCCCAGCATCAGCAGCAGGAATCCCGGATACACAAACAGCCATCGCGGACTGCAAATGAGGAAGAAGCGCAGCGTGCGCCAGCCATCCCGGAACGTCCGCAGATGCGGCGGGTGCGCCGTGCGTCCGTCCCGGTGCAGCGTGATGGGCACCTCCGCGATGCGCGCGCCGCGCTTGCTCGCCTTGATGAGCATCTCGGTCGCGAACTCCATCCCCTCGCAACGCAGGTCCAGTCGTTGGATCAGGTCGCGACGAAAACCGCGCAGCCCGCAGTAGATGTCGTTCACCGGCACCTGGAACATCCACCGCGCCAGCATTGAGAAAAGCGGGTTGCCCAGCCAGCGATGCGTCGGGGGCATCGCCCCGGCCGCTATGACACCTCCGCCGGCCGGAAGCCGGCAGCCCTGCACCAGATCGGCACCCGCGCGCAGCTCCTTCAGAAAAGCTTCCAAGGCTGCGAAGTCATAGCTGTTGTCCGCGTCGCCCATGACCACGAAACGTCCACGCGCCGCCGCGATGCCGGCCCGCAGCGCATTGCCGTAACCCCGTTCCGTCACCGTCACGACACGCGCACCCAGATTCTCCGCAAGTTGTGCCGAATCATCCGAGCTGCCGTTGTCCGCAACGACCACCTCGCCGGAAACCCCGTGGTCACGGATAAAACGCAACGCCTTCTCGATGCACTTCGGCAATGTCTCCGCCTCGTTCAAGCACGGCATCACAACGGACAGCTCCAGCTCGGAGCCATCGGCGTGGCCAGGATCAGCAGTCGCGGGCACACGCGAGTCTTACCCAAGGATGCTGCAGACTGCCAGCCTTGTGGAAGCGGTCTGTGGTCACAGACTTGAGTGGAGAACGGCCCGCACGGAGTGCCCGCGAGTGTCGGCCGTCCGGGTCTGGCAGATATGCGGACGGGACGGACACTTCATGAGGGTTTGGAGGAACTTTCACAGATCAACACTGAATCGTCCGGCGGGGTGAACAAAGCTTGCACGGTGACCGGAGACTTCCCTAGTGTCCGCCTCGCGATGTGCGGCGGAGTAGCCAAGTGGTAAGGCAGGGCTCTGCAAAAGCCCCATTCGTCGGTTCGATTCCGACCTCCGCCTCCAGTTTTTGCTGCTTGCGCAGCAGGGAGTTGCGTCAGTTGACCGTCCCAGTGTCAGTGAAACTGTCAGTAAACGTGCGCCGGTCTCCGGGACTGGTCACAACTGGCACAGAACTCACTCACCACTGGGCCACTACGGGTTAACGCGAGGGGAATCCGATGCTCCACGATTCATGACCAGAAACGATCATGAATCAGCAGTTCATCCTCTTCCGGCGCGCGGGGGTCTTCTATTGCGAAGACACCCGCACCGGCAAACAGACCAGCCTCCGCACCAAGGACCGTGCGGAGGCGCAGACGCTTCTTCACGCCAGGAACGAAGCCACCCGCCAGCCGCATCTCAACCGCCAGATTGCCCGCGCCTACTGGATGGGCACCGACGCGCTGGCCACCGCGCGCACATGGCAGCACGTCATGGACGAAATGATCCGGTTGAAGACCGGAGCCAACCGCGACCGCTGGCGGGTGGCCGCCAATTCCAAGGCCTTCGATCCGCTGCGCCGGTTGCTCCTGATTGAAACGCAGGCGGAGCACCTCTTGCGCGTGCTGGAGGGCTGCAAAGTGTCGACCAACGTTTTCCTGCGCCGCCTGCACAACTTCGCCCTGGACATGAACTGGCTGCCGTGTTCGATCATTCCGCGCCGTCAATGGCCGCCGGTGCGCTTCAGGGAGAAGCGGGCGATCACGTTGGAGGAACATCAGCGCATCCTGACCGCTGAACGCAACCCCGAGCGCCGGGCCTTCTATGACGTGTGCTGGCACCTCGGAGGCAGCCAGGGTGATCTGGCCCGGCTCCGGGCCGAGGACATCGACTGGGAGAACCGCACTGTGAGTTTCTTCCGCCGCAAGACGGGCTCCGTGACCTTGCAGCATATGGGGCCGGAATCCATGCGCCTGCTGGCCGATTTGCCCGGTGAAGGATTGCTCTTTCCCTATCTGGCCGGCGTGCGCACCAATGACCGATCGACGGAGTTTTACCAACGGTGCAAGCAGCTTGGGATCACTGGGGTTTCCTTGCACAGCTACCGCTACGCGTGGGCGGAGAGGGCGAAGTCGGCGGGGTATCCCGAACGGTTCGCGCAGGAAGCTTTGGGTCACAACAGCAAGGCGGTGCATCGCGCCTACGCTCGTCGCGCGCTGGTGAAGCTGCCGTCGCTGGAGGAATACGAAGCCCGCGCTGCCTCCGCCACGACCTAGGCTGACACCGCCGCCGGCTCGTCACGCCGCGCCGCCTGCTTGCGCTGGTTTTGATGGTGCCAGTGCTGGTAGATGACGACCGTGGCCTTGTGCAACCACTTCTCGTCCTTGGCCAGCTCCAGGATTTCCCTCGTTGCGAAGAACTTGATGCCGTTCTGAGGAGGATTGCCCAGCGGCTTGAGCAACTTGGCGGCGACCAGCACCGGCACGTCGTGCATCTGGCAGTTGACGAGCCAGCCGACCTGTTCTGCCGTCACCCTGGCGGGTAACTGTCGCAGCGTCAGAAAGCGGTGTTGGTCGTCGCGCATGTTACTCGTGCTTGAGCTTGAAGGTGGCGTGCTGCGGGTGGCGGTGGCTCAACAGTTTCACATCCCACCACGAGCCTTCCTTGGTCACATACTTCGAGCAGTAGTCCGCCACGTCATCCCGGCTGTTCACCGGCTCGATCCGGTTGCGCCCGTAACGCTCAAACCACGTCCGCCACAGTTCCCGCCTCGACTTGTTCTTGCAGTCGCACCACAGCGCATGGACATGAAACCCATCCCGTCCAGGATTTTGTTCCAGCGCGTAGAAATACGACACGCCCCACATTTCCCGTTTCATGAACTTCTCGTAGCACCGTTGCGCCGACCACACCGACGCTTCCCACGAGAACGTCAGGTGCGAGATGACCTGCCACGGAGCCAGCGAATGCACCCAGTCGCCCAGCTCGACGTGCAACTGCGCGGCCTTGAGCCTTAATTCTGGTTCGATGTTCCGGGCGTTGTTCATTTTCGACCTGCTTTGCTCCGTTCATGGACACACCTCTCGGACAAGGATGGTTGGCCGGCGGCGCGCGCTCCGCGCGCATCCGCCGCCCAACCGCTCCACGGGGCCGTCCTGGGTGGCCACGTTACGACTGCTCCAAGGCCACGGCGGACACCGCCCGGATCATGACGCCGTTCTTGGCGTCAAACCCGTTCGGTTCCATCAGGTCGAACTCGACCACCAGCCGTTGCCCATCCGTGAACGGGCAGGGGCAATCCTTGGCGGCTTGTTCGACCGTCTGGATGCTGCGCGGGCACCACGTCTGCACTGTGGGTGCCTTCCCGTCGGCGCATTGAACTTCGTAAAGGTTCAGGATGCCGACGACCTTCTTTGCCTTGTTCTGCACTTCCTTGTGGCGATGGGCCACAAACTTGACGAGGACCACCCGACGGCCCGCCAAGAACTGCTCGACTGCGATTTGCTGTTTCATATTTCCTTTTGGCATACCACGCGACCGGAGACGCCACGTCCGTCGCCGTTGAGCTTTACAACGATCAGTCCCTTGTCTGCTGCCAACGAGCTGGACGGGCGCGCTGGCAGATTTTCGGTCAGCTCCACAATGTGGAAGACGGCCTCGATGGGGCATTTGAAGTAGCCCGCGATGCGGAACATCATCTCTCCGCTGGGTTGTAGCTGCCCGCCTTCCAGCCGCGTGACATACGCCCGCGAGACGCCGATCTGGCGGGCCAGATGCGCCTTCGACACGTCCCGGCGTTCGCGATGTTGTTTGACGAGGTTTGCAAGCATGTCCGATTTCCTGCGCTCACCGTGCGCCGCTGTCGCCTCTAAGGCAACGGCATTCTGCTCGATTCTGCATTTTGTGTTGCCTGCGAGTAAACGCCGGTTTATTGTCACCCCGATGGCAGCACAACAGCCAACCTCGGCCCCGGACCGTTTCTTGCGCCTGCTGCGCAGGGCGGTGCACAGTCGGGGCGTGTCCCTGCGCGAAGTGGCCCGCCAAGCCGGAGTCTCTGCCGCCTACCTCTCCCGTTTGCTCAAAGGCGAGCGGGGGGTGCCCGCTGACGCGACCATTGCCAGGCTGGAGGAAGTGCTGGACATGCAGCCCCGGGGCATCCTTTTCGATGCCGCTGGCCGGCATGACTCTGTGGTGGCAGAGGTCACCAACAAGGACCCTGAACGCGTGTTGATGCGCTCGCTTGCCCCCCTCTCCGCTTCGGAATACGAGCGGGTAGTGCAGTATGCCCGGCGCCTCGCCAAGAAATACGAATGAGTGCCGCGTGTCACCATACCGTTTACGACTTGGCCGCCTATTTCGGGCTGGCGATCGAATACATTGATGACCCTGAGTTAAAGGTTCAGGGCTTTCTTGATCGCTCGCCCGAGCCTCGGTTCATCGCTATCCGCCGAGGCTTGGAACCTATCGAGGAGGAGTTCACCATCGCCCATGAACTGGGGCACTATGTGCTTCATCCCGACAAGAGGGCACGAAAGCTGTCATGCTTCTTTTGGGGCCTCCCCTTGGACCTCAAGGTTTACAAGCTCTTCGTCCGCGCTCACCGGATGGACATTCATAGGACCCTCGGCTGCGAAGCACAGGCGGATGTCTTGGCCATCGCCGCCCTCTATCGGCTGGGCAGGTTCGAAGAATTGTCCCGTTATGTGGAGGGAAATCTGTGGCTCTCCCGTTGGCTGCTCCTGATCAGGGCCGTCAGCATCGCCAAGGCATTTCCACGCATGCTGGTGGCGAGTTTCCTGTCGTTTGCTCGCTCATTGGTTACGTAGGCATCCTCTGCGGTTGCTGCCCCAGCCCGATTAGTTCAGGCTTTTGCATTGCCTCTCTTTGATCGTGCTCTACGATTCCTTCATTCGCCACCTGTGAGGGAACAGGGCGTTCAATGAACCAGGAAGAAAAAGCCCGCGAGCAGATCGACGCGCAACTCGTCGCAGCGGGTTGGCTTGTTCAGGATTACCGGAAGTTCAATCCCTCCGCCGGTCGTGGCATCGCCCTGCGCGAAGCACCGCTCAAATCCGGCACCTGCGATTACCTCCTGCTCGTGGACCGCAAAGCTGTTGGCGTCGCCGAGGCCAAGAAGCAGGGCACACTCCTCTCGGGTGTCGCCGAACAGTCCGGCCACTACGCGGAGAACCTGCCTGGCTTTATCCAAGCCGCCGCTCCCGGCTCGCTCCCGTTCCTCTACGAATCCACCGGCGTTGAAACCTTCTTCCGCGACGAACGCGATCCCGACCCGCGCTCCCGCCGCGTCTTCTCGTTCCATCGCCCGGAAACGCTCGCGGCACTGCTCGCCCTGCCGGACACCTTGCGCGCTCGTCTCGCGGCCATGCCCACGGCCCACCCGCTCCCGGCACAGAACCTCAGGGCCTGCCAGGTTGAGGGCATCACGAATCTCGAAGAATCCTTCGCCGCAGCCCATCCGCGCGCGCTCATCCAGATGGCCACCGGCGCGGGGAAGACCTACACCGCGTGCAGCTTCACCTACCGGCTCATCAAGCACGCCGGCGCGAAACGCGTCCTGTTCCTCGTGGACCGCGCCAATCTCGGTCGGCAGGCCATGGCCGAGTTCCAGCAATTCGTCGCGCCCGACACCGGCCGCAAGTTCACAGAGGTTTACAACGTCCAGCATCTCACCTCGAACAACCTCGATTCCGTCGCGCGTGTCACCATCTGCACCATCCAGCGCCTTTACTCGATGCTGCGCGGCGAGGAGCTTGATGAAGACCTCGAAGAAAAGTCCGGTTACGAAATCGCCACGGCGGATGACCGTCCGAAAGACGTCGCTTACAACGCCGCCGTCCCCATCGAAGCCTTCGACTTCATCGTCACGGACGAATGCCACCGCTCCATCTACGGCCTCTGGCGGCAGGTGCTCGAATACTTCGACGCCTTCCTCATCGGCCTCACCGCCACGCCGTCGAAGCAGACCATCGGGTTCTTCAACCAGAACCTCGTGATGGAATACAACCACGAGCGCGCCGTCGCCGATGGCGTGAATGTCGGCTACGAAGTCTATCGCATCAAGACGCAGGTCACCGAGCAGGGCGGCAAGGTGGAAAAAGGCTTTTACGTGGACAAGCGCAGCAAGGAGACCCGCGCCGTCCGCTGGGAACGCCTCGACGAAGACCTCACCTACGCCGCCAAAGACCTCGACCGCTCCGTCGTGGTGAAGTCCCAGATCCGCACCGTGCTCCAGGCCTTCAAGGACGCACTGTTCACCGAGCTTTTCCCCGGCCGCACGCTTGTCCCCAAGACGCTCATCTTCTGCAAGGACGACTCCCACGCCGAGGACACCGTGCATCTCGTCCGCGAGGTGTTCGGCAAGGGCAACGACTTCGCCAAGAAGATCACCTACAAGACATACAACCCCGAGACCAAGCGTTACGAAAAATCCGAGACGCTCATCCAGGAGTTCCGCACCTCGCCCCAGCTCCGCATCGCCGTCACCGTGGACATGATCGCCACCGGCACGGACATCAAGCCGCTCGAATGCCTCCTGTTCCTGCGCGACACCCGCAGCCGCACCTACTTTGAGCAGATGAAGGGCAGAGGAACGCGCGTTCTCACGCCCACCGATTTGCAGGCTGTGAGCGGCGCGGACGCCCGCGCCAAAACCCACTTCGTCATCGTGGATGCCGTGGGCGTGTGCGAGAGCGACAAGACCGACTCCCGCCCGCTCGAACGCCAGCGCACCGTCGGCTTTGACAAATTGCTGCTTGGCGTGGCCCTCGGCAAACGCGATGAAGACACCCTCACCACGCTGGCCGGACGCCTTGCCCGGCTCGACCGCGAAATCTCCCGCGACGAAGCGAAGAAGCTCGCCGCACTCTCCGGCGGCAAATCGTTGTCCGAACTTTCCGGCACGCTGCTCCGCGCCATTGATCCCGACGCCATCGCGGAAAAGGCCACCGGGAAGCCCGGCTCATCACCTGCCGAAGTGGCACCGGAGAAATTTGAAATCGCAAAGAAGGAACTCGCGGACGCCGCCTGTGCCCCGTTCGACCTGCCCGCCCTGCGCGACGCCCTCGCCAAGGCCAAGCAGGACGCCGAGCAGACCATTGACACCGTCACCATTGATACGGTCATCGAGCACGGCTTCGACGCCGCGGCAAAGGAACGCGCCGCCGGCCTGCTGAAATCCTTCCGCGACTACATCGAGCAGCACCAGGCCGAGATCACCGCGCTGCAAATCCTTTACAGCCGCCCGTTCAAACAGCGCCTCACCGAGCCGATGCTCAAGGAGCTGGAAAAGAAGCTGCGCGACAACCACGCCGCCTGGACCGAGGACAATCTCTGGAACGCCTTCGCTGCGGCCAAACCCGGCAAGGTCAAAGGCCGCTCGCAGGCCGGACGCTTTGCCGACCTCGTCGCCCTCGTGCGCTTCGCGCTGGAGCAACAACCCGTGCTCGCGCCCTTCGCCGACTCCGTGACCGAACGGTTCAACGAATGGCTCATGGACAAGGCGAAAGCTGCCTCTCAACTTTCAACCATCAACTCTCAACCGCCTGCTCCGGCCTTTTCACCGGAGCAGCTTTCATGGCTGCATTTGATCCGCGACCACATCGCCACGGCCATCAGCATCGAGCCGGAGGATTTGGAACTGTCACCGTTCAACCAGCGCGGCGGCCTGGGCAAAGCGCATCAACTCTTCGGCGAGCAACTGCCCAAGCTGTTGGATGAACTCAACGAGGTGCTGGCGGCTTAAGCAGGCTCAAACCAGACCTTCGGAATGATTTTCAGTCTGATGCCAAAAATGTGATGTTGTAAATCTACAACAAGCCTTTTATCAGTGGGTTAGTTCTGCATTAAGTTTTTCAGAAACATTTTCAGTTTTACAGAAAATGGAAGCGTATCGGCACCCGTCGGCCATGGAACCTCTCCTGCCCAAGGAGCGGAGCGCACGCCTGTCCGAGCTGACCTGTGAAGTCCTGAAAGCCTCCGGCCGCCTCACCGGGCAGGTTCACTCGCCCCACGTCCTCAAGCGCGTGGCCGACCTCGTCCGGGAGATGAACTGCTACTACTCCAATCTCATCGAGGGCCACAAGACCACGCCCCGCGACATCGAGCGGGCGATGCAGCGGGACTTCTCGCACGACGAGACCCAGCGCGACAACCAGCAGCTGAGTCTCGCGCACATTGCCGTCGAGCAGCTCATGGAGAAACGGCTCGCCGGCCAGCCGGTGGATGTTTGCGCCCCCGAGTTCATCTGCTGGCTGCACCGCGAGTTTTACACCCGGCTCCCCGAGCCCCTGCACTGGGCCAAGACAACGGGCGGCAAGGCGTATCGCATCCAGCCCGGGCACCTGCGCGACTTCATGGTGGACGTGGGCCGGCACACCCCGCCGCACTTTGACGCGCTGCCCGCCTTCATGGCCCGCTTCCACGCGTTCTACGGCGACGGGCAGATTCTGGAGACCAGCCGCCTCGTCGCCATCGCCGCCGCCCATCACCGGCTCGCGTGGATTCACCCCTTTGGCGACGGCAACGGCCGCGTCATGCGGCTCCACTCCCACGCGCTGCTCATCCGCCACCGGCTCGACGGGCACGGCTTGTGGACGCTCTCCCGTGGCCTCGCCCGCTCGCGCCAGCGCTATTACGAATGCCTCGAAGCCGCCGACCGCTCCCGCCGGAACGACCTCGATGGCCGGGGCAATCTCTCCGACGCCGCGCTCGCCGAGTTCTGCGTGTTCTTCCTCGAAACCATGCTCGACCAGATCCTGTTCATGAGCGGCCTGCTGGACCTGCCCGCGCTCCGCACCCGGGTGGAGCGCTACTTCCAGTTCCAGGCCCTGCACCTCCGGCGGCACCGCGAGGCGCTCATGCGCGTGGTCCGCACGCTCGTGGACGAGGGCGAAATCCCGCGCGCCCGCGTGCAGGCCATCACCGGCAAGGCCGCCACCATCTGCGCCGAAATCATCAAGCTGGGACTGGCGGAGGGCCTGCTGGACACGCCCAGCCCCAAGGGCCCCCTGCACGCCGCCTTCCCGGCGAAGGTCCAGGAGTTCTATTTCCCGCAACTCTTCCTCGACCTCCCCGTCGAGGCACCCGCCGGAGGAGCGGTGTGAGCAAGGCCGGCGACGAACTCAACGAGGCGCGCCCGGCATGAGTGCGAAACGCCCGGCTGTAGCGGCGGTCTGTGACCGCCGGGAGGGGGACGGCGCTCACAGAGCGCCGCTACAAGACACCGAAGCCCCAACGGGGCGAAAGAAACCAGCCCAGGGCGACGCCCTGGGTAACCCGCCCCCAACCACGTCGAGCCCTGAAGGGGCGAAACAAGGCGGCGAGCAACTGCCCAATATGCTCGATGAACTCAACGAGGTGCTCGCGGCATGAATTACGAAAAGCCATATCCGCTGCCAAAAGGTTGGGCGACAAAAACGATTGAGGAGTTTGTCGAAGACGGTCGTTCCATTGGTTACGGTGTGCTGAAACCCGGGCCTCATGTTGAAGGCGGTGTGCGATTGATCAAAAGCAATCAAGTCCAAGACGGGTGGGTTGATCTGACGAATGATTACCGAATCTCACCGGAGCTAGACCAAGAATTCAAACGAACTCGATTGAGCGGCGGTGAATTGCTTTTGAATGTTGTTGGAAGCATTGGTCGCAGCGCCATAGCACCACCTGAACTCAAAGGGTCAAACGTTTCGCGTGCCATCGCAGTTTTGCCGCTCGATAAAGAACGTGTCCCATGGGTTCAGCTTTTTCTGAGTTCTCCAAAATGCCAAGCGGACATGTTTGGCCGCAAGGTTGGCATTGCGCAGCCAGTTTTGAATTTGGGACAGGTGCGGCAATTGGGTATTCCGCTTCCACCTCTCCCCGAACAGCGGCGGATTGTGGCGGACTTGTTGGTTCAGCCAGGAACAAACGCCCGTCCAGCCAGCCGGTGAAATCCAGCCGCTCAGTGTCACTGAGCGGCTGGTGCCGTTTTCGCAGCCAACTCCGCTCCGATTATCGGTAGGGTTACACCCCATGGCCGACGCGACCTCAGTCCGTAACATGGCGCACATGAAAAAACACATGAAGGACACAATGTTGGTCGTCGGAACGCTCCTGTTGCTGGCCGCAAGACCGGCGCTGGGAGAAGAAAACGCCCTTTACCGGGCCGGTGAGTTGTCCGTGGACGCCTTCGGGAGCGGCTCCGTATCGAGATACACCGTTGATCACGTTTCACGGGCGAGGATTCGCCAGAACACCGAGCTGGGCATCGGAGCGGGGGTCAATTACTTCTTCACCCAGAACATGGGCATCAGTGCGGACGCCTACTCGGAAAACACCCACGGCGCCGTGATCGACAGCGCGTCGGTCAGCTTCACCTACCGCCTCCCGCTGGGCGGAAGCGGATTTGCGCCCTACGCCTTCGGCGGAGGCGGCCGCAACTTCGAGAACGTCAAGGCCTGGTTCGTTCAGGCTGGTGTCGGCGTGGAGTATCGCTTCACCCCGCACGTCGGAGTTTTCACGGATCTCCGCGGAGTGGTGCCGGACGAAACGAAGTATTACGGCCTCGCCCGGCTTGGCGTGCGTTTCGCCTTCTAATCGCAGACTTTAACCAAAGCGCCGGCGGACACTCCGCCGGCGTTTTTGCTTTTCCATCCCGGCGCGGCCGATGGAGAACTCAGCCGGGACGATGCCTGTTGGAGCCGCAGGAGCGCGGCATTCATGCCGCAGAGACGGGCGGCCATCCGCAGCGTTCGTTCGTCCCGACGCTTTTCATCCACCCACACCTTTGGGTTTCCTCCAGTCGGACGGGGGGAGATGTCAGTCCAGCCCCAGTCCAGCCCACGTTTCTGCGGCATGAATGCCGCGCTCCTACTGCATCGTCCCGGCTTAGGGTTACACCCCATGGTCCGGCCCCAGCCCGGCAGGTAGCGTCCGGCTGTGATAAAACTAAAACAAAGGACAGCCACCATGAAACGCACAACACTCATCCTCTCCATCTTCTCCGTCGCCGCATTCACCGTGGGCTGCAAGAAGGCGGAGACCCCTTCGCAGCAACTCGACAAAGTCCAGGCAAAGACTTCCGAAGCCGCACAGGAGATGAAGGATTACACCTTTGCCCAGAAGGCTGAGTTCATCGAGAAGATGCAAGGCCAGCTGACCGAGATAAACAAGGACCTGGACCAGCTTGCCGCCAAGGTTGACAAGTCCAGCGCCGCGGCCAAGGCCGAGGCCCAGCCGAAACTCCAGGCGTTGCGCGAGCAGACGGTGCGGCTGAACAAGCAGCTCGACGAGGTCAGGAACTCCACGGAGTCCACCTGGAACGACGTCAAGACGGGCTTCAAAAAAGGGTTTGCCGAAGTGAAAGAGGGGTTCAACAACGCCCGGCAGTGGATGAGCGATAAAATCGCGCCTTAATCAGGAAGCACGGAACGATCATGCGGTCGCCGCCCAATGAATCCGGCTGCCGTTATCGCGCGAACTGAAACCGAGCATGACGACGAACGAACGGGAGATCCGCCCGCCCGTTGCCCCGGCCACGGGCGGCTTGGGAGCCCTGACCTGCCGCGTCCGGACCCTCGTCTTGATCTTGGCGACCGCTCTCGCCGTCTATCTCTGCTACTGTCTGGCCCTGCCTTTTTTGCCACCGCTTGCCTGGGCCCTGGCGCTGGCAGTCCTGTTCACTCCGTTCCAACGATGGCTCGAGATCAGGCTCAAGCTGCCAGGTGCGGCCGCTGCGGTCTCCGTTCTGGTGGCAGGTTTGGTCGTGGCCGTGCCGGCGACGTTCGTCGGGCAGCGACTCGTCCAGGAGGCGGCCAAGGGCGCTGAAATCATCAGGGCGAAGGTCGAGTCCGGCAAATGGAGACAGGCCATCGAAGCGCAGCCACGCCTTGCACCGCTCGCCAGCTGGATCGAGCGGAAGGTTGACCTGCCGGGAACCGTGAACGATCTCGCCGCCTGGTTGACCTCGACCGCCGGGGCCGTCCTCAAAGGCTCCGTGTTCCAAGTGATCGGATTCTGCCTCACTTTCTATTTCCTCTTCTATTTCCTGCGCGACCGGAGCGTCGCGCTCCAGACGCTCCGGTCCTTGTCTCCACTGTCAGAGGTGCAGATGGACCAGTTGTTTGGTCGCGTCTCTGACACCATTTTCGCCACGGTTTACGGAACGCTGGCCGTTTCCGCCGTGCAGGGTCTGTTGGGCGGACTGATGTTCTGGTGGCTGGGCCTGCCGGTGCCGTTGCTCTGGGGTGTGGTGATGGCGTTGCTCGCCGTGCTGCCGGTGCTGGGCGCCTTTGTTGTTTGGATTCCTGCGGCCCTGTTCCTCGCGCTTGAAGGCAGTTGGGAAAAGGCGCTGATTCTCACCCTGTGGGGCGGAGTGGTCGTCGGCGGGATCGACAACATGCTGCGGCCTGTCCTGCTTGGGAACCGGCTGAAGCTTCACACCATCGTCGCCTTCGCTTCTGTGATCGGTGGGGTGATTTTGTTCGGCCCGTCCGGCCTCATCCTCGGTCCGGTGGTCGTCACGATCACCGCGGTGTTCTTGGAAACCTGGCGCAACCGATCGGTAGTCGGTGTGGACTAACCCGGTCGGCTGCCCCGTCCAATCGGAACGCAATCCGGCCGCTGCGGTTGAGATTTGCTGACCAAGGCGCACCTGTTGAATCGCCAACCATTCCTTCCACCGCTCCGGCAGGCAACCGGACGCTCAGAGCCTGTCTGAAAATTGGGAGGGATCCTGTTTTCAGGGAGAAGGCCGGATGGCGAGGCGTGACGAAGGAGAATATCCCTTGTGGATCTTCGACTGAGGAACAACGAAGCCAGGCGGCCTTTTCCCTGAAAACCCTCCGGGCGGCGGGTCTTTTGCCGGTGGCCTGCGTTGGCTCGGGCGTCACAGCCCGCTGCGGGGATGCTCCGCCCTCCCCGCCTTGGCCACCGCCAAAATCCCCCGCCGCAGGACCCCTCCCAGTTTTCAGACAGGCTCTCAACGATCCGTGAGACTGGTCATGTCTCCCAGCGGACGGGTGAATGTTGCCCGCGCCGGCAGCGCGACCAGCTTCCGGGCGGTTTCGTTGGTGCTTTTTGAAACAATCGAGATCGGCAGCGAAATCAGGAACAACGCCGAACCAACAATCGTTGCCGCCAGGCAGACCGGTCGCACGACAAGCACGTCCGCCGCGATGACTTCCGGACTGCCATCATCCTGTGCTGCGCTTCGAGGCGTCCACACAAAGAGGAACCCAACCGCACAGCAAAGAACCAAACTGATGGGGGTCCTGCTCCGGGAAACTGCAACGTTCAGGAAGGAATTATTCCGGGTCGGATTCATGGCATTGGAGTATAGGCTCAAGGGAGGAAGTCGCCATGGGGTGAACACCCCAGTGTCTCCACGGGGCAACCATCGGCTGCGCGGGAAAGACTCCGGCGAAAACCGCCGGCCAGGGCGACGGAAGGTTCTGAACTCCCATCCAACGGATTGCATCCATCTCCTTGTTTGACATTGGAATAAACCTCCCACGACTCGCGGTAGGGTTACACCCCATGGTGGGAAACCCGCCCGCCGCTTAACGTCCGACCTGTCAAAACGTCAGCAACGCAACAATCAAACCGAAACTTGAACTATATGAAATCAACCTGCTCGCTCGCACTTCTCGTGGCCACGGGCGCCCTGTTCGTCACCGGCGTTCCACTGCGCGGTTCCGACACGGACGACCGCATTGAGTCCTCCGCCAAGAAGTCCTATGTGTTCAAAACCTATCTCAAGGACGATTCGATCAAGACCGAGTCCAAGAACGGTGTCGTCACCTTGACTGGAACCGTCGCCGCAGAGTCTCACAAATCCCTGGCCGAAAACACCGTGGCGGGCCTGCCCGGAGTCAAGAGCGTGGACAATCACCTGAAGATCAAAGGCGAAAGCCCTGCCGAGAACTCGGACACATGGATCTGCATGAAAGTCAAAACCGCGCTCCTGTTCCATCGCAACGTGAGCGCCGGTGAAACTGACGTGTATGTGAAAGATGGAATTGTCACCCTGCGCGGCACCGCCAACAGCCTGGCGCAACGGGACCTGACCTCCGAATACGCCAGGGACGTTGAAGGCGTCAAGTCGGTCAAGAACGAGATGACCACGGCCGGGACCGCCGTCAAGCCTGCCGAGACGATCGGGGAGAAGGTTGACGACGCCTCCATCACCGCCCAGGTGAAAATGTCACTGATGTCCCACCGCTCGACAAGCGCCCTGAAGACGAAGGTCGAGACGACGGACGGCGTGGTCACGGTCAGCGGCATCGCCAAGAACGCCGCCGAAAAGAGCCTCGTCACCAAACTCGTCAACGACATCAAAGGTGTGAACAGCGTGGTCAACCTCATGACAATCGCGGCGCTCCTCATTGCCAACTGATCTGAAAAAGTGCCGCCGGGCTGGTGCGAAAGCGCGCCAGCCGGCGGTGACCAAAGTCAACTGAAAGGAAAACCCATGTTATACACGATTGCGGTAATCCTGCTCGTTCTGTGGGTGCTGGGATTGGTGAGCAGCTACACCATAGGCGGGTTCATTCACATCCTGCTGGTGGTTGCGGTTGTCATGGTGCTGGTCAACTTCATTTCCGGCCGCAGACGGCCCCTTTGAGGGCTGCCGGGCATGGAAATCAAACCGGAGATTCGATATGAACACAAAAACCATCGTTGCAGTAATCCTGATCGCTCTAGGCGTCGTGGTCCTCGCATACTCGGGACTCACCTTTAAGACCCCGGGCAAGCCCGTCGAGTTCCTCGGCCTGCGCATTGAAACCACCGACAGCCACTTCATCCCGCCCGCCGTCGGGGCGCTGGCGCTCGTCGGCGGAATCATGCTGCTGCTGGTGAACCCCAAGCGGGCCTGATGCGGTGACAAGACCGGTGTGCCCGGCAGTCCGGGACCGTCTGGAAGAACATCCTCACATGGAACCCACCGGCAAGGCTCGCGAGGCACTGGCGCATGACGCGATCGTGCCGGCACGGGCAGCGGGCAAGCCGCCGGTCTCTGCGAAGGCAGCCACCCCCGATCACCTCCGGCTTCTGAACTGGAATGAAGTGGTGTGTCGTGGCGACTTCGTCGCCGATGAGCACGACGGATTCGAACCGTGGGAAGGGCCGGGCGGCTTCCGGGCCGACGCGTTTGTGAAGCCGATCTACCGGCGGGCCGAAGGTCGCTCAACCGCCACCAAGAAGTGAACTGAATCGGGATTTCCTTTTTGCACACCCTTGCACTCATTTGCCGAAGTGTCGCCCACCTGTTCAAACAGGTCTGGCTGTTTTTCAAACACATCCCCGATTTCTTCAGGCATCGGGCCCGGCAGGCTGCCCGCAACGAACTTGAAGCCGAACGTCTCGACCGGATTCGCAACCCGTCGAAGTATCGTGGAATGTGATTTTCAAAAGCTCCGGACATCTGATGGCCGGATCAGAACAGGGTGCTTGCGCGAAAGCTCCGTTGTCAGTCGATGGAAACAGCCGGCCGTGAAAACATGGCCCTCCTCACACGACCTCCAGGCACTCCCCCAGGGCCTTGGCCAGCGCTTCCTGCCGGAAGGGCTTGGTGAGGGTTTTCATCGCGCCGAGAAACCGCGCCACGGGCAGATATTCCTCCGGGGTGTTGCGGCCGCCGCCGGACATGGCGATGATTTTCACGCCGGGGTGCGCGCGGTGGAGTTCCGTGATCAGCTCCAGCCCTTCCTTGTCAGGCATGATGAGATCGGTCAGCACGAGGTCCACTTTCAACGGGTCATAGAGTTGCAGAGCCTCATTCCCGTCGCGTGCGCGGACTACCACGTAGCCCAGGTGGAGGAGAGTCTTCTGGATCATATCGCCGAACAGTTCGTCGTCGTCCACGAGGAGGATGGTTTTCATAAAGGGTCAGGCGGGGAGGGTTCCGCCAGCACGCGATGCACGGCTTCCCCGAGGGTCCGGCCCGTGTTCGGCTTGAGGAGCAGTTCGCGGAATCCCATTTCGCGCACCCTCTCCAGGTTCAAGGTCGCGCTGTAGCCTGTTGTGAGAATGATCGGAAGCTTCGGACGGAGGGCCAGCAGCTGGCGGGCAAGATCGGCTCCGCTCATGCCCGGCA
>Ga0172379_10003620_pt1 | contig 24227 bp, 21 predicted proteins | sample GrowelOW334metaG_FD_119756 | JGI IMG/M metagenome (GOLD analysis project Ga0172379, IMG submission 119756) | Groundwater microbial communities from an aquifer near a municipal landfill in Southern Ontario, Canada - Groundwater well OW334 metaG | ecosystem: Environmental > Aquatic > Deep...
ATAGCGAACCAAATTATTAACATAACTGCAATAAATACAGTTGATTTTTTCCAACGGATTTAACCAAGAAAGAAGTTGTCTATCGTAGATAAAGTATTCCCTGAAATCTACCAAGGGTATCCCGTAACATCGGAAACACGTCTGATGATATATTTCGAGACAAACATGCCAAATAAGGGCTGGGAATACCATGCCGTAAATAAACGGCATACTTATGAGATAGCGCCAATTGATTGGGATTTCTACTTGTCGACCCCGATGTTTCCATAGTTTTATATGGTATTTCGGTACTTTAATTTTTTTAATCAAATTCAGCTCTAAGGTGAGCTGATTGATTCTTTCGTCAAAATACCCTTTTGTCTTTTGACGGAGTTGATCAAGTCGTTCTAAATTGAAATTACTTTTGGCTGCTTCTGCCTGTATCTCATTCAAACGATCCATCAGATCTTGAAACATACTTTATATTACTATATCTGATGCTTTTTTATTGCTCCAAGATTATTATCGTAATCGCCGTTTTCTCCATTATTAGATTTATTTTATTTTGTCTTCGAAAAAGAAATAGTATACAGTCGGAATAAATAACAAAATTATTAGACCAGAGAAACTGAGACCGGATATGATTGCTAGACCAACTCCCCGCCATAATGGATCCGAGATAGTAATTGGTACAAGTCCTAAAACAGCCGCAATAGACGTGAGACCAATAGCCTCCAGCCTACTGGATGCTCCATCAATAATAGCTTCTGTGTATTCCATACCCGTTTCTAGATTTGAAGAAATTTTGTCTACGACCAAAATCGAATTTTTAACCACAATGCCAAATAACGCAAGTATACCTATCATCGCAGGGAAAGAAAGCGGAGTATTCGTTAACGAAAATACCAGAAATACTCCCGCTATAGAAAGAGGAATAATCATAATGACGATAAACGCTTTTCTAAATGATTTAAACTGAATGATCATGGTTAAGGAAATGAGAACAATAGCAATCAGCATAGCTTGCATGATTGACTGTGTTGACTTCTGATTTTCTTCATTGACTCCACTTACACTCCACATATAATTGGCTGGAAAAGAAATATTTTTGTTGATATAAGCAGTCAATATTTTATTGATATCAGTAATGGAATGACCGCTGGTAGCACTCGCAGAAACTGAAATTGTTCGCAATCCTTTTTCACGCAAAATTAATGAGGGATTTGGTTCAAGCTGCAGTTTTCCAAGGTCTGCGATAGGAATATATCCTGAAGCAGTCGGAATCATCAGTTCATTAATTTCTTCCGGCGTCTGTGTTTTGGGCTGTAATCGAATAGTAATATCTTCAGTTCTTCCTCCAAGTCTGATTTCGCTTGCAGAATATCCGCTGGCAAAAATCCTCAACCAAAGACCGAGACTATCGTTATTGATACCATATAGTGCTAGTTTAGATTTGTCAGGAACGAACGTTAATTTACTGGTTCCACTTTTTACACTTTTATCTACATTTGTTACACCTGGTTGAGTTTTAAGAAAAGTAATGATTTGATCGGCAGATTTATCTAATTGATTTAATTCATCTCCGAACAGTTTAATTTGGATGTCACTTCCGGCTGGAGGACCAGAAGCTTGTTCGACGATAGAAAGCCGTCCGTTTTGATAATTTGCAAATTTTGTCCTCAATCCGTCTGCAATTTGAGAAGACATGAGCTTTCTTTCCTCTTTCGGCATCAGATTAACGGTGAAAAAAGCTTTGTTACTCCCTGCCCCGTTGAAATTAACTCCGCTGGTATATATATTTCCTATATCCAAAGAAATAAAAGATATTTCCGGAGTTTGGAGAAGATCCGGAATAATTTTAAGAGCTTCTTGTTTCGTCGTTTCTAAATTCGTTCCTTCCGGCAGTTCCAAATTAACATATACCAATTTTTGATTTATTTTTGGGAAATATTCATTTTTTACCATACCGAATCCGGCTAGGGAGTAACAAAATACGCAAAACGCTAAAATCATCGCTATCGATCTTTTTCTCTGCTTTTTTGAGGAGATAATACGGGAAATTAACGTTTTGTATTTTTCGGTAATAATTTCAAAACTGATAAAACCTGTAATTAATTTTTCTGTGTTTATGTGTTTTGCGAACTGATTTTTTTGTATTTTTTTTACGAACGTTTTCAGACGTAATATAAAGGAGTTTTTCGTAAGATAAATAATGATAAGCAGTACGATAAAAATCACCATTTGCAACGGGAAAAACGGATTATTTCGGAATAGAAATATAAAAACACCGATTAAGGTAATTGGGATGAGAAATTGAACTAATGTTTTGACCCTTTTAGGTATATCTGGTTTCAGAATAATCGCCATAAACGGCATCGTGATAAACATGGCAACAATGAATGACGCGGCCAAAGAACTGGAGACTACAATTGGAACCGGTTTAATAAACTCACCGATAATTCCATTCGTAACCAGTATTGGTAAAAAGGCAAAAATAGTTGTGAGCGTTGTGGTGGTAACGGCAATCAAAAAATCTTTCCATACGAGAAGTGTGGTTTGCCGCGGCGTGAACTTGCCGGTACGGTAGTAGGAAGTCATCGCAGAAATGACTACGATTGTATCGTCTATCAAAAGTCCGAGAGCCAAAAGTAATGCAAGAAATGAGACTGTATTAAGAGACGTATTCGTTATCTTCATAACACTGAATGTAATTAAAAAGGAAAGAGGTATCGCTATTGAAGCGACTAATGCTTGCTTGAGTCCTACAAAAAGGAGCAATGTAACCATAATAAGGATGATGGTAAACGTAAGATCGTGCATCAATCGATTAAATTGTTCATTCACTTCATCGGACTGATTGTATTTGGATACTACGGAAAATTGATCCGGGTAATACGCTAATTGTTTTTTTATCACGATATCAACATCACTCACCGATTGAGCAATCGTGATATTGTTATTTCTGTATACGTTAAACGTGATTGCAGAATTCACTTTTGGATCTTGTGGTGACGCGTAGAATGACTGGAGTTGATCCGGCTTTGAACGTTCTGAAATAATAGCAATATCTCCTAATTCGACATTTTTATTGTTAATATTAATGGTAATTTTTCGAAAATCATTAATAGAATTGATTCCTTGATCAATATTTAAAGATAAGGATGACTGGCTGGTATTGACGATCCCGGCGGGATAAGAACTCAAAGCGGTTTTTATCGCTTGAGTAATAACTAAAGGACTCACTTTATACGAATTTATGACTTCCGGTTTAATATCTATCTGGATTTCTTGTTCTTCAAGTCCAGTAGTTTCTACTTTATCTACTGCAGGAAGAGTTTTTATTGCATCTTCTAGGATTTTGGCAAACCTTATTAAACTGGCGCTATCTCCTTTTCCTATCAAAGCGAACGTCCAGACCGGTTGATTCTCATAGTCATATTTAACTACTTGGGGAGTTTGTGTATTTGAAGGAAGAGTAGTAACCTCATTTACTGCTGACTGAACATCAGTTTTAGCTTTATCCGGATCAATACCCGTATTAAATTCCAAATACATAATAGAAGCTGAATCACGGGAAGTAGATTGATACGTTTTTAATCCGGACAGACCTTTAACTTTATCTTCAATAGGAATCGTTACCAATGATTCAATATCCGTCGGATTGGCGCCTGGCAAAACTGTTGTTACAACGACTACGGGAATATTAATTTTTGGGTAATAGACCTTCGGCAGACTGATAAAACTTGCTGTACCAAGAAGAATAATTGAAATTAGTAAGAGAATAAGTAATCTCGGATTCCTTATGTAATCAGCAATTAGCGATTCTTCTAATTTTGGGTTGAATTTTAGTTTTTTTAGATATGTGGAAATATTAGTTTTCATACGTGATTGAATCTCCGGAAACAACGGTTCGATCAAGTATGACAACGTCACCATTATTTAATCCTTTAGTAACCTCCACGAAGCGTCCAAATACATCACCGATTTCAATTTTTCTGTATTCGGCTTTGCCATTTGCCGCCACATAAAGAATGGTTTCTTCTTGGGTTTGTGAAATAACATCAATCGGCACATAGGGAATCGTACTGCCTGTATCGGGATATCCAATAGGAATTGAAACAGAAAGATATTGCCCGTCGGTGATATCACTACAATATTCGTTCGGCAACGTGTAGAACACAGAATATAATTGACCGTCTGTCGCTTCCTGAGATACGTAGGATGGCAACAGTTGAACCTCATGATTTCCAATTACAACCGTAGATGGCTCAAGTTTAGAGATTGGCTTAGCAAGAGATGCTGAAAGACTAACTACCGCAACGTTGTTTTGAGTAGTTCCAGAAAGAAGTGCAAGAGGAGTTCCGGGGGAAATTAATTGTCCAGTACGGACATATATTTTTTCTATTTTTCCAGAAAATGGTGTTGACGGATACATAAGAGATTCACTGATTTGAGCGATTTTCAACGAAAGCCCGCTCACCTCTTTACTCAAATCTAACGCTTTTTCCTGTAAATCTAGTTGTTTCAGAGCAATATCTTTATTGAGATCTACAAGTTGAGAGGGTGGATTATCAGTACCTATTTGATATTCGGAGGTTCGAATAGTAGATTCCAGTTGATCTACGGCAGCCATATATTGGCCTTTTAACTGTTTCGTCTGTAGAATTAACGTTTCATTATTGCCATTGGTATTCGTTTTCTCCAACACATCCAGATTGGTATTTACCGTATTTAAAATGTCTTCATTCAAAGACAACTGATCACGAAACCCTGACAATGCCTGGTCTGTAAGAGAACGTATTTCATCGGAATTGTCATTGCTTTTATTTGCCAGATCTCGTTGTTTTGCAATAATGTCTTTCTGTGTATCATACGAACTGTTGATAGTATCGAATTGTTTTTGGGCGATTTGTCTTTGTAAAGAAGCGACATTTCCACCCTGGTAATTAGTGGACAAACCTACTATCCAAACACCTTTATTCACAGAATCTCCCTCTTTGTAATAGATGTTTTGAACAATTCCTCCTGATTGAGCAGCGATAGTGGTAACACCTTTTTTTTCAATTTTCGCTTGAAAGTTTAAACGGGGAGCTTTTCCAATACGATAGACTGCAACATTTTTTATTGGTGTTTTCACTTCCGCAGTACTCGTCGGTTTGTATAACAAATTACTACCTAGAATTAAAGCGGTAAGTAAAAATATGGCTATAGAAAAGCTTAAAACCGGTTTTTTTGTAATATTATGTACAAAACCGGCCTTGATTTTACTTAATGACGATACGATTTTATTAGAGATATTTTTGATTTTTTTTCTATCCATATTATTAACCTTCAACAAAAAAATATGAAATAATCAACTACACGGTCTTGGGATCTTGCGGAAAACAATTACTATTATCGTTTTCCCGCAACATTAATTGGCAGATTAATTCTTTTCAGACTGTTATGTTTTTTGATAAGAATATATTTTTGTTATTGTCATTTTTTGATAAAGTGACTGAAAATTCAAAAACTCTTTCAATCGCGATTATAAACGTTTTTCGTTCCTTCTCGGATATTTTTTTAAGAACGTTAAACAAAATACCCTCAATTGTATTTAATAGTTTTATTATTATCTTCTCTCCTGTATCAGATAATTTTACGAGTATCACACGTCGATCGTGTTTACTGCGAATCTTTTCTATAAGTTGGTCTTTATGTAATCTATCAACAATTCCGCTGACTGCGGGAAAAGAAACGGAAAGTTCTTGAGCTAATTTTCCAACTGGAAGTGCAACACCTTTCATATCCTTCAAAATTATAAGAATCATTAGTTGGGATGTGGTTAAACCTGGTTTAACCTCTTCTATCAAGGGAGCAACCCGCAAATTTCTTGTAATTTTAGGTAAAAGCTTAGAAAGTTGTTTAGCCTGTTGTTTAATTTTGTTCATAATTAATTTTACTAATCATTAACTAGGTTAAGTATTATAGCATGAGATATTATTATGTCAAACAACGCGTACTGACCCACCAAAGAGAATCTCCGAAGATTGCTGACAAAAGTTTTGAAGTTCTAAGAGGTTTACTTAGGTAATCAACTAAACTCTGAGATCCAAAAACTACTATTTAATATCTTTTATGACTTCACGAAGGATTATAACCGCAAGCAACCCTGATATGAGATATCCGGCGATTCCCAAAAAAGAAAATCCGGCGATAAGTGGAGGCAAATTACTTCTGATAATAAAGGCCGATGCCATAATCATTCCAGCAATTATAATACCGCTGGTTAAACGACTGCTGGCTTTATTAAGCGTATGATTTAAATCATCCAAACCCTGATGATCGAGCCTAATTTCTGCTTTCCCCTTGATGACTTTTTGGACAAACAGCAATAAATCGTTTGGAAAAGATTTCATAATCCAAAGATTTTCTTTAAAGAATTGGCCAAAATCATTAACGATCTTAACGGGACTGTATTGTTTTTTTATTAACCCTTGAGCATAAGGAGTCATGTTCGCTGTTGGATTGAAGTTCGATTCCAATTGTCTGCCTATTCCTTCCAAAATAATTAAACAACGGATGAGCAGAGTAAAATTTGTCGGTAATCTTATTCTGTATTTGAACATTAGGCCGAAAAACTTATTTAGAACTACTGCTAAATCAATATTTTCTAGATTTGTGTCATAGTAACGGGTAAAAAGATCCTCTAGATCTTCTTTCAGGTCAACCAAATTAGAATTCTCAAGGATCATTCCCTCAGTCATAAATAAGGATATTAAAGCATTAATATTCTTATCGACGATCGCAACCAAAAGATTGGCCAAAAGGTTTTGTGTCTCTGGATTTAAATAACCGACCATTCCAGCGTCTACAAAACAAATTACATCTTTTTCCATGATGATCAGGTTACCTTGGTGCGGATCTGCGTGAAAGAAACCATCCTCAAAGATTTGTTTATAAATAGCCTGGGCTCCTCTGTGAGCTATTATTAGTCGGTTATGGGGAGAATCTTTTTCTCGAATAATTGAATCAATTTTTGCACCATGAATGAATTCGGTAGTCAATATAAACTGATTAGAATACTCATGAAAAACTTTGGGGAAATGTACTGTTTCTGATTTGACGAAATTATTACGAAAACGCTCATAATTGCTTGCCTCAAGCCGGAAATCAATTTCTTTTTCGATTGATCTTTCAAATTCCGAAACAAATCGTGTGATTTCATATCTCTTCAACTCAGGAATATGTTTCTCCAGAAGAAATGCCAAAAAATATAAAAGATCCAAATCCCCACGAATCGTTTTGTCCAAATCCGGACGCTGCACCTTTACTATCACTTTCTCTCCTGTCAAAAGTCGGGCAAGATGAACTTGAGCAATTGAAGCTGAAGCTAGGGGTACCGGATTAAATTCAGCAAATAATTCCGCAACTGGTTTTTTAAAGGTATGGAGAATAATTCTCTCTACTTCGTGGAAAGAAAAAGGTTCGACCTTATCCCGCAACTTTTCAAGTTCTCGAATAATCTCTTGCGGAACAAGATCCGGATGACAACTTACTACCTGTCCAAATTTAATGTAGACTGGCCCCAATTCTTGAAAAATCAGTCGTATTTTTTGTCCTAAAGTTAAATGAGTGACTTTTTTCTTCTTTAAAAAAGCTTTGGGGAGTTTAAGTTTATTTACTAGATCATCAAATTCATACTTCGATAAAGTATTAGCAATTTCTTTTAGCCTGCCTAAATTTTCCATAACATGAAATTTATCAGCCATATTTTAGTATAACTTATATTTTAAAAATAACGTAAAAGTATTGAAATATAACTGTTTTGTGGACGGCTAGAAGAGTTTATTGAGCGAAGTTTTTAATAAAAATTATATGATTTTCAATCAATGAAACAGATTATAAGAAATTCAGCTTAATTTCAGCTAATCATCATAGTATTCTAACTAATATGAAAGAAACAAGAATTATGTGGGATATGCCGATTACGATCGAGATCGTAGACATCGGAATCGATAAAAAGACAATAGAACAGATTTTTGAATATTTCGAACACGTAAATTCAGTCTTTAACATTTTTAACAAAACAAGTGAAATTAGTCAGATCAATAGCGGAGAAATCCCAAAAATTAAATGGAGCAGCGAAATTAACGAAGTGATAGCATTATGTGAAAAAACAAAGAGAGAAACCTACGGATACTTTGACCATGAAAGAAACAATCGGATTGATCCGTTGGGAATAGTAAAAGGCTGGGCGATAAAAAAAGGCTCCGATCATTTGTTGAATAAAGGGTATAAGAATTTTTATATCGATGCCGGTGGTGATATCCAAGTTAGCGGACATAATAATAAGGGGAAATTATGGACGGTTGGCGTTCGTAATCCGTTTAACCGGTTTGAAACCGTTAAAACACTCTTATTAACCAACAGCGGTATCGCCACATCGGGAACCTATATAAGAGGCAATCATATTTATAATCCTTTTCATATAGAAAAACCTATAACTGACGTGGTTAGTTTAACCGTTTTAGGAAAGAACGTTTACGAAGCTGATCGATTCGCAACTGCCGCGTTTGCGATGGGAAAACAGGGAATCTACTTTATCGAAAAAGTAGCGGACCTTGAAGGTTACATGATTGATAGACAAGGTGTCGCCACCTTTACCAGCGGTTTTCAAAAATACACTCAATCAAATTTTAATTATTCATTTGCTTATAACATCCTATGAAACGGTTTATATTATCTAGCATAGTTCTTATTTCTTTTATCATTTTTTCAATCTATTACCGCGGCAGAAATCCCTCCACGATATCTGCTGATCAATCAAGCAATACAAATACAGAACCTACGCCTAGCCCAACAGACAATCAGTCTACTGCAAACATATCGAATACTCCGCTTACATCGAAAAATACGCCGGTGATCACATCAAAATCCGGATACAAAAATGGAACATTTACCGGTGATGTAGCAGATGCGTTTTACGGAAATATTCAAGTTCAGATTATGATAACAAATGGAAAAATTTCGGATGTCCAGTTTTTACAATATCCGAATGATAGACCGCATTCAATCAGCATCAATCAATACGCAATGCCGATTTTGAAATCCGAGACAATTCAAGCACAAAATATTAACGTGGATATCGTCTCCGGAGCTACCGATTCAAGCCAAGCTTTTATCCAGTCGTTACAATCTGCACTAAACAAAGCAAAAATATAACTATGAATTTCATAGATAATTTTCTCAATTCTATTACGATGTATCGGTTAATTTTGTATTACCTAATCGGACTCATACTCATAGCTTTTGCATTCAGCATCTTTGGAATTCTTCCGTTCAATCCGTTATCAATCATCTTATCAACTTTATTAATTACAGCAATTTGCTGGATAACGAATAAGATATTTTCCCGAATTTTTAATGCGCCTGCGAATATTGAATCCGTATATATATCCGCTCTTATTCTCGCTCTTATTATTAGCCCAATCTCTTCATATCAAAATATATGGTTACCACTCTGGGCAGGAATTTTAGCCATGGCGTCAAAATATATATTCGCTATAAACAAAAAACATGTCTTTAACCCTGTTGCTCTTGCAGTAGTACTGACTTCATTTGGATTCAACGGATCTGCAAGCTGGTGGATCGGAACCTATGCGATGATGCCGTTTGTTTTGATGGGTGGACTACTCGTCGTGAGAAAAATCAGAAGAGAAGATCTGGTATTCAGTTTCTTCATAATGGTTTTTGTAACCATTACGATCATAATATTATTTTCCGGAGGAAATATCATTAATACGATCTGGAACCTTCTTTTCAATTCTTCATTGTTATTTTTAGCTTTTGTCATGCTTACCGAACCTCTTACTACTCCACCAACGAAAAATCTGCAAATGATATATGGCGTGCTTGTAGGTTTTTTGTTTATACCGCAGCTACATCTTTCTGGAATTTATAGTACCCCGGAATTGGCATTATGTATTGGTAATATATTCTCTTATATCGTCAGTCCGAAATATAAATTGCTTTTACGATTGAAAGAAAAAATTCAGTACGGATCTGATGTTATTGATTATAATTTTTCGCTTGATAAAAAACTTGCATATACTCCGGGACAATACATGGAATGGACACTCCCTCACCATAATCCGGACAGCCGGGGAAACAGAAGATATCTCACTATTGCCTCATCTCCAACGGAAAATATGCTTCACCTCGGTATAAAATTTTATCCGAACGGAAGCAGTTTCAAAAAAGCATTTGCAAATCTCGATCAGAATTCTCCAATTATGGGAGGACAACTTGCAGGTGATTTTACGCTTCCCAAAAACCCGCAGAAAAAATGCGTATTTATTGCCGGAGGTATCGGGATCACTCCTTTTCGAAGCATGATTAAGTATCTTATTGATGTGAAGGAGCCCCGGCCAATAGTTCTTTTTTATTCAAATAAGCTCGAACGGGAAATTGCATATTCTGAAATATTTGAAACTGCTCGTCGTAATATAGGAATCAAAACTTTCTATACTCTTACTGACACAAATACGATTCCTCAAGGATGGCACGGAAAAGTTGGGAGAGTGGATGCAAAAATGATCCAGGCTGAGGTTCCTGATTATCTCGAACGCATATATTATTTGTCCGGCCCCCATTCGATGGTTACCGGATATGAAAAAACATTGCACGAAATGGGAATAAAAGATAACCAAATTAAAAAAGATTATTTTCCGGGTTTTGTATAATATTCACAATATGAAAATTTATGTGAAGGCTAAACCGAAAAGCAAAATCGAGTTTGTAAAAAAAATTGATACCACTCATTACAATATTGCCGTGAAAGAGCCTCCGATAAAAGGAAAAGCAAATTTAGCTGTCATCAAATCCCTAGCGAAATATTTTAACAAATCCCCGTCTCAAATCAGTATTATTTCCGGAGAGACATCCAAACAAAAAGTACTAGAGGTTCCGATATTATTAGATGAGATCAGCGATTTGGATATACAAAAAAGGCTATTTTGATACTAACTGATGAGATAAATTACTATTCTAGTTGTAATCCTCGGATTTTAAAAAACAACGATAATGACAATTTCTATCTTCTTCTCTTTTTCTTTCTCAATTTATTTGTTAATTCAGGAAGAAAACCAAGCTGATTATATCCATCCCTTAACCATAATGCCTGATGCATGTCTCTACCATCCTCAAAAGTTGCAAAACTATATAGAAGTTTTTGGCTTGGACTAAGTATTAATCCTTGTCCACCTGTTGGGTAATCGACTCTACTACCGACACCCTTTTCCATATATTCGGCAAATCCGCCCGGTACTATCACCTCTAATTGTCCCCAAGGTCTCATCCATGTTCTCCATCCAACTACTTCTGTATTTCCTCCCACCAGTGCATCAGCATTAATACCCCAGACCTGATGTACTCTTGTAAGTCCATGCTCAGGATTAATGAGTGAAGTGAAATTGCTTAATCCGTCACGTATATATAATGTATATGGAGTTCTTAATGTATTTGACTGCAAATCTAACAACACTACAGTTTCCGGCATGATCAATGGTATATGACCAAGTTTGCTTTTATAATAGAGCCAATCGCCCGGATAAAGAGTTTCTGATTTCCCTTTACCTTTTTCTTTTACCGTTCGTCCCCACGCATGCGACCGAAGCTCATCCGTTAACATTATTCCAAGAAGAGAATCTCCTGCGTGTGACAATAATTTCGCCATGCTTTTTAGTGTATCCTGACGATCCGAAGATAAAGCTGTCCCCTGATTTATCAATCGCCTAGTAGCAAAATAATACGCCCAAGGATCTTTATTAATATCTTCTAAAATTGTCTTAACAACATCACGGTCAAGACTTGCTGATCCGACCCTAAGATTACCCATAAAGTGTAAACGGATGGGGAGATTCGTATTCATAGTATATGCAAGTGTTTTATATAAAGGGGCTTCACCTTCTGACTTTGCAGCTTTATCACACAATCTTGTGAGTGACTGTTCTGTATCTAATGTTGTTTGTGGCTGATTAAACTGCCCAGTGGCTAACATTTGTTCAGTGAGTTCTTTTATAGTGTTAGTCCTCTGTGCATTTTCCCATAGCTGTTCAGATTCATAAAGAATATCTGCCCGTTTATATCCTGCTATCGGGTAGGGCGTAATATTTTTATCTTTGCCTTTTTTCCAAATCATGACAAATCCTTCTCCGGCATTAGCGGGTTGATCCCGAGGTGGAACGCCTAGACCGATTAGAAATCTATCGGGATTTTCTTTTGTTCCTTTGGCAGCGCCTACTTCTCCAAGCGTTGTTACGTGATCCCGTCTGTCGATCGGATCTCTCACAACATCTTGTGCGGCTGTTAATTGATGCATATGCGCTCCGACTATAGCGTCCGATCTGTCCGGATGACCGAAGGGTACTTCTCTTGAACGGGCTCTCAAAGACCCTTCCGGACTTAAATTTGTTCTTCCTTTTCCGGGATTATGATACACTTCAACGCTTCCTGTTCGTTTTCCGTCTAGTTCAAAAATGACTTGTCCTCCCGTATAAAGTAATGGAGTTGATGGACTAACCAGATCCGGGGTCGGGTCGTGTGTTGCTGTTTTTACTGACCATCCTTCGTGACACGTATTTGCTCCAATCGCGACTACTTGGCCTTTTTCATCTATTGGACGAATTGTATCTCTTGCTTGAGCTACTTGCTGATCAAGATTAAGTCCGACATTAATTGTATTAGTACTTAAGAATTTACCTGAAACACCCTCAATTATATTTCCCTGCATAACCATCAATCCATTTTCTCCTGTTTCATCAACAGCCTTCTGAAGCCCATTAAGACCAGAGTCCACATGAGAAAGATGCGTATCACCTACATGGACAACTTTAAGAGGCAAATCTTTCTCTTCTAAAAGTACGCTAGTTTCCGCCGTATATGGATCGATTAATCGGTTAATTTCACCCCGACTTCCCAAATAGTCTTTAACCATCTGTTTCGTTTTTTCTGCCATTTCTGGTCCGTATGGATTCGCGCGTTCTTCAAGTCTCATATATTATGTGTGTAATCGATCAAATATATATTCTTGTTAATAAATAAATAGTTATTTATAATCTAGATATATATTAGAAATGTATATATATTTAGAACATGAGGAAATTACTATAAGATTGATTCACTCCAAATGAAAGAACAGCCCGTTAAATTAATTAAAAATACCAACTATAGAGACCTCAGGAGGAATAAGGAGTAGTCAAGATCATATGGAAACACGATGCATACAAAGAACCGGAGGATCAAGTTACACATTAACATTACCAAAATCATGGGTAACACAAAACGGTCTCAACCAAACAGGAATAGTCGAAATTCATATCCGCAATTCAAAACAACTCTTGATTCAACCGTACAAAACATCGAAAAACTATGTTGCTCATCTTGCGATAGATTATCTTACAGATAACCAGATTATTCGCGAACTCATTGGCATATATATTTCCGGTGTCGATGAAATTAGCGTTACCGCAAAAAATATTTCTTATGAACAGCGGTCTTTGATTAGATCTGCATCATATAAACTTATCGGTTTTGAATTTTTTGAAGAATCTTCAGATCGGATATTGTTAAAAAACGTTGCCAATCCCACAATAACCGCAGTTGAATACTTAGAAAAGATGGTTGGAATCATCCAGTCAATGTTTAGTGATATTATTCGGGTAATAGATACATTTGACCGAGGATTAGCTCTGGATATTATTCAACGCGATGTGGAAGTTGATCGTATTCATCTGATAATTCTTCGGCAGTTTAGTACGAACCTTAATACAATGATATCTGACAAACCTACCGATTTGCCGATTGTTGATTTGCGCTTTTATGAACGCGTAGGTATTAGACTCGAACGAATCGCCGATCATGTTGTTAGAATCTCCCTGATGATTTCAATGTTAAAAAATAATGAGAAAATAATTTTAAATAAATTTGAACATGCTGATTTGGTAAGAGTCTATGAATATTTTAACGAACTTCCAAAAATTATTTTTACGCTAGATAAACGTACAGCACACAAAATATTGGATCTTTATGATGGCAGACATAAAAATGACTTTATAAATCATAGAATCACAAATAAACCTTCGATTAACATTTTAATCGAGGACAGCACAGAACGGATTTATAGTTACGTTTCGAATATTGCTGAAGAAACAATAAATTTTGTTAATATTCGGAGTGTATCCTTAAAATGAATTAAACAGAGAATTAAAGAAAACAATTCTCTTTACAGCACAGCCTTCATTTCCCCTTTGTTTTTAAGCGAATATTCAGATTAATAGTATATTCTTATTTCAGAAAGGAGCTGACATGCGTCAGGAAACACTATGAAATAGATATACTACTCAAAAACCCATAGGAAGCTTTCACTAACAGCTCCCCTTTTCATAAAGGGAGCTGTTGGGGTGTAAAAACCACACACTACGAAGCAACACTACATAAAACTACATTTAAACATTGAAATAAAATATTCCGCCCACTAAATTAATTTATCGGCATATTTTTCCCGGAGATGCTTTAATTTCGGAGAGATGACGAACTGACAATAAGGCATTTCCGTATTCTTTTCATAATAGTTTTGGTGATAGAACTCAGCAGGATAAAAAATATTAAGTGGTTTAATTTCGGTTACAATAGGATTCTTATATTTTCCTGTTTTAATAAGTGAACTTAAAGATTGTTCTGCTTCTTTCTTTTGTTTTTCGCTTGAATATAAAATGGTTGATCGATATTGAGTTCCCGTATCGTTTCCTTGCCGGTTAAGAGTTATCGGATTGTGAGTATTCCAGAATACGTCCAATAAATCTTTATAAGGAATAACTTTCGGATCAAATTCAATTTGAATCACTTCAGCATGACCCGTTGTCCCGGAACACACCTGATCATAGGTCGGGTTCTCAACGTTTCCTCCCGAATAACCGGGAGTCGCAAGTTTGACTCCTTTCAAATTCCTGAAAATTGCTTCCGTACACCAGAAACAGCCTCCGCCAAAAACTGCAGTTTCCATAAAACCTACTTTTTTGGGATAAATTTTAATGAGATTGAGTTTACGCAATGCCTTGTATTTTTTATCGTGTACTTCTCGCCAATAAATACATGTCCCAAATGCGCACCGCACGTAGCACAGATTATTTCAGTTCTTTTTCCATCTTTATCCGGTACCCGACGGACCGCTCCCGGGATTTCAGAGTCAAAACTCGGCCATCCGCACCCCGAATGAAATTTGGCATCCGAGATATATAAGGGTGTGTCACACTGTCTGCACACATAAGTCCCTTCCTCAAAAAAATTATCGTATTCGCCGCTAAACGGAGCTTCGGTAGCCTTATAAACAATCACTTTTGTTTCTTCTGTATTAAGTTTATTTAATTTCATATGATTACCAGTCAAATATATCATCCGAAGGTAAAAGCGAAAACCATCGTTCCCGGATTCTCGAATTCCAGTCTAAGTTTATGATTTCCACCGGTTCCTTTAAAATTAATCAGATTGTATAACCTGTCGTTATCAATTGTCACCATACCATCTTTCACATCAGACCCAGCGTTCGTCTCATCAGCAATTTTTCCGTCAATATATATTCTCATGGATGCTATCGCTCCCGCCCTCTCAGGACGTAAAACCAAAAAAACCTTATCGGCTAAGAAATTGTATTCCAGTGTTGCGTCTTTTCCTGAAACCGCATATTCACTCATAATATTCCATTCTCCTCCAAAGCTGAAAGAGTGCTGGGGTAACTGGTCAGATAGATTAAAGTTATGCACTCCGTTCCCTATATTTCCGGAAGGAAAATAATATTCCATCCGGTTAGATCCTAAATACGTTTCAGGAGAAAGCGGTGTGTTTGGAGTCTCATCCGGAATAGTCGAAAGTGAAGATGAAGTCAATTTACCAGATTCCTTTAGGAGTGTCTGTATTGCGAGTTCAGTTTTATCATAATCCCCTTCTCCAAAATGAGTTCTACGAATGGTACCATTTGCATCAATTAAATACTCCGCCGGCCAATACTGATTGTTGAAACGATTCCACGTCTCGTAACTATTATCTTGAGCAACGGGATAACGGATATTATATTGTTTTATTGCAGCAAGAACATTATCAGAGTTTTTTTCGAATTCAAATTCAGGGGTATGTACCCCTATTACGGTAAATCCTTCGTTATGATACTTATCATACCAGGCGGTCAAATGCGGTAATGTTCTTAAACAATTAATACAAGTATAGGTCCAAAAATCCACGAGTACTACTTTTCCCTTCAAATCCATCAGAGTCAAAGCGTTATCAGTATTCAACCATTTCGTGATTCCGGTAAAATCCGGAGCAGGCATCGACACGTTAAACAAATCATTAGTTCCCGAATCAAAACCAACAGGTTGCATACCTTTTAATCGGGATAACTCGGAAAGGACCATGGAATTACTTTCAATTCGGGTAAGGATCTGACTATAGGAAGGGAATATATCCAGTAATTTAGTTTCAAGAATTTTGTCATAGTTGGTAAAAATAAATATAGCAGTAACGATCATTACTAAACCAAACGTTTGTTGAATCCTACCTGTATATTTAGTAAGAAACCGGCTTCCGGCGACAAGTCGGTTTCCGTAAAACGCAAATAGAAAAAGTGGAATCCCTATACCGATCATATAGATAACTGTCACTGAAATAATTCCGAGATTTAATGACCGGGTTGCTGCAAGAGTAATAATTGTTGCTAATATCGGACCTGCACAAGGAGTCCAGACTATTCCTAATGAAACACCCGATATGAAACCGGACCAAAAACCAGTCGCCCGTTTTTGATTCCCGTGATAGAACATGCTTGTTAATTTCCCAATATGACTTTCCAGAATCGCGGAAATTCGAGGAATCATAAGGGTAAGTCCCATAAATCCGATTACCAGGACAGCCAAATACCGTAAGAAGGTAGGATCGAACGGAATAACGCTCACAAAATATGAGAGAAATAACGTCAGGATACCAAAACTGACTATAATCCCTAAAGTCACTCCGAACGGCTTACGATAACCTCCGGTTGCGGAAGCCGACAATACAACCGGTAATAGAGGCCAAATGCACGGAGCCAAAATAGTTAATAATCCGGATATAAATGTGAAGAGTAGTAAGAGTGTCATAATAACATATTTATAGTAGTCTATATACTGTCACCGGTCAAGATTATTGATTAGAAAATATCATCTTCTTCATTGTTCTCATTGATTGAGATATAATACCAGTATTATGAAAAACTTAACTTCCATAACCCAAGAGAATCTGTTAAGGGCATTTACCGGAGAAAGCATGGCCCGGAACAAGTATCATATGTTTGCGAAAGTTGCACGAAAAGAGGGATTAGAATGGATCGCGCGGGTTTTTGAAGAAACGGAAGATAATGAACGCGCTCACGCTGAAGAGCTTTATGAATTAATCCGAGAACCGATTTCAATAACCGGAGATCTCGGGATTAAACCGTATAAAAAGACATCTGATAACTTGAAATTGGCTGCGGAAGGAGAACGTTATGAATGGACTCATATGTATCCGGATTTTGAAAAAATTGCCATAGAAGAGAAAGAAACAGAGGCCATCCGGCTCTTCGGACAATTGAAGAAAGTCGAAGAGAGACATGAAGAACGTTACATCATCATAGCACGCAAACTCGATAGCAACACCCTCTATAATGCAGATGCTATATTGGAATGGAAATGCGTCAATTGCGGATACATACATAAGGGAAAAACTCCCCCTAAAACGTGTCCTGTGTGTAAAAAACCATTCAGTTGGTACATGCCGATAGGGCTGGTCCGGTAGCATTTCATATCCTCTGTGTATGTTGAATAAATACTACGGCAATGTAATTTGGACCAATCACTCACTCCAAAGGATGCAGGACCGGAATATAAGCCAACCGAGCGCATGGCACGCATTCCGGCATAAAGACCGCATGAGAAGAGCTTCAATTCCTGGAGCCTGGGTTTATGAAAAAACCTCAGGAAATAAAACGATTGAGGTTGTTGCTAAACAAAATGAGAAAAAAGAATGGATTATTCTGTCCGTTTGGCAAAAAAATAGTGAATTAAATAAATACGCTCCGAAAAAATCTTTTCTCTTGCGGTTGATTCGTTTTATAACGGGTTAGCGAGATGTAAGTTTGTATGTGAAATTAAATTTCCTGAAAAATCTGCGGATCCACCCCATTTTTCTCAATTCTTCAACAGCTTGTTTTGACTGTTCGCGTAACGTCTTATCAAATTCTGCAACCATATCGTCCACTTGAAATGCCATTTCGTTCATCCCGATAAGAAAGAGTCCATCAAGAGAGCGGATACGAGATAGGGCAACATATCCCATTCCTACAACGAATGATTTACTTAAATCTATTTCTGCACAATCCAAAGTCATTCCCTGACTTTTATGTACGGTAATCGCCCACGCGAGCCGAAGCGGTATTTGTTGGATCTCAGCAACTATTTTTCCGGTTTCTTCAATAGACCAACGGGCCGGAACGGCGGTTATTTTATGTCCTGAACGGGTCTTCACGATAGGCCGATCATCCCGATCAAATCCGTCTATAATTCCCATGGTTCCGTTTACATATCCTTCTTTGGGATTATTCCGAACAAACATCACAAGCGCCCCTTTTTTTAACTCAAGAATATCAGGCGCTAAACAGTTCGACGCTAACATTCTAGTCACTGCCTCAACCCCTATCCGAACCATCATGTAACGATGTACTTCACCGCGGATTTTATCCAGCTCTTCACGGTTGATTCGGTCGACATCAACGTTATGTGTGTAAAGCAACGCCGGCCGTATCCGGTCATCAGGTTTTACCTGCCATCTGCTTCGAAGAAGCTCGACCTGTTCCTCACTGATCGTCCGATACCGGATTGCACGCAGAACTGACATAAGTCTGGGATCATTCTGCCGATACGGCCGGTCGAGATAACATATCATCGGATTTAACCGCTTCCAAGATACGGATTCGAATGCATACGGTGCGCGTCCCCGGCCTCCAGCAACCGGCGGCAACTGGAAAAAATCTCCACAGAGGATCAACTGAATTCCTCCAAACGGCTCTAAGGACTCACGGATTCCCTGCAACACGAGGTCCAACATTTCAAGCTTAACGCCTGACATCATTGAAACTTCATCGATAATAAGAACTTTTGCGTTTTGAATTCGTTCTCTGAGATGTCGTTTATCTCTTAATACTTGAAGATCTTCCTCACTTATTTTCTCTTTTATTCCGATGCCTGACCATGAATCGATCGTCACTCCTCCTATATGAGTTGAAGCGATTCCGGTCGTCGCGGTAATCCCAACAGGAACATTTTTCGAATGAAGGAACTGCAGATAACGGTTAATAAGATGAGTTTTTCCTGTCCCCGCCTCACCGGTAAGATATACACTATAACCCATCCGTAAAATTTCTAGCGCTTCTTTTTGTGTCATTGGCCTCTATTATATAGGAACATAGGAATAAAAATGCGATTATTTGAAGGATACTAGTTGAAACGGGAAATTCAATATATACTGATATTAACTATGGATCCTTCTGCCCCAGGACAACCTCCACTATCTGCTTCATTGCCCCCATTATCTTCGGTAGTTCCTTCTCAACCCCTATTCTTACCAAATAACAAAAAAAGGGTAATCGTTATCGGAATTCTTGGTATCGTATTAGTCACCAGCATACTGACGATTCTTATCAGCTCGTTTTTTTCTCCATCCCGACGTAAAGCCACAATTTCGGGTACGCTTGATTTAAACGGATATATCCCTCCGGGAGCCACTGTGGCGATTTCCAAAAAACAGGGAGACGAAACTCAATTTACTGTTGTCACGGATAATATTCCTGCGACGGACGGAGTAAATTGGTCATGGAGCGGAGCTAGCCCCGGAACGGGATATGAATTGAAAGCAATTCTCCAATCGGATGGAAAAGTTCTCGGTGAATCAAAAATTAAACAATTTTCGGCACCAGCACTCAATGAAGAATTAACGATTAATTCTAAAGTTCCTTCTATAGAGTCGAAAACCGGTAAAATTTCGGGTTCTATAGACTTAAACGGATATATACCACCCGATAGCACTATTATTGTTTATGCAAAAAGATCGGATGAATCTCAATTTTCCAGAATCGTTTCGGGTATTACGGCAAAAGACAACTCCCTATGGAGTTGGAATGAAGCCCAAGTAGGATCAGAATATGAGTTAAAAGCCCAATTACTGTCCGGAAATGTAATACTTTCGGAATCAGATTTACTCACTCTAACAGCTCCGGCTGATAATGAGATTCTTCGAATCAATTCCGCTGCGCCTTCTGCAACTCCAACATACGCAACCCCGACACAGTCAATTCAGCCTATTCCCACTTCCTCTTCATTACCTACGCTTACTCCTCAACCTACCTATGTACCGATCGCAGGATTCATCAATTTGAACGGCATTACGTCATCTTCCCAAACAATTGCAATTGGCATGCGTAAAAAGGGCGAACTCCAATTCCAAACCGTTGCCAGTGGTCTCTCCGCAAATGATAAAACACCATGGATTATTAATACCGCCCAAATGGGGGTTCTCTATGATATCCAGGGATATCTACAGTTTGGAGGAAATACCATAGCTTCTTCGCAAATTCTCTCAACATCCGCTCCTGCATCCGGTGAAACTCTAACTATTAATGTTTTGTCCAACTTATCTCAACCGTCGAATAGTCCAGGAATTACGTGTAATCAAAAGAATTCCAATAATCTTTGGAATGCAACCATCAGTTATCACAGCATGAATCAAGCACTTCAATATTGGATACGGGTGGGCGATATCAATAGCGATAACCGATTTATCGATACCAGAATCCCGCCAAATAACCAGTCGCTTCCTACTACCTATTCGTTTACTTCTGATTATTTATTTTCCCAAGGTACAACCTATTTTGTAAAATATGCTTATTCTACGTGCCAAACCTGCACGGATCTTTTTTACTTTTCTCCATTTTCTTCAACCGGACAATTCAGTTGCAACCCGTCACCCACTCCAACTATTACACCGACTCCAACATTAATTCCCCCGACGCTTCCACCAACGACACCGACACCTTTTCCGACGTTTGTACCCATGCCGACTGAGATACCAACAGTTATACCTGACTCCTCACCAACTCCATTACCTCCGACAAATTCACCCGATGATATTTAAAATATGATGTTGGAGACCATGTCTTAACCTAGATGACAAAGTTCGAAATAGGTTCTAGATTTCAGGGGCCCAGAGGGATTCGGTAATATCGACCCGATCGCCGATAAATGCTACACCTTCTTCCATTAGTTTTTTACGCTTCGATTTGATACCGCCAGGAGCTGAATACCCTGTCAAACTACCATCAGATGCGACTACCCGATGACAGGGAATGCTAGCAAGATCCGGATTGTGCTTCATAAAGTTACCAACGGCACGTGCCGCTTTCGAATTACCTGCTAATTTTGCAATTTGTCCGTACGTTGCCACTTTTCCTTTAGGAATTCTTTTTGCTGATTCATATACTTGGTAACGAAATTGATTATCCATATCGCTATAAATAATTTAATAATTATATATTATTTTATCGTAAACCAAATCAACCAACATGATCTGTAATATTTCTTACACATATTATTTTACTATTCCTTCCAGATATCGTCTTCTTTTGTCTTCCTTAAACCGTTCTATTGCATACCTTAGAGTCGTACGTGGTATTTCGTGATAGTATTTGATGATGAATTTTTCTTCCGTTTTTTGATCCCGTTTCCCGATTTCACGAAGCATCCATCCTATCGCTTTATGAATCAAATCATGCGAGTCTTTAAGTAATATTTTTGAAATTTTCAATGTGTCGTCAAATTGATTTTGACGGATAAAATGAAAAGTAGACAAAATTGCAATTCTCCTCTCCCATAAGTTTTTTGATCGTGCAAATTGATACAGAATATCTCTCGGTTTATCAAACAAGTGGACTCCAACAATATTCGGCGCCGTTAAATCTACTAAGTCCCAGTTATTTATTTTATGAGTATTCGAAAGATAGAATTTGTATATTATTTGTCTTTCTTCTTTATCACCTCGTTTGTATTGATCCACCAAAATTAATAAAGCAATCAAGCGCTCCTCATGAAATGAAGAGGATAAAAGGATTTTGATGTTTTTGAATGAAAGACAGTTATACTTCCGTACTATTTCTCTGGAAATCGGTACTGTGATTCCTAAAAAACGGTCTCCTTCTCCATATTCACCAATCCCGGTCTTAAAAAATCGTGACAAAGTCTTTGCTTTTTCCGGATTCGACAACTGTTTAAGATCTAATTTGAGATTGGTCAATAAATCTTTCATGTTTGTATCCTATCGGATCCGATACCGTAGTTCAACTGCGGTGTGCTAAAATCAAAAAGGATTTTATGAAAAAAATCGGCTTGATCCTAACTATTTTTCTTACTTTATTTATACTCGGAGCATATATTCGGAGTCTTAGACAACCGGATTATCCAAAATCTACAATAAGCGTTATTACGCCATCAACGGTTATTGTAAATGATACAATCGTTCCGACAATCCAAGTTTCTGTCCTTGGAAAAAGTACGAAAAATTCCGGATGTGTGATAAAAAATTCGCTTCCCGATAAGGAGTGTTCTCCTGGAGCAATTTTCGAGGGTATAACTAAAGAACAGATTTGTACCAAGGGATACTCTTCATCGGTACGAAATGTTCCGCAGAGTGTTAAAAATGAAGTTTATAAGGAATACGGAATCACTCACCATTACCCTGAGGAATATGAAATAGATCATCTCATAAGTCTCGAATTGGGCGGATCGAATAACATTTCGAACTTATGGCCTGAACCCGCTGATCCTATACCCGGATTCCATGAAAAAGATCTCGTGGAGAACTATCTTCACGATAATCTTTGCAAAGGGAACATTACGTTAATTCAAGCCCAGCAGATGATTGCGGATGATTGGGTCATCGTATATCATACTATTGCACCAAAACAATGAATAATCCAAAACCAATTCCATTTACGAAAGAGGGATATGAAAAGATTAAAGAAGAAAAAAAGTCGTTGGAGCTGCGACGAAAAGAAGCGGTATTAAGTCTCAAAACCGCACGTGAGATGGGTGACCTATCAGAAAACGCCGCATACAAGGTTGCACGCATGGAACTTTCATCAATAGATCACAGACTTCGACGAATACAATATCTCCTAGCCTATGGTCGTATTGCAGACAACGCGGTTTCCGGAAATTGGGTATCCATAGGAACAACGGTAAAAATCACAGACGATAAAACGGAGAAGACTTTTTCATTCGTCGGTGATTTTGAAGCAAATCCCGCTTTAAATAAAATTTCAGGCCGCTCCCCTATTGGAAAAGCGCTTATGGGAAAACGTGTTGGAGATGAAATCACCATATCCGTTCCAAACGGTTCCATCACCTACCGGATTCTCTCCATCCAAATCACACAGTAGATTTACACCAGATTTAATTGTAAATGTGTTTCTTGTTCTTCTCCAATAGATTCATTCCGGAATATATACAGTAGGAATACTTAGGAATTATCTTTACAAATGATGTATGATATATTTATAATCATATATATGATATGAAGAAAACCGTCGTTCCCATAAGAGGAATGCACTGCAAATCCTGTGAATTATTGGTTGAAGATGAATTGAGTAAAATTCCCGGTGTGAAACGTACAGAGGTCAGCCAATTAAAAGCAAGCGCATGTATTTATCATACCGGTTCACTAAATAATCATTCGATAGAAAAAGCCATACATGCGGCGGGTTATAAAATCGGTACGGAATACAAACCCTGGATTTCAAAAGACTTTAGGATCTACGAGGAGCTTGCAGTTTCCGGAATCGCAGCAATATTTCTGTATTTGGTTATCAGAAATTTAAATATCGGCAGTCTATCTATTGTTAAATCCAATAATTATGGAGATCTCCCTATTGTATTTCTTGTTGGTCTAAGTGCAGGACTTTCTACCTGCATGGCGCTTGTCGGAGGACTGGTTCTAGGAATCTCCGCCCGATTCAGTAAGTCGCATCCGTATGCTAATTCGTCTGAGAAATTCATACCCCATTTATTTTTTAACTTCGGACGGATCCTTTCATTTTTTATTCTCGGAGCTCTTATCGGAGCAATCGCTTGGACACATTTCTGCACACATTATGG
>Ga0172379_10003621_pt1 | contig 24222 bp, 20 predicted proteins | sample GrowelOW334metaG_FD_119756 | JGI IMG/M metagenome (GOLD analysis project Ga0172379, IMG submission 119756) | Groundwater microbial communities from an aquifer near a municipal landfill in Southern Ontario, Canada - Groundwater well OW334 metaG | ecosystem: Environmental > Aquatic > Deep...
AAGAAAGCTGCATTGTTGAAGAGGGCGTGGTCGATAGCCACAACGAATGTACGCTTAGAAGTTGGAAGGAAAAGACGGTTTAGACGATAGAGCATGGCAACACCCGCATGAGTTTTCAGCAAGAGACAGGGCTCGAAATTCTATCATGTGTATAGGTGGTCGTTATATATGAATTGATTAGCGCGCCAGGGCCGCTTTAATAAAAGGGTGGCTCACATCGGTTATTATTTTAGACCTGTCAACATGTGTTGAACGGCGGACAGTTAGACTGAGACGACCTAAGGCGAGGGCGAAGAATTGACTATGCAGCAGGAGCTAAGCGCAACCAAGGATGATTTGCTCTCCGGTCTCGATCGTGGTGAAGCCCTGCCAGCGCGCTTTTATACAGACCCTGCCATAACCGCTGAAGAGATTCAAAAGATTTTTCGCAAGACTTGGCAATATATTGGTCCAGCTCAGAAGCTAGCTAATGTCGGCGACTACATTACTGGATACGTCGGTGAAATTCCGGTGGTGATTATTCGCAACGAAAGTGGCCTTGAAGGATTTATAAACGTTTGCAGGCACAGACGGCACGAAGTAATGAAGGGCTGCGGCAATTCTAAAATTATGCAGTGTGCTTATCACGCTTGGACATATGATATCAAGGGTGCCCTCAAGGCCGCACCTCGGGCTGATAGAGAGCCGAATTTTGACAAGAACGATTATCCGCTACTGTCTATTAAAGTCGAAACATTAGGGCCTTGGGTATTTGCCAATGCCGATGAAAACTGTGATTCGCTCGAGTCATTTTATGGCCCCGTGCTTGAAATAATCGCTGAAAGCGGCTTAGATCTAAACAGTCTTGAATTGTGGGAGCGCACAGAATGGCAGGCTGGTGCCAACTGGAAGACTATGCTTGAGAATTATCTTGAGTGTTATCACTGCGCTGTTGCCCATCCTGGATTCTCTGCTGCAATCGATGTTGATCAAGATAGCTATAACCTAACGGCGCATAATTGGTTTTTGAGTCAGGTCGGCCATGTGCGCGAATCTGCACTTGAGGGTAAAACCAGAATCAAAATTTATGATGCTGCCGGATCTGTCAAACAGGCTCAGTATCATTTGCTTTGGCCCAATTTTACAATCAATATAAATCCAGGCTTCCCTAATTTATCAATTGATGTGTGGACGCCGCTAGGGCCTAATGAAGCTAAAGGATTCTCCGAGCAATATTTCGCACCCGGTGTCGATAAGAAATGGGCTCAAGATCTAATTGACTTCAACACTGAAGTGGGTGAGGAGGACGATGTTCTCACTAACTCAGTTCAGCGTGGCTTAATTGGCGGCGTGCCTAGTGTTGGACGCTTTTTGACTAATAGCGAGCATCTTTGCATAGCTTTTCAAAAGTTGTTCGTTAAGGCCCTATATAAATAGTTTTGACTTTGATTAATAGCTTCGCGAGAAAGTTAGCTGCCAGCTGTTTATCACTGTTGGTGCTGGCCGCGCCAATCGCTCTTCTTGCTAATGCTGCCTGTGGTGATGCGGCCTATGCCGTTGCGCCAATTGACGATGAAGTGATTCTCGATGACCTGACCACTGAAATCTTGCGCAAAGAGATTGACCTAGAGCGCTACTATTTGCAATACCGCGTGGCCGGCACAAAAGAGCCTAAGTATCGCAGAGCCCGTTACTTCGCTTTTCAGGTCTCGTCAGCTATGACTTCACTGGCTTCGAATATCACCAACGTAGCCCTTTGTGCTAGCCATACTAAAGTACCTGACACTATCTCAGTACGTGGTTCGCGCCAAGGGCTTGAGGCCGGCTTGGTAGGAATTGCCCTCGATGGTGGTAGCTCCGCAGTAGAACTTTGCTCAAACAGTTATACCGCCCTTAAAAATATTCGCAATGGCACTAGCCCTGGTGCCGCGGTGAAAAACGTTGTTGCCAGAATTAAGAAGATTGACTCGATGATAGCGCAGCGAGAGGTGCTCATAAGTAAGCACCCAGACCTCCAGGCTACAAGCCTATATCAAGCAGAGGGGCGCGTTCTTAAGAGCTTCAGAGATTGGTGCTTGTCTGAATTTGCCGATGTTTATGCCGATGTCAAATCGACTCAGGCCAGCTTCAATGTGTATTACATTCTAGATATTATTGCCGACTGTTCTTATATGGCTTCGCAGATTCTGGCAATCAAATCATTGACTCGACCTGAGCTAGGCAATGCCTCCGCCAATACTGGAATGGTTGGAGACACATTTGGCATTATCAGCGCACCAGCTAGCGGTAAGTCATACAACATAATGTATCGCTACTGGCGTAAGCGTCTCTCTGCGACATTGAAAGAAGAACTTAACAGTGCAGAGAAGGAAACCAAGGCCGCTATGGAAGAGCTCAACAATGAGCTATTGTCCAAAGACATTTCAATTCTAGAAGCTGCTGGCTCTGTTCAGAATAGAGTGTCTGTCTATCTGCTTTGGTCGGCTCGCTACGATAAATATATTGAGCAAGGTCTAGTCGATCAGCGCCATCAAAACAAAGTGGCTTTGCAAGGTGTTATTTCTGGCCCTGCGATTTCTGGGACATATTTAGCCCAAGACATATTGGCTTCAGTGGCTCTCAACCGTCTGCGCGATAGACCGAAGGCCGCTAACAATTTGTATATGGCTGGTGGCATTGCGTCAACTGTAGGCTCGGCTTCCTCTCTGGCTCTTACTAATTATTTGTTGATAGATCAATTGCGCTATCAGAAGAAAATGCGGGCTAAAGGTTTGATGCCTGAGCAATTGTTGGCTGCCAGACTTAAGACTTTAGACGAGCTGGATGAGCGGCTTCTGGCCGCGGAGAAATAGGCTTTTAAAGCCTTCGATGCTATCAGCATTTGTAAACTAGGTGTATATACACCTAATTTGCAAATGTTTCTACGGTTCGCTGTCTTCATTCTAGAAATACTTGAGTACTCAACAATTTCTAATAACTTGTTGATTGCTTGGTGATTTGTGCTCGGACTGCCTGGCTTGCGGCAAGAATAGCTTTTATCATGGCTCCTTGAGTCATTGGGCCAACTTGGCTTATGCCAAACCAGAGTAAAAGTATCCAAAGTACATTTCTTCTAAACCACCTATTAACCATTATGAGCCATAGGAAAGTTCCGACGGGAATTAGATAGCTGATAATTAGGAATGTGATTAAAAGCTTTGTGAGGAGCTCCTCTGGCACTAAATACGAAGTTGCTAGTGTGAGTAGAATAGTTGTGAAAAGACATGCAAGTGGATACCAAAGGAAAGACGAGGCAATTATTGCATTGCAGTAATTGGTTGATTTTTTTGTTGGACCTATCGAGGTCTCACTCCAGTTAGCTCCATCCTCACTGGAATAAGAATTGCTAGTTTCCTCAGATTCCATATTTAGCTCGTCCTATTTTTGTCGGCTTTTGATATGTCTGCTCTGCTATCAACTATTTTGAAAATACTTGCGTACACAACAAGTTCTAAAAAGAACTCTTAGGCTCTAGAAGTTGATAGTGAATGTACAGTATCGCTTTCATATCGGGGGTGCCCACTAGTGCCCAGGTGCCATCAGCAAGCGGGAAGGTCAATATATGAATACCAGAACCGATATCGCCATGTGGCTGGCCGGCTTTTTTAATTATGTCGTCTACAGTGGCGCCTTTGGGCAAGTCTTCCAGGAATTTGCGGGTTAGCTTTGATTGCATTTTATCTGCCAGATATTTTGCTTCACCAGTGTTAGCAATGGGAGTGAACACGTTGGGTTTGGCATTTTCAACTTTATCTTCGCTGGCTTTATTTGTGGTCGCAATTCCCGCCTGGCTAACTATCGCAGCCGTCTTGGGGTCAGCCTTGAGCCTGTCGGCTAAGACTTGGAAGAAATGTTCTCCGCCTCGTGCATTTAAGTGAACTGAGTCTGTGAAATATTTTTGCGGGAATATTTTGGGATCATTGAGGTTGAGCAGAAGAGCTTTATGACTGGTGGTCAGAGCTGTGACTTTGTTCAAATAGTTTTGATAGAAACCGGGCGGCATGAGGTTTATATTGTCTTCTGTCAAAGGCATATTGACCAAGACCACGCGTATATTTTCCTTCTCACTGAGCGCTAAGAGTCGCTCTAAGAATGAAAGCTGTGTATTGAATTGTTTGAGATTGACCTTGCGATAGCGAAAGCGATATTCGTCAAGGTTGGCTTCGTATGGTTCTTGCGCCGGGCCGGGTGGGTCAACAAAAAGTGAGCCCGGGCCATTGTCTTCAGGTAATTCTGAAAATGCCTGCTTGCGCACGTGGTAAGGTGAATTGACTAATTCAAGTTCTTTGTAGCCCAGCAATTTGCGAAAAAGCTCTTTAGCCCAGCGATGTTGAATATAGAGAAAATCGGGACGATGCTTGTAGGTAAAGCTTATTTTGCTTAGTGCATTCTCGCCCTGCTGCCAGAATGAGCTGTAAGCATCTTTGTCTACTGAAGAAAGATCGCCGATGCGACTCATATATTTGTACACTTCGGTAGAAGCCGCTGACGGTAAGGCCGAATCCATGAAGTCGCGTGGAGCAATACCGTAGATAATTACTTTTGGCTTTCTATCACCTTTGAGTAAGGTGTCGCTTAGAGCCCAAGCATCAGATACCATTTCTCCGCCCAAGGCAAAGGCAAAAGTTTGGTATTTGCGGTCGAACCGTTCTTTCAAAAGATCTTCAAGCAATTGGCTTTTGTGGTGCAGTGGCACATTTTGCGCTGAGTTTAAATGAACGGCGTCTCCACCATGAAGCGGCGCCATCATGAGCGACGATCCTAGTAGCACTATATCTGGTGCGGCCTGAAGCCGGCTAAAATCTCGAACATTCCACCACACCCAGCTGCGATTGGCGCTTTTATATGGGCTGAGACCCAAAACTTGAGGAGCATAAGAATTGACAGCGCTGCCTGCAGCTTCAAGGCCAACGAATACTAACGCGGCACAAATCACATAGCTGCTGAGCAGCTTTCTAATCGGTGATTTTTGAGTGTCTTTATCAGTGTTCATAAGGCAATATCTAGAATTGGAAGTAAATAAATCTAGGAGATTTATCGGGAGAAAATACCAACACCGCAAAGATCATGGCACAGCACCAGGCAATTTTCGCGAACTTTGGTGTGCGTTCAATCAAGTCTGTCTTGTTGATGTAGCCCATGGCGATGTGTGCCAGAGCGAGCACTGGCAATAGCAGAAATACTGATGGATATATAAGTGGGTAGTTAATCGTCGGCAAAAGCATTGCCACATCTCTGGTTTGGCCAGCGACTTGTTCGATTGTGGGAGCGAGAGTGAGCATCTTGCTCAGCATTTGTATTGCTAGCGCGTTTGTTTCTGCTCTGAAGAATACCCAACCAATACAGACTACGTGGAATGTCAAAACGATTGACGCAACTTGGCCGATCTTTGTCTCAAAAGCCTTCTTGAGCCAAGCCTGTGATTCTTTGAAGGACTGAAATTCTTTGTGGGCCACGAGCAATATGCCTTGATATAGGCCCCAAATTAAGTAGTGCATGGCCGCACCGTGCCAGAGGCCGCCAAGTGCCATGGTGATAATTAGGTTGCGGTAGTTGAGCCATTTACTCGATCTAGATCCGCCCAGAGGAATGAACAAATAATCTCGCAACCAGGTAGATAGCGATATGTGCCACCGTCGCCAAAAATCGGAGATGTTATTGGCTAGATATGGCAGATTGAAATTGATTGGTACTTTGTAGCCAAACAGATTGGCTGAACCACGAGCGATATCGGTATAACCGGAGAAATCAAAATAGATTTGGAAGGCAAAGGCATAGGCGAATATCCACAAATCTAAGCCTGAGAAAAGTTGAGGCTGTGAAAAGCCTCCTTGGACAAAGAAGCTTAGGTTGTCTGCGATTAAAACTTTTTTGAATAGCCCGAGCAAAATGAGAGAAATGGCAGTATCAAATTGCTTTATCGAGAGTTTAGCCGGAGCCAAAAACTGCGGGATGAAGTCTTGAAAGCGCTTTATTGGACCAGCTATTTGAGTGGGAAAGAATGAAGCAAAAAGTGCGAAGGCCGGAAAAGATTTGATCGGTTGGTGCCCACGATAGACATCGACCACATAGTGAATGAATTCAAATACGAAGAATGAAATCCCGAGGGGCAAAATGATTTTGAAGGGCAAGCTTGTTGGGCCCAGGCCAAAAGGCAAAAGACATTGATTGGCTGTTTCGCAGAGAAAATAGGCATATTTAAAATAGGCCAAGGTGCCTAAATTAAGAACAATGGCGAGGGTTAGCCAGCGCTTTTTGAACTTTTCAGAATTGTGGACGGCGAATCCTAAGTAGTAGTTGCCCAGAGTGAGTCCAAGGATGAGCAAAATGAATACTGGCTTCCAGGTCATGTAGAAAAGGTAGCTAGCACTTAGCAAAATCCAGACGCGCCATTTCTGTGGACTAATCCAGAATAGTGCGAACACTATCGGCAGAAAGAGGGCGTATTGTAAGGTGTTAAAGAGCATTTAAGAGCTACGTTTTGAAGCCAAGTGTTGGGAGCTAAGCCCTCGCAATGGGCCGCAGGTCAATGATAGCGGGCGCGAACAGGCAACTCCTTTAAAAGACAATTAGAAAAGGCAAAGAGACCCGCTTGTGGCGGGTCTCTCTGTCTTTGCGTGATGCGTCGTTTCTTTAGGCCGTGAGTAGAGGACTCAGGTTTACTTCATGCCACTTATGGCTGATCGCTTCACGCACATGCTCGAGACACTGCGATTTTGCCGCAGCTTTATTGACCATTACTCCATTAATTCGAACTGTTGGCTCACCCTCTTCGTTTGCGCAGTTCTCGACAAGTTCAACTGGTAGCGGTAACCGTTCCTCTGCAATGATGTATTCAAGGGTGCTGAGGGCTTTCTTGTAGTTGCTGCATCCAGGTGTATACAAGAGTTCAATACGCATAGGGATAAACCTCCAAAGTTTTTCATCACATTCGTTGCTGACAAAATGATCTAGTTAGATGTTCTAGCTGCCTTTTCTGCTTAGGTCAGTTGTAATTGGGCGTGTTAAAACAGCCACTAAAACAGCGACTATTTCGCAATGCCGATTGTTGATACCCTGGGTTCTCTAGTGGATTGTTAGGTTTGGGGGAAGCAGGCTTTTATAATTTTCAAATCGCACTGATTCAGTCTTTTCTTCATACACGCCAAACAGTTCTGCCGCACCGATTAGGTGCTTCATTTATTAGGGAAATATGAAGACTCCACGTAACAGAAGTATAAGCGTGTAACGCTGGATTACAAAGTTAATAGTGGTCAGTTTTGAATAATATCCAGTTAATGCTTGTTCGCTATACTCGAGGTGCATCTTGAAACCCGCTCTGGACATTGTTTTCGTTACTTACGCTGATCTCAAGCAGGGCGATCCTGATGACCTCGACGCCCTCGAAATTTTGCGCCAGAGAGGTTACAGCTGTTCCTTTGCTGACTGGCGTGATAGTTCATTCCCCTTTCAATCAACACGGCTTGTGGTCTTGCGTTCAACCTGGGACTACCATTTGCACCACAGCGAGTTTATGACGTGGCTGAAGAGCCTTGCTAGTCATAGTATTTTGAAAAATTCGTGGGAGCTTGTTCAATGGAACTCTGATAAACGCTACCTTCGCGACCTTTCTGCCCGTGGTATTGCTTGCGTTCCCACATACTACATAGAAGAAGGCGCCGACAAATTGAGTGCTGCTTCTTTTGATCAGATACTTGAAAGTCTTGAATCTCAGAGCCCAAGCCGCTCAAAGCAGACCTCAAAGCAGACCTCAAAGATAGTTGTGGTTAAGCCATCGATTGGCTTGTCGACATTTGGAGTGAAGAAATTTGATCTGAGTACGAGTGCCGATGAAGAGGCAGCTCTTGCGCATATTAACCAGTTAGCACGTGACTACTGCGTTATGGTGCAGCCGTTTTTGGCAGAAGTTGAAACCTATGGCGAGCGCGCCTTGGCATTTATTGATGGTGAGTTTAGCCATGCCATTCGCAAGTCTGCTTTTCAGCACTTGGCTGTTGCAGGAGAAGCAGGTGAAGCCCGCGTTCAGGCTAGCCCTGAAGAAATTGCCTTCGGCTACAAAACCCTCGCGACCTTGTCTGAAAAGCCGCTATATGCTCGAGTGGATATCATTCCCGACGCCAATGGCTCTATCTCACTACTTGAGCTTGAGTTGATTGAACCATCGCTTTTCTTGAAACTAGATGAGAACGCCTCGGCAAAAATGGCCGACGCTGTAGAGGCCTGTTTGAACTAAATAGATAAAGCTAAACAGGCTCTCAGAATAAAGTTGTAAATAGCTGGTAGCCTTAAGCCTATGCAGGTGACTGGGCACAATTCAAGAACGGCAAAAGGCAGTGTGTTTTTACTGTCTTTAGGTCTTTTTGCTGCGGTTAATGCAGCACTGGTTGCTTGGCAGCCGCTTCAACCAATGGCAGTCGAGCGCATTCCGACCAAGCCTACTTGGGAAAGTCATCGCACTCGCGATTTCATGGCTGGCACTCAGGCACCAGATGCGGTGCTGTTCGGCTCATCGTTAATGATGATTCCCACCGCTTGTCGTGATGCCGATTATCTCAATGTCACTATCGACCCGGTAGTTCATCCCTATTCTCAGTACCTGCAAGCCAAGATTGCTGAGAAGACTGGTAGGCAATTGAAGTGCTTCAATTTCGCTTTGCCGGGTGGAATGATTTCGGATCACTATATGATTGTTAGTTCGCTGTTCTCGAATGAACGCAAACCTAAGCTGGCTATTTTCGGTCTGTCATTGCGTGATTTCATTGACTCTGGCGTAGAATGCGCCGCTTCCACCCCGGCCTATCACTATTTTTCTCGCTACAAAACTGAAAGCGAAATCGATGCGCTGCTGCCTTTGTCGATGCCTAGTATTTTCAATCGCGGACAGTATCTCGCTGACAGATACATATATTTGCTAGGCAAGCGATTGCAGATTCAAGTGATGGCCGAAGAGGCAATTAGCTCCGCTGTGATAAAAGCAATCGATTCAACCGACAGAGGCGGGCAGAGTAAACCAAGCTTGGAGCCAAGCACTCAGGTTAGCACTAAGCCTGATTCAAATCCGGATGCTGCACTCAGTGGCACCGAGGTTACAGAGGGAATGGTGGCATTGCAACCCAATGCATTTTATCCATGGCAAGATAATAGTCGCGAGTACAAGAAGCGCTTTAAGAGTGCCAATCAGTCAATGTTCAAGGTTCAAACTGAATACTTTAAGCGTATGATCGCGCAGTTAAGATCAGAAGGGGTTGAAGTGTTGATAGTCAACATGCCGCTTACGCCTGCCAACATGGCTTTGATGCCAAAAGGTTCGTACGAGCAATACATGAACCTCATGCAGCAGACAGCACGTGAACCAGGCTGCACATTGCTTAATTTGAATGATGGCAAGACTTTTGTCGCCAGTAATTTTAAAGATCCAGTGCACATGAATGGCTCTGGTGGCAAAATTTTGATCGATAAAATTGCCGACTGTGTACCTGACTTAAAGGCGGTAGCCAGACCGTCTCAAGTGGCTGCCACAAACAAAGCTTCAGTCAGTGAGTAGCGAAATTGTTGTGAGCTGGTCCAGAGTTCTAGCCGGAATTGTTTTATCTATTATTTCTTGCGCTAATATCGCTGACGCAAATTTGCCAGTCTTTGCTCAGCAGGCCAAGAATGAAAGTATTGAGCAAGTGCTTTTGCGGGGTTTCCATGAAGCAAGATTTGGCCAAGAATCTAAGGCCCTGAACTGCTATCGGATGGCCGCGCAGATGAAGCCTTCGGCAGTGTTCGAGATAAATTACAACTTGGTACGCGAGTTGTCGCAACGCCAAGAGTTTGCTGCTGCTGCCAAATTTGTAGAGAGGGTGCGATTGCTTAAACCATCTGCTCCCGATGCCGATGTTTTGACCGGCATCATTCAAATAGAAGACGACCATCCCGAGCTAGCGAAGACTTCCTTTAGCTCTGCCTTAGCGGCTAAGAAAGAAGAAGAGCCGTCGCCCCTGGTGTTTGCCGCCCGTGGATATTTGCAGATGGGAGACTGTGAGCAAGCCCATAAAGTGCTCAATTTAGTGGATAAACACTGGCCTAACACTCCTCTGACGAACTTAGGACGCGGTATGTGTTTTCTTACTCAGAAGAAATATAAAGAGGCCCAACCTTATCTGAGGAAGGCGTACAAGTTTCAAAAGTTGAGTCAGACTTTAGTACTTTTGATGGCCGCAGATTGTCGCCTGGCCGATTGGCAAGGTGCAGTTAAAGACAGCGATAACTGCAGCCGTGACGCACCTAATTCGATGATGATCAAAATTTTGATGGACAGAGCCGACGCTTTGAGAGAGCTGAAGCGCTATGAAGAAGGCGCGAAAGAATATACTGCGGCAATGCGCATACGCGATTCTAACAAGGCTTATCTGATGCGGGCTCTTTGCTATGAGAAGCTCGGGCGGGTGCGTGAAGCTAACGAAGATCGCAAGCATGCCGCAGAAGTTTATGATGACTTGAGGCCGACTGCCCCAATCAAGAGAATCTAGATCATTGATGTAGTTAAAGATCTAGATTCTCTGCAAATTACTCCATAGTTTACTCAGTATTTTATTTGTACTTTTTTCAAATATCTGAGGAAAATATCTACGGAGTTATGCGGTTGATGTCTCTCGGGAATAGCGCGGTCTGTTTCACGGAAGGTAGGCCTAAGAGTTGCTTGGCGAGCCTTTCTAAACCGATTGCCAAGCCGCCGTGTGGTGGCATACCGTGCTTGAAACACAGCAAGTAGTCATTGAATTCTTCGGGATTCAGGCCACGGCTGGCAATCGATTGTCTCAGTTGCTCATATTCGTGAATACGCTGGCCACCAGTGGTTATCTCTAGGCCGCGAAAAAGTAAGTCGAAACTTTTCGAACCAGCTTCGCCACTTTTGAGAGGACCTCCCGGCATAGCATAGAATGGCCTGATAGCATGCGGATAGTCGGTCACGTAAACCATATCGATTCCTTCTTCTTTTTCAAAATGGCTTGTGAGAAGTTTCTCTCCCTCGCCATCGAGGTCGGCTGACTCACTCTTCCAGCCGTATTTACTAGCTAGAAGATGCTGAGCTTCTTCAAGTCTAATTTGGGGCAGAGTGCTGCCAATCGTCGGAACAGTAGCTTGATACATTGCCAGTTCTTTTTGGCAGTGCTCTTTGACGTGCTCCATGATATGGCGCAGCAAGCCGATTTGCATAGCGATGACATCTTGTTCTGAGTTGATAAAACCCATCTCTATGTCGAGGCTAATGTATTCGTTTAAGTGGCGAGTGGTGTCATGTTCTTCTGCCCGATAGACAGGCCCCACCTCGTAAACGCGCTCAAAGGCACCGACCATTATTTGCTTGTAGAACTGCGGGCTCTGAGCTAGATACGCGGTTCTGCCAAAATAGTCGATTTTGAATAGCTGTGCTCCACCTTCAGTGCCAGTTGCCACTATTTTGGGCGAATGAATTTCGATGAAATTTTCACCGTTTAAATAGTGCCTGAAGGCTTTCAGTATCTCTGCTTCGATTTTGAAGATTGCCCTAACTTTTTCGTTGCGCAGAGTCAGTGGTCGATAGTCGAGTAGGGTGGAAGTAGATAGGTTATCTATTTTACTTTGCTTGCCTATCTCGATTGGCGCTACATGCAAACCGGAGGCCAGTGGCTCGACACTGGTCAACACTAGCTCTACTAGCGGTATTTGCGAAGGGCTCGTTTGTGCATTTTCTGTGGCGCTAGCCGATTTTGCTTCTTTGTTCTTTTTCTGTTGCTGCGCTTGCAGAACACCTTCGAAATAACATGGTGTTTCACTTGTGAGCTGCCTCAGTTGCTCTTGCAAATGCGCTTCAGTGACCACCACCTGAATGGTAGCGGAGGCGTCACGTACAATCAGAAACATGATTTGGCCAAGGTCGCGCGTTGACTGCAGGTGACCTTTGATGCGCACAGTTTTGTCAGCGTGGGTTAGAAGCCCGGCAGCCTCTGTTAGTTTGATTGACGTAACCATAATTTCTCCCAAAACAAAAAACCGCAACCTGGTTGGCTGCGGTCGATGACTTCTTCGTTGTTTTGTTTAACTTAACTACGACATTGTCTAACGAGTGCAACCAGATTCTGGAGGCAATCATTATTGTCGTTATTATTGTTGGCGGATTGGAAGTTAAACATAAGAATTCCATGCTAAATCTAAAACTCATTGCCGTCAATGAAAAATTAAGTAGGTTAAGCAAATTGATCAGCCAATTAGAAAGATGCGCCGCTTACAACTTGTGTAACTGACAAAGGGCTGACTATCTCGGCTAAGCATTTATATCCTCCGTGAATTTTGTTGAGAGTAAGAAACTTGATTCTCAACTGCGCAGGATAGGCGAGCGATGCAGGCGGATTATTCAGCGGTAATGAATGTTTGATTGCAAGAAGCAAGCTGTCGTCAGCTTGTTTGCTCTTTCGACCGTCCTCATAATTGGTAAGGTGTTTTACGACCTTCAATTGACGTACATCTCCTGATGCCATCAAGATGCCTTCAACTGTTCCATCTGAGAAACACCATCCTTTGGGAGGAAAGAAATTGTGGCAAATCTCTGACTGAGACCGTTCTAGAAAAGCTTTCTCGTCGTCATCATGGCACGCAGTGTAACCAGAGCTGGCGCCAAAAACTAAGCAGCCAATGGCAAACCAGGTCAATACAATAGATGCTTTCAACCACGCAAATAGATTTTGAGTGAGCATAATTTTGCCTTCGAAATTATTTTTCGTGTATTTTTAACATGTATTCCACAAAGCCTGCTAAAACACAAAAATAGAAAAGCCTAGTGTGAACAGTAAATCCGATAGCTAGCTACTGAGCAGTGGTAGTTCCAGCTGTTGCTTCTTGCTTAGCTGCAGAATCTACTTTCTCTTTTGCTGCCAAGTCTTCATCTGCAGTTATTACTGGTTCTGGAACTTGTTTAGTTTTGGCAAGGCTGCCACCAATGTGATCTGAGTTAACTAAATCACTGAGAATCCAATCAAAAATATCTTTTTGACCGTCTTTTGGATTTAGCTCATCTCTAAATTGGCTGTTAACTGCCGATATTATTGGATTGAGAGGTCTGATGCCGTCTATGAAAGTTAGGTGGTCAACGTTGCGGAACACTCTTGCTCTGCCAACATCAACTTTGTCGCGCACCTTCTCGAAATCTGATTCTTTAGCCACAAACTGTGTGCGAGCCACTTCTGGTGGTAAGAATATGGCGCTTGAAAGTGGGCAAATGCCGTCATTCATGACATACACAAACGGCGTACCAGCTTGCTTTGCAATCTTTTTGGATACTTGAATGTTGGTGATGTCGCGATTGAGAAACTCTAAAACTGGATGCTCTCTACCGAAGTGAGCGGGGAAAGAATTGGAGAGTAAAAACATTGGATAAAAAGCAGCGGTTTCAGCATAGCGTTTGAAACCTGGTGCTAAGTACGGATTGACGATGTAGCCGCCGTAGGTAATTAGTTTTTTGCGATCAACAGGAGCGCTATTCACTTTGCTCAGGCGAGTATTAATGGTATCGCCCACGGTGAGATAGCCTTTCGGACCAAAGGGCAATCTAGATCTGAATTTTCCAGTTTCTGGAATGGCTTCGTCAGCATTATCCCAGGCCAAGTCTTGGCGCAGGATAGGGTTGCGATCAAAGTAAAAGCGGTAGGAGAGATTGTGATCTACGCGAGTCCATGGCCAAGAAAGTCTTTTGTAGACGGTGTAGTTCATCCAGTCTTTGCAAAACAGCGGGGAGCCGTGGAATGGCGTTCCCATAGTGAAGAGCAAACGAACTTTTGATTCGATGTTGGGATCCGTTAATGATTCATAGGCGATGTTGCCGCCCATGCTCAAGGCCATCATTGTGATTGGCCGCTGTTTTGTCGCACTGTAAAGAGAGGTTAGGGCATCTTTAAATTTAGGTAGAACATTTTCAAAGCGGTCAAGGCTCGAATAGCGCACAAGATAAATTTTGTACTTGCTGTTAAAAGTTTCGCTCTTGGCTAGCTTGTCAGCTACTTTTTGCCAACGGAAATAGGGGTAGTATTCGCCCCTTAATCCATGGACCAAAAGAAGCGGACTACGCTCTCCCAGAGGCTTTTGGTCGTATTCGTAAATCTTGACATCGGTCGGGCGCTTGCGCTGTTTCTTGCCTGCCGGTAGGCTAGCGAAGCGGTCGCTTACTGAGCCATAGAGCACACTTGAGGGGTGCGAAACGTCTTGCGGAGTAGTCAAGCGAGCGGGGCTCGCTAACACAGCAGAATTGGCTGAAGCTGCCACCAGTGCTAGGCTCAGAGCCCAGGTTTTGAACTGCACTCCGAGATGAACTGAGCCAGTTCGGGAGTTCGTTCTACTGCGTGAGAGCCAACTTTGATGGTACATTATTACTTGGAAATGTCAGGGAGATAGAGAGCGTGTTTCTTGAGGCTTACTCGCGAAATCATTCTATCAGAATATTTGTACTGCACTTGGCTTTCAGCCCCAACTGGTTCCTACCTAATTTCTCACTGGACGTAATCTTTTGAACGGAAACGCCAAGCAAAATCAGAACCCTGTGCGCATTGGGTTGTTTTTCTCCGATACTGGCGGTGGCCATCGCAGCGCTACTGAGGCGTTGCAGGCTGGAATATTGAAAGTTTTGGCAGAGCGCTTCAATCATTACAACGTGGATGTGCGTATAGACAGCATTGTTGAGAACAGCCATCCGCTTAACAGAAACTTTGTTCAAATCTATAACTATCTTCTGCGCCACCAGCAGTCGGCCATGAAGTATTACTACTGGATCATTGAGACATTCAAGCCCAATGACTCCAAGTTCGGTTGGATGATTACTAAGCCGTATGTGGTCAAAACACTGCACGACATGAAAGCCAATCTGGTTGTATCGGTGCATCCTATGTCAAACCAGTACATAGCGCGCGGTCTGCGCGAAAGTGGGCTGCGAGACAAGACCAAGCTTGTCACAGTGGTGACCGATCCTAATGGTGATTTCTGGAGCGGCTGGGCCTGCCACGAATCCGATTTGACTATTGTTCCAAATGATCTAGCTCAGCAACGCTTAATTGAGCTGGGTGTTGAGCCTTCCAAGATCGCCATAATGGGCATGCCTGTTCATCCTGCCTTTATCGAGCCGCCCACTTGCAGTGCTGAAGAATTTCGCCAATCGCTTGGTTTAGAGAAAGATTTGCCGACAATCTGCATCAACTCTGGTTGGGCTGGCGGTGGCAACATGATTGCAATTTACCGTGCTCTAAAAGGCGTTAAGCGCAAGGTTCAGGTTGTTTTTCTTTGTGGTCACAACGTCAAACTGTATGAGTCTTTGAAAAAAGAATTGCATGGCTCTCCGATACCGACAGCGGTGCTGCCGTTTCATGACTCGATGGCAGACGTCATGGCTGCTTGTGATTTAATGGTCACCAAAGCTGGTGGCTTAACTTCGTTTGAAGGCGTTGCTCGTCGTTTGCCGATGGCCATCGATATGATTACAACTCCGATGCCGCAAGAGTATGGCACTGCCAGAATGCTTGTAGAGCAAGGATTGGCTATGGCCATTACTCGGGCCGAAGACATTGTCGAAGTTGTAGAGAATATGACTTGCCACCGTGATTTGCAAGCGCCACCGCATTCAGTTAATCACCAGTTAGATCAAGTTGATGCCATTTTCCATATCTCTGAAACGTTGATCGGAATTGCCGTTGGCGAGATTGAAACATCTACTTTTAGAAGTAGATTGCAACCGAGTAGAAGTCCTAGCGCTTCGTAATTTTGCTGCTTATAGTTTCTAGGCAATAGTCAGGTAACAGTGCTACTTTCGCTGCAAAAATTTGATCCAGTTCAAAGCCCTACTCAAGGCCTTGATCTAGATAGTAACCGTCCTGACTTGATTTTCATTCACGGCACAGGCTCTGCTGGTGAGATGTGGCAAGGGCAGGTACGCTTTTTCACTAATCACGGTTACCGCTGCTATGTTGTCGATTTAAGAGGCCATGGTCTCTCTCATGAGCCCGAAGAGCCAACTGATTTAGATGTGCACATTAGTGATGTGCTTGAGACTTTAGAGAACTCAGACATCAAGTTTCCCGCTGCATTTGTTGGCCATTCTTTGGGTGCAATCATAAGCGTTACTCTGGCTGAGCAGAGGCCTGAATTATTTGCTGCGGTGCTCGCCGCTGGCTTGCCAGGGCGGGTGCTCAAGCCTGTTTCGTATGTCTTCAAACTCTTCATGCTGTACATGTACGACTATATCAAGCGCTCCAATGTTCATAAAAATTGGGCTTGGCGTCCCCGAACACTGATTGATACCAATCGACATGCCTTAGATCAAATTGTCCTCAATTTTGAGGCCGTTGATTTTGTCGGTCGCGCTCCGCAATTGGCATGTACGCTGCATCTCGCTGCTGGGAGATTTGACCCTGTGGCGCCCTGCCACTATGCCGTGAAGATTCACAAGCAAGTGCCAAACTCAACTCTGAAAGTCTTCAGCCTGGGCGGGCACAACTTTATGGATACTTTCCCTGAGTCTTTCAATCAATGGATTTTGGATGGTTTGCGCTAGCGCCTAGACAATCTGCTTAAGGCAGATGCAGGGCTTTCTTGAACCAACCAAAGAACTTTTGAGTCTTATCAATGAGCGAATCGTTGACAGGATCTTTGTTGAAGTCTTTCATTGATGATGGCTCTGTGCTGTCCATTCTTGGACCTTTGGTGGCATCATTCGGAATAATTGGTGTCGAAGGCTTGTCGCGAGGCGAATCTTCTAAAATTGCTCTCTGTATAAATTTATTGTCGGCGTTGTCATCTTCATTGCTATCCATGAGATCGCCTAGAGTGCCTTTCTCGGGCTTGTTTTTTCTAGCTCGCTTAGCCGGGGCATCTTCTTGTTGATCTTCGCTATCTAGATCAGCGTCAAAGTATTCTTTCTTTTTCGCTGTTTCGTATTCTGGATTTTCACTGGCACTGGTGTCAATTAGAGCCGACGGGTCACCGGCTACTAGTTTGCCCAAAGTAGAAAGTTTATAGAGCAAGTCTGCCGGTATCAGCATGTCTGGGCGACGAGCTTTGACCAATTCATGTGTATCTTGTGGTGCTGAAATGATGCGGCGAATGCGTGTGCCGTTGGTCAAAAAGATTACCGCTTCCCCGGTTTCTTCTGAGAACATAAAGGCTTCGCCGGGCTTGAGTGTACCGGTTCCGTGAATGCTCAAATACTTCAGTCTTTTAGCCCAATCATCAGTATCAATTTGCTTAGTTTGGCTAGCTGCGATTTTGCTGCTTGAAGCGTTAGAGTTAGTACCGCTTTCGGCCGTACCTTCTGGAATGAATTGCAGGCCACTCTTACGAGGAGCTGAGACCAGCGGAGTGGATAAAGTTTGTTGGGGCGAATGTGTCGATGGTATTGCTAATGGTATTACTGGTGGTGTTACGAGTGATGTTGATTTGCTAGCTGGCACAGACGGCAATGAAGGCGATGACGCTGAAGCTGAAGCTGGCGAAGACGGCAAACCGAGTGAACGTGTTAGCTCTTGTGCTGCGCCACCAGTATTACCCGCTTCTAGTCTGACTGCGGCAAGCAAGATACGTGCATCTCTAAAAGATGGGTCGACAGCCAATGCCTGGCAAAGGCTAGACTCTGCTAATTTGGGATAACCCTTTTGCCGAAACAGCAGTGCCTGTTCGTAAAAGGCACGTGTGCAGCGTGGATTCTCTTTGATTGCTTGCAAGAATTCGATAAGGGCTCGATTGTTATCGCCTGCTTTCTTGAAGCTGAGGCCTTGCTCGAAGTGCTTTGAATATTGAGGTGATGGCACAGTTGGCCTGATGCCAGGAACGGCCACCGGTAATGGTGCGGCTATAGACGAGAGATATACAGGACGCTTGCTCTCTGCCTGTGACGGGCAAGAGCAGGTCGATACTAGTAAAACTGAAAGGGCTGCACTAAGCCTCATAAGAACGCCTACAATCTCAATATTAGCCTTAAGCACCTGTCAATATTACACCACTTCCTTGCAACTCAACCGTTGCCAGTGGGCTTGCCTTGTTAGTGATTTTTAATTGCTTCTTATGAAGACTCTTTCTAAATTGCGAACTCGACTTTTCCAGGCTGGTTCTTTCTGGCATTTGAGAATTTGCACCAAGATGGTCTTCATGCCAGCCCGCTGCCCTCCCCAGATATCGGTGAGGGGGCGGTCGCCGATTACTGCCACCTGCCCGGCCTCGAGACCAAAGTCAGAAAGAAGTCTGTGAAAGGCTTTTCGGCTTGGCTTTGCCGCCTTCCCTACGACAGGAATGGTCAAAATTTTGCGGATTTGGTCTAAGTAGACTTCATCTTTATTATTGCTGGCTATCGCCACTTTGAAGCGCTCACAGGCCCTTTCAAGCCAGGCTCCGGCTTCAGTCGATAAGGCTGCCGAATGTGGCACAACTAAGGTGCTGTCTAGGTCTAAAATTAGACCCTTTATGCCAGCCTGGCTCAGCATTTCAATGTCGATATCGGTAATATCGCCTTTTATCAGGTAATCTGGTTTCAGGAACAATTTTTTCTCTCTCGTGCCACCGGATATTAAATAACTAGTCTAAAATACCAGGCTTTGCCTATCGCAATTTACTTAGACGAGCGTGTGTCTTAGCGCTAAAATGGCAAGCAGTAGTGAGTTTACACGTGAAAGCCTTGCATCGGACAAAAATCTCCAAAGCTAGCAAAGAACCAGGCACTGAGTCAGCCCCTGACCGTGTCGATGCCTTGCCTGTGGAGCATGTGGCCATCATTATGGATGGTAACCGGCGCTGGGCAGACTCTCGCCACTATCCCCGCCTCAAAGGCCATCAAGAAGGGGTTAAGAGTCTCAAGCGCCTGGTCAGGCACGTTGGTAGCCGTGGTTTAAAGTATCTGACTGTTTACGCCTTTTCTTCGGAGAATTGGCAGCGTAGCTCCGAAGAGGTGAATTATCTCTTCGATTTGTTTGGTCGTGTGCTCACGGATGAATTTAAAGAGCTATCTGATAACGGTGTGCGCTTACGCTTTTTGGGCCAACTCGACAAAGTGCCGACTAATTTGCGCAGTTCTATGAATAAGACTATGCAAGATACCGCTGGCAATACTGGTCTTAGTTTGCAAGTTGCTATCAATTATGGTGCCCGCCTAGAAATCACTGATGCCGTGCGTCAGATTGCTGCGCAGGTTGCTGCTGGAACAGTTAAACCTGAAGACATAACTGAAGATATGATTTCCAATCATCTCTATACAAGTGGAATTCCTGATCCGGGATTATTGATACGTACTGGTGGCGAGATGCGCTTGAGCAACTATTTGCTTTGGCAGTCTGCTTATACCGAGATTTTTGTCACGCCAGTGTTGTGGCCTGAATTTACTCCTGAACATTTCGACCAAGCTATGATCGATTTTGCCCAGCGCAATCGACGTTGGGGCGGAGACTAAGGCCGAGTAATAAGACCGAGTAATATGGCTAATTGGCCTATTGCTGATAAGGCTGTTGTGCCGGATAACCCTGCGGTTGCTGGTAAGGCTGCTGCGGCGGATAGCCCTGCTGTTGTTGGTACGGCTGCTGTTGGTAAGGTTGTTGGGCGGGATAACCCTGAGGTGGTGGCGGGTATCCTTGCTGCGGTGGTGCGTAACCCTGTTGCGGCGGTTGAGCATAATAAGGAGCCACAGCGGCAGCTGCTGAAATTTGCATAGTTTCGTCTAGCTGCACTGGCAGTTGCGTTCCGGCATGAAATATTACTTCTGAACCCTTGCGAACACCGGCACCGACTAAGCCTACGCCTGCACCAATGGCGGTGCCAAAAACTGCTCCCATGCCGGTTGCTCTGCCAACTTGTCCACCAGATGTCGCTCCGACAATGGCTCCTAGTCCAGTACCTAGTGCTGCTCCGCCGCCGGCACCGATACCAGTGGTCAGTAGACCTTTGCCTACCCGTCCTGCTGTACTGCCACCTGTCAGTCTAACTTCGGATCCGTCCACCGAGGCGGAGAGCGGGAAGCGCCTACCGTCTGGTGTTTGAATAGCAGTGAAGCGAATATCAATTTTGCCGTTGGCGCCAAAACGAAAACGCTTGGCCGAAACTACATTGCTAACTTGGCCTATGAGCAAGCTTCCAGCTGGCACAACTTCTACGCCACCAGAATAAATAGGAGAAGGCAAGGTCGCTTCTACCGATTCACCCGGCTGTGTCGAGCCTGAATCCATGGTGTTCTTGAGCGAGGCTTGGAATTTAGTGCCAGCGCCTACAGTCATTACTCGCCCTGACAGAGGTGGTTGTTGATAGCCACCAGCTTGGCCATACTGCGGTGGTGCGCCTTGCGGTTGATAGGGCGGCTGTTGGGGAGGCACTGCGCCAAAGGTCTCGGGCTGGCCCGTTTGCTGGTGTTGAACTCCGCCCTGCCATCCACTTTGATTGAGTGGTTGGTAATTCTGTGGCGGTGGCTGTTGTTGATAAGGCTGCTGTTGATAGGGTTGCTGTGGTTGATAAGCCTGTTGCGTGGGTGGCTGATAGGGCTGCTGCGGCTGAGTCGGCTGCTGATTGCTCGGCATCTCCTGGGCAATTGGTGTTTCAGCTTGAAACTTAGGCTGACTGCGAGGGTTAGCCACAGCTTGATTGATAGCCTGGCGCTTCTTATATTCACTCAATTTGCTTAAAATGGCTGCCGTGTCGCCTCTTGATGCAATTTCTGCAGCATCAACTGTGACATCGCCAGTTTGGCTAACTAAAATTCCTGCTAGTTCAGCTTGAGTAATACCGGCTTTAGCCCAATCAGGAATTTTGCTCTTGTCTGTAAACTTGCTCAGAGTTTTTGCGATTGTGCCATCGTCAGGAGTGCTTGTACCGAGCGCCCGAGCTATGATCGAGATCATTTCTCCGCGCTGCATAAATTGCTTTGGTCTAAAACCGTCTGGGTAACCGGCGATGTAATTGTTCTGAACGATGATTTCAACTGGTTTGTAGAACCAATCAGTGGGCTTTACATCAGGGAAAGTCGGTTTTTCAGGCGCGGTTTGATTTTCCAGGCCTAAGATTTTTACCAGCCAGCTGGCTAATTGGGCCCGAGTAACGGGGTCTTTAGGGTGAAACTTGCCGTCTGCCTCAGCTCCAATCACTCCGTCATCAGAAAGGAGGTTGACATATTTTTCAGTCCAATTGCCAGACATATCGACAAAGCGCGCTGCTAAGGCCGCTTGGGGATAGGAGCAAATTGAAGAAATAGCGAGAGTAGAAGCTACTGCCAGAGAGAGAATTTTGATGGTCGCAGCTTTCTTCGCTGGCATGAAAGGCCTCTTAGCTCAGTATTCCTTCTAGTGATCTACCCTGTTCTTCAACAGATCTAATGAGTCCTTCAAGATTGATACGTTGACCTTTCGCTGTAAGCACTACTAAGAAGTGGCCTGCGGCCTCATAGAAATGCAAAATGCCTTGGTCGGTGAGCAAAGTCATTTGTATCAAATTGCCTCTGTTCATGCGCTGAATAGAGACATCGTTGTTGGAAAAAAGAGTGGCTGATAGCGCACCGATAGTTGAGATATCAACTTCAGGAGGCAAGCTGCTGCTAACCACAGCTCCGTCGCGTCCGACTAAAAGACAACCGAGAATGCCGTGTTTGCCGTTTAGTGAATTGAGTAGATTCTTTAGTTGCGAAGCCGATTCTGGAGTAACCATCTAGCCTATTCCTTTAATTAAAATCGCTGATTAAAACTGCCGTTTACTTTGCTTTTAGCTTATTTCGATGTGGATGAGTCAGCAGATGCTTTTTTCTCTTTTTCTTTCTCATCTACAGCTGCTTTCAAGCGTTTGATTCTGAGAACGTCTACCCACGGTTCATCTAATGGGCAGGCAAATACTTTGCCGGTCACTTCAAGTTGGTCGCCTTCTTTTAGTTCGCTCAAAAGTTTCGCTTGCGGTGATTTGTCATCTTCTTTTGGAATTGGCATCGCCAACTTCAGCTCAGAAAGAGGAACTTTGCTGTTGTTGCGGAAGACCAAGAAAGACAAATAGGTTTTGGCTGGGCGCATGGCTGGTTTGTAGTCAAGGGCCAGGGAGCTATAAGCTTGGAAATTTGCTACAAAGCGAACGTTCTTATTGAGATATTCGCTAGCGTGTTCAGTCAAAGCCTCGGCGGGAACTGTGATGACGTTTTCAATAACGACTTCAGGAACTGGCTTGGCATCTTTTTTCTCAGGCGCCTTAGCTGCTTCTTTCTTTTCAGGCTCTGCTTTTGCTGGCTCTTTTTTATCTGTAGCTGGCTTAGCGTCTTTGGTTTTTTCTAAAACTTTTTCAGGAGCCTTAGCGGTCTTCTGCCGCTCTTGGCTGCCCTTGCTCTCTAACTGGGCGCCGGTGGCCAATTTGGCGCTAGGGCTGCCAGGGAAGGCATAAGCGGGACCGACTAGGGCCGGAATGCCGATCGATATAGCCAGGCTGAGCATGACTGAAAGGCGAGAACGAGAAATTGAATTGTTGACTACCATATTGTGCATTCTCAATAGTGTGGACCGCATAACCCTTATATAAGACTAGTCATATTACCAGAAGCTTAATAACTTAGCCGAGCTTGAACGGTAATATTGGTTGCTTGTGCTTATCGAGGTTGACGCGTTGACGAAAGTTCAGAAAATGCCAAAAACTGGCGAGGCCGCAGAGAGCGAAAATAGCGACAATACCAGTAGTGCTGTCAAAGAAGGCGCTAAATCGACCGGTATGATGCGGCAGTACTGGGATATCAAATCTCAATACCCCGACGCTTTGCTTTTCTTTAGAGTGGGCGATTTCTATGAAACTTTTGACAGCGACGCGCAGGTAGCTGCTCGTGAGCTTGACATCACTTTAACTGGACGACCCGAATCTACCCACCCTGCTGGTCGCGTTCCCATGGCCGGAGTGCCGGTGCGCTCATATGAGCTGTATGTCAGCAAGCTTCTTGCCAAGGGCTACTCAGTGGCCGTCTGTGAGCAGGTCGGTGAAGTTGGGGCCGGCAAAGGTCCCGTTGAGCGCCAAGTCAAACGCATATTGACACCAGGCACGGTGCTTGAGTCGCATTTGCTTCCGGCACGCGATAACAACTATCTTGCTGCCATCGTCAGAGCTGGCCGTTCATCAGGTGCTGGTGAAGACCAGTGGGGGCTAGCCTATGTAGACGCATCATGTGGCGAGTTCTTTGTCAGTCAGCTCTCAGAAGAGAACTTGATTTTGGAGTTAGGCCGCCTGCGCCCAGCTGAAGTATTAGCGCCGGTGCGCATGGTTAAACCAGGCCCTGACGAAGTTGTGGCTAAAGAAGTCTTAGAAGTTCCTGAAGTAATTGCTGGGCAATATCGCTTCAGTGGTCGGCCGGCCATGTTCTTCCAGACCGAACCGGCCCAGCGCCGCATCTTGCAAAACTTTGAAGTGAGCACTTTAGAGGGTTTTGGCTGCCAGGATATGCCATTGGCTATCGGAGCCGCGGGCGCAGTTCTTGAATATTTAGATCGCACCCAAGGCGGGCAGAAGCCATTCTTTGAAGGTATTTCTACTTATACCGTTGACGGTTACTTGGTGCTCGATGCCAATACCCGCAAGAATTTAGAGTTGACTGAAACATCTAGAGATAGAAGTTTCAACGGTTCTCTGCTTTGGGCAATCGATCAAACCCAAACAGCTATGGGTAGCCGTATGTTGCGTAAGTGGCTATTGAAGCCGCTTTTGTCAGTAGAAGGAATCAAAGCGCGGCAGGAAGCAATTAAAGAATTGCTGCAACCGACGACAAAGCGTGACCAGATTGTTGAGGTGATCGGTCGCCTCTCTGATTTAGAGCGTTTAGCTGTGCGCATGTCATCGCAGTCAATCAACCCCAAAGAGTTGGCTGCTGTTGCGGTTTCGCTTGATGTATTGCCGGAACTATCGCAGCTTTTACAGACGGCCCTAAGCCCTTATTTGACCGCACTCAAGACTACGCCGCAAGCATTAGTCGAGCTGTGTGAGAAAACTCGTTTTGCTTTAACTGAAGAGCCACCTAGAGAATTAACAGATGGTGGCATCTTTGCCAGCGGCTATAACGCCGAGCTTGATGAGATTCGCTCTTTGCTCGGTGGTGGCAAGCAGTGGATAGAAGACTTCCAGCGCAAAGAACAAGAGCGCACTGGCATTAAGAGTCTAAAAGTCAATTTCAACCGTAACTTCGGATACTTCATCGAAATCACTAACGCTAATCAAGGCGCTGTCCCC
>Ga0172379_10003622_pt1 | contig 24222 bp, 21 predicted proteins | sample GrowelOW334metaG_FD_119756 | JGI IMG/M metagenome (GOLD analysis project Ga0172379, IMG submission 119756) | Groundwater microbial communities from an aquifer near a municipal landfill in Southern Ontario, Canada - Groundwater well OW334 metaG | ecosystem: Environmental > Aquatic > Deep...
AAAAAATTATTATTGGGCAGCACAGCGCGGTAAACTGGCACAGAAATTGATTAACCAAATAAAAGAAAAATATCCAACGTTACCTAAGGGAACAACTCTATACATAAAGAATGATCCTAACTCTCCATATGTTTCTGAAGACTGGGGCAGTTCTTCAAAACAAGCATACTATATATTAAATGGTTCAGATGCCTTACAGCTACTATATAAAGATCAATCCTTAAATATAATTTATGAAGACATTGACAATAAAGAAGTCGTGCAACAAAATTTCGTTTTCGAAGCAAAAATATACTAAATTACTTCAACGTAATTTAATTTCGTCTAATAGAGAAAATACCGTACCGACAATAAACATGATAAATGACCATAGGGAAGTCTTTTCATAGTAATAAATTAATTCTCCATAAGGGGAATTAAGGATATAAAACAACACCGATATAATTAGTAACATTAACGACATGTAAAAATATGATTTCCTCAATCTGGAAATAAACAACGAAGCAATTGTCATAATTAGCAAAACTATAAACAATATTTTATCAAAACCTGAACTAATTACTCTCGTAACAAAAAATGTACCAGTAAATATTAATAATACTGTTAATATTTTTTTCATGCTACAGTTATTCTCCTACACTCAACTACAAAAAAATACACAAGCCCGCAAATGCCTGCAAACAATGAAATAAAATTGGTATAACCTTTATACCTTGCATGTTCAAAGTACAAAATGGCGTGGTACTCACCCTCGGGTAGTTTTTCCAAATCCCAACTGTTTGCGTATCCATAAACCATCTGGTGACTGCTACTGTCTAGTTTTGATTCGTTTATATATAAAGACCAATCTTCGCTATACGGTTCTAAAAAGATAATATTCCTTACCGAGTTGTCCTTTGTGAAATTGAACTCAAATTTCGAATCGGACATACGATTATATTTAAACTCTTGGAAACCTTGAGTAATTTCTGACGGTTTAGTCAAACCAATAATTTTTGCGCTGTCGTACTTACTGTTAATTTTATACAAAGAATAACTACTTCCAAAATCTTCAATCTTATCTCCCAATATTTCCTCATAAAAGGCTTCATCTTGCTTGTCAAATATCCCTCCATAAATATAACTTCTCTTAAGTTCATCAGAAAGAGTATGGTTTACATTTATGTACCTAATGTTTAAAACTTGAAAAATTTTCCCAACTTTTTCATAATCTTTATCCTCAATCGCATTTCTAACGTCGTTTTCAAAAGCCCCAAAACTCATCAGACCAGAAAAGTCATTTTTCCCGGACATGATTAACAAAGGTGACACTCCAGTATAATAATGATCATTTTTCCTTATATCCCTAATTACGGTAACATTCCCATGCGCCAAGGGTAGTGAAAGATATTTTGAGTAATCATCAGTTTTACTTATATAATCGCTCATGTTCATATAATTCAAATCAAGTCCTCTTATAGAATTAAACGTATATGCAGTTGTCCAAATTGGAAGCTTATCGTTATCTCCAAAAACCGCAGGTTTTATGTTCAGCAAAACAACAAATATGACAAACACCACAATCGCATACCGCTTTCTCGCATCTTTTATAGTAGTTAGTATCACTGCCAAGCTCACAGCAAACGCTAACGCATAAGTAAAAGACATTGAAAAGGCAAATTTATCATACATATTCCGATACATTACAAAGCCTGGAATGTAATTGTTTAACAAAACAAACACTTTGATTCCAAAATTCCCAATCAAAGTGTTTCCGAAATTCACCGTGTAAAAATATAACGAAGCAAAAAAAGACAAAACGCTTGCGTAATATATGCCTCTGAGATTTTTTGTTTTTCTAACCAAAAGTCCTGCAATTATTATTACTGCAAAAAATATCCAATTAATATAAATAAGTTTTAGATACCAATTATTAAACATTGGTAAGTACGGCCAGTTGTAAGTAATCTGGATTTGGCGATGAAATAAGTTGAAAAGAGGATAAAAAGGACGGTTTAAAGAGGCTGTACTTTCTATTCCCGTAGCGTTCTCCATTCTAAACTCCTCTGACACTATGCTTGAGCTGTTTATTCCCTCCATATTATGTAAAATTCTTGATTGCCCGATATCAACAATCCAATTGATATTAAAAAGAAACAGTGAGACTAGTAGTACCAAAATAGTGATAAGTAGATTCTTTAGGTATTTTCTACATATCCAAAATAACAAAGGAAGCAATACTACAATCAGTGCGGAAAACCACGGAAGTGAAATAATTACTGCAGAAAATACTGTCCACACGATTCCTACTAATATAACGTAATGAAACTTGCCCTCCTTTATTGCTTTTGTAAGAAAGAGGACACTAAATGGTGTTATCGAAATAAGGTAAATAGAAAGCAGTTTTGCAGAAAACAACACATAAACATTGAACACCGAATATACATATAGCAAGGATGACAAAAAATATATAAGGCTAAACCTTTTTTCTTTAGTTAAATATTTAAGCAACTTGTAAAAAAAATAAATTCCTAATATATTGTTCACGGTGTAAAGTAAAGACTGTAAATTAATCGCAAAGAAAACACGCTTTAGAAAAACCATAAGTAGGGAAAAATAATATATACACGATGGTGGCAGAAAATTTACAATGCTACTCACTCCGACGTTTGTCGCGACATTTGATGAAAAGTTAATCAAATATTTTTCTGGATAAATATAGAAAAACCTTGTGTCGTCTCCCCCCAAATAATAGTCCTTAAATAATGAGAGAATGACATAAACAATCGCGGTAAGTAAAAATAGTTTTTTAACATCCAATTTGCTACTGATATGACTAAAATCTATTTTTTTTGGCATGTTAAGGACGAGGATGTTAGTACAACAATATGCAAAAAGTAAAAACCAGCCGGCTGTCGTTACTTTCTCAAATAGCAAACTGCTAATTTGTAACCTCGTCTTAAACATTAAAACAGCCGATACACCCAATATTAATATAGGAATTACTTTTCGCATATTACCATTAAATTTCTTGATACGTTTGGCAAAAATTGTGCAATGATATTTGGAATAACCAACCAATCTAAAATATTTATCTTGTCGCCCTTAATGTGAATATTCTTAAACCCACAATTAGTTAGCTGCTCTTCCAAATTACCCCTAGTATAATAACGAATATGTCCGACATTAAAATCTTTATATGGTAAATTAAGGGAGTATTCTAAAAATGGATTTTTTCCAAAAATTAACATAATTCTTCTACCAAGTGATGCTACATTTGGGGTAGTTAATAATAACAAACCTCCCTTTTTCAAAAAATCTCGGCAATTTAATAAAAATTTATCTGTATCTAGTACGTGCTCGATTATGTCACCTGCAATTACAACATCAAAATTGTTATGATATTTTTTATCAAGGTCCATAACATCCATCTTTTTACATTCCAGACCTTTCCTTTTACATTCCAAAATCCCTTTTTCATTTATGTCTATTCCAAGAACTTTCCCGTAATTACTATATTTCTCTGTCAACTCACCATCATTACATCCTATATCTAAGATTGTAATATTCCCATTTTTATACTTACTTAAAACATTGATAAAAAATGATATTTTTTCAGCGTAATAACCTCTTTTCGATATACGAGCCATATTCTTCGTAGAATACACATTCATGCTTTATATCTCCTTCTGATAAAAGAAACTAATAGAAAAACAGATGCGATTGAAAAAGTAGCACCACTTACAATGTAAAAATAAATACTATATTTTCCCGGCACAAATTCTATGTACATTTTTTGGTTTTGAGTTTCAACACCTAAATTCCAAATGTTTTTTGTATCATTTGAATCAACCTTAGGTACCAATCCAGAACCATCTTTCAGTACCCAGTGGTTACTTTTCAGCTCACTAAAAACCACGTTTCCGGTTTGAGCATTGCTGACATCGACAACATACTTTTCGCTGTTAATCTTTTTGTATGTTAAAGGCGTTTCGACACCGTCTTTTTCGAGATATACTTTATAACTTGTGTATTTTTGGTTTATTTTATAAAGACTGTATCTGTTACCGAAATCCTCAATATGTTCCCCCAATAGTACATCTTTCAGTTCTTTATTATCCTGCATTTTCAACACAGGCAAATCGTTACCACCATATTGAAAACTGCGTAGCCTTGCAGGAATATCCTCATTTGAACAGATAACATAAGCAATGTTCAGACTTTTAAACAACTCACCCAACGCTTGATAATCTTTATCATTTATCATCTTAAACACCTCATCCCCTAAAAAGAAATCGTTTCCGACAATAAAACTATACTTGCCAGCATAATCAGTTTTTCCAGTAAGTATCTTTATTGGGGATAGTCCTGAATAAAATTCGTTATTATTCTCTCCACTTATATTAAGGTATGCCGGACTGGTAAGTGGCAACCACAATATCTTAGACTGGTCATCCGAGGAGTTAAAATATTTAACAAGCGCATCAAAATCTTGGTTAAACTTGCCATTAAATAATGAGTATGATTCTTTGGTTTTTAACGATACATTAACATACTGTGGAATGGAAATAAAAAATAAGTATGCACTTAACAGGACTAAAAAATATTTAAATATTATCTTATTTTTTTGATACGTCAATATAAGTGAAAACGAAATTAAAAATGCAATATACATCGCCAGAGAAATCGAAAATTTGTCAAACATGTTTCGAAACATCGTAAAGTATGGAATATGTTTACTTAAGAATAAAAACCCTCTTAAACCCAGATCTCCAAGATTGGGTGACAGTAAAAACCACGATATCAAATAACCAAACAAAATTGTATTAAACAACAACTTCGTTTTTGATTTCGTTTTGTGTGATAAAAATATCCCAACCACAAGTACAAACAAAGGCACCATGTCAAACATACTAACTGTCAATGATCCAAATTCCATTTTATTAAAAATAATATTTGCGGGGTTCAAAAGCTTAGATACAAAGGTCACAATTCTGAGGTTGTCGTTGATAAAGTTTTTTGAATTGTAAATTTGTAAAACAGAATCTTCACCATAATCCACAAATAACTGATATATATAATGAAAGATCCAATAACTATTTAAAAGTAAAAAAAGTGTACTGGCGTAAATACTGTAACGAATAAAGGTCCTTTTGTTATATCTAAATTCATAAATTAACAATGGAATGGAAGTTATTACAAATCCTCCCCACCACGGCAATGTATTTATTGTTGTTGAAAATATTGAAAATATTAAAACCGCCACACCTGTATATATAAACTTTTTGTTTCGTACCGACAAAATAAACAAATATAAGCATGCAGGAAGCAATGACACCAAATACATGGATATCATCTGATTGTTAAAATGTGTCTTTACAATATAAGTTGAGAATATATAAAAAAGGGCTCCTAAAATGGAGATTAATTTTTCACCTTCATGTCTATTTTTGACATATAACCCAAGAAGTTTGTAAAAGGCAAAGAAACCTAATGATAAATTTAAACCATACATCAGCGTTTGTGTATTTACAAAAGGAATAAGCTTTAACATATAAATAAATAGAAAAAAGGGTATGTAATAGGCCACAGAAGCATAGCCTGTCATTGCACCAGCAAGGGTGTTATCCGAAGCAATGTTTACTGCATAATTCTTTATAAAATCCATCGGAAAAATGTAATACAGCCTCGTATCATCCCCACCAACTAAATACTTATTACCCCATATTGCAAATGGTACAAACAACAAAACTATAGAAATTAAAATTACAGCTAAATTGGCATTAATTCTTTTCATTTTCTAACTATCACGTATGTTAAACACTCTCTACTTACAACTTTCATAACCGGATAAAATATATAGTACAAAAATTTATTTCTCATACCCTTTAATGACCAATATAGATCAAGGGGAAACTGGTAAAAATCATTTTTGATACCCAAAACCTTCAGACCGATCCTTTTACAAATAAGCTTCATGTTATTCTCATTAAATAAGACTACGTGATATGGCGGATCCAAATGAAACCAATTCTGCCTACCCAACCTAAACCCAATACTGCCAGTGTTTGGGGTAGAAAGTATGATAATCCCTTTGGGGTTTAATAATGTCTCAGCCTTTCTTAAAACTTTAACTGGATCTCGTAGGTGTTCTAACACATGTAGTAATACAATAACATCAAATTTTCTCTTGAATTTGGTCGTGAGAAAATCTCCTCTATAGACCTGAATCTCGTTAAAACTATCCACTGATTTATTATTTTTCAAATCCAAACCATACCTAATAAAATTATTCTTATTTAACCCCTTCAAGAAATTGCCTTCCCCGCAACCTATATCCAAAACCGCCATTCTAATTTTCCTGTTTTTACAGTAACTTAAAAGGATGGCGCTTTGTATTTTGTTTGACAAACTTGTTAAAAAAGACTCAAACACGGTTTGAACCGCTGTACCCCTTTTGTAGTACTCACTGAGATAAAGCTCCTCAAAAAAGTTGTTACCCAATCCATCGACATCTAAAAATAGAGTTTTACACCTATCACACTGTAGATATAAGTATCGTTTCCCCTTGTTTGTTACAAATCTCCCGTGTCTTTTAAACACCTTAAACAGGGCTTTATATTTATTTCCATTACATACTGGGCAATGTTTGTTTTTCATTTAATTAATCTTGATATAAACGCAATTTATCATTAAGTAAGTACAAATAGTATATTGGTCGGGGATTTTTCTTTACACTTCCAAATATGTTTCTATCGGAATATTTTCTTAGCTTCTGAATTACCCTACGTTTTTCGAACGTATTGCCAATATTTATAACATTCCACCAGATCGCCCGGTAAAGTGACCCCACATGTCTGAATTTTGAGTTCATCAACCAAACTATGCCGATCAAAATATTTAAAAATAAAAAGACTGGAATATAGTAAAACAAAGTCGTACACTCGAAATTTTTAAGGAAACTCAAAAGCTTGTTTTTAAAATTGTTGTACTGAATCTGATCATTGGGAAATGTTAACGAGGTGCCACCTTGTGCATGATAACAGGTGGCAAGTGGCCAATACCAAGACTCGTATCCAGCCAACCATGCCCTATGGCAAAAATCAGTTTCCTCATAGTAGTTCCAAAAAACAGGATCAAATAAGCCGATTTTCTCGACAACTTCCCTTTTTATAAGCATTGAAGCACCTTTTACGGAAAAAACTTTGAAGGGTTTATTGTAGTAATCAACATTTTTATTCTTTCCATTTCCGACATAATACATAAATGTGGTATCGGTCCAAAAAGAACCACAGGAATCAATACTTTTTTTATCTTTCATTAAAATAATTTTTGATTGAGCTATACCCGCTTCGGGCTTCTCTCTGAAAACATCTACAAAATTTTTAATAAAATTTTCTTCAACCTCTGTGTCGTTATTTAATAGCAAAATATATTTTCCCGAAGACGATCCATATCCAATATTATTCCCTTCGGCAAAACCCAGGTTACTTTTATTGGTAATCATCTTCACCCTAGGGCAATATTTATTGATTTTTGACAAACTGGAGTCGGTGGAACCGTTATCTACAATAATAATTTCAAAATTCTTATAAGTCTGTTTAAGAAGACTTGTTAAACAGACTTCTATCCACCGATCTCCATTATAATTGACAATAATAACCGATACTTTGGGTTCCACAACGTTTTAGCAATATTTTTTCTGATAGTATTCAATTGTTTTTTTCAATCCCTCTTCAAGCCCAATTTTTTCTTTAAAGCCAGTTAGTGATTCCAGTAATTTTGTATCAAACATTCTACAAGAGGCTCCTTCGGGTTTTGTACTATCAATCACTATACCTCTCTCGCTGCCGAGTATATTGATTATCATTTTTGAAACATCGGATAGAGATACTGCGTTTTTGCTAGCGATATTAACCGGTTTTAAAATAATATTTTTCTCCATCAAGAGCCTGCACGCTTCTAAAAAATCCTCTACATACAAAAACGACCGTTTTTGTTTTCCAGAACCCCATATAACAACGTCTTTATTTTCTACCATCAATCTTTTAATAATTGTAGGAATAAACCTCATCCTTTTTTCGTCATCAAACTCGTCGTTTGGACCATAAATATTGGCCGGTCTTATGATTATCGTTGACAAACCATACTGGTTATAATACTCTCTCGCCGCAAACTCAGATGTCCATTTTGCCAACCTGTAACCGTCCGTATCGTAATCCCAACTAATCCCAATCTGACTATTTTCTGTAATTTCTTCCGTTCTAGAGGAATATATCTCAGAGCTGCTAACCAAAAGTACCTTATTAATTTTATTTCTCGCTGCATAATCCAAAACATTAAGACATATTTTTAAATTGTTTGAAAATAGATCCGCTGTGTACGCTTTTTTATAAGCAAGGCCTCCATCAACAGCAGCAAAATTTAATAAAACATCCTGTTTTTCGACACCCTCTAAATCATCAAGTGGTAAAAGTAAATCCCTTTTTACTATGTGGATCTTCTTACCTACCTCCCCCAACCTTTCTGTTATTTGGTTTTGGGTAACACTTTTATATACCACTGCAGTAATATCAGAACCTAAGTTATAAAAATAGCGCACGGCGTTTGACCCTATAAAGCCCAATGCTCCTGTAATAATCACCTTTTTACCTCTCCAAATATTATCCATTTATTTAGTTTTAAATAATGAGTAAAGTATCCCTGCAAACGCTGCCACATATTCACAGGTACGCATAATTATAAAATAAAAACTGTCTACAGGCCTTACCAAAAACCGTTTCCAGTTTACAATGTAACATTTTCTTATAGGAAAATAGCTAACTACTGCTGCAGAAGGTCTTTTCTTAATGTACTTAACAGAATCTCGACCGTACATAAATCTTTTCTTCATTAACTTATAAAGGCTTAATTTACCTTCATTATGCATTACAAGACTTTTTACCCATCCGACTTTGTAGCTACCGTCTTTTAGTTTCTGAAAGAAATCCCAATCGTCACCGCCGCCACCCAACAACTCATCCAAACCGCCCAATTTATTCCAAACTTCCTTATTTACAAATCTTGGTGACTCCTGGGTATCATCTCCCCAAATACACCGCCGTTCCAAATTTTTCGCACTTGCCCAAACCCCCTCACCAAAAGAATCTTCGTGAACAATAATTGCACTGTAGCCGTTTTCACACATCCCAACAGCTTCCTTCACCACATTCTCAGTCAATTCCATATCCGCATCAACATAATAAACATACTTTCCTTTCGCTTTTTTAATACCAAAGTTCCTTCTGTAGGGTGCATCAAAAGTTCCTTTTGGAACCCTTGGGTAGTAATTGTATAGACGTGCCTTATACCTCTTAGCGACAATCTTTGTATTATCTCTTGAACCTGCATCAACAATAATTACTTCAACATTTTTATATGTTTGAGATTTAATGCTTTTTAAACAATTCTCAAGCATCGCTCCAGAATTTTTCGCAGGAATTACAATAGAAACCAACGGAGAACTTTTCATTTTGTTAAGTAATTATATACTTGCGAAGCTCTGTTTTCCCAAGAACAATCTTTTTCGACCCAAGCCAAGGCTTTTTCTCCCAACCGATCCCTATTTTTTTCATTTTTCAACAATTTAAATATGCTTTCCGCAAAAGCACTCTCAGTTGCAACTTTTAACATCCCTTCAGGATAATATGACTCATATGCTTTTAAATCAAAACCGACCGCAGGTAGGCTGAATGCCATTGCTTCGGCACTTGCCATTCCTCCGGAATCATAAAATGCAGGGTGTACAACGATTTTACTTTGCGAAAATATCTTATACTTCCCATCTCCATCAAATATATAACCAAAGAGCTTAACGTTCTTCTCCAGTTTCAAATTCCTAATTTTTAATTCCACATCACCACGAAGTGGTCCGTCACCAATCATTGCAAGTTTAGCATTCGGGATTTTATCGACAACTTTTCTCCAAATATTAATCAATTCAACAACTCCCTTCTGGGGATGAAAACGCCCCTGAAAAACCGCATCGTAAACCTTAAATTTATCTTTGTGTAACGACTGGTATCTCTTAATCTCGTCCAAACGAACTGCTCCCAAAAGAACAATCGCTTTCCCATTTTTATTCATATCAGGGAATCTTTTTTTCTCATCCTCATTATTCACAATTACATAATCGGCAAATTTTTTGATTAAAAATCCAACAGGAAGCTGGGAAAGCCAGTAGAAAAAAGCTGACAGTCTGTACCTATTATTTCTATCTCCTTCAGAAAATCCTCTGAGAGGATTTGGTGCTGTCATAAACCAGGTGGCAACCCACTCCAGCTTTGGGTAACGGATTTTTAAAATTATAGCCGGAAAAACATCCATCCAGAAATCGCTGGAGGAATATAAATAACTATTAACGGCCGATAGAAACTCAATCTTTAAAGAAAAACCAAGTTTGATTCCAAGGCATATTTTGTACAAATATTTCAGAAAAAACGTAGAAGGTAAGATGTGTTTTTCAATCTTTTTTATCTCTAAATGTCTGCCCGAGAGTTTTTGCCTATCACACATTTCAATACCCTCCTGTGTGGTGAATACTTCAATTATGTTTTTCTTGGACCATTCCCGAGCAAGCTCGATAAATATCCTATCTCCACCTGAAATTCCCTTTCCCGTCGAAGCAAGGGCAAAAAATACAAAGTTGTGTTTATTCATATCAACGTCTTTCGAAACCTATTTATTTCTTTGGGCAGTTTGATGCTACACTCCTCAACTCTTCTGTTCGATTTTTCAGCTGACCATTCAGGTCAATGTTCCAAGCATATATGTGTTCTATATTAATGTTGTTTGATTTTCTATTGTTCGCAAAACCGCCGATTGTCTGTACTTTTCGCTTATCCTCATCCGACGCACAGACCCATTCAACGCCTTGATCCCAGTATGGGAAAACTACAGGAAAGTCGGTGATATCTTTTAATCCTTTATAGTAAGCATAAGTATATGGATACCAACCTTGAACAACATAGCTCTTCAATATATTCGGGGTGTGCAAAACTATTAATTGCACGTTGTCATCGTTTTTCATTTGAGCATCCAATTCTTTATATATAGGTTCAACCAAGTTTCGATTTCGTACAGCAGACTCTAAACTGATTAAATGTTTGGAATAACGGATATTGAGAAATATTAATAATAAAGAAAAAATTATTGCGAACGGCTTTTTAAATCTGGAGAGCAGTACTACCCACAACAGAACCAATCCCACTCCGGAAAGAGCAAGGTATCTATGACCAGAACCTAAAATAGTAGTAATACCCCCTCCACCGTAAATCCAATTTGGATAATAAAACAAATAAATCCAAGCAATGGAAATCGTTAAATATTTTACATAACGATTTCTTGTTACCAAATAAACAATCCCCAAAATTATACCTACAATAAAAAGTCCAATACCAAGAACTATTCCCAACTTATCTACCTCATATAAATATCCAATCTCAAAATATTTGGTAAATGGGTTTTTGAGTAAGTTTCCCACGACTCCAAAAAAAACATCAATTTTTTGAAGACTCCCAATTATTAGGCCCGGTTGTGTTTTACTGTAAAAGTTTACAACCTTAATAAGTACTAAATACGGTAGCAAAATGGAGAATGCGGATATTACTATCTTTTTTCTTTCTCTGTTTGTTCTGTCTTTTCCAAAAAATTCTAATATTGCCCAAAGCACAACCACAGGTATCAAACCCGCGGGTCTTCCCATATTGGACATAAAGGCCAACACAAAGGAAAAAAACGTAAAAACCAAGTACCGATTTGATACCGTTTCTAAAAATTTACTGTAAAAAGTAAAACCTAGTAACACAAAACTCGCAGCCAATGCACTTAGTTTGTACCAAGTATAACTTTCAATACCACCAGAATAAGAAGCAAAAATAAACGCCGCGAGTATTGCCAAGTATTTTTTCTTGCTAACTGAAAGCACCAGAAAATATAAAATAAAACTGTTAACAATTTTCAACCCCAAACCTATAAGCTGCCAATAATAAGAATTTGTAATAAGTTTATGAAAATAAAGTACGTACGGGTACATAAAAACCCCTGCGCGAATAAACCAGATGTCACCAACCGTAGTGTGAGAAAAATCGCCAGGATTATAATTTGCAGTCCATAACCATGCCCAATCATCTTTCCAAAAAAAAGACTCCAGGGCTTTACCAAAGCTTAAATAACAGACAAAAATAACAAGAAAAATAAATACAACAGAGGGTAGACTTCTTTTAATGCTTCTCATAAGGAAACAAACCAATCAAAATTGTACGTTTCAAACTGTATTAGTACAAATTAAAATAATTCTATACAATAATACTATGAAAAGAACAGTAATTGCATACATTGTGACTTTTACCATTTTTTCAATAATATTCCTCACGCTTTTCCGTTTACCATTCCATTTATTCAATGATGTTCTTTTTTATAAAGGTTTAACATATTTGATAATAACTACACTATTATTAACAGTCGTCGTCATCGTCCTTTATGAAACAAATAGAAATATAAAAATCGAGTCTCTTATTGCCGCAATTTTAGTTAGCGCATCAATACATTTAAGTGTTTTTGTTGTTTTTCCAGTAACCTTTGAAAGGTCTGTAACAATGTATCTACTAAATACAATAAACAACCAAAACGATAAAGGAATATCTAACAGCGCCCTAGAGTATAAATTAATAAATGATTATATTATTGATGGCAAAGCTCCTAACAAACGCATTAAAGAACAAAGTATAATCGGATTTATTGAAGAAAGTGACAGTAAAATTACGCTATCCGACAAAGCTATTAAATTTTTATATTTCTCCAAAACAATCAAGAATATTTATTCACTAAACTAATTTTGAGGCTTGGTAGCTCTAACGAAAATTGAAACCCCTCGACCACTCGGTTGCCAAATATCATTCAATCTGTCTAGTAAGTTTACAAAAACGAAGGCAGCATTTAATAGTATTGGTCTCTTTGGGTTTTTTGTATATTTGCTTAGTGCCTTATTCTTTTCAGAAGAAAGGTCACTGTGGGCCAAAAATCTTGCAACTAAATTAACAATGTAATGATTAAAAGGCAAGCACCACCAGGTCAGAGATTTGACAATATTCGCCTTAAATCCTGTTTTTTCTACCACTCTTTTTATCTGTTTTGGGGTGTACAGTCTTTCATGCTGATTCCAAATTCCAGCAAAAAAACCACTTTTAATATAAAAACCAAAAAAATGTTCCAACAGCCAATTAATGGGGTCCCATAAAAGCGGGTAATTGTGGTTTGGAACAGTCAAACACAAAGTTCCATCCACTTTTAACACCCTATACACTTCTTTCAATCCTTTTGTATCGTCGGGAAGGTGTTCGATAACTTCACTCATTACGATCTTGTCAAAGCTGTTTGTTTTAAAAGGAAGTTTTTTCATTAAATCAGCTTTATACAAGGGGATTTTCCCGTTCAAGTTTGATTTTGCTTTTTTTAATCCGGCTTCATCAAAGTCCGTCCCAGTCAATTTGAGATCCATTCCCAAATTTGAAAGAAGGTGCAGATAATATCCGTCGCCACAACCGACATCTAAAACTCTGTCTCCATTTTTTAACTCTAATTCGTTTATAACATTCAACGCCCGTCTTTTTAAGGCCATATCTCCCGTGTTTTGAAGCAGTTTTTCAAATTTCATACTATCTCTTTCTCAGTTTCATAATCCAAAAATGGGCGTGGTACGGATCAAGTTTGGAAGCAGTTGATGACAAGATTCCAAAAAAAGGAAAATACCCCGCCCCCCTAAGTCGTTCTATCGTAAAACGCTGGTTTACAAATACGTCTTTAGCAGCTCTCGTAGACATAACCTTAATATGGCTTCCTGCCCCTTCAACAGTATTATTATCTCTATCAACAAATCCTTCAGTTTCTTTTTCTGTCCAATATGCAAACGGGTTACCAACGGGTTTTTCAGATAAACCACGCGTTAACGAAAAGGGCTGAAAACCAAATATCATGGCAATAATATTTAACCAGGAATTCAGGTTATCAGAAGCTACAATTAAATAGCCGTTCGGTTTTAATATTCTATAGCACTCTTTTACAAAACCTCGTACATTTACAAGATGTTCAATACTGTAGTGAGACAGTAATGCATCAAAGGAGTTATCTTTGTAGTGCAATCTCTTATTCAGATCTGTTTTTTTTACAGACACACCATTCTTCTTTGCAATCTTGGCATCTGATTGAACGATCTCTGTGCCAAATATTTTTTTTGTTCCTATCCTACTAGCAATCTCTGATGTAAAAACCCCATCTCCACACCCTAAATCTAAAAACATTGCCCTCTTGTTCTTTTCAAAAAAATCAAAAAGAACTTTAAAGTTTTCTCTGACATAAGAGTCAAATACCATTTTGCCTATAGTTCTTGCTATTTTCATTTTAAATAATCAATTCTTCGACTTATTGAAATAATAGTAAATCACGCATGTTGTGTATTAATTCTTTCTTTTATTTTGAGTCAAAATATGTTCAACATTCTCATTAAAGTGAATAACTTTATTGTAAGTCAAAGTATTTATCTGTAAAGCGTTTATCTTCTTTTTCTCTAAATAAGCTTGACATTTCTCTGCATATGAAATTGGGACAAATGGTATTTTTGACATATATGCAAATACGATTGAATGAAAACGCATACATATAGATAAATTTAATACCCTCGTAATTCCCAATATCTCATTCGGAGAATACTCTCTTTTCAGTAGGAACACTCTTGGATTATTATTAAAATTTCTTAACAGTTCCTCATTGTAAGAATAATCGTCTTCTCTCTTTGTCAACCCTCCCCTATCTCTGCTATATGGAATAAACAGAAATGCTATTTTCTTATTCTTTTCATATATCTGAATTAACTTTTTAAAAACTTTTGTTACCCTAGCAGCATACTTGGGGTTCTTTACTCTTTTGATAGAAACACCAATCAACTTGGTTCCTTTCCCAATTTTCATTCCCTCATTTATTAAGATATCGTGGACATGCCGTCCTGAGGCTGATACTAAAGATACAGCAGGATCTTCTACTAATTCTATTCTCTTTATACTATTTACCCATCCTGCCGTCTGAATTGACACTCCATCTCTAACGCTTATCTTGTCTGAAAATAAAAAGGCAACTCTTACCAGAAATTTAAGGAGTGGCGAAGTCGATGGATAAAAACCCAGGGATTCAAAATAAACTTTCTTTCCCAATATTTTTGCTAAAATGGCAACAAATGGTATGAACCTTGCACGTGGGCCGACATACTCGCTAAAAATTCCCCCTCCTCCAATTACGACCAGGTCCGAACCATAAAAAGCACTTTTCATCTCTCTAATAACCATTCTCACTGGAAAGACACTCTTCGAGAGGTTAATGTCGTCAATATTCTCCCTGCAAATAATGTAAATTCTTGATTTTGGAAATGTTTTTTTATACCTTTTTACAAGTTCGATCAATATCGCGTTGTCCCCAACATTGCGATTGCCATAATTCCCTAAAAACAATATTTTTCTAATCATAACTACTTGTAATTATTCGCTTCGAACAACTTTCGGTACTCATTTGTCCTGTCGTCCAACCTCATCTCTTTTGACACCCAAAAGCCTGCAAAAATATTCTCGTATTTTAAGTCGCTCTTTTCAAAGCTCTCAATAAACATTTTCTCATCAGCGAAGAATCCAAAACCCGTATCGCCCTCTTCATAATAACCCTGACTTCCAAGATCCCAAAGAAAATTTCTCTTTAGCAACTCTGAATAGTTGTTCATATTACTAAACAAAACCATCATTGTATATCCATTCCCCTGTTGAAACGGAAGGGGATTTGTAGGGAGAAAAAATGGAATGTCAGCAGTAATAAAAAAAATTGATTTTTTAGAAACGTTACGGTATAGACTTTGAATTTCTGATACTGCTTTAATTCTCGGATAACTTAATTCTGCTAATTTTTTTGTGTAATTCCTGACTAGATTTATATTGTTCACTATATAAACCAAAAACGCCACCAACAATACAAATCTCAAAATCAGATTTTTGAAATGTTTTGAATACAGATAAATTACACATGCGATACTTACAGAACCTCCAACCATTGGAAAATAAAAATGTCTGCTTTCCAATCCTTCAGAAGCATATATAAGTGTGTATGGAAAGAATGACAGTAAACAAAACAATAATAATATTTGTATCACCTTCTTTTTGTTTCCATTCTTACTCATAAAGAGATATGCGATCGCAAAAATTATCAAACATAGAGAAAGTGCAATACTGACCCAATTAAAATTGGTTGTTACAAAGAAATTAGTTAGATCGCCATCGGGTACACCACTTAAACCACTCCAGGTGATTGTTCTTTGTAACCATCCATTCATACCCGCTATCGTATTGTTAGGAAAGAAAAGCTGCGAAAAACCCACCAGAGGAAAAGTAATTACATTCTTAATGATAGAAATCAAACGCACCATTCCCACAACATGTACAGACGGATCGATGCTTCCCATAAACTCGAATCTCAAAACCAGATAAATTATCCCAAAAACAACACTTCTTTTTAATACATCTGGCATAAATTTTTTATTATAGATATAAGATGCCAACGGATAGAAAAGGAAAAGAGTTATTGTGTCCTCTTTAGACAACAAACTTACAAACAAAGCCAAAAAACAATAATTTAGGTATTTAGTTTTATTTTTTGGAAGTGATAAATATCTCGAAAAAGAGTAAATACTAATAAGTGCAAATATTGTTGACAGGATGGTCGTGTGAGCCACTCCAAACCAGCTAACAGTCTGATGAGAAATAAAGGATGAGGCAAAAATTAAGGCTGCCGATAAACCGACTAAATTATTCTTAAATATCTTCCGAAATACTGTATAAATCCCCAAAGAGGCAAGTGTGTGTAAAAAAAGCGCAGTATATATATATCCTATTTGGTTTAGTCCAAAAATTTTGTTTTCTAAATAAAAAAATATGGACGATAACGGAAGGATGTGGTTTCCACCGTCAGGAATCCATACTTTTTTAATACCTAAATATTGCAGCCGCCCAAAACCTAGCCATTCATCCTGAAGAAAATATAAACTCTTTATTCCATCAAAGGTCAGAAATATCAATAAAACGATTAAAAAAATACTTACTAGATAGATAAAAAAACTTTTGTTAATAATTTTTTGTAGTAGACTTCGCATAATTAGCTATTCATAAACTGACAATATTTTACGTATATTGTTGATGCTATATCTTTTTAAAGAAAATTCTCTTGCATTGGAGGCTTTCAGTAACAACATCCTCCTGTGTTTAAAATAATATTCAACAACTTCATTAATATTTTTAGAACTAATATTTATCAATCTTCCTACGCTCTCGTCAATTGCTTCGGGAATTGCTCCCCGGTTACTCCCGACGACTGGGGTGCCACAGGCCAATGATTCTAAAATCACCCTACCAAAACCTTCTTCACTCGTCGAGGGGACTATTAATAAATCTGCTGCAGAATAATATAAAGGGAGTTCACTGTTATCGACCTTACCCAAATAGGTTATGTGTTTAATTGTAGATGAATAATGTTTAACTTCTGCTTCCAATGGACCTGTTCCAATTATGGCTAGGGTTATATTTTCATCCCATCCTTTGGCTGCTTCTAAAAGAACTAACACCCCTTTTTCTTCAACCAGCCTTCCAACAAACAAAACTACAAATTTATCTTTCCACATCAATCTTCCCTTAGCATTTTTTACTGGTTTGAATTTATTTAGATCTATCCAATAAGTAAACACAGAGATCTTCCCCGATTCCACTCCAAGTTTTTCAATCTCATTTTTTGACTGCTTTGAAAGTGTCAAAACACGATTGCTCTTATTGAAAACCCATTTCGCAAAATTTCTATAAGCCCCTCCTCCTGGAAAGTTATAAATCGAGTGAGTAGTAGTAATTACTCTTTTCCCAAACACCTTTCCCCAAAAAACTCCAACAAAACCGGCGACCAACCCGTGTGTATGAACCACCTTTGGATTAAAGAAAATTAATACAAAAGGAGTTGTGACAAACAACCCCGGAAGTAAATACAAAAATTCAAGAATCGGATTAGTGACCAGTTTATAAAATAAGCCTGTAAACCAAGGCAGGCGCAATATCGAAACATCATTCTTTTCTTCAAAAATCTTCCATTCTGTGCGATAACTTAATGGTCTGTATGTTAATACAAACACCTTATTTCCTCTTTTTGAAAGCTCTTCAACTAAATCGTTAAGGTGTGTTTCAACCCCTCCCACATTCGGGCGAAAATGACATGTAAGTTGAAGCACTCTCATGTTACATCCTTTTATATTTACCAACTAAATACCCAAGACCTCCACCAATTTGTTCAAAAGTCAGCATGAAAAACATTGAAAAACTTAGTACCGGATGTAAAAGAATTTTTTTCCAATTGTGGTAAAACACGGGACGCAGAAGGTATATTGTCTTGTCACTCAACGCTGAAATTTTGTGTTTTCTCAAATATCTATATGACGTAAGAGCATAGTAATATTTTTTTCTAGCTAATCTTAGGGGGTTTGGTACTCTTTCATAATGAAATATCTTGGATTCCGTTCGGGTTTGTTGATAACCTTCTTCAAAAATTCTTTCGGGTAAATCCCAGTCCTCAGGACCTGTGATGCTTTCATCATACCCTCCAACTTTTTCAAAGATTTCCTTTCTGAAAAATCTGGCCGCGTCTGTTGCAGAATCACCATGCTCGTTATATAAAGACCTTTCAAACGCCTTTACTTTCTCCCAAAATGTCTTCGCTATTGATGTCTCTGGAATGGCAACTGCACCAACACGTTTACATCCTTTTATTTTTTCGACACACTCCCAAACAACATTTTTGGAAAGCTCCATATCAGCGTCAAGAAAGAGCAAATATGACCCCGATGCCTTTTTCGCGCCACAATTCCTTTGAGCACTTCTCTCGGGACCGAAACTGAATACTTTATGTGTGTATTTTTTCGCTATCAACTTGGTTCTGTCTGTGGAATTATTGTCAACAACAATTATTTCTATTGGCGAGTAATTTTGTTTTGCCACACTAAGTAAAAGTCTTTCCAACACCGATTCTTCATTTTTGGTTGTGATAATAACAGAAACCAATGGGCTTTTCACTTCTGCTATTATACAATAGAGTAAGCTCACGAAACAGACAAGTAATTAATACTTTTAAATGAAGGCAATAATTTCATCCAAGAAAAAACAGATTGTCATTGTATTAGGAATTGTATTATTTGGTCTCATTGTCCTCTGGCCAAGTTTTCTACTCCACTTCGACGGAGATTCTTACCTTACTCTTTGGAGATATCAATTGACCGTTAAACAAAATAGCAGTCTCGCTTTTTCATTTTTAACAACATTTTTCACCGATTACGGACCACAAGATTCTATTTTTGCAGCTCTTTACAGTTTATTTGGTTTCCGTCCAATCTATTTTTATACAATTTCTTTTATAATCCGTCTGGTCGCAGCATTCTCGCTATATCCTCTGCTGTTTTATTTAACAAAAAACAAAATAGCCGCCTATTTCTCGGTAACACTCTTCCTAATTACACCTGTCGGGCTTGAAACCACTAACTGGGTGTTCAACATACCATCCTATTTAGCCATTGTATTTCTAAATATGTTTTTACTACTGTATTTAAAACTTCTGAATAAGATAGATCTCGCCCACTACTTTTTATCTCTTGTCGCTCTCTTTCTTCTAATAATTATTCAGCCGATAAGGATGGTCTTCGTGTTTCCATTTCTAATGTTATCTGCCTTAGTCACTTTATTCTTTAAAAAGATATCAATCAGAAATTCCATTTTGATACATGCAGGTTATATTGCACTTTTCTTGTTAATTTTCACTTTTGGAAATATAGGTGATAGTGTTGGAGTAAAAGGTACACCAACAGAAAAAATAAGGGGATTATGGATTAGAAACACTTTCGTTGGAACAGGAGGCCTAAGTTCTGCAATCAAGGAAAGGAATTATAAAGCTGCTTATTATTACATTGGTCAAATTGGTAACATTGTCGCTCCAAATTATTTAGTCCCAAAAGAAACAACGCCTAACACGTCGGTAGAAATGGCTTTTAAATATACCCTGCCCATATTTATAATCTATTGCATTATCGTTTTTTTAGTAAACGATTTTAAAAAATATAAACCTTTCTTATTTTTTTCCGCTTTTCTTTGGACCGCCCACATTTGGTGGACATTTCATTACAAAGCACAATACCCGGTACAACCCCATGAAATATTTTCATTAATTGTCGGTGGCTATTTTATTCTCACATTAATTCCAGTATTTCTAATACTTAGAGATAAACAAAAACATATCGTCGGGTTGATCGTGGGAATATTGATAATATTTCTTTCATATTTCATTCCATGGGTAAGAAACCCCTTCTCGACCATAGATACCGTCGGACGCTATTTAATAGTAAGTGCAGCGGGACTTTCGATTGTTGCAGGGTTGACACTCTCGACTATTAATAAAGGTAAGATTGTAACAATCGGCTTAGTTTTATATATAGCTTTTTGTGCTATATCAAGTTTTTCTTACCTTAACGATCTCTACAGGTACAGGGGGTATTCTGTTACGGAAAATATCCGATCGTCGATACCAAAAGTTGTCGAGTTCAAACAGGTCGAAAAGCCAGTAATGGTATATCTTCAAAGCGACAATGAAAGGCAGCTATACCACTCATTGTATTTTGGTTTCCCAGTGATGATGTACTACTACCAAGACGTCGGAAATATATGGAACATTGCCTACACAACTAATTGGAGCGAAGTAGTTTCTGCCTATCAAACAGGCGAAGGATTTAGACGGTTTGGTACAATGCCAATCAAACCAGCTGAGTTAAAATACATCTACTCATATAAATTGGTAAACAACAAAATTGTCGACACAACTCAACAAACCAGAGATGAGCTTATTAAAATATCAAAACCATGAAACTGGCAAATGTTACATCTGTCTATAGAAGTGTACTTATAGCGAATACCTACCGTCATTGGATAGTTAATAAAAGAACTATGGTTCTGGATATTGGCTGTGGCACAGGAGTAGTAGCGGACGAACTTCGAAGCCTTCTAAAAATAGAAATCGAGGGGTGCGACATCGACAAATATCTAATTAGAACCATACCTTTCAAAAAAATGAAATCGTTTAATATCCTCCCATACACTAATAACATTTTCAACTATTCGATGTTTAACGACGTACTACATCACACATCATATAAGAACCAAAAAGCTTTAATAATGGAATCTTTAAGAGTTTCTAAATACACATTGGTATTTGAATTGATACCTAACAGGCTGGGAATAAATTTGGACTTTATTCTTAACAAAATCCACAATCCAAAAATGAATATTCCACATACATACCGAACACCCGAAGAATGGCAACTCCTTTTCAAAAAGATGAATTTAAATTACGCGATACAAAATGTAAAACCTCCGTGGTGGTATCCCTTTAAACACATTGCCTTTAAATTAAGTCTCAAATAAATTTAATTTTTTGAGCAGCAAAAAATACCATCCTAAGAAGAAGCCAGCCGTGGGAAAATCGACTAATGTTTGTTTTACCATAAACTCTTTGTCTATACCTAATCGGAATCTCAAGAATCTTCAAATTTAGTTTTGCCGCTCCGAAAATAAGGTCGTAGTCACCAAAAGGATCAAAGTCTCCGAAAAACTTCCTGTTCACAGCAATTTTTTCGTAATCTTTTTTAAACAGAACTTTTGTGCCACACAAAGTATCCTTAATTTTCTGGTCAAGAAGAAATGTAAATAAGACACTGAAAATCTTGTTCCCAAAAACATTCAACGTACGCATGGCTTCTTTTTCCATTGGATAGACCAGTCTGGAACCCATTATAAAATCTGCTTTACCATCAATCATGGCTTTATAAAATTTCGGTAAATCATCCGGTGCCACTGTAAGATCAGCATCTAATATCATTAAAAGATCGTTCTTTGCTTTTGAAAATCCCAGACGCACAGCGTCCCCTTTTCCCTTTCCTTTTTGTTTATACAAACTGGCTTTTATCGGTCCTTTGTATCTCAAAATCTCATCCTTAATAGCCTGATAGGTACCATCTTTTGAGTGCCCTTCTACGAAAATCACTTCCGTTTTTGTTCCGATATTCGGAATTTTACTAAGTACACCTTTCATATTTCCTTCTTCGTTGCGCGCTGCTATTACTATTGAAACGCTTCTGTCTTTACAAACAACCGACGGTTTGTAAACTGCATAATTAATTAAACATAACGAATTAATAAGCGGCATCGGAGAAAGATATTTATTAAATAAAGGAGCTACAAAAGGAATCGGATACGGGCAAAGGAACCTCTTTCCTGTTTTTATTAATTCGTACGATTCAACAGCAAAAAAATTGTTGATATCTTCCTGTGATAACCAGTTGGGTACTTTTTTCTGATAACGTTTTAATCCGACCTTTTCACCCAAATCCAACAGTGGCTTCCAAAGGTAATTAAAATAAAGTACTACTATCCGGGTATCCTTATCGGTAAGTCTCTTCAATTTCTGCAAAAACGATTGAACGTCTTCAATCTCCGTCAAAGCGTGCGACAACAAAATATAATCATATGCCTTCTTACCCATTCTTTTAGGAAAATCCCCAATCGAAACAAACTTGATTTTTGGATATCTTTTTTTGGCATGCGCAAGAAAACTGCGGTCAAAAATCACTCCCGTTTTGTCTTTGTTGGGTAAGGAGGCAAGTGTTTCACCACTCTTGGAATCCATTTCCAAAACCGAAGCCGTTTCGGGAATAATCTTTTTAACCAATTCCTGCAGTTGTGTGTGGTAATAATTATTTTTTTTGTAAAACTTTTTCCAATCCCGCAAACTCTCGGCCTGATTATCTATTTTATTAGATCTCCCATCTGATATACTCATTGCTGAGATTATACAGTTTGAAGCATTAATTTAAAACATTAAACAATGTCCAACAATATTGTCATTACAGGAGCAACCGGACTGGTGGGGAGAAATTTAATCCCAAAAATTATTAAGGTTTTCCCCCAAAAAAACATTCTTTGTTTGGTAAAAAAACAGGAAAACTCATCGGAAAGTAAAGGAGTGGCCATACTCAAAAAGTACGCCATATCCGTCAAAAATGTTGACTTGGAAAGTGGCTACGGATTAAACAATCTCCCCAAAAACCCAAAACTTATTATTCACTTAGCAGCGGAAACCAACACCTCCAAAAAGAATCACAAAGTTAATAGTACTGGTGTCAGAAACCTCTATTCCGCGTTTCACCAACTTAGTTCGGAAACTCACTTCATTCATATCGGCACCATGGTTTCCGTAGTAGGCAGAAAATCATGCAAGAACCCCATCGACGAAAATACCAGTGACCATCCTACAAACGAGTACACCAGAACAAAAGTTGAAGGTGAAAATTTTCTTGTTAAAAAATGCCTGAAAGACAAATTCCGGTTAACCATCATAAGACCAAATACTATTTATGGAAAGAGTGTCAGAAAAAACAGTCTTTTTGACATGGTAAAAAATATGATTTCAAAAAAGTCAATCATTACCAGAATTAACTGGCCCGGAAGATCTTCTCTTGTCCATGTCGACGACGTGGTCAAAGCAATACTTTTCTTTTCCAAAACAAAACCAAAAGCGGGTGTCTCCGAAAAATATCTGCTTTGTGCAGAAAACTTGTCCATCTCCGACATCAGTAAAATACTGCATAAAAACATGCATATAAAATACCGTCCAATTAATTTTCCAAAATGGTTTTGGCAAATCGCTTCAAAATTCAGACCATTGATTCCCTATTTTGAAAAACCGCTTGGTACAAATCTATACAATTACCTTTGGCGGTCATCAATAATTATTGATGATGTTGTTTGGTGCAAAACAAACAAAATTAATAAAGTGTTTAAAAAATGGAAGCCGATTCTTTTTGCAGAGAAAGGATTCAAAGATATTATTTAGTAACTTTTTTAATTATCCCGATAAACTCTGAATAACTTCTGTCCCAATCAAATTGTTTTGACCATAATATAGCATTCTTAGACATATCGTTTCTTAATTTTTCGTTTTCGATCAACTTCATCATCTCATTAGCAATCTCTTCCGGAGTGGGATTTTCAGAAACAAGTACGCCCGTTTTGCCATTGACGACAGAATCCTTTAAACCTGTAACGT
>Ga0172379_10003623_pt1 | contig 24220 bp, 22 predicted proteins | sample GrowelOW334metaG_FD_119756 | JGI IMG/M metagenome (GOLD analysis project Ga0172379, IMG submission 119756) | Groundwater microbial communities from an aquifer near a municipal landfill in Southern Ontario, Canada - Groundwater well OW334 metaG | ecosystem: Environmental > Aquatic > Deep...
CGACCGCAATATTCCATATCCAAGCTCGCAATAGATCGTTCCGCCAAAACCCTCGCCTTCAACGCCATAAAAAACTGCTCCCCCTACTTTTCCTGTTTGCCTCCCAGAAGTTAAGACCGGATAATTAAGCCCTGCACCGATATAGCTTTCGGCGGGTGTGATCCAGCCTGGAGGATAATTTATGATTATGTCAAAACCGACCGGAGCGTATCTGAACCCGCTTTTATTTTGAAGCAGTCCCGCGGTTATTCTGGATGACACGACCGCCGGACCGACAATGAACTTAAATGGCGCTCTAATCTCCCCAAGAACACCGGTAATTCCACTATAATATCCATAATCCAGTCCGATCTCTATTTTAAACTTACTCGCCTTTAATTTATTCTCCCATGCCTTGGTTATTGTGTCCTCTGCTTCGGTTGGAATATACGCTTCCGCAGAAGGGACCTCACTGGTAGGCGCTTCAATAAATCTTTTAGTTATTATTAACGGGGGGATACTTTCTAGCAATGCACTTTGGGTCCGCTTATATCCTTTTATCAGCTCTTCGATCCTCTCTTTTTCCCGACTTGATTTAATTTTTGGCAGCTTCGCATTCAATTTTGTAATTTCATTCTTTATTTTTGCGGATTTCTCCTCAATAGAAAGAGGCTTACTTGCCTTTTTGGTCTGATATAATTGATCCTTTATTTTATTTATTCTTGATCTATCAATATTTATTTTTTCTTTGATAGTATTTCTTAAAGCGCTGTTTTTCGTTTTTGACAACTTATTCTGGAGCCGATTGACCTCTTTTTGATAATAATTTAGCTGTTTTTTTGAATATCTTATCTGCTGTGGTGACATCTGGGCAAAAGTAAAGCCTGTGATACAAAATAAAAATAATATTATTGACAGGGAAAAACGGCTTTTCATCTCAAAAGAAGCGTATCAAATTAATAGGAATAGTCAAGCAAGCCCGTTATTCTCTTGCTGTTTTTTCTACAAGCAGCAGAGAGGGCTTCATCTCAACTTCTCCTTCGGTTATCTTATAGACGTCCTTGTCGATCTTGCCAAGTTCTTTGTAGGCCTGATTGTATTGATTGACGGTCGTATCGAGGCTTCCCCCGACCTTTTGCATATAAGTTTCATAAGCTTGAAGGTGGCGCCCAAGATCCGCGATCCTGGAAATAATTGTTTTAATATTCTCTTCCATTTTAATCGCCTTTAGCCCCAACAGCACCGTTTCAAGATATGCAAAAAAAGAGGTTGGAGAAACAATGATCACATGCTTCTTATAGGCATATTCGATCAGATCCTGAGAAGATATTTCAATGGCTCCCACTTTATGGACTAAAAGATCGTAATATACTCCTTCGGCTGGGATGAACATTATTGCAAATTCGGTCGTATCTTCCGTTGGTCTGATATATTTTGATGTCTCATCGATCCTGTTTTTTAGGTCGATCTTAAATTCCTTTTCAAATATAGTTTTTTTAGCCGTATCATGCTCCTCAACGATCTTATTATATTTTTCCAGTGAAAATTTCGCATCGACCGGAATGATCCGGTCTTTATAGAAGATGACAAAATCGACCAGGTCGCCGTTCTTGAATTTGTATTGGGATTGATATTGATTCGGCTGTAAGACATTTGAGAGCAGATTTTCAAGGATCGTTTCTCCAAGGATCCCGCGATGTTTCGGATTTTTCAATACATTTTCCAAACTTTGCAGTTGTTTTGAAAAATCGAGGACCTGTTTGTTCGTTTCATCAAGCTTTACTAATTTTTCCGTAACATCCTTAATGATCGTTGAACTATGTTGGAATTGTTTCTGAATAACGGAAGAAGTATCGGTCATCCCCTTCATTAACTGGTCGCTGATCTTAGAAAAATTACCTTGTATCTCCTGGCGATTCTTTGTCGAGCTTTCCGCGACCTCTTTTCTTAGGTTCTCAATGATCTCTAAGAAAAGTTTTTGCGAACTATCGTCTTTTGGGGTTTGGACCTGTTTTAGGACTGAAGTAAGGTAGAAAGCGCCTCCAGCCAAAAGAAGCAAAACTAACACCAACATAATAATTAGAAATATTTCCATAAATCCCTCCGAGGTTGATAATTATATCATTGAACTAGGACAAATTTCTCGGTAAGCACAATAACCGCATTTTATAGCATTTGGATCGGCCCTAAAATCCCCGGCCCTGACCCCTGTGCTCACTTTCAATGCTTTATTCCAGACCTTAGTTACATCATCCAAGGTCTTTACGGTCGATCCTATAAGATCGCTGTCAATAAAATGCAATTGAAGCCGCTCCGGCAGCTTACCAAACATTTTTTTCCAGGCAAGCGCATAGATCGCCAGTTGCACGCTCTCTTTTGCTTTCTTATCCGCTTTTTCCTGCGAATTAACTTCCGTCGACTTAAAATCAACGATGATCACTTTCCCATCTTTCCCATCTTTCCCATCTTTCCCTTCTTTTCCTTTCTTATCCCTACTCTTCCCTTCTAATCCCTCTTCGAGAACCAGGTCCCATCTTCCCTTGATCTGGATCAGATCCTCAACAAATTTAAATTCTTTTTCAACATATTTTACCCGCGTTTTCGATTTTTTCTGTTCGGAATAAAACCTTTTCAATGATAATTTTCCGGCTTTTAGGCGGGATTCCTCGTGGCTTCTGGAGATGAATCCTTCCGAACTCCAATTATTTAGAAAAGTTTCTAGCAGTTCTTTCTCTAAGAATTTATGCCCGTTCATTTTAGCCAAAAAATAGGCTTGGACCGCTTTATGGATGGCCGATCCGTACATTATTGTATGATTCGGCAAAAGCGGGATCTTTAATATATGCGCGTACTTATATTTCAAAGGACAGGTCAAATAATCATCGATCGGATAGTATGAAAGGTTTAGCACCTCTTTTTCACTGATCTTTTTAATCGGAAAAATCGTGGCATCTGGCATAGCAAACATCTCGATCTGATCTAACGCGCTTGTTTTCTTAACGGCCGCCGCACTTTTGGGCAGATCAAGCGCTTCAAGCACAAATTGAGAAACCTTCCGCTCCCTTTTCCCGCCGTAATCAACGGCTGAAGTTAAATACAGTTCGTTCTTTGACCTCGTCATACCGACATAGAATAATCTTCTCTCTTCCTGCAAATGCGCATCTTCGGTTGGAATATTCTCTTTGATCAATTCAAAAGGTATTCCGATCGCCTCCCTTCTCTCGCGGCACGGGAATTTATCTGCTACAAGGGAAACCATAAAGACGACCGGAAATTCAAGCCCTTTTGCTTTATGGATCGTTAAGATGCTGACCGCATCCGTATCAATATCGGGGCTGGAGCTCTCCGGATCTTCGCCGGCATCCTTTAAAAGATTAAGATATTTAATGAATTCGCTTACTTTGTCAATTTCGGCAATTTCCTTAAAACCGCGGACTTTTTCAAAAAATGCCGCAAGATTGCTGATCTTCTTATCGTTTTCCACTGATTGATGGGAAGTGAGCCCCATAAGATAGCCCGATCTCTTTAAAAACTGATAAAGCAATTCCCCCGTTGAATGCAAGCTTGCAAAATCAAGATAATATTTTATGTCCGCCATGATATTTTGGACCTTTTTATATGATCCTTCATCAATATCGCCTAAAACAGCAAATTCGGAATCGGGCTGTTTCGCCTCTTCAAGATGCGAAAAGACATAATGCAAAGTATAATTTCTGCGGCCGGAAAAAGTGTTTATCTTTTGCATATCAAGCGGAGACAAGTTATAGATCTCGGAACTTGCAAGATAATAAAGTGAAGCATTATCCGCCAGGTCCCCGACCGAGCGCAGAAAGGCCAGCATCAATTTTATCTCCGGCAGAACATAGAGCCCGCCCCCGCCGGAATAAAAATACGGTATCCCCTCAATGTTAAGCGCTTTTAAGAACGGGTCCGCACTCGAATTCGCGCGCACCAGGATCGCAAAATCTTTATAAGAAGATTTGCCTTTTTCTTTTTTTTCTTTGATCAATTTTGCCACGGCATCCGCTTCGGAGGACACATTGTCGTAATGCAGGTGCTGAACATTTTTTGCCTGTTCTTTGTTTTGCGAGATCAATCTTTTATTGATCCCGCTTTTTACTTCCAGCCTTTGCGGATTATTATGCTGGATGAGCCGATAGGAGGTATCCAATATCAATTGCGTCGAACGATAATTATTTACCAGGACGATCTTTTTGCAATTTTTATAATATTTTTCAAAATTCAGGATATTGGTGATCGCAGCCCCGCGGAATTTGTAGATGCTCTGGTCGTCATCGCCAACCACTGCGATATTTTTATTTTTTCTGGTGAGCAATTTGAGCAATTCAAATTGGGCATAATTCGTATCCTGAAATTCATCCACCAAAATAAATTTGTATTTTTCTTGAACTCTTTTGAGGATCGCTTTATGTTTCCTGAATAATTCCAGAACAAGATTCACTTGATCGCCAAAATCAATGAAGCCCTTTTCCGCTTTTAGCTCCTGATATTTTTTATAGATCAAAGCGATCTCTAAATGTTTAGCCATCTCCTCCCTACTATTCCCTCCTACTCCGTTCTCGTCCTTCCTGATCCCTCGTTTCTTCGCCCACTCCACATATTCCTCCGGCGTAATATCTTCGTCCTTCGCGCGCGAGATAGCACCGATCAGCGCTTCGATATGCCGGATAGGATCGCTTAGAGACTTAAAATATTTTAGCGGGAATTGACTTATGTGCTCGCGAAAAAAAACCATCTGGTCGGCATGGGAAAGAACTCTATAATCCGGGCGCATCCCAAGATCAATGGCATAGTCCCTTAGGATCCTGTCGCCAAAAGAGTGGAAAGTAGAAATAACCGCATCAACATAGCCATATGGGACCAGGATATCAACCCTGGCTTCCATTTCATTCGCCGCTTTATCCGTAAAAGTTAAAGCTAATATTTCGGAAGGTTTTGCGGCTTTTGAAGCAATAAGATATGCAATGCGGCGGGTAATTACCGAAGTTTTACCGGTCCCGGCGCCGGCAATTATTAAAAGCGGACCGCGGAGATGTTTTATAGCTTTTTTCTGTTCCGGGTTAAGGCCCTCAACAATTTCCTCCGCCGACTTGTTTTTCATCTATCCTTTTTCCGCTTCATGGACCAGAACATCCAATATATAGATCATCCCTTTTGTATCAAGCTCGCAATATTCCTCGAGCGCGTGAAATATTTTATCTTTCTCTTCCTTGGTAGTATTTTTATCGAATGCAGCACGCATATATTCAACCCGCGCAAAGTTGCCATTCCCTATTTCAAGATCATTATAATTTTTCCCGGTCAGTGCCGGCAGAACACTTTTCATGGAAGCGCTCCCTTCCTGGGCCGGATTATAATAATCATATTTCTTAAATGGAATTAATAGGTCAATAAATCGATCTTTTGTCTTTTCAAACCATTCTTTATAGTCGGTATATACATCGCTTGCCCGCTTTAGGCAGTTGATCTCATAGGGAGCATTATAGGCAACGATCGTTCCGCTCTCTCCCAGCATTTCCGATAATTTTCTAAGGACTTCCGGCCGCGGATCAACGCTCCCATCCGCAAGATAAGGATGATGTTCGGGTTTACCACCCTTTTCTCTCACGATGTGCAGAGAATATTGAAAAGGGACCTCTTCATACGGCCTTGTATCATCATAGATCGGGATCGCCGGGGCAAGTGTTTCAAAATCTAGAAAATATAACGGATATTTTAGTTTATCCACAAACTCTTTTATATTTTCGCGGACGATATGCGTCTTTCCTGTTTTTAAACAATCGATTTGGATCAATTGCCGCTCATTTAATTCTACATCGGCTGGAATATCGCTGATCTTTAAGATCCCACGGTCAAGGAGATCGTAGCCCACCCTGCCTAAACGATTTAGCAGAAAAATATTATCGTTCGGAAGGAAACTCCAGCAAATATCCTCTAGCGGACAATTATGCGGGTTAAAACATTGGGAGCCGATCTTTACGGAAGGGGCTTCTTGTTCATCGATAACTTTTAGCATTTCCGCCAGCTCGCTCTCAATGTTTGGAAGAAGCGCTTCAACATCTTCTGATATATCTTTGCTATTAAATAATTTATCCGCTTCGATCTCCCCTTTTCGTACATATTGCCGGTTAATATACATGACGTAGCATTTACGGATCTTAAGCCCGGCGCCGGTATAAGTATATTTTTGGAAAGCAACATCGCTTATATGTTCTTTTTTTACTTCCGTCGAACTTTTCACTTCGATCAGGTCCCAAAGATCCTCTTCTGCCGGGACCAAAATGTCGGCCAAGGCATAGGCTTCTTTGTATAAAAATCCGGCTTCAAAAAGCGGTTTTCTTTTTTGAACTGCGAGGAGCGACTTGCGGTTGACCTCTTCCGGGTCGTATTCCCAGCCAACTTTTATCCCGTCAGGAAAAAGCTTTTGGGCGAATTCCCCGACCCTTTTCCCCTCCTCCATAACCGAGCGGGTCGCCGCATCCGGAGGTGAGATATCTTTTTTTTGGTTATAATAATACCAGAGAAGTTTTAGGCACTGCCGGCCGTTCAAATATTTTGATTTTGATACTACTTTAGCCATATTTGATCTTCAGGTAGAGCAAATACAAGCTCATCCCGAGAGTGATAATATTAGCAATAATTACGGGAAAAGACCAAAGAGCAAAGCCATAAACGATCCAAAGAAAAAGGCCTAAAGACAAAAGAACGAACATAATCAAAGAAAGATCTTTGGTATGTTTTGCTTTATGGGTTTTTATAACTTGAGGAACAAAGGCTACGGTCGTTAGCGTTGCCGCCAGGCTGCCAACAATTAATACAGCATTCTCATTTAAGAGCATCAACAAAAATAATCCTGGAGAGCTTTTACTTCAAATCCTTTTTTCTTAGCCGCTTCGATCCCATTAATGGCCGCTTGCGCGCCAAAAATGGTAGTAATAAGCGGGATTCCGTTGGCAACCGCGGAAGAGCGGATCTTGGCCTCGTCAATTTTTGTTTTCTTGCTGCCGGGAGTATTTATGATCAGGGAAATACTTCCTTTCGCGATCAGATCTAGGACATCCGGGACTTTATTTCCCAGTTTATAAACCGTTTCGCATTCGACGCTATTTTTTCGCAGGACATTAGCAGTCCCTTCCGTAGCAACGATCTTAAAGCCCAGGTCGCACAATTTCTTGACAATAAAAATTATCCCTCGTTTATCATGATTATTGACCGAAACAAAGACGCTGCCGGACATCGGAAGGTTTTGCCCCGCCGCGATCTGAGATTTCATAAAGGCGGAACCAAAATCATAATCGATCCCCATCACCTCTCCGGTCGATTTCATCTCAGGGCCAAGAACGGCATCAACCCCCGGGAAACGATTAAAAGGAAAAACGGCTTCTTTGACCGCAACATGTTTAATTTCAACTTCTTTGAGAATTCCCTGTTTTTTCAAAGATTTCCCGAGCATTACTTTAGTAGCAATTTTGGCCCATGGAACGCCGGTCGCCTTCGAAACGAATGGGACCGTTCGCGATGCGCGGGGATTTACTTCAAGGACAAAAACCCGGTCATTTTTTACCGCGAACTGGACGTTCATCAAGCCTTTTACTTTCAGCTCTTTTGCCATGGCATGCGTATTTTGCCTGATCGTTTCAATAGTCTCCGCGGTCAGAGAAAAAGGAGGGAGCGCGCAAGCCGAATCTCCGGAATGGATCCCGGCTTCTTCGATATGCTCCATGATCCCGCAGACGATGGTCTGTTTTCCGTCCGACACGGCATCAACATCCACTTCGATCGCATCTTCCAGGAATTTATCGATCAGGACCGGATGGTCCGGCGAAACTTTTACCGCGGTCGTCATAAATTCGTTCAGATCGGTCTCATCATAGACCAGGCGCATCGATCTGCCCCCCAGAACATATGAAGGACGGACAAGGACAGGATAGCCGATCTTTTTAGCGATCTTTTTTGCTTCCGCCGGAGAAAAAGCCGTCCCGTTCGGCGGCTGGTTAAGTTTCAATTTCCTAAGCATTGAAGCAAAGCGTTTGCGATCTTCGGCACGGTCGATCGATTTGGGAGAAGTCCCGATTATTTTTGCTCCGGCTTTTTCCAAAGGAATTGCCAGATTAAGCGGGGTCTGCCCGCCAAACTGGACGATAATGCCGTCTGGCTTTTCTTTATCAATAATGCTTAGAACGTCTTCGCGGGTCAGCGGCTCAAAATATAATTTATCCGACGTATCATAGTCGGTCGATACTGTTTCTGGATTGGAATTCACCATGATCGATTCATAGCCTTCTTCACGCAAAGCAAAAGAGGCATGGACACAGCAATAATCAAATTCAATCCCCTGCCCGATCCTATTCGGCCCGCCGCCCAAGATCATTATTTTTTTCTTCTTGCTTACCGTAACTTCATCTTCCGTCTCATAAGTTGAATAATAATATGGGGTAAAGGCTTCAAATTCGGCAGCACAGGTATCCACCAGCTTATAGACCGGTGTGATCCCCGCTTTTACTCTTTTTGAATAGACGTCTAATTCACTTTTTCCGGTTAGAAAACCGATCTGGCGGTCGGAAAATCCAAATTGCTTGGCATGATATAGAGCATCTTTATCTTCGAAGATCTTTTCGCCGAGCTCTTTAATGCTTGCTTCTTCATCAATAATTTCTTTCATATTCTGCAAAAACCAGGGATCGATGCCGGTCATTTCATTTACCTTGGAAATGGACATCCCATTTTGCAAAGCATATTTTACATAGAAGATCCGCTGGTCGTTGGGAGTTTTCAGTTTATAATTCAGTTCTTTTTCATCGATCGAATCTTTTCCATCGGCGCCAAGGCCGGCCCGGCCGATCTCAAGGGAACGCAATCCCTTTTGCAAAGCTTCTTTAAAAGTTCTGCCGATCGCCATAGTTTCTCCGACCGATTTCATCGAAGTTCCGATGACCTGTTCGGCGTCAGGAAATTTTTCAAATGTGAAGCGCGGAATTTTCACGACGCAATAGTCGATGCTCGGTTCAAAACAGGCCGGGGTCTCTTTGGTAATATCATTCGATATTTCATCTAATGAGTAGCCAACCGCAAGCTTTGCCGCAATTTTTGCGATCGGAAAACCGGTCGCTTTTGAAGCAAGGGCTGAAGAGCGCGAAACGCGCGGATTCATTTCAATTATTACCATTCGACCATTCTTTGGGTCGACGGCAAATTGGACATTCGATCCTCCGGTCTCAACCCCGATCGCGCGGATGGCTGTCAGCGCCTGGTCGCGCATTTTCTGATATTCAATATCCGTTAAAGTTTGCGCGGGAGCAACGGTTATTGAATCGCCGGTATGGACCCCCATCGCGTCAAAATTTTCAATAGAGCAGATAATTACTACATTATCTTTATTATCGCGCATTACTTCGAGTTCGTATTCTTTCCAGCCGGTCAAGTCTTCTTCGATCAATACTTCGGAAATTGGGGAGAGTTCGATCCCATTTTTGGCAATGGCTTCGAAATCTTCCATAGTGCGGGCTACGCCGGAACCGGAACCTCCCATGGTAAAACTTGCACGGATTATTACCGGCAGACCAAGTTCTTTGATCCCTTTTTTAGCTTCATCGAGCGATCTTGCAAAAAAGCTTTTTGGCAGATCAAGCCCGGCTTCGATCATCGCCGCTTTAAACAATTCGCGGTCCTCGGCTTTTTTGATCGCTTTAACATCCGCGCCGATCATAATGATCCCGTATTTTTCAAGGATCCCGGTTGCGGCTATCCCGATCGCCGTATTTAAAGCGGTTTGACCGCCGAGGGTTGGAAGGATCGCCTGTGGACGCTCTTTTTCAATAATTTTGCAGCACATCTCTACAGTGATCGGTTCAATATAGGTTCGATTCGCCATTTCGGGATCGGTCATGATCGTTGCCGGATTGGAATTTATGAGGACGATCTCATAGCCTTCTTCGCGCAAGGCTTTACAGGCTTGCGATCCCGAGTAATCGAACTCGCACGCCTGGCCGATCACGATCGGACCAGAGCCAATAATAAATATCTTTTTAATGTCAGTCCGCTTAGGCATGCTTTAACATCTCCGCAAATTGTTTAAATAAATATTGTGCGTCATGCGGTCCTGGGCCTGCTTCAGGATGATATTGGACTGAGAATATTGGGAGTGATTTGTGTTTCATTCCCTCAACGGTTTTATCATTTAAATTAATGTGGGTCAGCTCCACAAGCCCCTTGGGGATAGAATCGACATCGACAGCAAAGCCGTGATTCTGGGCGGTGATCGCGACTTTGCGGGTTGAGAGGTCCATGACCGGCTGGTTGCCGCCATGATGGCCAAATTTTAATTTATAGGTCTTACCGCCAAGGGCCAGCCCAAGCAATTGATGTCCCAAGCATATCCCAAAGATCGGCTTTTTTCCGATAATTTTTTTGATGTTTTCTATCGCGTAAGTTACCGCCGCGGGATCGGCAGGACCATTGGATAGAAAAACACCGTCCGGATTCATGGCTAAAACTTTTTCCGCCGGATAATCCGCCGGAACAACCGTAACTTTACATCCAGCCAAGGAAAGATTTCTCAAAATATTTAACTTAATCCCAAAATCGTAGGCAACAACTGAGTAGTTAGGAGCCTTGCCTGCCGGCAGGCAGGTTCGTAGTTGGGAGTTGGGAGTCTCAAACTCATAAGGTGCTTTGCATGTTACAACTTTAACAAGGTCAACGCCTTCTACTCCGCGGCAATTTTTTGCTTTATTAATTAGATCTTTTTCATCTTGTTCTATCGTAGTAATGATCCCTTTCAGCGCTCCTTTTATACGAAGCCGTCGGGTGATCATCCGGGTATCGATCCCTTCTATTGCGACAATTTTATGTTTAATTAAATAGTCGTCAAGTTTACATGTGCTTCTATAATTTGAAGCGATAGTAGAATTCTCTCGGACGATAAAGCCTTCAACTTGAGGAATAGCAGATTCGATATCTTCATCGTTCACTCCGTAATTCCCGATAAGGGGGTTGGTCATGGTAACAATTTGGCCTTTATAAGAGGGATCGGTGAGAATTTCCTGGTAGCCGGTTAAACTGGTATTAAAAACAACTTCGCCTTCAGCCTCTCCCGCGTATCCAAAAGAGTGTCCGGTGAGGATCGTCCCGTCTTCCAAGGCTAAAAATGCTTTCATAGAGCTCCTAATCGGCTGTAAAAGGGCCTGTCTACCGGCAGGCAGGCACAAAAAAAGCGCCTGAACCCGTTTCCAGACGCTTAACCCTTCATTAAAGTACTATAGTAACAATGCATTTAGTGCATGTCAAGGAAAACCTATTTTCACCTACTCAATCACGACGCCACGTCCAACCGGCTTAACAAAATAGCTTCTTGAAAATTCTTTTTTCATCTCAGCCGCTATCATTCCGCCTCTTTCAACATCATCGATAACGCCAAACACGCTCGGTCCGCTCCCCGACATCTGCGAATAGGAACAGCCAAGACTAACAAGCTTATTTTTTATTTCCTGGATAACCGGATGATTCGCGATCGCGATCGGTTCAAGGTCGTTGTTTGTAGTTTCTGAATCGAAATTTATCGTATTCCAGTGGGCATACGACCATTTGGTAGAAACTTCGATATCGGGAACGACCAATACATAATTATTACCGGTTTCTGGTAGCTGGTTCCTGGTTACTCGCTCACCTCGCCCCTCAACCCTGCAATTTCCCCCAACTAAACAGAAAGGGATGTCCGATCCAATTCGTGCGCCGATCTCCATCAGTTTTTCGATTGAGAATGGATTACCATTTAATTCATTCAATCCAAAAAGAACCGCCGCCGCATCCGCCGAGCCACCGGCAAGCCCTGCAGCAAGGGGAATATTCTTCTCAAGTTCTATCTTTACGCCTAATCTATTTTTTTTACGATCCGACCCTAAATTCATCGCCTTGTTAAACTCTTCGACCGCCTTATAACAAAGGTTCCGCGCATCATTAGTTAATTTTGAATTGTTGGTCGAAAGCTCAATACTATTAATAGATGGAGAAAGAGTTAATTCATCAAACAATGAAACAGATTGCATGATCGAAGATAATTCATGAAAGCCATCGGGACGTTTTCCCAGTATTTTAAGGGATAGATTTATCTTGGCAAAGGCTTTTATCCGAAGCACTATTTTTTGGTTTTGTTATAAGCCGAAAACATCCTTGATTTTAACCTGGATGCTTTATTTAAATGGATGATCCCTTTTGTTACGGCTTTATCAAGGACTGAAACGGTCTTTTTTAATGTATCAATAACTGTTTCGGTGTTCTTAGCAATTGCTTCTCTAGCAGCTTTCATAGCAAGTTTAATGTTTTTCTTTTCAAGAAGGTTGCGCGTCCTTCTCCGTTTGGTTTTTCTTACGTTTTTTAGTCCTTTTCTCTTCACGATCTTTTTCTTTTCAGCCATTAGTTACCTCCGCTAGAATAATATGCTACCTTGACAATATACCATAAAATACATTAATATGGCAAGCAAGTTGAGTATCCACGATTGGTTTAAAAGCAAAAAAGATCAGAAAGAATTAAAAAATACCCACGAAAAACTCGATATCCCGGGAAATTTGTGGGTAAAATGCCCTAAGTGTGGCCAAACGATCTACTCTAAAGATCTCGAAGAAAATCTTAAAGTTTGCCCAAAATGCTCCTACCATTTCCGCTTAACTTCGGCCGAGAGGATAAAACAATTGGTTGATGATGGAACTTTCATAGAGATCAATCCAAACCTATATTCAAAAGACTTTTTAAACTTTGACGATACCAAGCCCTATGCCGACCGGATCAAGGACGCAATGCTTAAAACCAACCTAAAAGATGCCATTGCAACCGGCATATGCAAGATCGAACAACTCGAAGTTGCGCTGGGGATCATGGATTTTTCTTTCATGGGCGGTAGCATGGGTTCGGTGGTCGGAGAAAAATTTACCCGCCTGGCCGAAGCCGCGATCGAAAATAAGATCCCCCTGGTCGTTTTTTCCGCCTCCGGCGGAGCAAGAATGCAGGAAAGCATCATCTCATTAATGCAGATGGCAAAAACTTCCGCGGTGCTTGGGCGCCTGCGCGAAAATAGCATCCCGTATATTTCCGTATTGACCGACCCGACGACCGGCGGAGTTTCCGCCAGCTTTGCGATGCTTGGGGAAATAAATATGGCGGAACAAGGCGCCCTGGTCGCTTTTGCAGGACCAAGGGTCATTGAACAGACCATTAGGCAAAAATTGCCACCGGGATTCCAGCGGGCAGAATATGTTCTTGACCACGGGATGGTGGACATTGTGTTCCATCGGAAAGAATTGAAAAATAATCTGGTAAAGATTCTTAGATTTTTCAAGGAAGAGAAAAAAGCATGAAAAACAAAGAAGAAAAACGGCAAAATTTATTGCCGTTTGAAAAAATAAAACTCCAACCGCTTTTTGATAAGATCGATAAGCTGAAAAGCATCCAGGCATCCGGAAAGATGGATATGTCCGAAGAGATAAAGATGATCGAAAGAAGCATAGAAAGCGCCAGGAAAGAGATCTTTTCAAATCTAGCTCCGATGGAAGTCGTCCAAACCGCCCGCTTCATAAATCGACCTACTACTCTCGAATATATAGATAGTATCTTTGAGGATTTTGTTGAACTGCATGGCGACAGAAATTATGCGGACGACCCCGCAATGATCGCCGGAATAGCCACCCTTGATGGGAGATCGGTCGTGGTTTTGGGCCACCAAAAAGGACATACCACCAAAGAAAATATCGCGCGAAACTTCGGCATGGCCAATCCTGAAGGATACAGGAAAGCGCTAAGGATCATGCGGCTGGCAGAACGCTACAACAAACCGATCATTTCTTTTGTTGATACTTCCGGCGCCTATCCCGGGATCGGAGCCGAAGAAAGAGGACAAGCCGAAGCAATTGCAAAAAACCTGCGCGAAATGGCAGAACTGACCGTCCCTTTCATATCTGTAATAACCGGCGAAGGGGGATCCGGAGGAGCACTAGGCATTGCCATGGGAAACCGGGTTTTAATGCTTGAATTTGCTATTTATTCGGTTATTTCGCCTGAAGGCTGTGCTTCGATACTTTTCCGAAATGCGGCAAGAGCATCCGACGCGGCAAAAGCGCTTAAAATTACTGCAAAAAATCTCTTGGAATTAGGGATAATTGATGATATAATCAAGGAATCCCTCGGTGGGGCGCACAACAGCCTTGAGTTTACCTCAAAAAATGTTAAGTCTGCAATATTAAAATATTTGGAACCATTATTATCATTATCCCAAAGGGAATTAATTGCAGATCGATACGCTAAGTACCGCAAAATGGGTATTTATTGCGAGTAGGCTTTCATTCGTTTCGTGTGCCGCTGTGGTGGAATTGGCAGACGCGCCAGACTCAAAATCTGGTGAGGTTGATCCCTCGTGTCGGTTCGACTCCGACCAGCGGCATATTTTTCTTTTCGTGCCGCGGTGGCGGAACTGGCAGACGCACTAGCTTCAGGAGCTAGCGGGGTCAAACCCATGGAGGTTCAATTCCTCTCCGCGGCAAATTTTTTATTTTTTTTTAGGAGGATCATTTTAATGGATATAGTGGAATTGGAAGGAAAGACCCTGCCCCAGCTTTATGATATTGCAAAAACTTTAAATATAGCGAATATAAGGCAGTTAAAAAAACACGATCTGATATTTAAGATCCTTGAAGTGCAAACTGAAAAGAACGGTTTTATGTTTGCAAAAGGTGTCCTTGAGATCCTGCCGGAAAACTACGGTTTTCTAAGGACCTCGGGCTACTTGCCAAGCCGTGAAGATATTTATGTATCACAAACCCAGATACGCCGCTTTGATATGCAAAATGGCGATTTTGTAACCGGACAGGTCCGCCCTCCAAAAGAAGGCGAAAAATATTACAGCTTATTAAAAATTGAAGCGATCAATGGCGTAAATCCGGAACAACTAAGAGACCGGATACCGTTTGATGTTTTAACCCCGATCTTCCCGGATCAGCGCTATACACTTGAATACCCGGGCTGCCAAATGGCCGCAAGATTGATCGACATGGTCTCTCCGATCGGAATGGGACAGCGCGCCCTGGTCGTTTCTCCGCCAAAAGCCGGAAAAACAACCGTCCTAAAAAATATTGCAAATAGCATTTCCCAAAATTATCCGGATGCATTAATTAAAGTTCTTTTGGTGGATGAAAGGCCGGAAGAGGTAACGGACATGCAGCGCTCGGTTAGAGGCGAAGTTGTGGCCTCGACCTTCGATGAACCGCCGGAGAACCATATTCGTATCGCTGAACTTTTGCTTGAAGCCTGTAAAAGACAGGTCGAAGGCGGAAAAGATCTTGTGATCTTGCTTGATTCGATCACCAGGCTGGCAAGGGCTTATAACCTTGTAACGCCGCCATCCGGCAGAACTCTCTCCGGTGGTCTTGATCCGACATGTTTGCATCGGCCAAAAAGATTTTTCGGAGCTGCCAGAAATATCGAAGGCGGCGGCAGTTTGACGATCATCGCAACGGCGCTGGTCGACACGGGATCGCGCATGGATGACATTATTTACGAAGAATTCAAAGGGACCGGCAACATGGAACTGCATCTTAACCGGAAACTGGCCGAAAGACGGGTCTTCCCGGCGATCGATGTAAGGTTATCCGGAACAAGAAGAGAAGAACTTCTTATGGAAGAAAAAGAATTAAAGAAGATCTGGCTGCTTAGAAAAGTCATGGATAGCTACGAGACCGTTGAAGCAACCGAACAATTAATAGAAAGGATCAAGACTTTCAAGACCAATAAAGCTTTCTTTGAATCGGCCGAAGTAAAAGATAAATAATGTTTTCCGTCAATGAAATCCTTGGGATTATTGAGGAGTCAAGGGTCGAAGGGTCGAAGGCCTGCCTGCCGGTCAGGCAGGGTCGAAGGGTCAAAGGGATCTCGACCGATAGCCGCACGGTTAGATCAGGCGAGCTGTTCATTCCCCTTGTTGGGCCAAAGTTTGACGGCCGCAAATTCATCCCGGACGCATTAAAAGCCGGAGCGCTCATCCTTGAAACTAAAGATGGCTTAAAAGCTCTCCAGGCGATCGCTGCTTACCACCGCGCTAAATTCAAAATTCCCGTAATTGGCATAACCGGCAGCGTCGGCAAAACCACGACCAAAGATATGCTCGCCGCGATCCTGTCAAAAAAAATGCCAACGCTAAAGAGCGAGGAAAATTTTAACAACGAGATCGGCGTCCCCCTCACTCTGCTTAGATTAAATAAAAAACATAAAGCGGCCGTGATCGAAATGGGGATGCAAAAGTTGGGCGAAATAGATCTACTGGCAAACATTGCCAGGCCAACTATCGCCGTTATTACAAATATCGGCGAATCACACATGGCTTTCCTAAAAAGCAAAAAGAATATCGCTAAAGCCAAAGCTGAAATATTTAATGTTATGGATACGCACAATTATGCCGTTATTAACCAGGATGATGAATACTTTGAGCATTTGTTAGACCGGAGTAAGAAGTTTGGAGTTAGGAGTAAAACGTTTGGAATAATTGCAAAAGCAGACATAACACCAAAAGAACTAGAAGGGATAAATCTTCCAATTCCCGGCGAGCATAATATTTATAATGCACTGGCCGCAATTGCTGTCGCAAAAATATTAAAGATCCCAAACTCGGCCATCAAAAGCGGGTTGGAATCTTTTCGTCCATCAACGAACCGCTATGATGTCATTAATCGGGAAGATAAAGTTAAAATAATCAATGATACGTACAACGCCAGCCCGCAATCAATGAGCGCAGTGCTAAAGATCTTAGCGTGTTTACCCGGAAGAAAGATCGCTATCCTGGGGGACATGTTCGAGTTGGGCGCCAGAGAAAAGATCATGCACAAAAAAATCGGAGAACTCTCGCGCAAACTTGGGATCGACTACCTCTTTTCCGTAGGCAAATTATCAAGAGAGATGAAAGCTGACTTTCATTTTGCTTCTAAAGAAAGCGCGATCAAAAAACTTAGATCGTTTATCCGCCCCGGAGACAGGATCCTCATTAAAGCTTCCCACGGAATGCATTTTGAAGAAATCGTGGAAGCCCTCCGCAAAGTCTGATAAAATGAATTAGTCCCGATTTGATTTAGCTTTATTTGCCGAGGTGGTGGAACTGGCAGACACATCAGCTTGAGGGGCTGACGCCGTTAAAAGCGTAGGAGTTCAAATCTCCTCCTCGGCAATTAAAGCTGCATCAAAATTGAGTCCCGGATAGCTGGAATTTCATATCGATAATAGCGGATTGACTTATGCAAGGTTTTTCTTTATCATTACGATAAATTAATGGAGAGAAGGAGAAGCATTTGACTATCCAGCTTCCAGACATTGAAGTTAGCCCTCCCAGCCTGCAAAAGGATAGCTACAACCAAAAAAATACCGACGATTCTTTCAATGAAAAATTATCTTATGAAAAAGCTCGGTTGGGATTACTATTCTCCCCGTTCGGAATGATCGAAAATATTTTCTCCCCAACCCTTTCTTCAAATCAAAGCCAGAATGATAATTATTTAATTGAAAGTCTTTTTAAAGATCCGAGCAATGCCCCCAATTACGCAGAAAATACGAATGGTACTAACGCTAGATCGACGTCTCAAGCCTCGAACAATTCGGCAAACAATGCACAAATATTTGATTCCCTCCCCCTCCAATCAATTAACAGACAAGCTATTCAAGATCTCTTAGTAAAAACCAACTGGGTTATCCCGAATTTAGCGGCTAACCCTTTATTTAACCAAGCCTTGATGAATGGGAAACTCCAGCAGAGCTTTAGCCTCGATCAATTAGTCGATCAGATCATATCTCAGATCAAGATCGCAAAGATCAAAGGCGAAACCTCTGTATCATTTAATTTAAATCCGGAAGAACTTGGGAATATTATTTTAACTCTAACGTATCACGCCGGAATGGTCTCGATCCAAATGCAGTCTTCCAGCGACACAAAAAAACTCCTCGATGACAATCAGGAAGAGCTGGAAAATGCCTTAAGGAAAGCCGACGTTCATTATGATAAAATCCAGGTGATGGAGGTAAAAGAAAATGTTTGATATTATGAGCCGCGCTCAAAATGCGATCTCGGTCTATAACGACGCCTTAAAAGAAACATCGGCCAATATTGCGAACATGAATGTCCCGGGAGCAAAAGCTCTGGATTATTCTTTTCAATCAATTTATGAAAGATTGATCTCGCAAGGATCTGCTTCCAGTAATAATCAGGGAGGGACAAATCCCATTCAACTCGGCCAGGGGGTCTCACTTGCCAGCACATCGATTGATTTTTCTGCCGGAGAAACTATAACAGGAACATCGCTGGATCTGGCGATCTCCGGAGCAGGTTTGTTCATACTGTCCCCGGACGGCGGATCATCATATAACTACACAAGAGCTGGAGGCTTTCAAATCGATGCCTTTGGAAATCTTACATCCAACAATATGCAGGTATACGGACTTAATAATTACGGGGCGCTTGTCCCGATAACGGGCTTAACCGGCCCTGATATGACCCTATATTCATGGACAGCCGCCGGAAAGCTTCAATATAATGGCAACGATACCGGGTATAGCATTGCATTAACTTATTTTGCAAATCCTTCGGGACTCGTCCAAGCACAAGGAACAACATTTAAAGAAACCATGGCTTCCGGCTCTGCGGCAACAGCTCAAACGGCAGGCGGAGCGGTCGGATCTTTGCTGCCTGGACAAATCGAACAATCAAACATTGTTTACCTTACTGAAACAATCAACGCGCTCGAATTGCAGCGAGCAATGAGCGGAAATTTGAGCATGCTAAAAATGGCATCCGACCTTATTTCCAGTTTTATCCAGAAATTAGGATAATTAATGGCAGGAGAAAAGACAGCAACTAAACCGGAAATAGCTTCTCAAAAAAGGGTGGTCAAACTTCCGCCTGCTATCGGTGATTGGACGACCTACAAACCATCAAAGGTCCTGGTCAAAAAAGTTAAATCGGGTTTGTACGGTTTCGACCGTCTCTCAAAAGAAGATCTTAAGAATTTTTTCAAAATTCATTATCGATTTTTCCAAAGCCTGATCAATCATATTAAATTCGACCTAAAAGCTTCCGTTGAGTTATTTTCCTGCGAAAACGAGCAGACAAACTATTTAAGTTTTGTCCGTACAATTACGGGGCCGGTCTTGCAGGCAAAGATCTCTCTCCCAAACATCCATGAAGGGGTCCAGGCGTTCTTTGACCTTAATTTCGCGCACTCTTTTGTTAATCACGCTTTAGGCAGCCAGGACACGGAACCCCTCTCTCGGGGATTGACCGAAACTGAAAAAGTTATTTTTGAAACGGCCTTCACGCAATATCTTCCCGATTATACGGCTTCCTTTGACGGGGTTATCACAAATCCATCCTTTGAGGTCGTTAGCTCTCCGGATATTTCCCTTGATCCCTCGATCAATCTTTCAATGACCTTTGTTGTTTTCACCATCGAAATACAATCAAACAACAATCCGCTTGGAAAAATATCTTTCGGGTATCTTGGAAGCACGATCAAAGAACTTTTAAATAAATACAAACAAAAAGAGAAAGCCAAACCCATAAATTTTGGCCGGCTATCTTCCTTTGTCCTGGGAAAAGTATCTATCCCTGTTTCGGCAACGATCGGAGTGACCACGCTTGGGGCCTCGGAATTGAACACGCTCGAAGTTGGGGACGTCATTTCGACAAGCACCTCGATAAGCTCTGCCATTGTTCTAAATCTAGGCAACGCATTTAAATTATCTATCCAGCCCGGAATAAAGGATAAGAAAAGATCAGCAAAGATCCTCGGTTTTAATGAAGAGGATTTTTATCTCCCTCCCCCGATCGAAAAAAGTACGGAACCGGTAAAAAAAGAAGAACCAGCTCCCCATGAAGTTATTGAGCCTGAAATTCAGGAACCTAACCTTCTTGAAGATAAAGAAATCTATGTCGCTCAAAAAGAACAAACCGGAAAAGAAGAAACAGTCCTTGAAGATGACGAACTTGACCTGGAAGAGACAGCGGAAGAAGAGGATTTTTCCGATGAAGATTTTGACGATCTAACACTGGATGAAACCGAACAAAAGGAGGATAAGTAGATGGAAGTAAAAAATGTAAAATTCCCGGAATTAGAAGAAGGTGAAAAAGGAGAAAAGATCGACAACCGCGCGCTTGGAGACATTCCTGTCCAGGTAACGGTTGAATTAGGCTCAACAGAAATATCCCTAAAAGAGATCCTTGAGCTGTCAGAAGGTTCAATCGTTGAATTAAGCCGCCTCGCAGGCGAGCCGCTGGACCTAAAAGTAGGCGGACAAGTGATCGCTCAGGGAGAAGTCGTCGCAGTGGATGATTCATACGGCCTTCGAATAACGAATGTGATAGCCAGATGAATACGGAAACGCTGGTCCTTCAAACCTCTCCGATCGTTACTGTCGGATACATCATGCAGGTGCTGTTGTCGCTGGGCGTTGTCGTAACGCTTATTTTTGTTTCGGCAAAATTTCTTCTTCCCAGGCTCAAGCCTACGGGCGGAGGAAAAATTATCCGGATCCTCGACCGGGTCTTTCTGGAACCCCAAGTCACCGCCTATGTCCTTAAGGCAGGAAAAGCCGCCTGGCTGGTCGTTATCAGCAATAAACAGGTCGCAAAAATCGACAAAGTTGATGAGGCGCTTTCCAATGAATAAAAGATCCCTTTCGATTTTTTTCTTTATTTTTCTTTTCGCAGGATTAGCGCTGGCAAAAAAAGTTGGTCCAATTGATGCGGCACTAAACATCCCGGGGATGCTCAGCTCTCCCCAATTTTCTAATAATATCCAGATCATTATCTCTTTAGGCCTCATTTCGCTTGTCCCTTTTTTCTTACTATCTGTAACGTCTTTCCTTCGGATCATAATAGTTTTTTCACTATTGAGAACCGCCATTGGAACACAGCAAGTTCCTCCAAATTCAGTTTTGGTCGGGTTAGCCTTGTTCATGACGATCTTTATTATGTCACCGGTCATTCAGGAAATTAACACGACCGCCGTGATCCCTTATAACCAAGGAAGAATATCCCAGGCAAAAGCATTTCAAAATGGAATGAAGCCTCTTTCTATGTTCATGTTAAAGCAAACCCGCGAAAAGGACCTGGCGCTTTTTGTCCAATTCGCTAAAATTTCTCCCCCAAAAACCCCTGATCAGGTTCCAATCTATGTATTGATCCCTTCGTTTATGATCTCCGAGCTGAAAACCGCCTTCCAGATCGGATTCCTGCTCTTTATACCTTTCATTATCATTGACCTTGTCGTTGCCAATATTCTCTTGTCGCTCGGTATGTTCATGCTCTCTCCGGTCATGGTGTCCCTGCCTTTCAAGATCTTATTATTCGTCCTGGTCGATGGGTGGAACCTTATCACCCGCGGCCTATTAATGAGCTTTAGATGAGCCAGGATTTTGTAGTCCAAGTTTTATTTCAAGCAGTAAATATTATCCTGCTGATATCGATGCCCACCGTCGGCATCGGTCTTTTAGTCGGATTCACTATCAGCCTTTTCCAGGCGGTTACCCAGATCCAGGAACAGACGCTAACCTTTGTCCCTAAGGTCGTCGCCGTCCTGCTTGTCTTTGCCTTCACTTCTCCATGGGTGATATCCATGCTGATCGATTTCACGAACACCCTTTGGAGCGCCATCCCGAATATGGCCAAATGATCAGCCAGGCACAAATTGAGGTTTTCTTTTTTATCGCCGCCAGATTATCGGGATTATTTATTCAGGCCCCATTTTTTTCTTCCCGCAGCGTTCCTTTTGCCGTAAAATCAGCTCTCGTCATTTGGTTATCGATCATCCTTTGGTTCATTGTTCCCTATAACCACGGACTGCCAACAACGACGGTCGGTTTTCTTACTGTTATCGCCGCGGAGGTTTTCTTAGGTTTCGTTATGGGGTTTGCCTGCAATATCATTCTCACCGCGATCCAATCCGGCGGAGAAATAATCGATCTTCAAATGGGACTTTCCGTGGCCTCGGCGCTTGATCCGATCTTCGGCTCCGTAATATCGATCATTGGCAGATTAATATTTTTTGTCGCTTTGATAATATTCATCACGATCGACGGGCATCATATGCTCCTTTCCGCATTCCATCAAAGTTTTACAACTATCCCCGCGGGAACGATCGCAAACTTCTTTTCCGATAATCTTGCCATTCAAATGATAAAGCTTGGCTCGGACCTTTGGCTCATTGCCATAAAGATCGCAATTCCGACCGTTCTATTCATCTTCCTAATAGATTTTTCTTTCGGGATCGTCTCCAGGGTCGCTCCCCAGGTCAATGTTTTTATGCTCGGTTTCCAGGTAAAGCCGATCGTCGGCCTCCTCGGGATCATGGTCACCCTCCCTCTTATCGTGAATTTCATGGAACACCTGCTTGAAAAGATGATGCAAAATCTTGTATATATAGTAACATTCGTAAAATAGTCAGGAGGATATATGGCGGAAGGCGGAGATAAATCCGAAGAACCGACTCCCCACCGTTTGCGGGAAGCCAGGGAAAAGGGGCAGATCGCAAAAAGTAAAGAAGTAACAACGGCCGTCCTGCTTCTTTTTACTTATGCGATGTTCCGCTATCTTGGCGAATACATTTGGAGCAACCTGGCGGACACCACCCAAATATTATTTCAGCTTATTCCTCAAGCAAAAGAATTCGATATTGCTTTTGCAGGCTACATCCTTCTTATCGCATTAAGAGGGATGGCCTTTGTTCTCCTACCGATCTTTATCTCTATTTTTATAGTTAGTTTTATTACCGAATCTATGCAGACCGGTTTTGTTTTTGCCGCAGATCCGCTTTCGCCAAAAGGCGAAAGAATAAATCCGATCGAAGGATTCAAAAGGATGTTTTCGATGCAAGGCCTCGTTGAATTGGTTAAATCGATGCTAAAAATATTCATTGTTTTTTACATCGCCTGGTACGCCGTTAAAGATGAGCTTCCAAAGATCGTTGGCTTGATCGAATCCGAGCCGTGGGATGGCCTATTAATTGGCGGAAATATTGTCTATACGATCGCTATGCGCGTCGGCATTTTTTATATTATCATCGCGATCCTGGACTATTTTTATAAGCGCTGGGAATATATGCGCAACTTAAAAATGACCAAACAAGAAATAAAAGAGGAATATAAGCGGCTTGAAGGGGATCCAATGGTAAAACAGAGGATGCGCGACCTTCAGAGGCAAGTCGCCCAACAAAGGATGATGGCGGCCGTGCCGCAAGCCGACGTCGTCGTTACAAACCCGACCCACATCGCCGTCGCTTTAAAATACGACCAGAAAAAAGGGAAAGCACCTATTCTCCTTGCCAAAGGCGAGAGAAAGATCGCCGAAGAGATCAAGCGAATTGCTGAAGCTCACGAAATTACGATCATTGAAAATGTTGTACTGGCAAGATCAATTTATAAGACAACCAGGGTAAATAAGGAAGTACCATCGGAATTGTATCAGGCGATCGCGGAAGTTCTTGCCTATGTGTATAAGATCAAACAGGATCGAGCAAGCAGGAAAAAGGCTTCTATTGCCCTGTCACCTCGATAAAGGTATAATCTAGAAAATTTATGGCAGCACCATTATTTGAATTTAAGAACTTAAAAAATCTCTTTTCCATAAGCGATTTTATGGTCGCTTCGGTCCTGGTCATGGTTATCGCCCTGATGCTCATTCCGCTCCCACCCATAATGCTCGATCTCTTGCTGACCATGAACATCGCTTTTTCGCTGGTCATTCTTTTGGTCGCAATGTATTTGAAAGAACCGCTTGAATTTGCTTCTTTCCCATCAGTTTTATTGATCGTTACCGTCATTCGTTTGTCACTCAATATAGCCTGTTCCAGACTGCTGCTAACCCAGGCTTTTGCCGGCCAAGTGGTCGCCGCTTTCGGATCGGTCGTCGTCGGCGGAAATTATATTGTCGGCATCATTATTTTTGCGATCATAACGATCGTCCAATTTGTCGTTATTACCAAGGGATCGGAGCGCGTCGCTGAAGTCGCCGCCAGATTCACCTTGGATGCAATGCCGGGAAAACAGATGTCGATCGATGCAGATCTAAATGCAGGTTTGATCGATGCAACGGAAGCGCGCGCCAAAAGAAAAAAGATCGAACAGGAAGCGACATTTTTCGGAAGCATGGATGGTGCCAATAAATTCGTCCGCGGAGATTCGATCGCCGGCATCATCATAGTAA
>Ga0172379_10003624_pt1 | contig 24218 bp, 23 predicted proteins | sample GrowelOW334metaG_FD_119756 | JGI IMG/M metagenome (GOLD analysis project Ga0172379, IMG submission 119756) | Groundwater microbial communities from an aquifer near a municipal landfill in Southern Ontario, Canada - Groundwater well OW334 metaG | ecosystem: Environmental > Aquatic > Deep...
AAATGCCTCGCCAGTGCAAACTCGCAGTCTTTATTTTACAGACTAGTTATCTGCATATAGTCTTGCTATGTATGGTAGTCCATTTGCTTCGGACCCCAGAGGGTCCCCACCTCAGCTTATGTTTCTGATTGTATTGTTCGTTGTTTGGTTAGCTCGGACAAGTGCACTGGCCCATAAAGCGGAACTCTTTGTTGATGATGTCGACGCTGTTATAAATTAGAATCCTTTGGATTCTTTTCGTTTTTTTTGAAAAAAAAGATAGCTTGTTAGTGGCTATCTTTTTTCTATGAAAATATTATTTACTGCAACATTTCTTGAATTTTTTACCTGAACCGCATGGACATGGATCGTTGGGTCTGGTTTTTTGATTTGGATTCATGTCGATCACATGTGTTTCTGGTACTCCTGTCGGCTCACCGTCCTTTGTTTCAAATATTTCAAAGCCATCCTGATTTTCGTAGACCATCTTTTGAGTAGATTCAGAGGTTTTTGGAGATGTGGAGGCTTTCTTTTCTGTTACTTTCACATTCTGACTGACCTTTTGAAGCAACTGAACGTATTGATTATCTTTTGCTTGGTTGGTGATTCTGATTTTTTGTAATTCTTCTTGTTGTTGTATTCCTGCAAAGTCTATGCCCGCGATATAGGTCGAGATATCCAATTTGAGGTTGTAGAGCAGATTTTGGAATTTATCAAATGCCTCTTTTTTGTATACTACCAATGGGTCAAGCTGAGCGTATCCCATAAGTCCTACTTTGTCTCTGAGGTAATCCATCTCGTCGATATGTTTGACTCGTAACGTATCTATATGATAAAGATAGACGTCTTTGAGGATGAGATACATTCTTTCTTGGTCGATGGATTGCATATTGTGTTGGATATGCTTAGTCACTTGTTCTGTTAATGGTTTTTGCAATTGTTCATAGCTCATATTTTCATAAGCGCTTATTTCTTCGTTGCTTAGTTTGAGCGAGAAGACTTTGTCTATCGTCTGAATGAACTCTGTAGCGCTTTGATTGAGTGTCTGAGCGGTATGTATCTGTGTACGAACAATATCACCCATATTTCTTTCTATTTCGCTTCTCATTTCCTCGATAAGTAATGTCTTTATCTCTGGATTTTCTTCGCTTTCGATGATTTCATCTCTCTTGTGATAAATCGCTTGTCTTTGCTTATCGATCACACTATCGTAGTCAAAGAGATGTTTTCTGATGCCAAAGTGTCGTCCTTCCATTTGCTTTTGTGCTCTGATGATTGAATTGGTAAATTGGCTTTGTGTAAGTTCTAGATTTTCCAATTCACTCTTGCCGAGTAGAAGTGCTGCCATGCTTTGGATTCTCTCTCCTCACATTTTTTGCATGATGAGATCATCAAGGGCAACAAAGAATACTGATATTCCAGGGTCGCCTTGTCTACCTGCACGTCCGCGAAGCTGATTGTCGATTCTTCTCGATTCGTGTTTTTCTGTTCCGAGGATGAATAGTCCATAATGGAAATCTTTCTCGATTAATTCTGTGTGTTTTCCATCCGCTGGCTTGATGATAATTTCAGCAAATGGCGTAGTGTTGTACTTCCTATTTTTGTTGAATTTTACTTTGCAAGTCATTTCGTTGAATGTAGTTTCTTGCTGTTCGAGTTGTCTGATATTTTCGTCTGTCAAAGAGCATTCTTTCTTGAGGCCATCCATGGTAAGTTCGTATTCCAAAGATGAGTAGACGACAGCAGACACGGCCTTTCAGCTTTTGATTGTTTTGTTTGTCCATTTTGCATAGTTTTCTGCAATCTGTTTATTGAGTCACTTATCGAGCTTGATATCTGTTCCTCTTCAGGCCATGTTGGTAGCAACCACGATGCTTTTGTATTTTCCTGCTTGTGAAACGATATGCGCTTCTTGCTCATGAAATTTAGCATTGAGGACGTAGTGAGTGATTGATTCTTTTTCGAGTATCCTAGAAACGTATTCCGATGTGGCAATATTTGATGTACCAATCAAAATTGGCTGTCCCATTTCGTGATAAAATTTGATATATTCTTTTACAAATTTTCGTTTTGCTGATTGATTGAAGTAGACTTTGTCGTTTTTATCTACTCTGATGGTAGGTCTATTGGTAGGTATTTCCAATACTGAGAGATCATAAATCTTTTCAAATTCCTCGCCTTCGGTAAGCGCAGTACCTGTCATACCACAGAGTTTTTTGTATTGTTTGAAAAAATTCTGATAGGTAATCGTTGCCATAGTTTTTGATTCTTTCTGTATTTCTACGGCTTCTTTTGCTTCGATAGCTTGGTGAAGTCCTTCAGAGAATCTTCTTCCTTGCATGGTACGACCAGTATGTTCGTCGACTATCAAGACTTCATTGTCTTTGACGATATATTCCTTGTCTCTTTCGTATACAGCTTCTGCTCTCAGTGCATTTTCTATGTGATGAATTTCTTCATATCATATGTCTCTATAGAGATTTTCTACGCCCAATATTTCTTCAAGTTTTTGAATTCATCTTCCACTAAGCGCGGCAGTCTTGGTTTTGACGTCGATATAATAATCTCCATCTTCTTCTTGTTTTCCTGCTTTTTCACTCAATAATTCATTCAACAATCCTTTGGATACCTTCTTTTTCTCTGAACAAGGTGTAAGCGTTTTTACTATTTTTGCGTAGTACACATATTTTTCTGTCGGTTCTGCGCTTGCTTCTGAGATGATGAGTGGAGTTCTGGCTTCATCGATCAGAATACTATCTATTTCATCCACTATCGCGTAATTGAGTGGCCTTCGAAGCAAAGATCTTTGTTGTTTTGATCTTACGAGATTATCTCTTAGATAGTCAAATCCAAGTTCAGAATTTTCTATGTAGGTAATATCTTTTGCATATTCTGCACGTCTGTTTTGCAATGCTACTGATTTGGTTACACATCCGCAACTGAGTCCCAATCGCTCGTATACATGCCCCATCCATTGTGCGTCACGAGATGCAAGGTAATCATTTACTGTGACTACATGCACACCCTTTCCTGCAAGCGCATTGAGATACACTGGCATGACAGCTACGAGTGTTTTTCCTTCTCAGGTCTTCATTTCTGCGATTGTTCCTTTGTGGAGAATCATTCCTCCAAGCAACTGAACATCATAAGGGACCATATCTCGTGTAAGTATTGTTCCTTTGACTTCTACTTCTTGTCCTACCATTCTTTTGCAGGCTTGTTTTACGGTAGCAAATGCTTCTGGAAGAATAGCGTCTAACGTCTCCCTATTTGCCAATCTGTCTTTGAATTCTTGCGTTTTTGCTTTGATCTGATCGTCAGAAAGAGCATCATATTCTGCGCTTATGATGTTGGTTTTGTGTACGATAGGCAGGAGCTTGTCTATTTCCTTTTGGTTATAGTTTCCTGTAATGAGACTGAGAATCCAATTGAACATGGCTAATATAATTTTAAATGCTAAATTCTATTTCCGAGCATTACGTATAGGGAAATGTGCTTACAAAACAATGCTATTTTATTTCTTGGTATTTGACTTCTGTCTGTTTTCATCTTTGTAAAAGTCGGAGAAGTTTTTTATTTTGTGTCAGAGCATCACAGCGATTGGTGTAGAAGATACTAACATTAAATTCTAAATGCTGAGTTTTAAATTCTCAATTATTTGTTAGATTTGTGAATATTTCTTCGAGTTTTTCTAGCTTATGAAAGCGAGTTTTTTTGTGATTGAAAAATTTGCAAATGGTGTTTTGGTAATTGAAATATCCGTAATTGAGTGGTATGGCCGTATCTATTCCTGCATCTTTAAAATATCTCAAATCATGCTTCACTACTGCATGTACCATGGGATCTGAGTAGGAGAGCGTATTGAGATATGCTTTTCGTAGTGGTGTTTCTTTGCTTCGGTAGTCAAATGGAAAATGAAATTTTTTGATATTTTTTTGTATTTCGGAGAGTTTGTAATTTTTAGCTTCCTCACTCACTAATTTTTGTCCCATTTGTATATCTGCATAATCTCCAAATAGTCCTATTTTCCCCGCCAATGAATGTGTGAAACATAGCTCGTGGAGGTAGATATGGAATAATGGAATGATAGATTTATAGAGTCATAGATTTATAGATGATTTTTCTTCGAGGAGCGCTAATTCGTAGATGGGTGGAAGGATTATTTTTTCGCAGCCTTGCTTGACCAAAAATCAGATTCCTTTTTTGATTTGTTCTAGACTATAATCAAAAGTTTTTTCGCCGTACGATCGATTGAGAAAATCATAGTATATGACGTATTCATGATCATATTTTTGGAGAAATTTGAAGAGTGTGAGCGTATCATTTCATGAGGTGACGATTCCTATTTTCATCCAAGTTGTTTTGTGAGGTAAAGATAGCTTTTGACTTTTTCGTTGTATCTTGTGAAGGTTTTTGCGTTTTCAATTCATTTGATTGCGTTCAGCGTGTCTGTAGCTAGTTGGATATATCTATCAATTCAACTTCTGTTTGATCAGCTCAGACTTGCCATTTTGACCAACGCGTTTTCCAGTTTCTTTTTTTGTTTTTGAATTTTTTCTAGAAACAGGCTTTTGGATTTTGTAAGTAGATTGGTTTCAAATTTTCTCATATTGATCAATATGTTGATTCTCCATTTTTGAAGATCGTTGAGGAGTCTGATCTTTATGTCTTTGATAGGTCTTCGATATCAAGCGTCTTGATGTTTGTTGATATATCCTTGGATAGTAAGAATGTCTTTGTAGGTATTTTTCATTTTGAGCTCTAGATATTTTACATATTCTGCGCATTTACCTCCATCGTTTTTGTTGAGTGATACGGTTATACTCTTGCCTTTTGCTCATAAGTCATTGATGTTACAATACATGCCCTCTTCAAGATATCAGAAACTGACTCACATCATTGTTGTGATTAGCAATCAAGTTATTATTGTTTTTTTAGTGTTTAGCATGGAATTCACGGGAATAAATTTTTGGCTAACGGTACATGTAAAACGGTTAACGGTTGGTCTATTGGTCGATGATCATTTTTTTGATTCAGAGTCGGAAATAGGAATCGGGAACTTTCCCCAATTTGATCTTATTATCTAAGTCGATTAAGTTACCATAAAATTTTGTAATGTAGGTCTTTTTATCTTGCATTTTTTTGATATTTTTCAAATTTTTTGTTATTCCGTATGGATTTTGCTTGAGCATGGCAGCTATGGTTTTGGCATCGGTAATGCCTTGTTCGTGCAGATCGATCATATAAATATACAATTTCAATCCTCGAAACAATGTTCCCAAAAATAAATTTCGATTGACTCCTTCTTCTTGGATCTTGTCTATGATTTTGAGGTTTGCATTGGGGTGGTCAAAGAAGTTGTCAAAGAAAACGAAGCTATTGGTCTCTGTCTGTCAAAAGACCACAAGGTCGATAATTCCCTTGGTTATTCCCTCACCCCCAGCCCCTCTCCTTCAGAGAGGGGAGGCATTCATCCAAGTTTTTAGTTTGTCGCATTCGTTGATGATGTTGTAGAGATCATTTCCCACTTTTTCGAGGAAAAAGTCGATGGTGTCATGGTCTATGGTAAGCTCTTTCAATTCATTTTTCACAAAGTTTTTGAGCTCGATACCTGAAAGTTTATCAAATGTTTTGATGGTGGCATTTTTCTCCAAAAATTTGTAGAGTCTGCCTCTTTTGTCGGGTTTATAGCTCACAAACATAAGGATGGTATCTGCGGGAATCTGTCCTTCCTTGTCGATGATTTCATTGGTAAGTGATTCGGAAACTTCGGCTCATATTTTGTTTGATGTGTCTCCGTCAGTAGGCAATCCTTGGATGATTATCAATTTTTTGTTCACAAACAATCCACCTGCGAATATAGCCTGCTTTACTTGTCCTAGATCAAAGTTTTCGTTGTTGAATGCAAAGATAGCATCTTTCCCAAATTTTTCTGCGAAGTTTTGTTTTCGTCTAGAAATCTCCTTATCCAGGAGATATTTTTCTTCTCAGGTAAATAGAAAGACGTTGGATAACATAGCTAGTGAACTGAGTAAACTGAGTAAATTGAGTAAACTTGATAATCTATGTAGATATTACAGTATGGATTTGGTGGGAGATTTCAAACAAAAGGATGAATAAGACTAAAACGACCACAATGACGAAATAAAGCTATTAAAAAGCTTGAAAACTCATTCTGACTGATTATATTTCTTTCGTTTGATTAGCTCCTGTATATTTTTGATGAAAATATTGCACAGCATAGATTTTTTTCTGGCCAAAATTGCTATTGTATTGATTCGCGGATATCAATATACATTTTCTCCGGATAGAGGATTGCCATCCTTGCGATTGAAGTGAAGAGTGTGCTCTCATGAACCGCATTGCAGCGAATATAGCATCCATGTATTTCGTAGATATGGATTTGTAAAATGATTATTTAGAGCGAGTGATAGAATTTTACATTGTACTCCAAAGATGCAAAAACAGTATGATCCAGCCCATTATCGTGTAGTTTTTTGTTCTTCTGCACCCATAGGTGTTCCTTTTTTGCATGTGCTTGCTGAGGATAAAAGATTTGAAGTCGTAGGTGTAGTAACTATGCCTGATGCCCCTTCTTGAAGAGGTATGAAGATGCAAGAAAATGTAATCAAATGTGAAATGAATAAAATATTGGGATCGCGGGAAGCGGGACGCGGTACGAGTGATTTTGTATGTACTCCTACCAAAATTAATCCAGAAAAATCAGAAGAAGGGAAACAATTTGCTCAATGGTTACAAGACAAGAAGCCTGATTTCTTGGTGGTGATTGCGTATGGTAAAATTATTCCTCAATCGATATTAGACATTCCTGTTATCGCCCCGATCAATGTGCATGGTTCGCTATTGCCTAAGTATCGTGGGGCATCTCCTTTGCAATCGGTCTTTTTGCATAATGAAAAAGAAACAGGTATCACGATTATGAAAATGAATGCAGGACTAGATACGGGAGATATGATCGACAAACTAAAATTCAGCATTCCCTTTGATCGGACGGTAAAGCATGTCATCGAAAAAATGCAAGAGGTATGACCGAAATTTCTTGTCGATACCTTATGGAAATATGGGAAACGTATGTTGGGTGAAGTAAAACAAGACGATAGTGAAGCCACCTTGTGCGGAAAAATAGAAAAAGAAAGCTGACTGATTGATCCACGAAAAGATGCTATTTCTCTGGTTTATTCGAAATATAGAGCGTTTTATTTGTGGCCGAAGATTCACTTCAATCTTCGTCAACGTGAAACGTATAACGGTGAACGTGATGTTAGAGTGATAGTGGAGGAGTTGAAATTGAATGAGAAAATATTTGAAGCGCATAAACATTTACCACTTATTGATGAAGAAAATGTACTTAATGCTTGTGTGAAAATGCTATTCGTCAGGCCTGAAGGCAAGAAGGCAATGCTTTGGAATGAATTTGTTAATGGATATCTCAAATAGTTAGCAACTAATAACTAACAACTAACAGTTGATGTGATGATTAAAAAAAAGATCAAGCCATAGTTTAGTTGTTGCGAAAACGCAGTTATTTCTCTGTAAATTTTTCCGGAAATTTTTCTTTTATCGCTTTCATCTTGGCTTTCTTGCTGCCTTTTGTATTTTTAGCGAAGTTTCTTATTTCCGTCATCTTTTTAATGGTTTTCTCTGGCAAAAAATCTGAGAAGATGTCTTTGTAGAACTTTTCATCCTCATCATTCCAGGAAATAATTTTTTTGATTCTTTTTTTCTGTCTTTCCCATGTTGTTTGGTTTTAGTTTAACGATTTCTTATAATTATTTTTTCTTTTAAGTCAAGCTCATTTTTTGCCTATTTATGTTTTTTCCTGCATCTCACCTTCTACATCTTCTTATTTGACATTTTCTTGACCTTGTCTTTGTGTATTGACTTTGGTTCTTCTTTTTCTAAAATGTACGTTACAAATTACAAGTATTTTTTATTTTATGAAAAAAAATGGAAAGATTGGGGAAAAAGATAATTTTTTTGTTTGCTGGATTTGTTGCCTGTTTTATTTTTGCTGTTGTATTTTTTCTTGGTAGGACTTTTGCTCTTGGATTTTTTCAGGAGGATTGAGCGGTGACTGTACCATCAAACCAAGAAGAGTTTATGCATACATTAAGGATGCAGGCCATCACCATATTGATAGAAAACAAATTTGATCACTTTGAGACGATGCCATTTGGGCCAGGAAATGATGCTCTACATATAAGTGGATCGACAAGCTATCCGCAGTATCCAAATTATGTCGTGAATAAAGAGATTGAGGTGAAAGATGATCTGGATATTTTGTTGGAAAAGAAGATTCTTGCTATCGATGCCAATTATTCACTTTCTTACGAGCTGCCAACATTTTCGCTTGATACGATGCGTTTGGATCGAGAGGAATTACAACACTTGGGAAAAGTATTCCTGTTTAAAAATCAAAAAGATCTTCAGGATTTGTGATATGTTGTGAGTTCGTACAGGACAAGAATCAATACGGATTCCAAAGAATCGGGAAGAAGAGATAATATTTCTATCTCGTACTGGAATATCGGTAATGTGAGAGTGCTCAACCCATGACAGGAATTGTCGTTTATGGATGAAATTCATTATGATCCTGAACTGAATAATGGTAAACGCGATACCGTGAGTGGACTTGCCAATATCGGAGGTATAAGAAATGTCAAAGGCTGAGGGATTTGTGGTGCTGCTTGGTGAATCAATGCAGTCATTCGTCCAAACAAAGCATTTGAGATCACCGAAAGATTCAATCATTCTAGGACTTATAAAAATCTCTATAAAAATGTTATCAATGGAAAAGAGTCTTGGATCCCTGGTCTGGATATTGCTGTGTATTCATTTCCATGAAGTGTAAAAGATTTTAAATTTAAAAATATCCGTGGATATCCTGTCGTTCTCGTGATGAATTATGATGGAACTGCTGAATGAACAGAAGAATTGTTTGTTTTGAGTAAGGAGGAGGATCGTGGAGAATTGAAATATACGGGAAGAGAGGGAAATTGTTTTTTTTGGGAGGCCAATGGATTGCCATTCAAAAGCTGTTATGGAGCTATATTGCGATAGGTATCAATATTTTCTCGGTAAAAATTTGCCCCAAAGGGACTGCATAATATTTGCCCCAAAGGGACTGCATAATATTTGCAAAATTTCGCTTTTGGGGTACTATTGAAGTATGAAAAAGCGACCTTCCATAGTTCTGTTGTCATCATTCCTCGTATGAGGATGATTTTGCAGTATAGAAGCGCAAAATTATGACCCCCAATTTTATTTTCATGGTGCGCAGAAGAATACGCCGGATATCTTGAAAATGCTTGATCGTATTTATCGAGTAGATGATATGATTGAAAATCTGCCTTTTGTAATATTGGAGGATGTTCCTATTCTCGTCGGAAATTCTATAAGTGGGCATTGATCTGCTGACGAAGAAAGTATGTACGACATTGATGCCGAGAAGATTGGTAATTTCTTGGATCAGAGTCAGACTTTTGAAGAATTTTATCAGAAGATGAGGAGTGATAGTATTAATTTTTTATTCAGAAATGGATATTCGAATTTTAATGCTCAGCCGTATAAGGAGGGAAGTCTGGCAATAGCGGTGGCATCTTGAGATTTTAAGGTAACGCAAGAGATCACGAAAGATGATGGCCTGGATGCTTTGCTCAAAGATAAGTTGCAAGTATATAAGGATGATTTTGAGAATGTATCTAGATTTGCGAATTATCTGAATTTTAAAAATATAGGTATCACTACTGGGGAATATGAAAAGCTCGGAACTTTGTTTCTGTTTAAAAATGAACAAGATCTCAGGGATCTGTGATATGCATTAATTTCTCGGAAGACCAGAATCAACACCGATCCAGACTATAGAAGACACAATATCAAAACTGCGTTTGCCAATATCGGGAATGTGAGACTTATCATGCCTGGTGAGACGTTTACTCTGGGGGATGCATTTCGTTACCATCCTTCTGCTGCATGATCAGAAGATTTTGTGGAGGGATATATCACGGTAGGAAATGGAGCGAAAATGTTTTATGGCGGAGGATTGTGTGGTGTGGCGACTGCGTTTTATCAGGGTACACTGACCAATCTCGGATTGAGTCTACTTAAATATAGAGCGCATTCGACCTATTATAGAAATCTTTATGAAGCAGAAATAAATGGAGTGATGATCACTGATCCTGGACTGGATGCGACGGTCTATACGCCACTTTTTGATGTAAAGGTAAAAAACATCCGTGACTATCCTATCGTCGTCGGGTTTAATTTTGATGGATTGAGTGGGAGTATGGAGCAAGTATTTACCCTTTCCAAAGCGCAGGATAGAGGGTCATTTGCTTTTGTCGGTAGCTACAAAAAAGCATGATCACAATGTTTCACGCGAAAGATAAATGGGAAAAATAGGACTAATTGTTATAAGCATATTAAAAATTTCTAAGGATGCATTACTTGAACGCAATTATCTGATAGCCATATTTTTCTATGTTTTCTGGTGAGAAAAAGCTGAAGTCCTTCGTCCTACGTACGTAGGTGACTTCTTTTTCGATAGTTCTGCCCGTATAATTTTTGGTCGTAGGGTCTCGCTCTTGGAGTACGAGAGTATCTCCTTCCTCGCATTTCCGATCTGCAAGGCGAAGTTCAAAGTTTTTTTTACCATCGAGGATTGCTTGAAAGTATTCTGGCCAGACTTTTTTTTCGTGTCTCATGGGGAAAGATTTATAGATTGAATAGAGTTATAGATTGGATAGATGGGTTTTTTATTGTTTTTCGTAGTGTTCTATTTCTTCATCAAAAAAATTGAGTTCAACTCCTACTTCTTTGAACATTTCTTCTGATTCTGAGCCAGCGTGATATTTTTTTTCGCAGACAACTCTTTTGATTCCACAATTTATAAGCAACATCGCACAGGTTCTGCATGGTGTCATTTTACAATAAAGTGTCGCGCCGTTGAGCGCAACTCCCATTTTTGCTGCTTGGCAGATGGCATTTTGCTCTGCGTGGACAGTTCTCACACAGTGATTGCTGGTCGTTCCATCTTCGTGAATAGTTTGTTTGTATTGATGACCAATTTCGTCGCAGTGTGGTAGACCGACCGGCGAACCGACGTATCAGGTTACTAAAATTTGTTTGTCTCTGGCTATGACGCAGCCGCTTCTGCCTCTGTCGCAGGTAGCTCTCTTGGCGATAGCTTTGCAGACTTCCATGAAGTATTGGTCTCGTGATGGACGGATGTATTTTTCCTCAGACATCTTTTGAAGTAATAGGGTAAATTACTGTTGGAAGCATAAGCAATGTGTGAATTTTTTCAAGTTGAAAAAAGAGGTGTGCAAATATGCAGGGACCTCGTGAATTTTTAACATACATTTTTTTAATGCGTTCCATACATTCCACTGAAGTGGATGTTGGAGACAAATCTTTTCGGTATTTCTTTGTTTTCTTTTAGAAAATATTCGAATTTTTTCTGTACCTCTCCCACTAATTTCCTATCTGTTGATGAGAAAGCAATCTCTTTGACATATTGGTAGAATAAGTGCGGACAGCCAAATTCTGTAGGATTTTTTACTGATACTTCTTGTGTTACCAAGTAGAATGTAATAATACATTTTTTCTTTGGTGAAATCGTCCATACCAGTTTTTCTTCTGAAAGATTTGTCGGTAATAGTTTTTCTGTTTTTGGCTCTGGCATAGGTACTATCTTAGAGAACATGTTCGGCTTATGTATGAATAAGCTTATTAATTTCTCTGCTAGACGTGGGTCTAGGGGGTTGGTTAATAGATTTCTTTTTGTAGACATCGTTTGGATCCTCCATTTTGGTTAATATTTTTTTTGTTTATATACACAATTGTTTGATTAATGCAATAGCTTGGTTTTGGTCCATGAAATAGGGAGAAGTTGCTATGGTAACGAGGCAGACTTCTTTCATGAGCTTTCTGATGATCGTGAAGTCAGACTCTATTTCTTGTTCTGTTTTTCCCTCTCGGAAATCGACGTCGATATCCAAAATATAATTATAAGTTCTAAATGCTAAATTCTGAATTTGATGGAGTTTTGCTTCTGTTCTGATCTGGATGCATTCGTCGATGAGTCAGGAATCGAGTGCGGAAGTGATGAAATTGCCCACATTGCATGCGTAATTGGTGAAGCCAAACATCTCATTTGGGGTGATGCGCTTGGCATCAAAGCTATTGATATTTGGCTTGATGTCTGAATGCTGATCGATGTGAATGACTTTGAAGGGTTTGGCTACTTCGCTATGTTCAAACTGTTTGCTGTGTCGATACCAGAAAAATAATGCGTGGTTGTGGTTATCAAAAATATAGATGGGAATGCCTTCTTTGTTGGTAGAGATGAAGTGTTTGAGGCCCACACAGGAGATTAATGTATTGTCTACCATCCCGCTTTTGCGGGATTCCGCACCAATGTGCTCCACTTCTTCAAAAGCGATTTCTGTTCAGATTTCCAAGTCATCGACTGTTCATTCTTTCATCGGCGGAATGTAAATTCCTCCTTTTGATCAAAGTGCGAGTCTTTCTGCGTGAGAAAATTCGTTGTTTCAAAGCGGTTCTGTGATGAAGAAAGGAGAGTTGTACATGGAGTTTATTTTTGAATAAATGTTTATGTGTTGTTTGCCTGCGACGCCTGCCTACGGCGTGTTACTTTTTGCTCCCGGGTCAAAAAGTAACCAAAAACCCCTCGACCAGTGCAAACTCGCAATCTTTCTTTTACAGACTAGTTATCTATGTTTGTCTTGCTATGTATGGTAGTCCATTTGCTTCGGACCCCAGAGGGTCCCCACCTCAGCTTATGCTTGGATTGCATTGTTCGTTGATTGGTTAGCTCGGACAAGTGCACTGGCCCATAAAGCGGAATTCTTTCTTGATGATGGTTGCTTTGAATCCCGACCATTCGGGATGATGTTGACGTTGTTATAAATTAGAATCCTGTGGATTCAGATCCGTGTAGAGCATAGCATAACTTCTTTCTGTTTCAAGTAAAAATACTTTCTGTTGATTTTGTTGTTTAAGAGAGTACATATGCCTTATGATGAATAAAGAAACATTCAATCGCTCTCTTAACGAGACGTTCTGGTATGCCAAGAGGACTATTCAGATTCTTTTTCTTGTTAGTTTGATTGTGACCGTGTTGTATAGACGAATCAATCCGCCCATTACGCCGCTTATGGTGATTAGATTCTTTGATCAGGTAGTAGATGGAAGGGACATCACTTTTGATAAGCATCGAGTCGATATCAAGAAAGTTTCACCAAATGTGATCTATGCTATCGTTGCTGGTGAGGATAATAATTTTGTATCGCACGCAGGATTTGATTTTGATGCTTTGTATAAGGCTTTGGAATACAATCTCAAACATAAGACTATCACGCTATGATGAAGCACTATTAGTCAACAAACAGCTAAAAATGTTTTTTTGTGGCCGGGGCGTGATTTTTTGAGGAAGTGATTGGAGGCATATTTTACGCTTTTGATTGAGTCTTTCTGGGATAAGGAAAGAATCTTGGAGGTGTATGTGAATGTAGTAGAATTTGGTGATGGTGTGTATGGTGTCCAGGCTGCTGCCCAAAAATATTTCCATACGACTGCTGACAAATTGACTCGTTCTCAGGCGGCATTACTGTCTGCTATGCTACCCAATCCAAGATATTATGAAGACCATCTTTCTAGTTATCGATTGATGAGAAGAAAGGGGAGTATCTTAAATGGTATCGGCAGGGTCAGAAACGATCCTGACAATAGAGAGTTTGTGCAAGAGATTAAAGAATAAAAAAATCTCTTGTTTTTATATTTTGATTGTTTACATTGTTGCCGTAATCATATCCAGAGTGAACGATAGAGACTAGGCTCGTTTACCGACTGTTTTAGCTATCTTCAATTCCATCATTTCATTTGGAATTAAAGCATCTAAAATCGCCGGTATGGCTTCGACCTCATAAAAACTTTCAAAAAAATCAAGTTTTTATTGGGTCTCAGCTAAACCGTTCCAGCAACCATCCATTGGGAAGAGGTGCTAATTCCTACCCGTGAAGGGAAAGATGTTATAAAAGATTCCAATCTTCTTGTAATATTTTCTTTCCCTGCGTGGAAAGATTTTTTTTATCCTTTTTTTCATTCAAAATGAGTAAACAATTTATTACTTCTGAGTCCGTGACTGAGGGGCATCCTGACAAAGTGTGTGATCAGATTTCTGATGCTGTGCTTGATGCTGTGTTGAGAGATGATCCAGAAGGAGCGTGTTGTTGTGAAACTTTTACTACCAGAGGTATGGTCTTAGTAGGAGGAGAAATCACCACTAAAACCTATGTCGATATCTCAAAGATCGTAAGAGATACGCTTACTGACATCGGGTATACGCATTCTGATTATGGTATCGATGCAAACACGTGCGCAGTTCTCAATGTCGTACAAGAACAATCTGTAGATATCGCCCAAGGAGAGAAACTCGGGGAAGGGGAACATAAAGAACAAGGGGCGGGGGATCAAGGAATGATGTATGGATTTGCATGTACTGAAACGCCTGAACTTATGCCTATGCCTATCAGTTTAGCTCACAAAATCTGCAAAAAACTTGCTGAAGTTAGAAAATCTGGTCAACTTAAATACCTCAGACCTGATGGAAAATCACAAGTCACTGTAGAATACAACGATAATAAGCCAACAAGAGTCGATGCAATAGTTGTTGCGGCTCAGCATGATGATGATGTGACGCTTGAGCAAATCAGAAAAGATATCAAAGAATTTGTTATTACTCCTATTTGTGGAGAATTGACTGATGCAGAAACTAAATTCTATATCAATGAAACAGGAAGATTTGTTATTGGTGGACCACAGGGAGATACCGGTCTTACAGGAAGAAAAATCATCGTAGATACCTACGGTGGAGTAGGAAGACATGGTGGAGGAGCTTTCTCTGGTAAAGTGCCAAATAAGCAAGACCGTTCATGAGCGTATATCGCAAGATATGTTGCTAAAAACATCGTAGCAAGCTGACTTGCTGACAAGTGTGAAATTCAATTGGCGTATGCGATCGGATTCCCACAACCGGTTTCTGTTCACGTAAATACCTTCGATACTGGAAAATTATCAGGAGAAGAAATAGAAGAAATTGTGAAGAAAGAATTTGACCTGAGTCCTGCTGGTATCATCAAGACGCTTGATCTGAGAAGACCTATCTACAAGGCCACTGCTGCGTATGGGCACTTCGGAAGATCAGAATTCCCATGGGAACAAACAGCTAAGGCTGAAGATTTGAAAAAGTATGTGAAGTAGAAATTATCTGAAATAGAAGAATGCTCACGCTTAAAGTGTGGGCATTTTTTTAAAAAGTTTGCAAAATAAATCATTTGGACTATAATTAATTGTCTTTATCTCACTGATAATCCAGATGAATATAGAGGGAAAAGGGTGAGTGTTTCGTGAAACACTGGGTGTGTTTAGGGATACGATAGAAGTAATCGATCCGCACTGAGTTTTAGCAAACATTAGCTCGATGAATGCTCAGGGCAAATATGTTCTTTTTTGTGCAAATCATATAATCTCAAATAGAAAGCGAGTTGGCTCATTGCCACTGGATTTTTTTATGACCAAAAAATATCTCAAGAAACAATGAATATCTCTTGTGCCAGTAGTGAAAGCAAATCATGTCGACCCAAATAGTATCATCGGTAAAACAGGCAACGCGATCCAAAAATTATTTTTAGGCGGATCTTGATGGATGCCAGTCTATGCTTCAGATGCTGCAAAAAGGGGAGAAAAATTTCAGACGCAAAAACAATCTAGTTCATTTAATGCAGAAAATCTAGGAAAAACAAGTGGATTTAAACAAAATATCCGAATTATGCCTTACAAGAGTACATACATGCATCCTTCTGGAGAGCAAAAATTTGATGACGAAACTGTTGACGAATTGAGTAATACCTTTGCCAAAGAAACGAGGTTTCCTGACCGTGATATCGTACCTTTGTATCTGTATGAGGGTAAGACAGGAAATTATTATATGTGTGTCGGGGATCTCATCTCCAAAGAAGGAAAGAAGGTAAGTGATATTAAAATGGAGTATCTGCAGGGTATGCAAAAATTGAAAGAGAGTGTATTGGACTATGTTTCTGAGAAAAAGAATAAATAGATAATTCGCTTATTAGTTTTTTTTGTGTTGAGATTGCAGATCGATTCTCTATACATTTTTTGTGAAATTTTATTATTAATTAATTTGCATGATACTTGATTGAAGACAATTGGCATCGGATTTACAAGAAGAGCTAAAACAAAAGGTGATGAGTGCTTTTTCTGAACCTAAATATGTGGCTATTATTTTTTTGTGAGAAGATTATTCGTCCGCCGCGTATGTGAAACATAAGAAAAAGTATGGTGAAAGTATCGGTTTACCGGTTATCGTTTTTGGACAAAATCAAAATGCTGACTATGACAGAAATCAAGCGGGAAAATTTGATGATGTGGGGATTTATATCAATCAAAAATATGATAGCATCGGGAAAGTAATCGAGTTGATCAGATATCTCAATCATGATGATAGTTGCGTGGGAATTATTGTTCAACTTCCTTTGCCAGAACACTTCAAACAATACAAAACACAGATTTTGTCTGCGATTACTCCTACCAAGGATGTTGATGGTTTGGGTGGTGTGTTGACGGGTTTGTCTTCGATAGACTTGATTGATTTCGTGCCTGCGACGCCGAGAGCTGTGCTGTATTTACTCGATAATTATGGATTGGGTGATATGAAAGGTAAGACAGTAGCTATTATCGGACAGAGTAATATCGTAGGCAGGCCCTTGATTATTGATTGTGTAAAAAGATGAGCAACTGTAGCTTCGTTCAATCAAGCCAATTCGATCGAAGAAATCAAAAAGATGACTAAGCAGTCTGATTATATTATTTCTTGTACAGGTCAGGTGCACTTGGTGGATGAAAGTTTTGTCCGTGACGATCAATCGCAAATTATCGTGGATGTATGATATGGGCATAAAGATGGTAATCCAGTGGGCGATGTAGTGATAGAAAATATTGTCGATAAGGTAGCTGCATATACGCCTGTACCAGGTGGTGTGTGACCATTGACAGTCGCTTGTCTGTTTGCAAATGTATTTGTTTTGCAAGGACACAAAGATGTTTTAAAGCCTTATAAATTATAAAATCAAATATTGTCTCTCTTTCGTAAAGGGAGAAGCCCCAAGGGGAGAGGGATTTCATTAATCGACAAAATCCTTCACCACTTCGTGGTCCCCCTCCTTTACCCTAAAGGATTTCCCTTCGGTCGATAAAGGAGGACAAAATGATTTTAGATTCTAGATTTTGCATTATGTTGCCCAAGGGAGCGAAAAAAGTTTTTGCATGACAAATATTTGATGTCTATCAATGGAAGCAGAAGATGTTTGATGGAACTTTTGAGACCTTTGAAAAGGTGAAGAGAGCCGACACGGTTTCTGTATTTCCGATTCATAAAGGTAAAATAGTTATCTGTAGACAAAGACAGCCTCATAAGAAACATTTTTATTATTCGCTTATTGGTGGGAGGATAGATTCAGGTGAAAAGCCTCTTCCTGCTGCAAAAAGAGAGCTCCTTGAAGAAACATGAATGAAAGCAAAGAAAATAGTTCTTTGGCAGGATTATACCGCTTCCCATAAGGTTGTATGGACCAATTATTTCTATGTTGCTTATGATTGTGAAGTAGTTGCAAAGCAGGATTTGGACGCAGGAGAAAAAATTACCCTTTTGTATGTGTCATTTGAAGAATTTATTGAGATGATTGAGAGAGGGGTGTTTGATTTTTCTTATTTTGAAAATGAAATTTTCAAGATGCACAAGAAAGGAGAGTTGGGTGAATTTAAGAAACTTTTATTGGGCTAAATTGTTGTATGGTATATGATGTTATCATTATAGGTTGAGGCGCATCGGGGCTGTTTGCTTCGATTTTTTTGCCAAAAGAAATGAAAAAGCTGATTCTAGAAAAGAATGACGTATGTGGAACTAAACTCTTATTGTCATGAGGTGAAAGATGTAATGTTACCAATATGCATATCGAGTTTGATCGTGATTATGTCGGTCAGAATTTGAAGTCTTTGCCTGGTGTTTTTCATAATTTTGGCAATCAAGATATGTTGGATTTTTTGCATTCGCATGGTATCCAGACCGTAGTAGAGGATAATGGAAGAGTGATTTTGAAGAGTGGGAAGTCTAAGGAGTTGTTGGATTTGTTGATGAAGTTGGCGACGGAGAATGGAGTAGAGACAATTAATAGTGTCCATATTCAGTCGGTAAACGGTACACGTGAAACGGATAACGACGCCATTTCAATGTTTAAAATTATTACTAATCAGTGAGAATATGAGTGTAGGCATTTGATTGTTGCGACGGGAGGAAAGAGTTATCCGCAGGTGGGAGCTACGGAATTTGCTTATGAGCTTGCAAAGCAATTTACTATCCCATATATGCCAGCATATCCGTGTCTGTGTGGTATAGAGACCATACAAGATATGTCGGGCGTGACGTGAAATTCTGCTGTGGTGCAGATGCAGATTTGGAGAGATAAAAAGTGCATCTATGATGAGAAAGGGAGTGTTTTGTTCACACATTGGGGAATATCTGGGCCTGTGGTATTTAATGGGACTCTTACAATGTGAAACGGTGAACGGATAACGGATAACGATAAGGTGCCTTTCAAAATAAAAATTATGTTTGACTTGGAGAATATCAATAAGAAATTGATTGCGTTTTTTGCTTTGGATGAGAAGAAGTCGTTTGTAGAATTGGAGATGAAGGGATTGAGGCCGTGGGAAGAGGCGAAAGTGAGTGGAGGAGGTGTTTTGTTGAGTGGATTGAGGCCAAGTTTTGAAAGTAAAAAAGTCCCTGGAGTATATTTTATTGGCGAAGCCTGTGATGTAGTTGGTAGGACGTGAGGCTATAATTTGCAATGGGCGCGGAGTAGCGGCTATGTGTGTGCAAAAAGGATAACGGTAAACGTATAACGGAGAACGAGATTGTTATGATGATATATTAAAACTGTACAAAAAAAACCGTGTTGTGGCACGGTTTTTTTGTATGTATTGATTGTGGATTATTGAATAACTACACCATTTGCGAAATCTACCCATGATGGATCGATGGCTTCGATAAGGAATGTTCTTCCGTCTCCAAGTGATTTTTGTGCGTACATGCTTGGTACTTGTGCAGTGCTTTTTACCCTACATTCATAGATTTTTACTGCTGGAGTGATTTCAAGATTTGCTTTATCTGAATATTTGATCACGTTGAATTGTACATAACAGTTTACTCCTTTGGTATCCAAATCTGTCTGTGTATTGTGTGATGAATATGAAATGTTTGGTGATGGGAATACGACTGAATATCCTCCTTTGTTAGATACATAGGTCAATGCTTTTTCGAGATTGAGTGGAAATTGTTTTATGTTTGGTGTTGTTAAGCTTGTTCAGTCAGTTGTTGTAGTCACTGGTGTATTTGTGGTTGCTGTCGATGCATCAGGATAATAGAAGCTGACTTTTTCTCCTAGATTTGGCAATGAAGGATTGAGTGCGATTTTGCATTCTGCATTTCCACTGTTTACTTTCCCTGTTACTTTTGCGACGATTTTCCCGTTTTCCAATGCTAGACTGTTTTTTTCAGCTACGCTGAGAACAGTATTTCCATCTATACAAATGCTAGATACTTTATCCAAAAGATTTTCTTTTACATATTCTGTGTTTGGAAGTATGAGGTATTGGCTCAATGCTTCTACGTCTTGCGCAGGTATGTCATTGATAAAATATCCGTACAGATTGTTTGTAAAGAACCATGAATCTGTCCCTTCGAGCTTGAAGAATTTGTCGCCATTGCTTGTTGTGAGTGACTTCTCATTGTTGCTTGAGAAGCTGCTGAGGAGATTTGCACAGTTTTCATTTGGATCGCTTTTTTTGCAGGTGAAGTATTGAATTTTTATTTCTTGTGTTCCGTCAATTTTTTGTACTTTGACGATATTGTTTTCGCCACTATTGAGTAATGTGTAGTTTGCAAAGAAATCTTCTGGTAGATAGAGTCATGCTTTTTCTATATAGATTCAGCTTGGTACTATTTCTCCTATTATTTCTCCTGTCAATGCTATGTTTCCAATGACATTGATGACTTCGATGATATACATTCCAGAGTTGCCCTTCTGTGAAGGACCGAGGTTTTTTTCTACAGTTCCTTCGATAGAGATTGTTCCGCTGTATTGATTGAGATCAATGGTCTTACTTTTGAGTCCAAAAATTCCATCGCTTGCAGTTTCCAACTGGTGCGTATAATTGAGATAGTCACCATTTGCAGTCAGTATTCCTTCTATCGCGACTTGCTGTCCTATTTGGAGGCTACCTGTGTTTTCTGTTGTCGTTTCTGATCAGCCCAAAAGTTCAGTAATGTTGTCCATATTTTTGTAGGCAACAAATACAAGAAAAATAATCGTAATAACTGTCAAAAACGTGGTAAATTTTGAGCTTCATCTCTGTTGTGGTTGAAAGCTTGGTGTCTGTGGATCCATGGAGCGTAAGATAGTATGTAAAAATGTTTTGGCAACGAAGCGTTGTTGGCTATAATCAATTGTCATCATTTTGCAACTAAATAACACATATTATGTCATATTTTTATTTTATTGGTATATCTTATGTACGTTGTTATTCTCATTTTTTAGCTTTCTTTTGCGTTAAGAATATAATCAAAATGACAAAATGCTCAAACCACTAGACGTTGAAATGGTTTCAATGTTTTCATATACCGTTTAGGTGTTTTGTTGCTTTAACGTTTTAACAATTAACATATGAATACTGCCGTCGCAAATGCAACCAATCAGTCTGGGTCAGCACTTCAATCATTAATGGACAATGTTGTTGTCTCTTATGGACTCAAAATTTTGGGTGCCATCGCTGTGATTATCGCATTGTTGCTGATTTCCAAAATTATTGCCAATATAGTGAGAAGAAACATTATCAAAAACGCTTCTCAGGGTAATAAACACATAGATAAAGTCTGAAAACTGATTCACGATATCGTTTTCTATGTTCTCGTCATCTTCTCATTCTTTGTGGGATTTGAAATCGTGTGATTTAATGTAGGACTTATCTTGTGATGAGTATCTTTCTGAGTGTGATTGGCTTTCAAAGAAATCTTGGGGAATATGATCGCTGGAATTATGATGCTGTATACCAAAGAATTTAAGCTCGGAGATATCGTAGAAATCAATGCTGATCAGGTATATTTCTGAAGAATAGAGGAGATCACTATCAGATACACTATCATCAGAACGCTTGATTTGAGGCAGGTTATCCTGCCAAATATGACCTTGATTTCTGTACCTATCAAGACCTTTAGTAGTGAATCGTTGATTAGATTGGTGGTTCCTTTCTGGACTCATTATGATTCTGATGTGAGTCTGGTTGTAAAAGTTCTTACTGATGTAGTAAATAGTTTTGCCTTTGTGAAAGAAAAAGAAAATACTAAGGTATTTCTTTCAAATTTTTTGGATAGTTCTTTGGAATTTAAGTCTATGTTTTTCTTTGATCCTAATTGCGGTCTTCTTGTGGAACAAGTAAATGGTTTTTTGTACGAAAAAGCTAACGAAGAATTTGATAAACATGGAATCGTAGTTCCATATGAAATATTGACTTTGGAATTTGAAAATAGTCGCCAAAAGAATCTTATAAAAGAGCAATTTAATCTGCAAAATTCAAATACCTCAAGCGATACTAGCACAAAACCAATTTAATTTTTATATTGTATATATTTATGGATCAAGGAACGATCATTTCATACATTATAAAATATCTTCAGGAGAACGGGCTTAATATGCTTGGGAAATTTTTTCTTGGTGTCTTGGTATTTGTTGTCTTTTATATCGTGAGTAAAAAAATTGTTGCGAGAATAAGACACAGAATCGAGAGTAATTCGCTACAATCTGATGTATATGCGCAAAGAGTTTCACAACTGGTCGGAAGTATGGTGTTTATTCTGCTCATGATTTTTGCTGTTCTTGCTGTGTTTCAAGTCATCGGTTTTGATGTGGCTATTTTGATGTGAGGAATTTCGTTAGGTATCTGATTTGCTATGGAAACGACCATTAGTAATATGATGGCTTGAGTATTTCTCATGACCAATGAAAAAGTAAAATTGTGAGATTTTGTGAAATTTATGGGTAAAATGAAGCTTTTGTGAACTATAGAAGAGATAAATATCAGATATACTGTCATCAGCACTTTTGATAAAAGAAGGGTTGTTGTGCCCAATAGTATTGTCGCAAAAACTCCTATTCAAACTTATAAATCTGAGCCTTTAGTGAGAGGGGAGATTGTATTCAGATTGCCTCGTCATGTTCATATTCCTCAAGTGAGAGAAATTATGCTTGGCGTTATAAACGCCCATAAAGCTATTGTCCATAAAGATTATACCAGTGTGCTAATTACTTGATTTGACAAATATGGTACCAATATAAAGTCATATTTCTTTGTGAATCAAACTATCAAGGGTGCAAGTGCTTTTATTGTGGGCAGAGATTTGAAAGGAAAGATTTTTGAAGAATTCAAAAAATATGGGATCAATATCCCTTATGAACATATGAGTCTTACGATGGAGTAATTATTTGGCTGTAGAAAAAACTATAATAAGATATACAACGTATGTTATTATCATGATAAATCCTTGATATCTATGTAGGGTAAATTTTTTCTTTATTAGTGGAAATATCAGTAATAATGTTGTGGCAAATATCGCAAATCCTATATCTCTATTTATTCCACTAGGTACTGTCAGCGGATGAATTGTTGCTGTCAGTCACAATACTCGTAAAATATTGAAAATATTTGATCATACTATGTTTCCGATTGCGATATCTGGTTTCTTCTTTCGACTTGCCACGACTGATGTTGCTATTTCAGGAAGCGAAGTTCCAATTGCCACTACGGTTACTCATATTGTCAGCTCTGACAATCATAACTGTCTTGTAATAAGTATTGCTCAATTTACTATCCATTCTCATCCTATAATAAGTCATGTTAATCATCCCGCAATTAGTAGCGTAGATTTTGTTGTTGAGAATTGTTCAATAGTTTCTTTTTCTGCCATTTCTGTCTTTTTCATATTTCTTGCTATCCAGAATATGTATGTCATAAATAATCCAAATAGTCCTAATAACAACACCCCCTCGAATCTGCTCACTAATGCTATCCCTCATGCCTTAGTTACAAAATTATTGATGAATATGCTTAAAATTATTATTGCTGCTAGACTGAAGGGTATTTCTCTATATATAGTCGATTTCTTTATCGTCATAGGGTAGAAGCATATTGATATTCCCAATACTAATAGAATATTTGCAATATTGCTTCAAAGTATATTTCCCAGCGCAAGTCATGAACTTTCACGAAAGGCAGAAATTAAATTTACTACTAATTCTGGCATAGATGTTCCGATTGCCACTATAGTTAGTCAGATTACTAATTCTGATATTTTGTATTTTTTTGCTAATGAAGACGCTCATTCTACCAGAAAATCTGCTCACTTAATTAGTAAGATAAATCATATAATAAATAATATGTATGTTATCATATTTTTGGTATTTTAATGTGATAATACATCATTATGTGGTTGGCGTTGTTGTTTGCTCGTTGTTTTGTGTTTCTGATAGGGTATTTGGTGTATTTGTAACGGCTGGTGTAGCTGCCCCGTCTTGCGGCATTCCTTCACTCTTCGGCTCAGTCGTTGCTTCTGGAAGCGTTTCTTCTTCCACTCCTTGTCCCAATCTTGCAGACATTTCTGCATCCACAAATTCTCTTTTTCTTCCGTATTTTTTTGCTGAATATTCTTTGAGAATAGGGACTATTTTTTTGTTTTGATAATCTTTTGTATAAATCGCATTCATACTGAATACACGCGATGTGGAGTTGTCGATATTGAGTTTGATATATGCTTTATAGTTTGCTATTCCTACGATGTCTTGCGAAGAGAGAATCGGCGCATATTCTTTTTCTAGGAATTCTGCATCGGGCGCGCCTACTTTGAATGATTGCATAGTACCAACGTTACCAAATACCGCTGATTTTACATCGTTTTTCCCTCATCACACATCTCCTAGTCCTTTTGGTGGTTCCAATTGTGCAATATATTGGTGAGCCATGATCAAACAGAGTCTATATTTTCTTGCTTCTGATAATATATCTGCGAATGT
>Ga0172379_10003625_pt1 | contig 24212 bp, 21 predicted proteins | sample GrowelOW334metaG_FD_119756 | JGI IMG/M metagenome (GOLD analysis project Ga0172379, IMG submission 119756) | Groundwater microbial communities from an aquifer near a municipal landfill in Southern Ontario, Canada - Groundwater well OW334 metaG | ecosystem: Environmental > Aquatic > Deep...
ACGGACTCCTTTTTCGGGCATTGGAAAACCTGAACCATTGAAACATAAGTATAAGGGATATTGGTCACGCAGAATTGATGGGGAACACCGATTGATATATAAAGTGAAAGACGATGAAGTATTCATTGCGAAATGTAGATTTCATTATGACTAAGGTTAGATAAAAAAATTGTATTAATAGTTGATAAACAGATAGTTATTTGAAAAATTAGATTATGTATTTAGCTATAAAGACTGTTAAACCAATAAACAATTATAATCTCATTTTGACTTTTGATAATGGGGAGATACGTCAATTTGATATGAATCCATATCTTAACAAAGGGATATTTCAAGAGCTAAAGGATATTTCAAAATTTAATTCAGTCCGGGTTAGTTTTGATACAATCGAATGGGATAATGAAGCAGACTTAGATCCTGAAATTCTATATGAAAATAGCGTAACAGTTATAGAATAGATTTCTACAGTTTGTTGCTGACTGCTCCTCAACTTAAAATTACTTCCAGGTAAGCCCCAAAATGATGTTCCTGTAACGGAGGTGTGAGCGGCAGAAATCCGCTTACGATTTTTTGGCCCTCTATAATCAACGGTTTTTCTGCTTTCTGTTTTTGGCAAAAATGATTGAAGTTGCTGCTCTTTGAAAAGAATATCTGCAAAAATCCTTGTGACCCAGGAGCAAGATGTTCCCTTAGTTTCAAGGCGATTGCCCCCATGGTAAACCGTCCGTTAATCTCAACCATTGGCTGGAACCTCAGTTTGCTACTTTCAGTTTTGTAAATCAATGCATCCACTCCAATCCAGCCCTCGTAAAGTGAAGAGTAACCACTATCCTTGAGCGCTGCCTTCAACAGTTGAACAACCTGAGTGTTGTTCGTTTCCAGAAAATCAGAGACCTTTTCTGGTAAAATAGGGGTATCGGTTAGCAGATTTCCTAAGTACCTTCCTTTAGAATCCGTATCAAAGAAAGTTCGTCCCATGTAACTGATCTCTCCGGTCTTAGAAATAAACTGGTATGAAAGATCTACTATTTTTTCCAACCATGGTTCTATTGTCACGAATCCCTGCTGATTGAGCATGCCGCTCAAAACTTCGTCATTCTTCGTTTTCTGGTCCGGGTTTGGAAAAAGAAGCAGTCCCCTACCCGATGAACTCCAGGGGGTTTTAACTACAGCCCTTTCCCTCCTGCCCAACTCTGTGTAAATCTGAACCAAATTGAAGCATACCTTGGGCAACTCTGTTGGTTCAGGCAACCAGTCGACTGAACATTTCGCGATCATCCCGGTAAGCAAATTTAATGCAGTGAGGCGACTGAATAAATTTTTGTGACCCTCCTGCCAGGAAGCAACAACTGACCTTTTGAAATCGTCCTGGTAAGAATTGATGGCGGGTTTGAAAAGCCGGTGGATGACCGGACTCCATCCCCATGGACGAAGAGTCCCTTTCGGTTGGGTGAGCCATAATGGATTTGCCAACGCATCCTTCAAACTGATCAATTCCGGTAGTCTAAAACCAAGTTTTCGCATTTCCTGATTGTAGCAATGATCCACTGTCCCCTGCACCAGCACCTGGTCCGAATCACTTGCAAGCCAGGCCGGTAAATATCCCAGATCAGACTCAAATTTCCGCAACCTGGCCGGAGCCGTATAAAATGGCGATCCGTTGGCAATGGCTGGTTCGCAGGTTGGATTAAAGAAGTAGGTATCGGGACGCATAAAGGATGTGATGATGTGTTGATTAGATGATGTGCTGATTAGATGATGTTATGATGACCGTTATTCGATCCGCAATCAAATAAAGATAACGGCTTTTTTGCAATTAACAAATTAGCACATCAACACATCATCAAATCATCACATTTTCTTGCTAATTTTACATCCTATAGATAATAATCGACATTCCATGAAAACACCTAAATTTCTAATCTGCAGTGATCCGCTCAACGATGAGTCGGCCGAAATGATTGTGCATACCCATCATCCAAAATTTTTGGCACAAGTAACTCCCATCTCCTTTGAGGAGATTGAAAACCGGCCTGATAAACAGTTTGCAGATGCATTGTATGTCAATGCCGATGGGGTAATGGAGATTTACCGGGTCTACATAGTGGATATATATGAACGGGCAGAGGCCGAGGATATTCAGGATGAACTATTCCCGTCTACGGATTACTTCTGCAAATACCTGCAGCTGATGGAAAAAGAGGAAGGTGTGACGCCGGGATTTCCTGTAAAGGATTTTAATCCTGAATTGCCCGGTCTGAAAATCCTGCATGCTCCGGAATTGTGGACAGTTGTTTACAATGGAATGGTTGCAGAATTTGGTTCAGAAGAGGAGATGGACGATTTTCTTGAAACTGATCTGAACATCGAAAGCGATTTGTTGGACAAAGGTGTTATCAATCAATTCGAATAAAGTATTTTGATACCGGAAATCCAATAACTGACAGCAGAATAATAAGAGTCCCCAGATAGAATCCGGTGGTCATTCGTTCTGTCTCGCCGAAAATGAAGAAAGCCATCACAATGCCATAAACAGGTTCCAGATTGATGGATAGAGTGACTGTGAAAGCGGTGAGATGCTTCATCACCGCCACCTGCACAGTATGGGCAAAAGCCGTACAAATGGTAGCCAGGATCACCAGATAATACAGATCAGCCATGGAAGGAACGATAGATGGGACAACGATGCCCCTTCCGGATACGGTAATGAACAAGGTAAGGCCGATCAGTCCGCCAATCATCTCAAAGAAACTTATCTTCACTGCGCTGTGTTTGGCAACCAGACTTTTGTTCAATACAGTAAATAATCCGGCCAGAAACGCAGAAAGAAGTGCTACTATCATTCCCGTGGCATAATGCGTTTCGAACCGGAAGATGAGGTAAAGCCCGGCAATGATAACCAATCCTATGAGCACCTCGTAAATATCGACCCTTCTGCGGGAAAAAAATGGTTCCAGAAAACTGGTAAACAAGGTCGTGGTAGCAAAGCAACCCAAGGTAACTGAGACATTGGACAATTTGATGGCTCCATAAAAAGTTACCCAATGAAGTGCAATAATCAGTCCTACACCGAAAAATTTCAACAACTCTTTTCGCGAAACTGCAAGTGGATCTCTCTTGTATTTCAGATAGATAAATAAAGTAAGGATAGCTAGCAACATCCTGTACCAAACCAATTCCAAGGCCGGTATGGCAATGAGTTTCCCCAAAATTGCGGTAAACCCGTAGATGAGGACGATCAGGTGAAGTTTTAAATAGGTAGGGAGCAGCTCTTTTCTCAAAACAACCTTATTTTTCATCAAAAATAGCAACGTTTCAGATAAATATTATCTTTGCATCTACTATTTATTGTAAAATAAAGAGTCCGCAAAAACCAATAAAACTAACAATGGTACTAGACAGTATTGAAAATGCAGCCCGCTATCTGAATATGGGGGATGGGATTGCCAAAGCGCTTCATTACATTCAAAACAACGATTTCAGCGCTGTACAACCCGGAAGATACCAATTAGAGGGCGATCGTTTGGTGATGCTGGTCTTTGAATTCGAAGCCGTCAATACCGACGAATGCAGACTGGAAGGGCATCGCAAGTACATTGACCTACAGTACTGGGAAACAGGATCTGAGTTGATGGGACACGAAATTTTAGGGAATCAACCTGTGCTTGAACCATACAACGAAAAGACCGACTGCGCCTTCTACAATTGTATTGCCTCCTTCTCAAGGCTCTTGCCGGGAATGTTTGTTATCTATTATCCTTCAGATCTTCACACTGCCAATTCTGATCCGCTTTCAAAAGAGAGAGTGAAAAAACTCGTTTTTAAGATCCTTATTGAATAGAAATATCTTTGATGGAGCGGCAAAGTTCCTCAAGAGTTGTTACATATTGAGTGGTTCCCTGGAAGGTGATATTCCAGCCTTTGGGTTGCTGAATTACCGCTATGGAAGAAGACGGAGAGACGGAGGGACGGAGAGACGGAGGGACTGAGGGAGCGGGAATAACTTCGAAGCCCAGGCGCTCCAGTGCTTTTTTTGCCATAATTTGCTCCTGACCCGAAGCCGTTAGATTTACCACTCCATGTTTTTCCCTTATGATTCTAAAATCATCTCTTTCCGGATCAAATCTCAAGTGTTGGTTGTTTCGGAACAAGGCTTCAAAATACCCTGCTGAAGCCATCTCCTCGGGGATTCCTTCTACCACACGATCTTCCAGCATCAACCAGATACGATCTGCCAAGGTGAGAGAGGTGTTCAGATCATGCGTGGAAAAGATAATGCATTTGCCCTGCTCGTAAACCAATTGATGCAATATTCTTACAATTTCATACTTATTCGAAATATCCAGAAATGCAGTGGGCTCATCCAATACCATGATCCTGGTATCTTGTGCCAGCGCCCTTGCGATCATGGCCCGCTGACGCTCTCCATCGGAAATCCTGTTGATGGGGCGATTTTCGTATCCGGATAGTCCCGTTTGGACAATAGCCCTGTCAATATTCACCTGATCGTTATTGGTCAGTCGCCCAAACCAGTTGGTATAAGGAAACCGTCCCAATCCAACCAATTCGCGAACGGTGAGATTGGCTACCCGAATATTCTCGGTAGAGACAAAACTCATCTCCCGGGCTAGTTCCGCTGCCGGGAATTCTGAAAGAGGTCTCTTGCGTAACAATAGTTCACCTGAAAGTGGTGGCATGAATCCGGCAATGGTTTTCAGCAAGGTACTTTTTCCAATACCATTTCCTCCAATTAGTGCAACCATCTCCCCACAATTGGCGTGCAGTGAAATATCCTTCTTTACTGCAATTGATGCAGTCGATTGTTCTTTGTAACCTATGGAGACTCCTTTGCACTGGATGTAAAAATCTGCTTCCATATCAAATAGCCCCAATTTTTTTATGCTGAAAAATAATCCAGACAACCACAGGAATCCCAAGCAGTGATGTCACAGAATTGATGGGCAAAGTAGTCGCGTAACCCGGAAGCTGTGAAATAAGATCGCCAACCACCATCACGATAGCCCCCATTAGCATCGTAGCAGGTATCAATTTGCTGTGTAATGGAGAATGGAATAGTTTTCTTGCAAGATGAGGAACAATGATTCCTACAAATCCAATCGGCCCGCAAAAAGCCGTAATACTGCCGGCAAGAATGGAGGTGGAGGCAAAAGTAAGCAGATAAGCCAGACGAATATTCATCCCCATACTTTTGGCATAGTTCTCTCCCAATAGAAAGGCATCCAGAAATTTTGCAGAGAACAGGGCTACCAGCAATCCGGCGGCAACCGAAGGAACAAGCACCCATAACTGATCACGCGTAGTGCTTCCTAAACTACCCATAGTCCAGACAATGAATGATTTGAGGGTAGATTCATTGCTGAAATATTGCATCACACTTACCACTGCCATTACCGCACCCGATATCAAAATACCGAGTATTAAAACCGTCATCATATCGCGCAACCTCGAGGCCAGAATTACCACCAGGAACATCATGAGGCCGGCCCCAATCCAGGCTGCCAGCACAATACTCCAGGAACCGGCAATTGTAAAAAGCGGTGTTCCTCCGAAAACCCAGCCGGCCGAGAGCACAAAAAGCGCTACCCCCAGACTTGCACCGGAACTTATTCCAAGAATATCCGGACCTGCCACGGGATTTCGGAAGATGGTCTGCATTTGCAATCCAGCGACTGAGAGCGCTGCCCCGGCCATAACAGCTGTAATTGCCTTGGGAATCCTGAATTTAAATAGTATGTCAGCAATCTGAGGATCGGAAGATGAGGGATGAAATAAAGTTGAAATAGATTGATATAGGGAAATATGCACCGATCCGGATAACAGATCTAGTAGAAAAAGAAATACCAGAACTCCCATCAACAAAACAAATCCAACTGTACTATTTCTAAACAATCTCATTTAAATTTTCAGATTAACACATCCATTTATTGTCACGCAATTTCCTTGTATATCTACCTATTTCAATCTATTCCCCCCAGACATCTCTCCGGCCCAATTCCAATCACCCCTCGGCTTCGCTCGGGATACCACTACGCTCGGGTACCCGGTTTGCTTCACACATTGCCCTTCAACTAAGCTCAGGGATCGGTAACATTTCAAACTTTTCAAACTAAATAAACATTTCAAACATTTACTGAATTCTTTTGTAATAGTAAAAATCCCCTATCCCGGATATTTCCGGATGAAGTATTTTTACCAAATCCGCCAGAACCAGATCCGGATGAACCACTCCACTCTCCCAGTAATCATTTCCACCGCCAGGAACAGTACGAAGGTTGTTGTTGTAAATCCTCTGATTTTTAACAGCCGGAAGATCCGAATAGCGCGAATCAAATGCCAGTAGTTCGCTTTGGCTGTTGACGCTCCCGCAATTGATCCAGAAATCAGCATTGGCCGCTCGCAGAAAGACCTCTTCCAAAGATACGGGAAAGGCCTCTTTGGATCGGTTTTCCCTCCATAAAAATTTTCCACCGGCATCCTCGATCAAAACGGCCAGGTTGGACTGTCCGCCCGCAATCCACCAGGTATCCTTGAATGGAAGGCCGGTAAGCACGGTCGGCCTTTCCTGTACTTTTGCCGTAATCGATTTTATCCCCTGATAATTGGATTTGATCTTTTCAAAAATTGAACCGGCTTCAGCCTCTTTTCCGAAAAAAGCACCGAAAAATTTCAGCCATTCGGCCTTTGCCAAGGGACTTTGCTCCAGGTATTCACCAACCAAAACGACCGGTATCCCAAGATCATGCAATTTATTGACCTGGGTATTAATTTCAGCCCCAACACCGTAGGCAAAAACCACATCCGGCTTCAGTTGAAGAATCATTTCATAATTGAGGCCTTGCTCATACCCAACTTCCTGAATACGGTTCCCTGAAACGCCTTTTTTTACCTCTGGATTGGTCAGATAGTTGATCCCCGACAATCCGATGATGGATCCCACCTCATCAAGGGCATCCAGGAAACCGATATGGGTAGTGGACAAGCATATTACCCTTTTAACCGGCGTGAATATGACCTGCCGATTCTTAAGTTCATCAGGAATATTCACTCCACTGTTCAAGAGATAATATTCAAAAATATTGTCAGTCGATTTTTGCCAAGGATTAGCTACCGTCAACCTTTGCCACAAGTTATTTTGCTGAATGGTAAAACCGGTAGCCTCAAAATTACCAACGATCCCGGAATGATCAACGGTCGATTTTTTATTTGACGGATCAGACAGACAACCGCATAAACAGCTAAACGAAAGAAAGAAAATGATAATTCGGCACAGCATCCGGATGATTTTTGCACAAAGGTGAAGAAAAATTGGTTATCTGCTTCGGATAACCCTTACTTTCAAGACCTCTCTTTTGGTCAAAGTCTCAACAGTAATGAAATAGACAGCCGAACCGAGTTGACTGCAATTCAGTTCCATAGGGCTTGTGGTCAACATTCGTTGCGACTCATAGATTTTTCGTCCCATGAGATCATAGAAATTTACCCTGCCAAACTCCTCCTTGCCAGCATTGACCAGGTAAAGAATGTTGAGTGAAGGATTTGCCGGATAATATATTTTGAATTGGTTTTCTCCATTTGGTGTCGAACCAGGATTAACCGGCGTGAATGTTGTACCGCAACCATAGGCATTGATCAAAAGTGATGTTTTTACATTGAACTCCGGAACCCAGTAAAAGGGTTGCCAGCTTCCGCCTATAAGGCAAAAAGCCCGGTTTTGGTCACTGTTGGTACGTGGCGCCGCACTATAAACTGCAACAGTATCACTCGAAATATTGTAATAGTTGATGTCGTATCCGATAAAATATTTGCCTGTGATCGTAAGTGGCTGATCAAGAACCACAAAATTCATCGATTTTGCATTCAAAGTTTTGATCGGAACCTTTACGGTTTTCAATATAGTACCCGGAACGCCTGTGGCCGCATCAATACCGTAAATTTGAAACACGACCGTACTGTTATAATTGTTCACTGCCGTGACCGCTTTGGCAATACCTACTGAAAAAGCTGATAAGGTAGTCTTCTCAGTCGTATTAAATTCTTCTGCGTAACTTGTTATCCTCAGTGAATTGTGTCCTGAAATATAACCCTTGTTGTACGGCAATTTAACCAGTTGGTATTTTTCATTCAGGCCTACATCCGTAAACTGATTACAAACAGAAGGGGAGGTATATGGATCCATCGCTTCCAATTTTATTTCACCGGTATTGGTTGGATCCAACCACTTTTTAAGTTGTCTGGTTATTAAGGATGAAAAATTCCACTGGTAGGAGATCATGGAAAAATAGTCATCATTTGAATGTACGCATGTAGCTGTACCTCCGGTCAATGAGCCTATTATAAGGTTTTCATGACTAAAGAGCGGTCCTCCCGAAGAACCCGCCTCCGTTGTTCCGATATCCCACTGTTTGATCCACCAAAAGCTATTGTTAACATGCCCTGAAGGACTGTAGGATGCAATACCAGGAGGATCATTGTCGACAGAGACCTTCTTTACATCCCCCTTTGGATGATGAACAGTCCTGGTCGAAGCAGGAACTGTCTTGCTGCGGTCCCAACCTGCATAATAGGGCCTGTACTCAGGAGGTGGTATCATTTCCAGCTCCACCAGGGCAAAATCGAGTGAATCTGAACGGGCCCTCAGGATCGAGCCGGTCATGGTCTGATCAGCGAATCCGTTAACACTGCTGTTGACGCCACAAAACGGACTTTCGTAATTAAACGAATAGACAGTCGTCTGGGCATCCATTGCGCTGGTAATGCAATGCCCTGCAGTTATAAGATAGGGTGTTTTATCCCGCATTGTGTTGTTGACCAGAGTCCCGGTACAAAGATCTGTTCCTGCAATAACCAACTGTACCACTGCCTGTTTCTCTTTACTTACCACTGCTGCTGCAGAACAGTAAACATCCATATTGCATACACCTGCCTCGCCGAGTGGCCGGGTACCAATGGCATTTTTGTATCCGTGGTTAACTTTCGAAATGTGAAGATCACCATGTACCGAAACAGTTTCAGGCTCATTGTATTCCACCACAATTTCATCCCCCTCCAGCGGGTATATGGGCAACATCCCGGAGCTCTGTTCGTTGTTGGCATTGAAGGCCCCCCTCAAAATCCGGTGGTCCGGAGAATAGATAAAAATGGATGCGCCAGTCGGCAAAATTGCACGATCAAATAAAATATTCAGGGAATAGGCTCCTTTTGATCTAATGGCAACACGCCAGATTTTCATTCCGTCAGCTACATCCCACACTCCTGAGTTCGCGGGAGATATATCGACATCAAAACTTTTGGCAAATTTCTGATTTTTATAATGGTTTTTAGATTGAATTTCTTTCAATTGAAGTTCAAAATTATTTACCGGGGCCATATCTACCAAAGGGAGTTTTAGTGTGGCTTCCTTCAACCGATTGAAAGAAGCCGGCGAGCCTCCATACGAAACCTGTCCTTTACTTTGAAAAGATATAATCAATACAAAAAAGAGGATTATTAATTGGTTACGTAACGCCATCTAAGTAAAGGGATAGATAAAGGACTCATTCGATTTTAAAATAACTCACAAAATCAACAATTTGCATAATTATCAATTGTCAATTGTCAATTGTCAATTACTTAGATTGGTTTCCCCAAATATATAATTTCTCCTTTAAAAAACATTCCCTATTTTTTTTTGAAATATCCGTCCGTGAAATTCATGAAACAACCCCAATCGTAAATGGTAATTGCATGCTTTCCCGTTATATTTTCTGAAATTTTCGCAAAACCAATGAGGAAATGAGGTATTAATCCGCTCAACCGTCTCACCATAAATACGTTTTGACAAGGCAGCACCGCCACATCCGGATTCATTGGAAACCACCAGTGCAAACCGTAAATCTTTTCCCAATCATTATGATTCTTTACCGGCAACCCATTGCGAAAAATCAGGGCATCAGGCAAAGTATAGGCAGGCATTTTGTCTTCATCGTAATTGGCAACAAAACCCTGGCCGAAGAGAGTAGCAGAAAAAAAGAACAAGAATGCAGAGAGTAAAGCAATTTTCATAAGTTGTTTATTTGAAGTGACTAAAGTCACTTTAGTTCACTTTAGTTCACTTCCATCATAAACCCTCGGCTCTATCTCCCCCCTTGCCACCATCAAAGCATTCATAGCTAGTGCCTTGAGCTCGTCTTGTCCGGCATAAACAGATACCGGGGCAATAAATTCGACCCTTTCGCGGATCAAGGACATCAGTCGCCGGTCGAAAGCTATTCCCCCGGTTATGAGAATCCCATCAATTCTGCCTTTCAGGACGGTAGCCATCTCTCCAACATATTTGGAAATCTGGTAGGCCATGGCTTCGTGGTAAAAAGTGGCCTTTTCATCGCCTCTTCGAACAGCAAGTTCGACTTCGCGGGCATCATTGGTACCTAAATAAGCAACATAACCTCCGTTTCCGGAAATCATGGCCATCACCTCATCATAATTGTATTTTCCACTAAAACAAAGCTTTACCAAATCTCCAACGGGTAATGAACCGCTCCGTTCAGGTGAAAACGGGCCCTCTCCATCCAGGGCATTGTTGACATCAATGACCCTTCCATGTTGATGAACACCTACCGAGATGCCCCCCCCAAGGTGAACTACTATCAAATCAAGTTCTTCGTAGGGTTGGCCTACCTTCATGGCATGCTGACGTGCTACAGCTTTCTGGTTGAGTGCGTGAAAGATGGAACGTCGCGCAAACAAAGGATGACCTGAAATGCGCGCGATACCATCCATTTCATCGGTTACAACCGGATCGGCAATTAAGGCCATCATGCCCGGATGCTCCTGCGCAATGTCATAGGCAATCATAGAACCAAGGTTAGAGGCATGAATGCCCATCACACCCTCCCTGCAATGCTGTACCATCAATGCATTGATCAGGTATACGCCCGATTCGAGTGGATATGTCAACCCTCCGCGACCAATCACTACATGGACCTCATCCAGTGAAAGGCCCTCCATGTCGAGCTGGGTCAGGATACTTTTCCTGCGAAAGGTATATTGATCAGCAATAGATGGGTAGGCTGCAAGATCATCGACCGAATGGTGCAGGGTTTTGAGAAATATACAGATTGAATTTTCGTAAATGGCAATTTTTGTGGTGGTTGACCCCGGATTTATTACCAATATCCTGACAAGATCTGAACTATCCATGAATGATAAAATTTAAGAGAGAAGCGATGCTAATGCGATAGAATATTGTTTGGTGAGCGTGGAATCACCCCTTGAGGTAAGTACGACCGGCACTTTTGCTCCCACCAGCATGGCGGCCGATTCGGCTTTGGCCAACTTCATATTGGTCTTGTAAAATACATTTCCAGCATCCAGATTGGGAAAAAGCAGGCAATCTGCATCTCCGGCCACCTCGCTTTTGATCCCTTTTATTTCGGCAGACTCCTTGTCAATGGCTAGATCCAGGGCAAGTGGGCCATCGATGATGCATCCGGTAATCTGGTTGCGTTGGCCCATGGTGGCAAGAAACGCCGCATCTTTGGAAGATTCCATTTGCATGAGCAATTGCTCGCTCGGGGCTATCACTGCCACTTTGGGCATTGAAATACCAAGTGCATTTGCCGTTTTTACCATGTACCTGATAAGCTGAACCTTTTGTCCAAGATCCGGAAGAGGCAATACAGCAACATCACTGACTATCATTAGCTTATAGTAATTCGGATTCTGAATTACAGTTACGTGACTCAGAATATTACCGGGTTCCATCAACCCCATTTCCTTATCCAGAATGGCTTTGATAAATTTATCCGTTGATATCAAACCCTTCATGATCAAATTCGCCTCCTTCTTCCGGACCATCTGAACTGCCAAAGAAGCTGCAAGCTTCTCATCAGGTTGGTCTATAATCCTGAAAAGCGAAAGATCAAAATTCCCTTCAGTGGTAATTTGCTTGATAATTTCCTCATTTCCAATGAGTACCGCATGAACCAAGCCCTGTTTCACTGCATTGTAGGCAGCCTCAACAGAGTGATTGTCATTGGCACAGACAACCACAAGGGTTCGTTTTGGGCGCTGAAGAACAGCCTGGTACAGATCATCTAAATTCTTTATCATTTTTTTCCGGTCAAGAAAGTTTAGTGTGCAAACTCCATAGCAAAGGATAAAGTAAAAAGGATAAAGGATAAAGTGAAGAACTCCCCAATCATGTAAATCACGAAAACCAAAACACAATGCTATTTATGGCTGACAATTTTCCAAACTGATCGTATCCCACTTTATCCTTCTAACTTTATCCTTTATCCTTGTATTTTTGTTGCAAAGGTAGCATACAAAAAATCACAAAGAAACTGAGCGAAAAATTTTTTATCGTTGCAAAAGACGGCGCTTACCCTTTTTGTTCATCAATTATTTTCTGCGTATCAATGGCGATCATCAATTCTTCATTGGTAGGTACCACCATCACCTTAACCTTTGAACCGGGTTTGCTGATGATGATCTCCTTGCTCCTTAAACCGGTATTGACCTGTTCGTCAATCTCGATTCCCAAAAATTCGAGACCTTCGCAAATACCGGTTCGTGTAGTGTCGGAATTCTCCCCAATGCCGCCCGTGAAAAGCAACAAATCTATTCCACCCATTGCAGCCGCATAGGCGCCAATATATTTTCTGATCCTGTAATCAAACATTTTGATAGCCAACAAACAACGTTCGTCTCCTTTGTCGGCGGCAGCCCTGATTTCGCGCGAATCGGAAGAAATACCGCTGATACCAAGTAGTCCGGAATGTTTATTGAAAAGTGTTGATGCCGATTTTGTGCCGATTTTCTCCTTATCCATGATATAGGAGACTGCGCCCATGTCAATATCCCCTGAACGGGTTCCCATGATCAGACCTTCAACGGGCGTAAATCCCATGGAAGTATCTACAGAAATTCCATCTTTAATGGCACAAACCGAAGCCCCGTTTCCAAGGTGACAGGTAACAATTTTAAGTGCTTTGGGGTCGGTACCCAAAATTTCGCAGGCACGGGAGAAAACATATCTGTGGCTGGTTCCATGGAAACCATAACGCCGGATCCCGTATTTTTTATACAAAGCATAGGGGATGGCATACATATAGGCATGTTTCGGCATGGTGGTATGAAACGCAGTATCAAAAACTGCCACCTGCGGAATTGATGGAATTAATGACCTGAGGGCATAAATACCTTTCAGGTTTGGGGGATTGTGCAATGGCGCCAATTCGGTATACTTCTCAAGCGCATCTATAACCGCCTCATTCACCAGCTTGCTTTCCGTAAATAGCTCACCGCCATGAACGACCCTGTGACCAACGGCGCTGATCTCATCCAGTTTCGCAATACAGCCGTGCTTGGCGCTTGAGAGTACCCCAAGTATGTATTCGATCCCGATTTTATGGTCCAAAATTTCACCTTCAAACATTACCTTCTGTCCATCCTCCTTTTCATGTTTCAGAAAAGAGCCTTTCATCCCTATCTTTTCAACGATACCCTTGGCAATCACGGCGTTGTTGGCCAGTGAAAAAAACTGATACTTGATGGATGAGCTACCACAATTGAGTACTAATATTTTCATGCCTACTTGTATATTATATTCTTTCTGAAACCATTGGTGAAGATCCGATAATATTTCCCTTGTCGTCATATTTGTAAAAACCCCAGCAGACATGTTTGCCATACCTTTTTGCGCGGTTTAATTTCTTTATAACCGGTGAGGCCATATACATCGGATCGCCAAATTCTGAATAGAGATTCTCCATCCATCGGTTTATTTTATCTATTCCCAGGATATCTGCAAGTTCAAATGGCCCAAAGCGCATGCCAAATCCGACTTTCCAAACAGTATCAATATCCGGCAGCGAACCCACGCCTTCCATCAACACTTCACATGCCTCGTTCAACAAAGCAGTGTAAAGACGAATGGAGATCAATCCGGCAGACTCTTCAACAGGAATAGCTTGCCTGTTCACCAGTTTCACAAAAGTCAATACTTTGTCATAGACCTCATCCGAGGTATAAAGGCCTTTGACAACTTCACATATTTTCGCTTCGGGTGATTGTACAAAAAAGTGTAAACTGACGCACCGCTCACGATGTTTCAACTCTGATGCCAGCTCAGTAATGATGATGGTAGTCGAATTTGTAGCGATGATGCATTCCGGACTTACCACTTTCTCAACTTTCCTGAATACCTCTTTCCGCTCTGTAATCTTTCTTGCACTCGACTCTGCGCGTATCGCCTCGATGACAAAATCGCAATCTTTTAAATCCTCGTAATTCACACTTCCCCTGATCCTTGAAAGGATAAGTTTCTTTTCTCCCTGGGTCATACCCCAGTTCTCGATTCGACGTTCCAATACTTTATCGAGTTGTTCATAGGCAAAGTCAATTTTCTGCTGGCTAAGTTCTATAAATACAACCTCTATGCCATACGCACTGGCAATACGGGCAATATTTTGACCGTCTTTCCCGCAACCGACGATACCAATTTTGGAGAAAAGTGTACGCTGTTGCTGCTTCTTGCTCAGACCAAAATCCTCAATATGCTCTACAATCATATTTTCCATGTAAACTATTTTGTTTGAGGGTCTGAAGGGTTTGATATGCTTGATACGACTCATTAAACATTTCAAACTATCCAAACATATTAAACTTATTAAACTTTTTTCGTGCCTGCCTGATTTGCTGTAATGGCCACCATATTCACGATATCGCTGACCGAGCACCCGCGCGAAAGATCATTGATGGGGGCAGCCATTCCCTGCAAAACAGGTCCCACTGCCTCTGCCCCTGCCAATCTTTGAACGAGTTTATAGCCTATATTCCCTGATTCCAGTCCTGGGAAAATCAATACATTCGCTCTTCCGGCAACTTTACTTCCCGGTGATTTTAACTGCCCGACTTCCGGAACAAGGGCCGCATCAAGTTGCATCTCCCCATCTATCAGCAGATCGGGATTCCGCTCCCGGGCAATTTTCGTTGCGTGGGCAACTTTATCAACGAGTTCGTGCTGTGCACTTCCTTTTGTTGAGAAGGAGAGCATGGCAACCCTTGGTTCGATGTTGGCAATTGCTTTTGCCGAAGCCGCAGTAGTCAAAGCGATCTCAGCAAGTTGAAAAGCATCAGGATCAGGCATGACGGCACAATCCGCAAAAACCAGCATACCATTGTCGCCAATATTTTTGTCCTTGAAAAGCATGAAAAACAATCCCGAAACAACAGAAACCCCGGGCAACGTTTTTACAAACTGAAAAGCAGGCCTTAATACATCACCGGTGGCGTTGATTGCCCCGGCCACTTCACCATCAACATCTCCGGCCTTGATCATTATCACACCAAAATAGAGTGGATCGTTCAGCAATTCATACGCCTTTTCAACGGTCAAACCTTTATTTTTGCGAAGCTCCACCATTATTTCTGCATATTTCCCCCTACATTGATCGGTTGAAGGATCTACAATCCGGGCGCCCGAAATGGATATCCCTTCCCGGTTTGCTGTCGCTTTGATGTCGTCTGGATTGCCCAACAGGGTTATTCTTGCGATTTTATCTTTGAGAATCAGCTCCGTTGCCTTTAATGTCCTAATCTCGTTGCCCTCGGGCAACACAATGTGGTTCTGAAGCCCTACGGCATTCCCCTTGATCTTTTCAAGCAAGTCCATCTGCGAAATATTAAATTTTCGAACTATTTTTTTAAAAGTACAAAAATAAGGATTCTTCGGAGAGTTACCTAATCTCTCCTTCAAATTTTCGTTTCTCATTCAACAATTAAAACTAAAAATTGTTAAGTGGAAATTCAATAAAAGAAGAGCCGGGTTTCCCGTGTAACCATAAAACAAAACCCAATGAAATTCATTAACAGATATATAGATTTTTTGTATTTTAACGGACTTATTTGACACAAACTGAAAATGCCTGAGTCGACCTTTTACTTAAACCCTTTAGCGCTTATATCACTGTCTTCATTCTTGATAATGACGATATTGGCATTTCTATTGTGGCATAAATATTATAATGAACAAACAAAATTTGTCGTTTTGCTTTTTGTAGCCAATGCAATTTATTCCTTCTTTTACTCCTTTGAGATCTCCTTCCAAACGCTGGCGGAGATCAATTTGTTTTACCATTTTGAATATTTCGGCATTCCATTCTTATCCACCTTTTACCTGATGTTTGCCCTTAACTTTTCAGGAAAGGGCCAATGGCTAACCCTAAGGAACAAGATTGCTTTATATACAATTCCGGTTATTACCATGGCGATGGTTTTTACGAACAAATACCATCATCTATTCTACCAAAGGGAAGGGATAAAATTGGATGGGCCCTTTCCCACATTCACCTTCAGTCCTGCGGTCTGGTACTACATCCATCAGGGTTATGTGATTGTCAGTATGTTGTTTGCCTTGTATATACTTGGCAAGATGTTAAATTATGCAGCCACGGTTTACAGACGGCAGATTATTTTTTTGTTAGTGGCAACAATATTCCCTTTTATCGGGTATCTTGCCTATCAGGTGCACCTGATTCCTTTTGGCATTGATCCTGTTTCGTTCACCTTTACCCTGACCGGGATTGTTGTTTATTATGCACTTGTACGTCTTAAGCTTTTTGAGCTGGTTCCAATTGCCAGGACAAAATTATTTGAAAAGATTCAAGACAGGATACTTGTTTTTGATATGCACAATCAGTTGATTGACTACAACTTAGCAGCCTCACAGCAATTCAGTCTGATCAATGCCGACCTTGGGAAAGAGATTCCGGAACTCCTCGGACGCTGGCCGGAGATGATGCACTTCATCCAAAACAACCAATCAGGTAAGCTTGAATCGCACCATTTCGAAGGAGGTATATCATATTTCTATGATATACAAATACTTGAACTTGAAAATGCAGACAAAATCGAAAATGGAAAATTGGTTGTCATCAAAGACGTATCCGATCTGATCAATTCCGAACGTGAAAGAAATTTTGCAGCATCCAAATTGAACGCCATCATTCAGGCAATGCCTGATATCATACTTGTTATCAATAGTAAAGGCATTTTTACTGATTTCTTTTCCTCCAACAGTGATCGCCTTTTCTTAACAAAGGAGGAGGTTGTTGGCTCTTCCATTCATCAACTGTTTGATCCGGAAGAGGCTTCCGAACTCTTTAAATTCTTGGACAAATGCCTTCACTCCAACGAATTGATGACACATCAGTTTGAGATGAATTTCCCTGGAAATGTGAAACACTATGAAGTCCGGCTTTCCAGGTTGGACAAATCGCATGTCCTGGCTATCATCCGTGATGTGTCCGAGTCAATCGAAATGAAACACGATCTCCTCTACCAGTCAGGTTTTCAAAAAATCCTGATGAAGTTGGCATCCCGTTTCATTTACATTGCAGAAACGGAATATGATGAAGTGATAAACGACTCGCTTCATCAGGTTGGGAAATACATTGGTGTTGACCGGGCCTATATTTTCAGGTACAACTTTGAGGAAGATATGATGGTAAACACCCATGAGTGGTGCAGTCAAAATGTCGAACCACTTATCAGTAAGCGTACAAATATTTCAATATCACTAATTTCTGATTGGGTAGAAAAGCATAAGGGTGGTGAAACGACCATTATCAAAAACCTCACAAAACTTGAACCGGAAAATAAGGTCCATCTTTTTGTCAACTCCGCCGACATCAAATCAATTATCACTATCCCAATGATTTCGCAAAAAAATTGTTTGGGATTTGTGGGATTTAGTACAATTAGCGTGAACAGAAAATGGAGTGATTCGGACATCGCTTCACTTAAAATATTTACCGGTATGCTTGCCAATTTACAGGAAAAGATCACCATAGAGCAGTCACTGGTAGAAGCCAGGATTAGAGCGGAGGCCAGCAACAAGCTTAAAACTGCCTTTATGAACAACATTTCGCATGAAATAAGAACTCCTTTGAATGGAATCATCGGTTTTGGCGAAATTATTGCAAATGAACAGTTGTCGCTCGAAGAAAAGAACAGGTTCCTGACAGTTGTCCAGGAGAGCAGTGAAAGGCTGATCCATACCATCGACGATTACCTGGATATTTCGATGATTGTTACCGGTAACCAGGAGATAAATCCGAAACATTTCAACCTGGCACAAAAAATTGAAGAGATAATCTTTGAGTATGACGCACCATGCCATGCAAAAAATATCTCAATCCGCTCGGAAATTCCGGCTCAACTCAAACAGACAACCATTTATTCAGATCCCGAATTGATTTACAAAATTTTAAACCACCTGGTGGGAAATGCATTGAAATTTACCGAAAGGGGATCAATCGCCATTGGGTTGAGAATGGACGAAGATTATTTGACCTTGTTTGTGCGTGATACCGGAATCGGAATTGCGGAAAATGTACAGGAATCGATCTTCGACTCCTTTATGCAGGAAGATTTTTCTTCAACAAGACTCTATGAGGGAAGTGGTTTGGGACTTTCCATCGTGAAAGGAATTGTCACGCTTCTTGGCGGAAAGATAAAATTGCTTTCAAATAAAGGTCAAGGCTCAGTATTTAACATTTCACTCCCAAAAAAATAATTGGAAACGACAATTCTATCAGATAAAATGGATATTCTTCACAATATCAACGGAGACGAAATTTTTCGAAACCTTTTTGAACATTCAACGGTTGGAATGTCTATTACTTCGTTGGATAACCGATTGCAACCCAACGCTGCATTCTGTGAGATGTTGGGATATTCGATGGAGGAGCTTCTGAACAAACCGTGGGAAAAATACACACATCCGGATGACCTCGCTTACAACCATGCCATGATTGATAGAATCATGTCCGGTCAGGAAAAATCGGTTCGCTGGGAAAAAAGATATATTCACAAAAACGGATCAACCATTTGGGGGGATATTCATACTTTTCTTCACAGGGATGCAAACGGTCTTCCACTACATTTTATCACTACCGTCAACAACATTACAAAGCCTAAAGATATCGAAGCTGCCCTGATAGAGAGCGAGCAAAGTTTTAAATTTCAGAATGAACTGCTTCTGCAAAGCAACACGGAAAAGGATAAGTTCTTTGCCATATTGGCGCATGATTTGAGAAGTCCCTTAAGTTCTTTCCTGGGATTGGCAGAAGTAATGTCAGAAGAGATCAACAACATGACGATGTCTGAAATAGAGGATATAACAAAGTCTATGTTTCTCTCGGCCTCCAACCTGTACCAGCTTTTGGAAAACCTGCTGGAATGGTCTATTTTGCGCAGGGGAAACACGGAATACCATCCTGAGCCGACCTCGCTCAATAGTCTTATCCTGAGAAGCATGGATCCATTTACGGAATCCGCCCGAAGTAAAAATATCGCTTTGAAATTCCCTCACGAACAAGACTTTACCGTCGACTGCGACATTAAAATGACCGAAACGATATTAAGAAATTTGATTTCAAACGCCCTAAAATACACCTATGAAAAAGGATCCGTAGTTTTAAACTGCAAATCCGTAAACGACAATGAAATACTGATATCTGTTAAAGATAATGGTATCGGTATGGAGGAAGCGTTGTGCAGCAAACTGTTTAAACTGAACGAACAGGTTAGCAGAAAAGGAACTGAAGGTGAATCCAGTTCCGGCCTTGGACTGCTGATTTGTAAAGAACTGGTTGAACTACAAGAGGGAAAGATTTGGGCCGAAAGTACCGAGCACGAAGGAAGTACTTTCTTTTTTACGTTGAAAGGGATAAACTAAACATTTCAAACAATATAAAATTTCATGGAACAACCTTATATACTGATTGTTGATGATTCCAAGGAGATGCTAACCTATATGGAGATCGTCCTTAAATCAGCAAAAGCTACAATCATCTCAGCCAATTCCGGATCAAAGGCCCTGGAATTGATTAAAAATAAGGAACTGGCCCTGGCCATAATTGATGTCCAGATGCCGGAAATGAATGGTTACACCCTTGCTTTAAAAATCAATGAAAACAGGCTTGGGGCCATTGTTCCCATTATTTTTCTTACAGCCGTGTATCAGGATCAGGTAGAAATATTAAAAGGATACGAATCAGGTGCTGTTGATTATATTTTTAAGCCTGTCAATCGTGGAATCCTGCTAAGTAAGATCAACGTTTTTCTAGAATTGTATAACCAGCGGATGAACCTTCCCGAAGACCTCATCCTGCTGAAAAAATTCGAAGATAACCTCTCCAAATCCAATGCTGAACTGGCTGATAGTCAGGTTAAATTCAAGAGCTTCATAGAACATGCCCCCGATGGGGTATTTATTATGAACAAGGAGGGCCGTTATTTGGAGATGAACGATGCGGTCAGCAGCATAACAGGTTATCGCAAAGAAGACCTGCTTCAAATGCCCCTTCACGATTTAATCCCGGAAGGAAGCAAGGGGAAATGGAACTCCTTTATAATGAAATTGCTCAACACCGGCACGGCCAATACAGAATTGACCTTCAGGCACAGGAACGGTAAAACAAGATGGTGCACCGTTGACGGCGTGAAATTAAGTGATGAACAATATCTCTGTTTTAGCAAAGACATCACCCAAAACAAAATTGCTGCCGATGCGTTAATGAAATCGGAGGAGAAGTACCGCACTCTTCTGAATGCCTCGCCGGAAGGAATTATTATCGTTGATTTAAAAGGAATTATTACAGATGTATCGGAGATTGGCATTGAATTGTATGGCGCCGATACTCAAAATGAGTTGATTGGCAAACATATCCTACGGTTCCTGCCATCCGGCTTAAAATCAAAATTCAGGGATATTTACAACAAGACGCTTGAAGAAGGGTTGGTCCAAAGTTTTGAACTGAAATTACAAAATAAAAGCAACATTCCATTTATTTCGGAAATCAGCACGACTTTGATCCAGGGGAAGAACGGGGAATCGATTGCTTTCATGATCGTTATTCATGACATTACCCACAGGAAGAAGTTGGAACGTCAAATGATCCACAACGACCGGATGACGACCCTGGGAGAGATGGCAACCGGTATTGCCCATGAAATCAATCAGCCCCTGAATACTTTGTCAATACTTTTTGACAATATGCTTTTAGCCGCATCCAAAGAGGATTCACTGCCCAAAAGCTACCTCGAAAAGAAAACCGAAAAAATTTATGACAATATTTTTCGTATCAAAAATATTATCGATCATGTACGGGTATTCTCACGCAGCCAGGATGATGCCATATACTCCTCCTTCGAGGTAAACGAGAGTATTAAAAATGCTGCATCGATGATATCCGAGCAATTCAGGCACAAAATGATTGAATTGGATATTGACCTAAGCAATTTGCTGCCACCGGCATTTGGAAATACTTACCAGTTTGAACAGGTCATTCTCAATTTGCTGATCAATTCCAAGGATGCAATCGAAGAGTTGGAAGCCAGTCTTGGTATGCCAATGGAAAAGAAAGTGTCAATCAGGACCTATCAATTGAAGAAGTTAATTATCGTGGAAGTGAAAGACAATGGAATTGGCATTAAGCCAGAAGAGCTTGAAAAGATTATGTTACCTTTTTATACCACCAAGGAGGCTGGAAAAGGTACGGGTTTGGGACTTTCCATTACTTTTGGTATTATTAAGGAGATGAATGGGGAGATTGCATTTCAAAGCGAACCTAATAATGGGACAAAAGTAACGATAAAGTTACCTGAAGCGAAGAGGTGAGGGAATTGAAACGGGGAAACGGGGAAACGGGGAAACAGGGAGTGGGGAGTCATAGATTAATTTGAAGGATATGGACAAGGATAAAATCAGGGTACTAATTCTCGACGATGAGAAACATTTCACTGAGGAGCTGGCCGAATTTCTGGAGCTCTCAGGACATGTTGTTTATGAGGCAAATACAGTCGCCGATGGCATGGCGGTACTTGATAAATATCCTATCGACCTTCTGATACTGGACATCCGTTTGCCCGGTGCCGATGGATTGGATGTTTTGAAAAAGGTTAAGATCGAATGGCCTTCGCTCGAGGTGATTATTGTCTCGGGGCATGGTGATATGGAGACGGTCATCAAGGCCATGCGACTTGGGGCATTTGATTATCTGCGAAAACCATTCCGCCACATCGATATCCAGATTGCCATTGAACGTTCCCAAAAATTTCTGATCCTTCAGCACAAACTAAAAACGGCCGAAGAGAAAAATTCATTGATTTCAAAATCGATGGAGGAGCAGATTAACAGGCAGTTCATCGGTGTATCCTCCGCCATTCAAAAAATACTGGAACAGGCCATGATGGCTGCCCAGTATCCCGATACCAACGTATTGATTACCGGCGAGAGCGGTACCGGTAAGGAAAATATTGCCAGGATCATCCATTACGGAAGTTCGCGCAAAAAAAATCTCTTTTGTGCGGTCAACAGTAGCGCAATAACCGATTCCCTTCTTGAAAGTGAATTTTTCGGCCACAAAAAAGGCTCATTTACCGGCGCAATTTCGGACAAGAAAGGTTTCTTTGAGATCAGCGACCAGGGAACCCTCTTCCTGGATGAAATAGCGGATATGCCGCTCAACCTTCAGGCAAAAATTCTCCGGTCGATAGAGGAAAAAGTGGTTACCCGGGTTGGGGATACGACCCCTATCAAAACCGATTTCCGGATCATCTCGGCAACGAACTACAGTCTCGATTCGATGGTGAAAGAGAAACGATTTCGGCTCGACCTGCTGCACCGGCTCAACACCCTTCAGATCCATATCCCTCCGCTTCGCGAGCGAACCGAAGACATCAAACCATTGATAGAAAGCTTTGTATCTGAATTTTCGATCAAAATGAACAAACCTATTCCCGGCATTTCAAAGACTCTTGGGGATGAACTTTCCCGTTATCCGTTTCCCGGCAATATAAGGGAACTACGCAATTTGGTAGAACGTGCCATCATCTTTTCAAAAGGAGACAAACTAAGCATCGAAGATTTCAATATCTATGCAAGGCCATCCCCACCCTCTTCACTCCCTTCGATACAAACCCTGTCGCTCAGCGATTTACAGATAAAAGAGAAGCAGTTTATTATAGACACGTTGAAGGAGTGCCATTTCAACCAGACCGAAACAGCCAACCGTTTGGGTATTTCGAGGGATGCGCTTATCCGCAAAATGAAGAAATATGCCATTTCTGTCTCAAAAACGGATTGAGCGGACGCCCCGCACACCATGGAGATGACCGCACAAATGAGTGAATTGAGCCGCACAATCCTGCTTAAAATATTATCAGTTTAGTTATTCTGAATTCCAAAATATTTTACTTCAATTGATATCTATCTATATCTCACAGCCTTGCAAAATCACAAGAGCTATACTACCATCCCAAAGACATTCTGGCACAAATTTTGTGGAGTTTAAGTAAGTTTCTATGTAGAAACACCTCGTGGCATGTTACAACTGCACGTAATTTAAGTTGAAATGGAGGAAATTATCGAAAAGTACATCAAATCCCGTTTAGATGGGGTAAAGATGGATGAGATGGAGGATACGCTCCGGCAAAGCAGGTTGCGGTTAGGCTATGTTACCAGTAAATTGTTACAGGAAGGGAAAATCCGCAAAATAGAAAATCGCTATTACCCAACTTCAATGTTGTTGGAAAAAGAGGATGGAGAAGTAGATGCAAAAAACAGGTTACGTTCAGCATTTCTTTAATGGATTCATTACGGGATTTTTTTTAATATATGAAAAAGCTTTTAATTGTTGCATTTGTTTTATCCGGTATTTCGGTTTGTGGTTTTGCCCAGTCCAATACTGCAGAAATTACTGCCTCGGTGACCGTGATACAACCAATTGCAATATCAAGGGCAGCGGACCTTAATTTTGGCAGGATCACCATTGGCGGGGCAGGAACTGTTGTTGTCAGCAGTGGGGGCACCCGCACCCAAACAGGATCTATTACATTGTTAACAGGGGGGAGTGAGGCGCCCGGGCTATTTAACATTACCGGAAGGGCAACATCAACTTATGCCGTAACTATCCCGAATTCTGTTACCCTAAAAAAATCCGGCGCACCAACCGAGGTTATTACTGCCGATACCTTTACAAACAATGCAATTGCCCTCACAGGCTCTTCGGACCAATTGAAAGTAGGGGCAACCATACACCTTGTAGGAAACGAGACAGTTGGCGCCTATTCATCAGATCTTTTCGCTGTTACCGTAGCATATAATTAAAAGTTCAAACAATACATTTTAAGGGGAGACTTCG
>Ga0172379_10003626_pt1 | contig 24199 bp, 13 predicted proteins | sample GrowelOW334metaG_FD_119756 | JGI IMG/M metagenome (GOLD analysis project Ga0172379, IMG submission 119756) | Groundwater microbial communities from an aquifer near a municipal landfill in Southern Ontario, Canada - Groundwater well OW334 metaG | ecosystem: Environmental > Aquatic > Deep...
AATCCCTCGTACCTGAAATAAGGGTAGATTTTCCCGAAAACGGGCACAGGATTGGCATCCGAATAAGGGTAAGTAACATACTCACTTTTATATTCCCTTATCTGAGAGATATTCTGACCATTCATAAATATGGATGATAGAAAAAATGCTATTACAACAGGACTTAATTTCATGCAATACTCTTTTTATTTCAGCAGCTCTGATAATTTATCGAACCAGTCCTGTGCCGACGGGCAACAACTGAACTGGTGTCCTCTCAACCAATCGGCACGGATATTATACACCATGGGCACGCCGGTTTCGCAGCGCAGCACGACAAGATGTTCAGCAGGTTGTTCATCAAAACGAATGAAACGATCGGGCGGGAAAACAACACCCAGTCCGATCCAGCCGATGGCCGGATCCTGAAATCCCCGCGAGCCAATCACTCCGGAAACCTTATCGGAAAAATATGTTTCGTTGGCTAAACGAACCAGTCCGATTCCCAGTTCAATCTTTTCGCCCGGTGTACCACCTTCCACCAATACTTCTACCGGCGCGTCATAGCGTCCACCAATGGCCGACGGGCGCAAAGTCACCGTATAAGGTGCTTTTTCCGGTCCAACTCCGGTAGCAATAAATTCAACCGTCACCGTATCTGAGGTTTCTTTTACCAAACGGCTTGCAAAAGCTGGATATCCTTTTCCCGTCTCATTGCGCACCGGATAGGCAACTCCATCAACATACAGCGTTACACCCCCGCAACCGCCGGTTTTGCCCACGTGCAGGATATCCATTCCCCAGGCATTCTGGTCGAGATGATAACTTTTTCCTTCGGCTATTTTCGGCATCATCAGCGTATCTCTTCCTTCGTGCTTACCGAACACATCGAAGTGTCCGAAGTAAAAACGGAAGGCTGCTTTTTCCGATTCCCATCCCCAGTTGGGCGGAAGCCATTGGTTGTTCCATGCGACCCGTTTTTTATCTTCCGGCTTCCGCAGTCGGGTTATCCATTCCTGATAATTTTCAATGGGCAAACCCAACCTGAAAGATCTTCTTACCAGCTTTGTCATAGCCTGTGTATCGCCTTTTGTACGTGCCGTTTCAAATTTCTTCCAGAAAGATTTGCTTTTATATCCGGAATTTTTGAGCTGGGTAATTTGACTATCCTGAATGAGAGTAAGATAATACACGATGGTTTTATCGCTATTGATCAGACGGCGGGAGATATCAGCCGTGATATGCTCATCGCGCATGCTTTTTTCAACCAAACCCAGGATAGAATTATATCCTACTCCTTTTTTCACCGATTCCAAAGCAGCGGCAAGCGCTTTCACCAGAGAATATTTATTGGCCGGCTCGTTATTAATTACCGGTGCTAATACATCGTTCATATCGTTAAATTTCCACTGCACCGGTTTTATCATCGACACATCAAGATTCCAGGAGTCGTCTATTTGTCCGTCATTGTTCATATCAACCCTGACATTATCCACCACCCCATCCTTATTGGTATCGCTCCAGGCGTAACTCATATCCACCACATTATCATAGTTATAATCCACTTTGATCCAGGTTTTGTCGTTGTATTTCAGGTGTACCCTGCCATCAGCAGGATGAAAATAATATTCATTGGGTCCTTTGGGACTTAGCACTAATTCGTAACGTTTATTAAACGGACCGCAATCCGGCGCACCGATGCGGGGCATTATATATGCTGAGTCCGTTGAGGCGGCATTGATCACTCCTTCCCACCGTTCAATCACATCATTGGAATCATTGTAAGCGATGTTCAGATTATTTTCATTCCAGGTCATGATAACCCGTTCCCAGGTGGTTGTCCGCAAATAATCGCGAGCCGTAGATCGTTTGAGTACCGGACCTGTGGGGATGCCCCGCATCATGAACTTCTCTGTTTCATTCTCCGGCAGCAACATACTGAAGTCGCTTTGCCAGTTCTTCTTTTCTGTCCAGCCTTTGGCACAGGCCGATATCGATACATCAAAGTCTCTCGGTTTCTCAGTAACCTGATTCACATTGAAACTCCACCGAACTGATTTAACCAGTTCTTCAAGTCCTTCAACACGGATCACTTCTTCGGTGATACCGTTATCGTCCCTGTCATAGAAGAGAAACGGATTTTCAAAATACGGCACCCACTTATCCTGTTGCTGATTTAAATAGTAAACCACAAAGCTCTCGTTTCCACCCAAATGCGCATGACTCTGACAAGGTATCTGATAATACACATAATCGATGTCGTAGTCCAGCAAATTGTCGTCCCCGTCATCGGTTGAAACCACCGCACGCAATCCATCAAAACTTATGCGCCAGTTTTTCTTGCCATAAGTAAACCATTCCATGATGTCGAGGTCCTTATCTCCATCAGTATCCCTGTAACTGATGATGGCATCCACCAACCCATCGGCATACCAGTCGGCTATCCACATGTCGCCATATTTTTCAGGTTCCATCCCCTTTTCCATATTTCCGTTTTCATCCACCACCTTCACCAGGATAGGACTTTTCCTTGCGCTATGGCGGGGTTCGATATCGATAAACCACACTTCTTCAGGTTTGCCGTCACCGTTTTTATCCACATAATGACGTTTCCCCGGGACATCAGCTTTCACCTTGTTTATCATCGCCGTATCGAGACGGGCAGCATCGCCGAAAACCTGCTCAAAAGCTTTTTGTTTGGCTATTTGATCTTCGTCGAGAGCAAAGCCGTTCATCGCGGGTACTAATGCAAGGATGGCGGCAACAGAGAAGCATCTTAATAGGTTTGTTTTCATAAAAACTTATTTATTTCGTATTTAATACACTTTGCATTTTATCTAAAATACGCTGGTTAGCCTCAATGAGGTGTTCCGTTGAACCGGCTTTGTACCAATCGGTTATTCTGTCCTGGTGGTAGAACGGTTCAGGAGTTAAATTCTCATTGACCAATGAAGATAGAATATTAGCCAGATAATTATCTTTTTCCGAGGCCAACGCCATCCGTGCGTTCAGGATGCTATACAATCTGATCTGTTCATTAATCGTTTTAATATACGTCGGAGGATTGTAATTAGGAGCATCACACTCCGCCATGATTTCTTTCACCGGCTTACCTGCTCCGCCATCGTTGTTTGGAGCTTTCACTCCCAACAACCACGCGATGGTCGGCGCCAGATCGGTATGTTCAAAATACGAGAGCTTCTGTCCTTTTGCAATTCCGTTGCCGGCAAAGACCAGCGGTGTCGACCAACTGTCCTCATTGAGCATCGGGTGCCAGCCGACATTGCTCTGACCGTGATCGGAAGTAACGATCAGTACCGTATTTTCCCATTTCCCCGATTTTTTCAGAAAGTCGACGAACTGTCCGAGTAATTTATCCGCATTTTCGATGGCGCTCACATAAGGAGAACCTTTGCCCCAGATGTTTCGCGCGTAAGGCTTATCGTCGCTGTTCATCGCTATTGTTACCCCCTTAACTCCCGGAGTTTGCAAATGCACACGCATAAAACGAATGTCCTGATCTTTAAGTAACCCGATGGCCTGACTCACCACCTGATCATCAGAAAGGGAATTATCCATGATACAAGTGGAGAAACCTCTTCCTACCGAACTGTAAGCGGTGGTATTCACCACGAAAGCCGTCTGGAATTTCGGAGAAATCATCTCCTGAAGCATTTTATTATCAGGCCGGATAAAAATCGTTCCTTCATGCAGCATTGGATTAGGGAAAGAGCAGCTGTTGAATTTGCTGTAATCCCCTACTGTAGGGTGATGAGGAACGATCATATATGATTTCTGAACATAGGTCCCTTCCTGAATCAGGGAGTTGAGCGCCGGCATATTCAGTTTTTGGGGTGCTTCCCAATGCATTCCGTCAATCATAAACAAGATGACCTTGAGGGGTTCTTTGGCGGAGAGTGTAACGGAACTCGCCGACAGAATGATTGATGTGAATATAATGAATAGCTTTTTCATGATTAAATGATTCTATTATATTGCGCCGCTACGCGGCGCGTTTTCGGGACATGCATATTATCCGTGGGTTACGCTCCACCCTCCGGGTGTTCGCTCACCCACGGCTACCAAGTTGTGACCGCTAAAGCGGTCAGGAGGCCTTTGCTCCATGTTCCTTCTTCTTGCCACGGCTACCAAGCTATGACCGCTAAAGCGGTCAGGAGGCCTTTGCTCCATGTTCCTTCTTCTTGCCACGGCTACCAAACTATGACCGCTAAAGCGGTCAGGAGCTTTTGCTTCATGTTTCATCTTTCTTGCTTCAGTAGGAAGCGAAGATTATACCTCAACTTTACTTTTTCAGTATTTTATACATTTGCATATGTCCGTTGATAACCACCTTGCAGAGATATAATCCTGCGGGTACATTATCCGCGTTCCATTCTGTACTATGTTTACCTGCACTGCTTTGTGCTTCATCAACAAGTTTTTGAATCAACTGGCCATTCAGATTATAGACCTCTATCGTTACTCCTCCATATGCCGGAACCTCATAATCTATAGTAATATCTGAAGAGAACGGATTCGGATAACATCTTGCATCAACCACCTCTGTAACCTCATCGACCGACAACGGTATATCATTGTACAAATCATTTATTTCACCTAATGATAATGCTTCATTATATATCTTCACCTCGTCGATCACGCCTTTGAAAGGAGCTTCCCAGGTGGTGGCAGTAGTTTGCCAGTAACCGATGTGGATATTCCCTGTCGGGACAAAGAAAGTGGAGAAGCCGGCAGCAATGCTGGTACTCAAGGCTCCGTTCAGATAGATTTTCATTGTCGTTCCGTCGAAAGTTGCCGTAACATAAGTCCATGTATCCCAGGCCACCTTTTCTTGCGTGGTTAACCATTTTGGTGTGGTTCCGTCGCTGGTAATTCCAAACGAAACGGTACCGGTTGTTGCAAGATAGAGGCAGTAACCACGTTGATTTACGCCAGTGCCGTAAAACCAGCGTTCGATGATCATTGATTTGGCTGTATTTGCGCTCGGTTTCACCCATGCCGAAAGTGTGATGGTCTTCGACAAGCCATTCAGGCTCGACGAACCCGGAACATCCACATAGCTGTTATTGAAATTCAGTCCGTTGCCGTTTTTACCGGTTACCCGGGTAGTACCGCTTGTCAATGCACCTGCATTTCCGTTCGACGAATTATCAGCTGCAACGGTACCTTCATTTTCATTGAATTTCCAGTCGGCAACAAGGCTCGATGGATTGCTGTTAACAACAATCGTATCTTTAACAGGCAGCGACCAAGCTCCATAGTTATCTTTCACTCTGAAAGTTATAACATGCTTACCGGCACAAAATCCCGTAAAATCAACATCTTCAGAAGAACTAAAAATACCCGAGATATCAGAACTCCATTCCCATGCTGTGATGGATCCGTCGGCATCAAGACCGGTACCTTTTAATGACACCTCCGAACCATAGTACACCGGATTCGGCGTTATTTCATCAATCAAAGCTACCGGAATGATGTTTGGGGTAACGCTACCGCCATATTCATTCATACCGATATCAGGATTCGATCCGAAAAAATACAAAGGATTGTTGGCTTCGTTATACATAATGACTGCCTGCATTTCCTTATCTGTATTTTCAGGAGCTATTTCGGCAACTCCCATATTTCTGTAGGCTTCAGCAGTCACGTTATTTTGCGCGTCGAGTGAGGGGTCAGTGGTTAAATTGCCAACACCGGGAAAAGAGGTAGTGTTATTGTACTGGGAATTCCACCAACCGTTATTTGATAATTCATGCGTTTTTCCATCATTAACAAACCCAACTTTTATGTTGGAGTTGACAAATACATTATTGCGCATATAGATATCGAAAAACCTGGCATAATTTGAAGTAACAGAGCCGGAAAAATTGATCCCTGAGTTAACAAAAGTATTATTGAACACCGCCCAAACGTTGCCCGGATCATCCACACCCAGATCTTCTCCATTATACAATTTATCGCTCTGATACAAGGCTTCGCCTCCTACAAACAGGTTGCGATAAATCATGTAGTACTGATTTTTGGCTCTTGAACCGGTGTGATGGTTGATACCGGTACCTTCATCCTCATTGACATTATTGATATAATCCGTATAAGCAAGTTCATAAAACTGACAATTCCTGATGGTTATACCTCCCCGTCGCATACTGATGGCACATCCGCCGGCATTATTCCTGAAGATTGTACCATCAAAAAGATGGCCCGTGCCGCCGGAAGCATAACAACCATGCACATGCCAGCCCGGATTAACCTTACCGGTATTGGTGATTGTTCCTCCGATGAATGAGAACCTGTCACCTGCAGGGTCCGACAGCAAAATACCGTCTTCGTCCATCTCTGTAATGGTGGTATTTTCAAAAGTAATGTCAGTGGCTGTCGGAATCGTAATAGCCACACCCTGAACACCATTGTGCAGGTACATATTATTAAACTTCAGATACTTCACCGGATTTTTACTGGTATTGACCGTTCTGATCTGAATACTATGAGTTGCCGATTCGAAATTATGAAATTCGACGTACTGGGTATTGGAAAGCGTAATGCCGCTGATGAGGGCACGCTCATTATTCGGTCCTGTACCCATAAAAACTATGGGTGCATATTGGGTACCATTGCCCGGATCACTCATCACCTGATCGGTAATCGTTCCGTAAAATCTCACGGTATCGCCGGGATTAAAACTCAATCCGTTCACCTTTTGCATGGTCGCCCAAGGCCGGTCGGGGGAAGTCCCCGGATTGGTATCGCTTTTATACTGAGAAGTTGATGACACATAATAATTGGTTGCCTCAGAAAATACGGCAACAACCAGGAACAGCATCCAAATAGTAATTTTTTTCATATAATAATAATTTTTTATTTGCCCCCCTTCCCCCTGAAGGGAGAGTTTCTTTTGTTGATTAGAGTTTTTATAATTTGATAAAGATTTTTCTTTTATACAAGAAATAGCTGATATACCATACCATGGCAGCGACTACAGTTATTGTCACCATATTGATAACAATATCGTTACTCCAGCTGAAAATACGGGAAGTAAAAGGTACGGCCATGCGGGTAAGCATTTGCCTGCCTCCCAGCATGACAAAGAGATAAATAAAAATAAGGTTCATACCTACGATGGCAAAAAACTTAGCGAATTTTTTAACCTTCAGGGGCTCTTTGGCCGAAAGCGATATTGAACCCGCTGATAAAATGATTGATATGAATATAATGAATAGCTTTTTCATGATTAAATGATTCTATTATATTGCGCCGCTACGCGGCGCGTTTTCGGGACATGCATATTAACCGTGGGTTACGCTCCACCTTTCGGGTGTTCGCTCACCCACGGCTACCAAGATTTGACCGCTAAAGCGGTCAGAAGCCTTTGCTCCATGTTCATTCTTCTTGCCACATCGGGACATGCATTTTCTTCTTGCTTTCGCGAAGATTATACCTCAACTTTACTTTTTCAATATTTTATACATCTGCATATGCCCATTGATAATAACCTTGCAGAGATATAATCCGGAGGTTAAGTTATCGGCGTTCCATTCGGTACTATGTTTGCCCGCACTGCTTTGTGCTTCATCAACAAGTCTTTGAATCAACTGGCCATTCAGATTATAAACTTCTATCGTTACTCCGCCATATGCCGGAACATCATAATCTATAGTAATAGCTGAAGTGAATGGGTTAGGATAACATTTCACATCAAGTGCAGCTGAGACTTCTTTTACCGATAGAGGAACATCATTGTACAAATTATTTATTTCACCTGATGATAATGCTTCATTATATATCTTCACCTCGTCGATCACCCCTTTGAAAGGAGCTTCCCAGGTAGTGGCAGTGGTTTGCCAGTAACCGATGTGTATATTTCCTGCCGGAACAAAGAAAGTAGAAAATCCGGCAACTAAGCTTGTTTTCAATTCACCGTTCATATATATTTTCATTGTCACGCCGTCAAAAGTAGCGGTGATATAAGTCCAGATGTCCCAGACCACCTTTTCTTGCGTGGTTAACCATTTCGGTGTGGTTCCATCGCTGCTTATACCAAACGATACCGTACCCGTAGCAGCAAGATACAGGCAGTAGCCACGCTGATTTACACCGGTTCCATAAAGCCATCTTTCTATGATCATTGATTTTCCGGTACTGGTACCCGCTTTCACCCATGCCGAAAGCGTAAGGGCATTTGCCAAGCCATTCAAACTTGACGTGCCGGGAACCTCCACATAGCTGTTATTGAAGTTCAGTCCGTTGCCGTTTTTACCGGTTACCCAAGTGGTACCGCCTGACAATGAGGCAGTATTTCCGTTGGGGGAATTATCGACTGCAACAATGCCATCATTTTCATTGAATTTCCAGTCGGCAACAAGGCTCGATGGATTGCTGTTAACAACAATCGTATCTTTAACCGGCAACGACCAGACTCCATAGTTATCTTTCACTCTGAAAGTTATGATATGGGTACCGGCGCAAAATCCGGTAAAATCAACATCTTCAGAAGAACTAAAAATACCCGAGACATCAGAACTCCATTCCCAGGCAGTAACTGATCCGTCGGCATCAAGACCTGTACCTTTTAATGACACCACCGAGCCATAGTACACCGGATTCGGTGTTATTTCATCAATTAAAGCTACCGGGATGATGTTAGGGGTAACGCTACCGCCATATTCATTCATGCCTATATCAGGACCTGATCCGAAGTAATACAAAGGATTGTTAGCCTCACTAACCATCGTAACCGCTAGCATATTTTTATCCATTCTCTCAGGTGCAATCTCTGTTATTCCCATATTTTTGTATGCTTCCTCTGTCACGTTATATTGTGCATCAAGAGACGGAGTTATGGTTAAATTACCAGCTCCTGGATATGTTGTAGTACTATTATACGTCGAGTTCCACCAGCCATTATTTGATAATTCATTAGATTTACCATCGTTAGCTACTCCAACTCTTACCCTCGTGCTAACGAATACATTGTTACGTATATAAGAATCATAGTACTTTGAATAAGAAGCATAAAAATTAATTTCCGTATTTACAAACGTATTATTAAATATAGCCCATACATTACCAGGATCATTGCAACCTTGATCATTATTATTACTTTGATATATAGCTGTAACCATATTGTTCCCCACAAACAAGTTGCGATATATCATATAGTACTGGTTTTTAGCTCTTGAGCCGGTGTAAGGATTGATACCGGATGCTTCATCTTCATTACAGTTATGAACAGCACCAGAACCTTGAATATTGAAGAAATTGCAGTTACGAAGAGTTACACCACCCCTTCGAATACTGAACGACCATCCGTTTGCATTATTACGGAATGTTACACCATCAAAAAGATGTCCGGTTCCACCGGAAGCATAACAACCATGAGTACCCCAACCTGGCGGAACTTTACCTGTATTCGTTATTGAACCCCCAATATATGAAAACCGATCACCTGCTGGATCCGAAAGCAAAATACCATCCTGATCCATTTGATCAATGATTGTATTCTCAAAGGTAATATCAGTCGCTGTACGAATGGTAATAGCAACTCCCTGAATTCCATCGTGCAAATATAAATTTTTAAATTTCAGGTATTTTACCGGATACGTGCTGGTATTGACTGTCTTTACCTGAATACTATGCGTTGCCGATTCAAAATTATGAAATTCGACATACTGGGTATTGGATAGAGTAATCCCGCTGATGAGGGCACGCTCATTATTCGGCCCAGTACCCATAAAAACAATGGGCGCATACTGAGAGCCATTACCGGGATCGCCGATAACCTGATCGGTGATTGTTCCGTAAAATCTCACGGTATCACCCGGATTGAAAGTGAGGCCATTGACCTTTTGCATGGTCGCCCACGGCCGATCGGACGAAGTTCCCGGATTGGAGTCGCTTTTATACTGAGAAGTTGATGACACATAATAATTGGTTGCCTCTGAAAAAACGGCAACAAACAAGAACAGCATCCAAATAGTAATTCTTTTCATGTGATTATCAGAGTTTTTATAATTTGATAAATATTTTCCTTTTATAAAGGAAATAACTGATGTACCACACCATCAACGCCACAATGATGATTGTCACCATATCGGTGACAACAGGATTGCTCCAACTGAAAATACGTGAAGTAAAAGGCACAGCCATACGGGTAAGCAATTGCCTGCCTCCCAACATAACAAAGAGATAAATAAAAATAGGGTTCATACCTACGATGGCAAAAAACTTAGCACACCTTTTCATGTTCATAATATCAATCAGCCAATAGGAAAATGCCATTGCCAACAGGCACCATCCTCCGCTGAAAAGAACAAACGAGCTGGTGCTGATACGTTCAATCATCGGGATGTACAAGCCCAAAACATAACCGGCTATCACCCCGAATAATCCAGCAGCAACCATAACCGATAATTTTTTCTTTTGCGACCAGTTTGTCATCAGTAATTTACCGACACATACTCCCCAGATGATATGAGCACAGGTTGGGATGGCATTGAAGGTAACCCAATGATAAGGATGCAAATGACCTACAGTGACCATATCGAACCACGAACCAAAATTATGATCCGGAGTATATGGCATATTATAACCAGCAACAGGCCATAAATGGTAAAGTAGATCGGAAATTAAGATTAAGGCCAAAGAAATTGCTAATTGCCATTTTATGTTTTTTTGCATCAGCAAAAAGGCGATGATATATACAAATGATAGTTGCGGAAGGATATTGGTAAGATAAAAAGTATCCTCAGTAGCTCCGAGCATAAACCCAAGCACCAGCAACCAGAAAGAACGTTTCAATGCATGAATAAATGATTTTTTCCAGCTATCACCTTTGGCAAGTCGTTTGGAAAGAGAAAAAGGCATTGCGACACCCACGATGAACATAAAGAAAGGTTGTATCAGATCCCAGAAATAAATTTCAAACCATTCCCCATGGTTGGCATGTTTATTTAGTAACGCTATAAAATCACCGCCCATCCCTTGCTCAGCCAGTCCTCCGAACAAAGTACCGATGCCCGATACCAGAATAAACATGACCAAACCACGGAAGAAGTCGATTGACAAAATCCTGTCTTGTTCCTTACTTAAATTAATAGTAGTGTCCATATTTTGTTGAATCGTTGAATTGTTGAGTCGTTTAATCGTTAATTATTTTGAAGTTCTCTGTTTTCCGGAATGTTGAAACTGTACAAATGATGATACCTTTTTGATACTGAGAGATATCAATCACTATCTGACCGGCATTATCATAGCTTTGTTTTGAAGTTCGTCCATCCAGTGTTGTAAGTGATACCGTTACCGATGATGACATTAAATCGGTTGCCGGTATATCGATCACTAAATTATGTCCTCTTCTGTAACAGCTGAACAAATGCTCATCAACCGATGCCACTCCCGAAACATCAGGTTTCGATGAAGCTTTGGCGGTATTTCCGTATGTACCCATATTGATTCTGTTGCCATTGGGAGACGGTTCAAGGGCATAATCATCCAGCGGATCACCTGCATTGATACACGGGCTGGTGACTTCATCATTCACCCAACCCGTTCCGTCCCACCTCCCGTATTCCGATTTAAGATGTAAATCGGAATGTATGCTATCGGCAAATAAAGGATCCACAGAGATATTCCCGTTTCCTTCAAGTTGCGCAAAGCCACCCCAGAAATCGGTATAGGTGATTGATACCTGATCCATGTCGCTATATCCTGTCTCGACGCCACTATATGCCCAGGGAGCAGCCAGCGGACGATTATCGTATTGATTGGTAACACCTGACAGGATGCAGTTTCTCAGCACGGTTCCGGAATTCAGATCCGAACCTGAACTACTCTTACTGAAGCGAAAAAGATAGGGTAAATTGACATACGTGCAATTTTTAAATGTGGTGTTGGTAGCATTCCGCAAGTAAGCACCGATAGTAGTACTATATATACCTTTAAGACTGCAGTTGACGAATAGGGTATTATTTTGAACTTTGTAACCACTACTTTCCGTGCCACTGTACACACTGGCAACCCCGATTAATCCGATCGCCGTGGAATTAGAGAAGGTATTGTCGTGGGCGCCTTCCCGGTTCTGAAAACAGAAATTAAACGACGAACGTTTGCCCGTATTATCGGCATAACAGCTGTCGAATAGGTTTTCATACGCACCATGTGCACATGAAAAGCCTTCTTCAAATTTTTTTGCCGTGCAATTGACAAACAGGTTACCCGTACTATGCTGACTTCCGCTTCCTCCATCCTTGATGATAAAACCGTGGTTTCCCTTGTACGACCCGTTAATATCTTCGGCATGACAATTACGTATTGTGTTGTAACTGCTCCAGGCCAACACAACATAATAATCGGTAATGTACTGGTTACTGGCAGTTTGTTTACTGTAAGCTCCACAATTGTCCAGACTACAGTAATTTATTTTTGACAGGAAGATATTATTCCCTCCATTATCTGTCGTTGAGCAGTTTTTGACCTCACAGTAATTGCTGCTCTGAACTAAAATACCGTAACCATCATATCCGTAGAGGGCGTAATTCGTATTACAGCACGAATCCGCCACACATCCGTCAACAATGGCATGATGACTATTCCCGTCAATCCAGATACCATACCTGTAATTCGCCACCCGAATATTTTTCAGGGTTACATACGGTTTACCATAGATGTATATAGCTTTCCCATCGTAATCGCCAGCTTCCAATACCGGCATACCATCATAACCCTCAAAAACAACAGGGTTGGTACTTGTTCCTGCATTGGATACTGTTACATGTTCATGTCCATAATTTCCTCCCTGAATATACACAATATCGCCGGCCTTTGCTTTGGTTGCCGAGTAGGTAACCGTACGCCAGGCAGAATCCGGAGTCAGACCGTTGTAGCTATTATCGCCCGTTAAAGACACATAATAATTTGTCGCACCCGTAGAGACGGTGAGGCATAACAAAATGATTACTGCAATCTGAGTTTTCGCAGCATTTATTATCGACAGAACAATATCCCTGAGGTTCATTTTATCTTTTGTGTTTTTACTCTTTCAAAATGCATGCTTGCCTCTTTTGCAAAGCAAGCATACATTCATTACAGGTATGAGATTAGCGAACCACTACTTTTTTGTTATTACCATCTACATTCACAATATAGATTCCTACAGGAAGTATAACCCTCATTGAGTTAGCAGCAGCTTTTTGCATGTATACACGAGCTCCTGTGACAGAATAAACAGTTACATTTTTACTGTATGCAAGTCCTTTTATGATGATGTTATTTCCATCAGAATAGCAATCAAATGAATTTTCCATTTTGTCGACAACTGCTGTTGTTGCATCGAGTTCATAAGCTCCCATATCATACGCCACTCCCTGTGGACGGGTCATTCCTTCCAAATCAGGATTACAGGCAGCAATCGTTGTTCCTGCATCTCTGGCAGTAGAGCCCGATGATAGGTGATAATCATTGCTGGCAGCATCAGCAAAGGAAGCAGAACTGATCGTATTAATGCAATTATTGGCGGTAGCATAAGCTTGTCCTACCGTATTTTGGAATCCACAATAAGAAATAGTAGTCCCGGTTCCTCCTGAAATAGGATTTGTTCCACTGTCATAAAACAAACAATTGGTAAATGCCCCTGTAGTCCCCGATATATATATACCGAGTGAAACCGTACCTGCAACATTTGTATTAGAAGCAAAAGTTGTGTTATTTACTACTGTAGCTCCGGCACCGGATCCCATATAAATTACGTTACTAGCTTTATTTCCATATAACAAACAATTGTTTACTGTAGCAGCAAAAGTAAGCATCAAAGCACCACCATAATAAGATGTGCTTTCATTCCCTGTAAAAATGGATTTGCTTATTGTTGCTACAGCAGTACCAACTCCAACCAAGATAGCACCTCCACCGGAAAGAGATACAACGTTATTTGCAAATGTACACGCATCAATATTATGAATACCTGTACCAATCCAAATAGCTCCGCCACCATTTGTAGTAGTTTTTGTAGCATTTGCCTGATTAGACGTAAATGTACAATTGGATACATTGATGGTGTTTCCAGTTTTTGTATTTAGATATAAACCTCCTCCTGAACCGGCTGTAGCAATATTCGAGGTAAAGGTGCAATTAGATATTGTTACAGGATTTACATTTGTAACGGTAGTACTAAATGCAAGTAAACCTCCACCGGATTTAGTAGTGGTAGTATTATTTGATATATCACAATTTGAAACGGTTACACCACTGGTGTTGGCATACAAACAAACACCCGCTCCAAATGAAGTTGAGGTGTTATTAGTAATTTTACAACCGCTTATAGTACATGCGTCACTATAAACAGTCACACCTCCACCATATCCACTTGTTTGATTATTATGAATATAGCAATCTTTCAATGTGGCGCCACCATTCAATACAATTCCTCCTGAAGAGTACACAGATGTACTCGTAGTAACACAATTCTTAATAATGCAATTCTGCACAGTGGTCAACGCGCCGGAAATACGGGCTCCACCTCCGGAATAATTAGTACTGCTGTTTTTACAATTATCAATGGTCAATCCATCAACAATCATAGCAGTTGAAGATGAACCTCCAGCTATACCTACGGCTGTAGCATTTCCGTCGAGAATTGTTTCATTGGTATAATCCCATGCATTGGTTCCTTTTGCCCGCCCTGTAATGGCTGACTCCGTTCCTGCAAAACCGCCGTACAAATTGACACCTTCAAATAGTCTGACGGTATCGGTCAGTACATAGGTTCCGCTGATAATCCAGGTCTCATCGCCGGCGGCAAACTGTGAACCTGCGCCCATAGTTGGAGTAACCAGACTTCTGTCGGCAAACCATGCATTCAATGATGCTTCGCCTCCTGCATTGACTGTTGACAAATCCACAAGTACAGGGTTTGTGATTTCACCTGTATTTGTCCATGTTCCTCCGGTGGTACTCCTGTAAATCAGATAAGTATTGGCTGACTGTACAGCGATGACCACAAACAGGGAAATGAGTAGTGATGTAATGATTTTTTTCATTTTTATTAAATTTAGTGATTAGAGTTTATTTCTGTTTTTTTACCATATAAGTCATATAAGTCACATAGAAGTTTTAATTTGAATGAATTAAAAATATTCATGAGACCCGGCACAAATTTCTAAGTGTGTAGTAATTACGCCGTTGATTTATAGTCACTTTCTAATGTGACTTACGTGACTTATGTGGTTAAATAAAATATTTACCTGACAATGACTTTTTTGTTATGTGATGCGGCATTTACAATATATATCCCAGCAGGCAAGGTAACCGTCATTCTGTCGGAAGTCATCTTTTGAGAATATACGCGGGCACCGCTAACCGAATAGATATTAACTAACTTACCATTTTCAATTCCCCTCAGCACGACTGTATTTCCATAGGCATAGCAATCCTTCAGATCCTTAATTTCGCCAACTGCATTCGGAACATAATCGGGGTTAAATTCATAAGCTCCCAAATCGTAATTGGCGTCACGGACAAATCCATCCAAATCAACTGTATAAGCAGTATTTGAAATTCCGGCGTCGATAGCTACCGAACCCGAAGCCAAATGATAATCATTGCTTGCTGCACCAATGAAAGAGGCTGCCGCAATCGTGAAAATATTCCCTGTTCCTGTCCAGGACGATGCTAAATCAACATCAAAACCACAATAAGTAACATTTGGCCATACCGTTTCAGCACCATCCACGCTTATAGGTTTTGCCCCGCTATTATAAAACAGGCAAGTGGTAAACTTTGCATTCGGTGCAGATGGAGTTGACAGATATAAACCTACAGAAGCAGTACCAGCGGGATTTGAATTTGATGCGAAAGTACAATTATTGAATGTCCCGAACGTTGCTGCGTTTGTTCCTATATAAGAAACGTTTGCACCTTTATTCCCATAAAAAAGACAGTTGTTTACCGTAGCAGAAAATGTTAACATGAGTGCTGAAGCGTGAGCGGCACTTGTATTTCCCGTAAAGACTGAGTTACTGATCGTGGCAACAGCAGCTGCTGAAGCAATCATGATAGCTCCTCCGTTAGAATTTGCAGCACCATTATTTGTAAAGGTACATTTATTAATATTATGAGTTCCGGTTGCTATCCAAATGGCTCCACCACCTGCAGACGTACTTTTTGCAGCGCTTGCAATATTCGATGTAAATACACAATCAGACACATTCACTGTATTTGCAGCATTTGTATTCAGGTACAAAGCTCCGGCAGAACCACTGGCACCAGGAGCTGTATTGGAAGTAAACGTACAATTCGAAATCGTGATAGGTTCGGCATTCACTGCTGCGGTACTGTACACAAGTAACCCCCCTGCAGATTTGGCTGTTGTACTATTTTCGGATATTTCGCAATTCGATACTGTTACTCCACTGGTGGTTGAATACAAATTAATTCCTCCACCGAATAAAGCAGATGTGTTTTTCACTATTTTACAACCATCCAATTTACATCCATCACCATAAACGGAAACACCACCACCATATCCGGCAGTTATATTATCATGGATATAACAATCTTTCATAGAAGCAGCACCAACAAGGGTAACTCCTCCGGCAGTAGTCGCTGCAGTGGCATCAGTAACACAATTTTTTACAATACAATTTTGCATGACTGTCGTAGCTCCTTTCAATCTGGCTCCGGCACCGGAAGAAGTTGAGGCACTATTTTTACACTTAGTGATAGTTAATCCGTCGATAATCGTAGCAAGTGTGGCAGAACCTCCTGAAAAACCCTGACATGTTTCATTTCCATCAATAACCGTTTCATTGGTATATTCCCAGGCTTCAGTTCCCTTAGCCCTTTGCGAAATAGCAGATTCAGAACCGGAGAATCCACCATATATGCTTACACCTTCAGTTAATGAAATAGAATCGGTCAACACATAAGTTCCACTGATAATCCATATTTGATCTCCTTCATATAAAACTTCGCCGGCAATCCAGGCATTTAACGATGCTTCACTTCCACTATTAGCTGTTGCCAGATCTACCAGTATCGGACTCGAAATTCCGGACGTATTTGTCCATGTTCCTCCTGAAGTACTTTTGTAAACCAAAAAGGTTTCTGCCGATATTACAGCTATTCCCTGTAACATGACAATCAAAAATAAAGTAATTAGCTTTTTCATTTTTTTAAATTTTTTACCCTTTCTGTTCTTCTTTCGAAAAAGCGGAAAAGATTGGTTAATAATAAGATATTAATTAATAAGATGTTAATAATAAAGAGTAAATATTATAAGTGTAATTTTTAATTCTGATATGTGATGTTATAATCGTTCATATATTTTATTTCACCTGCGTTTTTGAGAATTTATTTGGAGGTCCGGCTACCTCAGGACTGGAATCCGGACTTCTGTAATCGAAGAATGTAAGCCCCGATTTTTTAAAAATTGTCATCATGCGGATCATCCTGGTACTGAAGTTTCCGAAATTCTTCGTTTTATATTCGGTCCACGCTGCTTCCGACAATGCCGACAAACGTGGATACACCATAAACTGCAATCGTTCGGGGCTATGTATCAGTTCCGTCCATACATTTCCCTGTATCCCTTTTACCAAAGGCGTTGAAATGGAAACACCCGACGTAAAGTCTGTGCCGGGAAAATTATAGACACTTTCAATGGGAGCAAATGCCCCGTTCGACCATTTCCTGCCAACCTTATGTTTCTCATCCTGAATGAAATCGAAATAGAGAGGTATCCTCGGGCACAAAATCACCCGATAACCTTTGCTGATGGCTTCTTCAAGTTGCCCGGGCTTTTCCTGTCGCCACCACATGACCAAGGTATTGGATGGTGGGAGATTTGCCGTTACTACTTCATCCCAGCCGATCAGCGTTTTATTCAGACTTTTGATTGAATCGGACATTCTGTTTAAAAAATAGTGTTCAACTTCCGGCAGACTGCTGAACGAGTGCGATTGCATCAGTTGCTGAATCTCCGGAATGGAATCCCATTGTTCATTGCCAAAATGAACTTCATCGCCGCCTATATGAATGTAGCGGGATGGAAAGAGTGTTGTCACTTCTTTCAGAATATTGGTTATGAAGGCATAGGTTCCTTCTTTTCCGGGATTAAAGGTGTAATTGGGATATCTTTTGGAGCCGCCGCCGCTGAATTCAGGATAAGACCTCGTTGCTGAAGTGGCATGACCGGGCATATCAATCTCGGGAATAATTTCTATAAAACGTTGTTGCGCATAGGCAACGATTTCGGCAATTTCAGCCTGAGTGTAATATTGCACGGGACCGTCAGGATTAGTAAGATCGCCCCTGGCACCAATGGAAGTCAGTAAAGGGTATTGTTTGATTTCAATTCTCCAGCCCTGCGAATCGGTCAGGTGCCAGTGAAATTTGTTCAGTTTCTGTAGAGCCATAAAATCGAGCAGACTTTTCACCTGCTGCATGCCCATAAAATGCCGCGATTCGTCGAGCATCAGGCCTCTCCACTCATATCTCGGCCAGTCATGAATAAAGGCACAGGGAATTGAACCTCCTACTCCTGCATTGCTTATTAATTGTAAAGCTGATTGTAAACCGTAAAAGCAACCGTTGGCACTTCCAGCTTCTATGGTGATTGTTTTCGAATTGATTGTCAGCAGATATTCTTCGGAATTTACAAGTGTTGGATTGTTGATCAACTGTATCCATCCTTTGTTCTTTTTTTCTTTTACCGACACCGAAAATTTCTCTGCCGACTGAATAAAACCGGGAATTAAGGTGGCAAATTCACCAGAAGCAGTGATAGTAACTATTTTCGGAACTTTTAGCGCTCCCTTATAGGGTTCATATTGGTTAGGAAAAGGTATGATATCCTGTGTCCAACCTAAATTTAAAGAGCAGAAAAGGAAGAATAATATGGCTATCCGAACATTCATTTCTATAATAGATATTTAATTTAGTTTATCCGAAAACAAAACTATTAAATATGTATAGAGCTTTCTTCCTTAAAAACGTAATGTTACTTTCAAAAAACGTTATATTTAATAATTAACGTGAGTTCGATCTAAGAAAAATAATTTATGTAGTTTGCCGAACGCCTACGTAGTTTAAAAATCACTTTGCACCTAAATTTAAATAATCCATATATAATTTTTCATATTTGTCAACATTTTCCGGAATAGGTATGTATGTTTTTTCAAACCCTTTCCCCATAGCAGACTGAGCATGGGTAATGTCTGGATAGATTCCTGAAACAACAGCTGCAAACATAGTGGCGCCTAATGCACAGGTTTGTTCCGAGGCATGCACCTGAATCGGGATATTCAGCACATCTGCCAGTATTTGCATAACAAACGGTGATTTTTTTGCGATTCCACCCAGTGCAATAACGCCTTTAATTGGAATTCCTTCTTGCCGGAAACGCTCGACAATAGCTTTTGAACCGAAAGCAGTAGCTTCCACCAAAGCACGGAATATCCGTGGGGCATCAGAACCTATACTCAATCCAGCAATTACTCCCTTCAGCGTTTGATCTGCATCGGGTGTTCGACGCCCATTCATCCAGTCGAGCGCAACAATACCGCTTTCCCCCACAGGAATTTTCTCAGCAACTTTGGTCAATTCCAACAATATACATGAAGCATATGCTTCTACCAATTCTTCGTGTTTATTTGTATCCAAAAAATTAGGGAGAATATTCATAAGTGGCCACATCAGGATGTTCTTATACCAGGCATAAATATCCCCAAAAGCCGACTGTCCGGCTTCCATACCAATCATTTCAGGGATAATAGAACCCTCTACTTGTCCACTTATACCCCGTACATATACATTTTTCATTTCCTTAACAGGAGCAATCAACATATCACAGGTGGACGTGCCGATTACTTTGCTCAAATAATAAGGTTTAATTTCCCCACCGACTGCACCGAAATGTGCATCCAACGCTCCAGCACCAACGAGTATTGATGTTAACAATCCCAGTTTTTCAGCCCATTCTGAGGATAAATAACCAACTGCAATGTCACTGGTCACTGTTACATCGCACATATTCTGCCGTACTACAACCAATCGCTCATCCAATGAAGACAAAAATTCATTTGGAGGAAATCCTCCCCAGTCTTCATGCCACATGGCTTTATGACCGGCAGCACAGCGGCTTCTTCTTAACTTCTGCGGTTGATTGTTACCTGTGAGCAAAGCTGGCAACCAGTCACATTGTTCCATCCAAGTAAATGTTGCTTTTGCAACCCCGGCATCTTCGCGCATAACATGCAACGTTTTCGCCCAAAACCATTCTGAAGAATAAACTCCTCCTGAATATTTAGTATAATCAACATCACCCCAGTTTCGGGCTAAAGCATTAATTTCATCCGCTTCTTTGATTGCCGTATGATCTTTCCACAGGACAAACATCGCATTAGGGTTTTCAGCAAATTCAGGCAATAAAGCCAATGGTATCCCTTCTGCATTTACAGCCACTGGAGTCGAGCCCGTTGTATCTATTGACAATGCGCACACAGACTCAACTGCATCAGGGCATTTTTGCAGCAAATCCCGAATGGTATATTCCAATCCTTCCAGATAATCCAGAGGATGTTGCCTGAACTGATTCTTCAGCGGATTGCAATACAGGCCTTTTTTCCAGCGAGGATAAGTAAAAACCGAAACGGCCAATTCTTCTCCGTTTGCTGCGTTTACCAGTAAAGCACGAACTGAATCAGTGCCATAGTCGATACCTATGAGATATTGAGTGCCTGATTTATTTATTTTACTCATCACACCTTTTTTACATTTTTGTTCACGACTACCAATGCGAAATAAAGAACAACCATAAATGCAATTGCAGGCACCCAATAAGCAAAATGAATGTCTCCTAACTGATCGGATAAGATTCCCTGTATCTGAGTTAAAACGGCAGCACCGGCAATTGACATAATCATTCCTGCTCCTCCAATTTTTGTATCATCACCCAAACCTTTAATCCCAAAACTATAAATGGTTGGAAACATCAAAGACATGAAGCCAGAGATACCAACCAAGGCATATAATCCGATATTAGTTTCGTTATATATCACCACAATAGATAACAACACTGCAAATATGGAATAAGCGATTAGCAATTTTCTCGGACTGATGAATTTCATCAGAAAAGTACTTACAAAACGAAAAACAACAAATAGAATCAATGACATTATATAATACGTTGCCGCGGCTTGCTCTGCTGTTCTTGGCAATAGCTGATCTAAACTTATTGCCTGACATGCTTTATAAAAACAAGCAGCCAAAGGCTCTGCACTAATTAAAGCTGCTGTAATATCCTGTGGACCTGCTAATTTCCCCAAGCTAGAAATGATCTGATCAAGGTTTAATTGCTGAATGGCATAACGAATTGTAAACGACCAAACAGCTATTTGCGCACCTACATAAAAAAACTGTGCGATTACCCCCCATACATAATTTTTATTCTTCAGTAATCTTGTAAAACTTTTTTTCAAACTAACATTTGCATCGTGTTCTTTCATTTTTGGCATTTTGGTTAAGATAAATGCCAACATAATCATTAACATGCAAATTCCTATCACTACATAGGTAGTTGTAATCATAGTCAACTCCTGTCCTTGTATTACTCTTAATTCCTCCTCTGCCAGCAATGACCGCTCGCCTGCGTTCAAGACATTGAGTTTTGATAATATAAAGATCTGACTTATTACAACTCCTGCAATTGCTCCAAAAGGGTTAAAAGATTGAGTAAAGTTTAATCTACGGGTTGCAGTTTCAGGATCTCCTATCGCACAAACATACGAGTTCGTTGAAGTTTCAAGCACCGATAATCCTGCAAATAAAACAAATATTGCAAACAAGAACATTGAAAATGATATTTCAGCATTTACTGATAACAATAACATAGCTGGATAAAATAAAAATGAACCTATAGCGTATAATAGTAATCCCAATATTACCCCTGACTTATAGGTATATCGTTTAATAAAATACGCACCTGGCAATGCAAATAAGCCATAACCAAGCAGATAACAAACAACTTGTATCCAGGCTGTTTTACTATCAGAAAGGCTGAATACTCTCTTGAATGCAGCAAGCATTGTATCTGTCAGATTATTGGGTACAGCCCATGCAAAAAACAGCAAGGTCAAGAGCAGAAAAGGCCAAAACATGCCTTTGGGAAAAGTCCGGGTATTTTCCATAAGTTCTTAGATCAAAATATAGTGCTTATTTTTTCTAAATTTATTTCAAAAAGGTGAGAAATAATTTTCTCTATTTCCCTCTTACTCCCTTCAATATGAACAATACATTGTTCATGTTTGTATTTTTCACCGACACATAGATCCAACGCTGGCGAGGAAGTCTCGAGCTCATAAAATGGTCCCATAATAGTTCCATCTTCAACCGGGCCGTCATTATACGAATTGATTACATCTCCATTGAAGGCGTCTTCTTGATTTCCCCACTGACCATTTACATAAGATTCTTCGGTTTCAGGAAGATTATAACACATCAACGTAAGCAGATTTCTTTCAATATCGATACTTCCCAATATATTTTTTGCACGATGAAAGGGTATGCCTATTTTTGAACGCAGTTTACCATCAACTTTGAAATAAATTATATCATTTTCAATGACAAGTCTTTCTGAGGGGACTTTACCAAAGTAATCGTCTTTCACAATTGATCCAACTGCATTCGATTTATACGGAATAAAAACTATATTTGATTTTCCAACATCAAACATTGATAGCATCCAGATTGAAGGTACCCCTGTTTTTTTATCCCATTTATCCTTACCAATATTCGTGATACAATTTTCACTTTTGTAAGCTACAAAGTTTAACGACTTTTCAATTTCAATATTAAAAACTTTCTCAACTTCATTTTTTTCTAACAATGAGACTGATCTTTGTATGTCAATTTTAAATAAAGTGCCATTTGCATTTTCTATTACCGCTTGTTTGGAAAATTTAATTTTCCCGGAAGATTTCTCTACAACATCAAAAGACTCCGTATCAATCAATGAAGGAACTCTCCAATTACTAAATACCTGTTCTTTGTTTGAGTCAAAATACAATGAATATGGGCCTCCTTCAGGGCCTAACCAAAATCGTTCTTCACCACCAACGGGATTAAAATTTGATTTAATCTCCTTACTTTCAATTAAGTCATAATTAATCCACCCATAGCTAATTCCCTTTTTACCTTTAGTAGAAGAAGTCATTACACGTCCCTGATAAGCAGGCACAATTAACACCCTTGATTGACCTAAAGAATCAGACAATTCAATATATTCTATCCCATTCGCTGCAAAAAATGCTGTATCATACTCATACATACCTTTGACAATTTTCTCTTGACATGCATTGCTAAATATAAACAAAACAGTCAAAATAGTTATATAAATTATGTTTTTCATATCTCTCAATATTTTAATCGTCACTATTTGTAATTATGACCATAGTTTGCACATGCCCTGTAATCCGATCCTTCGGCATCCGAACCGAACGCGCTCCACGATGATGGCCGGAAGATTTTTTCTTCATCCACATTGTGCATGCATACCGGTATCGAAAGCATGGAAGCCAATGAAATTAAATCAGCACCAATATGTCCGTAGCTGATAGCTCCGTGATTAGCACCCCAATAATTCATCACTGAATATACATCTTTAAACCTGCCTGCACCGGTTAAGCGTGGCACAAAGAAAGTCGATGGCCATGTTTTGTCGGTGCGATTGTCGATGGTTTTGAAAACTTCATCGGGGAAAGTGGCACTCCAACCTTCGGCTATCTGCAATACAGGTCCGATGCCTTTCACCAGATTCAAACGACACATGGTCAATGGCATTCCGGCTTTGGAAAGGAATTTTGACGAATAACCTCCGCCTCTGAAATATTCCAGTGAAGCCGGATACCATTTGGTGGCATTTAACATTTTATCCACCTCATTTTCGGTGATTTCCCAGAATGGCTTCATCACCGGATTTCCTTCTTTGTCAGATTGCTGACCTGATCCATCCAATGTGCAAGAGCCGGAGTTGATTAAGTGAATAGCACCACCTTTCAAAATTCCGTCAGGTTTCCAACCAGTCACTCTTTCGATGGCTTCGGGACTCCAATAAGTACGCACATCTGCAAAAATCTGCGCAGTATTTGTCAATAAATTGCCAAACAACATACTGATTCCGTTGAGATGATCGTCTTCGGTAGCAAATGTGAAC